>Ga0114129_10016724_pt1 | contig 10447 bp, 7 predicted proteins | sample RhiMetdeltSRZDD1_FD_80071 | JGI IMG/M metagenome (GOLD analysis project Ga0114129, IMG submission 80071) | Populus rhizosphere microbial communities from Tennessee, USA - Rhizosphere MetaG P. deltoides SRZDD1 (version 2) (version 2) | ecosystem: Host-associated > Plants > Roots > Rhizosphere >... | reverse complement strand
TGCGGTCGTGGTCCAGAATCGCGCGGCCTCTGTCTGTCCAGGCGCGCGCGTGCCGCTGTTCGAAGCGCCCACAGCGACGATCTCCACGAAGTCGCGAGCATAGTCGTCGCTTCCCGGTCGAGGCGGTGGGCCTGGGCGAAACTGCGAGCCGGAGTCCAGCAGGAACGGCTTGACCTTTCCCCAACCTGCTTCGAGCGCGGTGGCAAATGCCGGCGGCGTCGGCACCCAGACGCCGATTCCCGTTCCGGGCGTGTACTGCGCCTGCTCGGTCGACCGATCCTTGACGCGCATCGCGAGCACAGCCGCGCCGACGGTCTGCCCCAGTGCCACGCCATCGTCCTTCGCTCGTCCTGCGGGGACGTGCGCGAGCGCTGAGTCACGGGCCGCGTCGAGCGATGCAACCGCAGCGGGATAGAGCGACACGAGAACGTGATGCGCCGCGGCGCTCACAGCCGCTTCCGTCGACGTGCCGCGATTCGCAACGACCCGCACGACATACGATTCGTACTGCCGGGTGATCGAGTTCACCGCGTCGAACACCGCGGCCGAAACCATCGCGATGGCCCGTGACTCGCGGGGCGGGCTGAACGGACCGGCGGCAGTCGTCTTCAATGCGATCGTGTTCCACGTCGCGATCGCACGGACTTCCGCCCCGCGCGCCGCTACAGCGCTCGAGTCCCGCGTCATGCCGGTGCCGGCGGCTCGATCGGATCCACACGCAAACACGACCGCGCCCAATAGCCACTCGCGGAGCAGCAGCTCCGGTCGGGTGTTGTTCCAAGACTTCACGGTAGGCCTCCCAAAGTGAAAACCGTTCGTCCACATCGGACAACGGCGACAATACCGGGAGTCCTACCAACCCAAACAGCCCAAGAAATGAACCGTCAGCAGCTCAACGGGCGATGGCCACCGACTGCGATGCGGTGGCGAATCGCGTCACACCGAGCCAGTCGCACAGTCCGCGACGGTAGTGCGATGGGCCGCTGAGCTCGATCTGCCCCGCCCTTATTGCGTGCAGGAGCCCGACGTGGCCCAGACACACCCTCGCGAGCGCTTCCACATCAGCCTCCAGGGTCACGTTGACCTCGAAGCCAGGATCGAACAGACACAGATCGACATTGGGACGGTGCAGCACGAGCCAGAACTGATTGCTCCGCTGGCGCCGAAAGCGGAACAGGACGACCACACGCTGTTCGGGGAGCGCGTCGACTCTCACCATCCGACGGAGCGCCCACATCAGGAAGTCCGGATCGAGGTGCTCGTTCGTGAGATCCTTGCTCGCCCACTTGTAGCCCCAGGTTCCGAGGGCGTCGATCACGGTGCCGAGCTCCCGCCCCGCGTCGGTCAACCGATACTCGTGCCCTCGACCATTCCGGGCTTTGCGCCGGTCGATGATTCCGCTTCGCTGGAGAGACTCGAGTCGCTGCACGAGGAGATTCCGGGAGATTTTCGGGACGCCTCGATGGATGTCGCTGAAGCGGCGTCCACCAGCGAGCAATTCGCGCACGATGAGCGGGGTCCATCGCTCCGCGAAGATCTCCGCGCCCAGCGCGACAGGGCAGAACTGTCCGTAAGTGGCCATGGCTCGAACCTGGCCACGCGGCGCGGCCTTCACAAGTTCATTATTTGAACTTCGCACGTGTACCCCAAACGAGAACGAACCGTGCAGACGTGCGCGGAAACGAAGGAGGCCAGACGCATGGGAATCGAAACGATCTCATCCGGTCCGCTGACCGGACCTAACGCCGCCGCCGGACCTCTCGTCGTTTCGGTACTCAACCCACGCTATTTCGCCGTTGCCTCCGACGATGGCGCCAACCGGCGAGTCGTCTACCTCACCGGCTCCCACATCTGGAACAACCTCCACGACGGACTCGGGCCCGGTGCCAAGTGCGCGAGGACGCCGGAGCAGAACGACTACGGCGCCTACCTGCAGTTCCTCGTGGATCATGGCCACAACTTCATCCGGCTCTGGCGCTGGGAACAGTTCAAGTCGCAGGCCGCGGGCGGCAACTTCCATCTCTGCATGTTGCCACAACCGTGGCCCAGGATTGGCCCCGGGAAAGCCAAGGATGGCAAGCCGAAATTCGATCTGTCGAAGTTCGATGCAGCGTTCTTCGACCGACTCCGAGATCGCGTCATCGCAGCAGGCAACCAGGGACTCTACGTCGGCGTCATGTTCTTCGACGGCTGGGCGCTGCACCTCTCTCCCGCGCCGGACAACGTCGAAGGTCACCCGTTCCACGGCGCGAACAACGTGAACGGGGTCGGTATCACGTCGATCCTCGACTACCAGGTCCTGCCGCTCGACTCCCGGATCAAGGCGCTTCAGGAGGCCTACATCCGCAAGGTCATCGATACCGTGCACGACCTGCCTAACGTGCTGTACGAGGTCGCGAACGAATCGTCAGGCGGAGGAGTGCTCGACGAGAGCATGGTCCGCGTGCTGAATCTCGCGCCCGACGGACCGCGCACCATCGATACCGGCGACTCCACGCAGTGGCAGTACTGGGTCATCACCGTCGTCAAAGCGTACGAACGGGAGATGGGATACGACACCCACCCGATCGGCATGACGATGCAGTACCCCGTCGCCGATCAGACCAGGGTCAATGCCCCACTCTGGTCGAGTCCCGCGGACTGGATCTCGCCCGGCTACGACGATGAGATCTTCAATCGCGGTCAACATCCCATGATGCCGGGGAGTCCCGCATCCCGGTGGTACGACAACCCGCCTGCGGCCGACGGCACCAAGGTCGTGATCACGGACACGGACCATTACGCGCCCGGGAAGGGTGATGCGCTCTGGGCGTGGAAGTCGTTTCTCCGCGGCCACCATCCGATCCTCATGGACTTCGGGATCATCGACGTCGCGCATCCGCTCGATCCGTCGTTAGGTGTGCCGCCGTCCGAAACCTATGAGCCCGCGCGTCAGGCGATGGGTGACACGCGCCGATTTGCGGAGCGCATGACGTTGGTCGACATGACGCCGCGCGCCGATCTCGCGTCGACCGGATACGCGCTGGCCAATCCCGGCAAGGAGTACCTCGTCCTCCAGCCGGCCGGAGGGCCTGACGCGTTCGCGGTGGAACTCGAGGCCGGGACCTACGAGGTCGAGTGGTTCGGCGTGGCACTTCGCGAGACGGCGGCGGCCCCTCGCGTTACGCTCGAGCGAGCCGGCACTCACCGGCTCGAGCCGCCTTCTGAGCTAGCCGGTCCGTCGGTCGTTTACCTGAAACGGGTGGGCGACCGATGAGTTTTGGGGGTAGCCGCGGTCTCATCATAGGAACGCAAACCCCAAGAGGATCCGAAATGAGTGTGAAGCAGCCGGGCGACGCGCGCGCCGTCGCCGACATCGCGGAAGGACTCGTCATCGCTACCGTAGAGATTCCGTCGCCGTCGGAACGGGTCTTTCGAGCGCTCGCGTCGAAGGAGATCGTAGACTGGTGGATCAGGCCGGGCGTGTTCGACACCCGGGAATGGGCGGGTGACGTGCGCGTCGGCGGCGCGTGGCAGTCGTCGGGGTTGGGCGGCGGCAAACCGTACGTGCTCGAGGGCAAGTTCGTCGAGGTCGACGAGCCGAGAAAGTTGGTGCACACGTGGCACCTGCGTGGCACGCCCGGCGCGCCCACGACGGTCACCTATCTCGTCGAGCAACGGCGAGGTGTCACGCGCGTTACGCTCCGACACGCAGGCTTTACGTCGCCGGACAGCTGCGTCAATACTGCCATGGGTTGGGAGACGAGCTTCACTCGACTCGCGGAGATCTTTGCACCCATGCTCGTTGCGAATTCCGCCTAGCGTGCCGCACGACCCCGCGCTCCTGGGTCGCGCGAAAGACGGCGACCACGACGCGTTTCAGCAGCTCACGGAGCCGCATCGACGTGAGCTGCAGCTCCACTGTTACCAGATGCTCGGGTCCCTACACGACGCCGAGGATCTGGTGCAGGAGACGTATCTGCGCGCGTGGCGCGGCGTCGAGGATTTCGAAGGTCGCGCCTCGGTGCGCGCATGGCTCTATCGCATCGCGACGAATGCCTGCCTCAACGCCCTGGCGAGTCGCGCGAGCAAACGTCGCGTGTTGCCGGAGACACATGGCTCGCCTTCGACCGACATGCCAGGGAAGGAGCCGGCGAACGACATTTCCTGGCTCGATCCATATCCCGATTCGGCGCTCGACGGGATAGCCGACGAGTCGTTAGGCCCGGACGCGCGCTACGAGATGCGCGAGGCCGTGCAGCTCGCGTTCGTCGCCGCGATCCAACTGTTGCCGCCTCGCCAGCGTGCGGCGCTGTTGCTGCGCGATGTACTCGGATGGTCCGCGAGCGAGGCGGCCAAGCTGCTCAATGGCTCGGTCGCTTCGATCAACGGCGCGCTGCAGCGTGCACGGGCGTTGGTTCAGAAGCGACTGCGTGGTGGAACCGCACACACTCCGCGCCCGCCGACCGAGCGCCAGCGTGCGCTGCTCGAGCGCTACGTGCACACGTGGGAGCGCGCGGATGTCGAGGGCTTCGTCGCGTTGCTGAGAGACGACGTCGTGTTCACCATGCCCCCGTGGCGACAATGGTATCGTGGTCGCGAGGCGGTCGGGAAATTCTTCGCGTGGACGGCGAGGTCAGGCGGACCCTCCCCATTCCGCCTGCTCCCCACCGCCGCGAATGGACAGCCGGCGTTCGCGTTCTACAGTCGCTCTCAGGGCTCCGTGTGGCGAGCGCATTCCGTTCAGGTCGTGGAGCTCCGCGATGACTCGGTCGCCGGCATGACGAGCTTCGTCCGACCCGCTCTGGTTGAAGCGTTTGGATTCCCGCCACACTTCAACCAGAGCCCTCAGTCGACCTAACGCGGTGCCGGCTGCTCCTCAAAACCGATGCGAATACCCCGCGAAGACGAGGTACTTCGCAAAATCTCCTCCGTTGATGGCGCCGGTCGATCGCTCCAACTCGCTCTTGAGTCGGTTGGCATGCAGCCGCACCGGCACGCTGAGCGTGTAGGTGTTTCGTCCTCGCGAAACCGCGAGACCCGGCTCTGCGAGCAGCGCATACCCAGGCCGGCGATATGCGCGCCCTCCCCCGCCCAACAGATCGTGCACGGGAAGGCCATCGACACGCACTCCGAGGCTGCCGGAGACGCCCTGGTCTCGCCACAGGTCGTAGGCGCCACCCGCTCGCAACGAATAGATGTCCGGAACTGCCAGGTACACCTTGGAGCCCGGCTGTGACTCCACGTCCGTGTGTCCGCGCGGGTTCGCGAGATACGATCCAGCTCCGTACACGGATGCGCGCTCCGTAATCCGCTTGAACGCATCGCCCTGCAGGATGATCCCCCATCCTCCGTCGCCGAGCTGGATCGACTGGTCAGCGGGGAACGCCACCGAGCTCGTCGCGCGGTAGAACCGGCTTGGCGTATCGTACTTGCCCGTCGGCACCTTCACGCCGAGACCTAACGCGATATTGCCGGTTGCATGGCTCCGCGGTTCGAACAGCCACACATCGGCAAGCACACTCAAGTCGCCCAACCCTGATGCCGATTGGGTGTGCTGCGCAGAATCGGCCCAGAGCCGAGTGAGCTTGCCTCGTGAGATTGGAAGCGCCACGCGCACCCTCGACCGGCTGGTCACGCCGTAGGCGACGTCCACGAGGAGCGTATGAATGTTGACCTCGGGCGCGCGCCCCATCAGCGAAAGGTCGTTGCGGATCTCGCTATCGACGAACCACTCGTCTGCCGTTAGGCGTCGAAGCCCAAGCGTGAGGCGCCACTCGTGCGCCTGCTGGTACAATTCACCCTCCGCGCCGAGTCGCGGGGTCGTGAACCGTATGGGCTCGCAGCCCTGTGCCGGTGCGGACGTGGCGCTCATCGCGACCAGGAGTCCCACGAGCAGGGTATTCATCGAGATCATGGGCGGAGTCTCCTCTCATTTCAGAACGAACGGTTCGTGGCCGCGCACATCCAACGACAGCGCCAGCGCGGCCACCCTGCGACCAAGCCGCAAGCCAGTATCGTTGTCGAAGCGGTAGTGGAGCCCGCCGAGGAGACGCGACAACGCGGCTTCTTCCGCCATCGCATCGAGACGCGAGGATTCCGACGGGAACATCGCACCGAGTATCGTCGACATTGCGCCCGACACGCATGCGTGGGCGGACGGGTACGACGGGAAGTTGGGAAGCGCGACAGCCAGCGTGATCAGTGGGTCTGCCTGCGTCGGCCGAATGAACCAGTACGCGAACTTGGCGTCGAAGCAGGCGACGAGCGCATCGAACGCAGCCATGTTCACGAGAGCCAGGACGTGCGCCGCCTCTCGCTCACGCAGGTGATGCTCGACGATCAGGTTGGTCGCCTCGCTGTTCCAGAATCCGGGCGGCGTGATCGTCCCGGCCGGGAGCGCCCAGAACTGCGCGATAGCGGTCTGCTGCGGCGTCCGCGTGTCGGAGATCTGGCGGACCTCCGCAAGCGCCGCGAGAAACTCCGGAGAACCGAACGTGGGAGGCGGCGGTGGCCTGAACTGATCGCCGGATGAGAGGAAGTAGCTGCGGGCCTGACCGAATTGCCCGCCAACAGGCGGCGCTGGCGGATTCGAGGTGCTGAACCAGAGGCCCGGGCCTACTGGCACCGTGCCGTTCCACGGAGCAAAGAAGGCGTCCGTCTTGGCGCGCGCGACGACCTGCTCGGCGACAGCGCGACCGATCGTCTCACCCGAGGCGAGATCCGTGTTCGCGTCGCCAGGCCAATCGGGAGCCGAAAGCTGTCCATCGACCCTGTTCTCGAGCGCGCTCGCTTCGGCCGGATACAGGTAGGACAGCGCGACCGCCGATGCTCCCGCGACCGCCGCAGTCACGGACGGGTGAACGGAGCCGTTGGCCGCACCCTCGGCTGCGATGATCGCGTTGTATTGCGAGGTGCTGAGGATCGTGTAGCCACGATTCGCGGCAAACGGGTTCGTCGAGTACTTCACCACGAGGTCGCGGGCGATCTGATTCCAGTAGACGCTTGCGCCCGACTCCCAGAACTTCACTGCGCCTTGCCGCGATACCGTCGTGATCCGCGCGTCAGGTCTCGGCGCTTCTGTCGGCGCATCCGCACACCCTGCCAGCACCGAAACAAGGACTCCCGTTAGCACTGCCATCCATTTGCGGCGCATGAATCCTCCGTCGTGAGTGCAGGAGCTGGTCTTGCGACGGGTGTGATCGTCCCCCCGACGTGTTGCGTCGGGTTCAACCGCATTCCATGTTGGAGCCGTCACGTCGCCCGTCGCCCTCTCACTTGGGAGTACGACGCCACTTTCGGGAACCCGACATCGTCGTGAGGGATTCGGCGTCGGTCAGTCGGTCGCCCCGCACGAAGCGAGATGGCCTCGAACCCGATCCGCACCGAGTTTCTCAGCGACCTGCGAAGCGGCCCGCCGGAATCACTCGACCGGCTGGTTCCCGCCCTCTACGAGGAGCTCCGCGAGATCGCGCACCGTCACCTCGCGAGTCGCCGTAACGGTGCGTCGCTCGCGACTACCGCACTTGTCCACGAGGCCTATCTCAAACTCGTCGACCAATCACACGCGAGCTGGAGCGACCGCGCGCACTTCCTGTCGCTGGCTGCCGTTGCGATGCGACACATCATGGCCGATCGAGCGAAGGCACGCGTTAGGCTCAAGCGTGGTGGTGTGCAGCGGCAGGTGACGCTCGACGACGCAGTGATCCCGCTCGACGAGCAACCGGAAGCGCTGCTTCAGATCAACGACGCGCTCGACCGCCTGGCGGAACTGGACGCCAGAGTTGCGCGCGTCGTCGAGTGCCGATTCTTCGGCGGTCTCACCCATGAGGAGATCGCGGAGGCACTCGGCGTCACGGTGCGAACGGTGGAGCGCGATTGGGCGAAGGCGCGCATGCTGCTACGAAGAGCGCTCGCGTTATGACGGAAGCCCGGTCACCGGCGCCCCAGCCACTCGTTACACCCGATAGATGGGACATACTGCGTCCGCTCATTGACGAGGCGCTCGATCTCCCTCCGCAGGAGCGACCTGCATACTTCGACCGAACGTGCGCGGGAGACGTCGCGTTGCGCGCCGAGCTGGCGCGTCTCGTCGAGGAGTGCGAGCAAGCGGCGCCGTTTCTCGAGCGGTCGGCCGCGGAACAATTCCCGTTGTTATGTGAGGAGCTGCCGCAAGCCGTTCCACCCGTGCTCGCGGATCGGTTCGAGATCGAGCGCGAGGTTGGACATGGCGGCATGGCGACCGTGTACCTCGCGCGCGACCGGAAACACGATCGACGCGTGGCGGTCAAGGTACTGCGGCCAGAGCTCGCGGCCTCGCTCGGAGCCGAGCGTTTTCTACGCGAGATTCGAACGGCCGCTCGGTTTCAGCATCCCCACATCCTCCCGGTCCACGATTCCGGGGACTCGAACGGGCTGCTGTACTACGTGATGCCGTACGTGGAGGGAGAGTCGCTGCGGGACCGCGTCGCACGCGAGACGCAACTCCCGCTCGATGAGGCGTTGCGGATAACGCGCGAGGTGGCCGGCGCGCTCGCGTACGCGCACTCGCACGGCGTCGTCCACCGCGACATCAAGCCGGAGAACATCCTGCTGTCCGATGGGCACGCGCTCGTCTCAGATTTCGGCATCGCACGCGCGATGTCCTCGGCATCGGGAGACACGCTGACGCAGGCCGGTCTCGCAGTCGGGACGCCGGCGTACATGAGTCCCGAGCAAGCCGCCGCCGAAGACAAGGTCGACGGTCGGACAGACGTGTATGCGCTTGGCTGCGTGCTGTACGAGTTGCTGTCGGGGCATCCGCCGTTCCTCGGATCCACGCCGCACGAGATCATCGCGCGCCATACGCTGGATCCGGTACCGCCGCTCCGGACGAGCCGTCCGAGTTTGCCCGAGCATGTGGAGCGTGCGGTCATGACTGCTCTCGCCAAGTCACCGGCAGACCGATTCAAGACGATCGACGCCTTCGGTGAGGCGCTTGCCAAGCCGGTTGACGAGCCGCGGCGTGCGGAGCGACCCTGGGTCGTGGCGCTGGCGCTTTCGGGAGTCCTCGTTGCGGCATTGCTGTACAGTCTCGTCTGGAAGCGTGGCACCGCTAGCAGCCCTGCACAAACGAGCAGCGAGGCACCGTCCATCGCGGTGCTGGCATTCAGGAACATCGGAGGCGATCCGAACGACGTACCGCTCAGCGATGGGATCTCCGAGGAGATCGCAACCACGCTCGGTAAGGTGAAAGGGCTCGACGTCAAGGGACCGAGATCGGCATTCAGCTTCAAGGACAAGTCGCTATCGCTGGCTGAAATTGGCAGGAGTCTCCGCGTTCGGTACCTGATCGACGGCAGCGTTAGGCGGTCCGGCCGCCAGCTCCGGATCACGGTCCGGCTTCTGCAAGCGGCAAACGACTCGGCGTTGTGGACCGAGGACTATCGGCCCACTGACGCCGACATCTTCGCCGTTCAGGACACGATCGCTCGGACGGTCAGCGACAGGCTTCGCGTTCGCTTCACGGGCGCCGAGCGAACGAGCATCGCACGACCTCCCACCGACAGTCCGGAAGCGCACTGGCTCTATCAGCAAGGGCGGTACTTCTTCGAGAAGCGCGACTCGGCGTCGCTCGCCAAAGCGCAAGTCTACTTCGAGCAGGCGATCGCGAAGGACTCGACGTACGCGCTCGCCTACACGGGGGTCAGCGACGCGTATATGCACCGCTCGACGTTCGGCTATGTGCGCCCGGAGACCGGCTACCCGGAAGCGAAGCGGTACGCCGAGCGCGCGCTCGACCTCGACAGCACGCTTGCAGAGACGCATAGCACGTTGGCGTTTGGCGCCACCTTCTACTACTGGGACTGGCCAACCGCAGGGCGCGAGTTCGCGAAGGCGCTGCGATTGGGTCCGAACCTGCCGGCGGCGCATCTCTGGCACTCCTGGTACCTGATGGCCGTCGACAGCGTCCCCGCCGCGATCGCCGAGGGCCGAGAGGCGGTGCGGCTGGACCCGTTCTCGAGCGTCGTGAACACGCGTCTCATCACCCTGCTGTTCTATGGTGGTCGCTACAACGAGGCGCTCGACCAGGCAAACCATGCGTTCGAGCTGGATTCGAACTTTTTCCAGATTCGAACGGAGCGCGCCCGAGTGTACGTGTGGCTCGGTCGATGCGAGGACGCGCTTGCCGATCTCGCGCATTCGCGCCCACAGTCTGCGCCAAACTTGCTCGGGATTCGCGGGTACGCTTACGCGAGATGCGGGCGCCGAGCCGAAGCGTTATCGGAGCTTGCTCAGCTTCGGGCAGAGGCCCGCGCCGGCAAATACATGTCGCACTACGGATTTGCCGTCATCCAAGCCGGGTTGGGAAACACGGATGAAGCCTTGCGCGAGCTCGAACAGGCGTGCGAGGACCATGATCCCTGGATGTTCATGTTGGAGCAGGAACCGGTGTTCAGGGATCTCCGCCGTGATCCGCGCTTCGTCT
>Ga0114129_10016723_pt1 | contig 10448 bp, 4 predicted proteins | sample RhiMetdeltSRZDD1_FD_80071 | JGI IMG/M metagenome (GOLD analysis project Ga0114129, IMG submission 80071) | Populus rhizosphere microbial communities from Tennessee, USA - Rhizosphere MetaG P. deltoides SRZDD1 (version 2) (version 2) | ecosystem: Host-associated > Plants > Roots > Rhizosphere >... | reverse complement strand
TCGCATCGGCGCCGGAGAACGCGTCCAGGCCGCCATGGGCAGCGGTCAGCTCGTTCGCCACCATTTTCAACGAGTACGCGGGGCGCAGGGTAGTTTGGGCGGCGACGATGGCAAGGGCCAGCGGCAGCCCCGCGCAGCGGTCCACAATCTCGGCTACCGCGGCCGGCTCGGCCGCGACCCGGTCGCCGCCCAGCCGCCGGGCGAGGAAATCGCGGGCCTCGGCGTCGGTGAGAAGATCCAGCGTGAGCGGGTACGCGCCCTCGGCCGCGACCAGACCGGGCAGCTGGTTGCGGCTGGTCACGATCACCAGACAGCCGGGCGAGCCAGGCAGCAGCGGGCGTACCTGCTCCACGTCGCGGGCGTTGTCGAGCAGGACGAGTACCTGTCGGCCAGCCAGGCGGCTGCGAAAAAGCGCGGACTGCGCGTCGAGGTCCACCGGGACGCTCTGAGCCGGTACGCCGAGCGAGCCGAGAAAGCCGCGCAGGGCTTCGCCCGGGTGCATCACCTGGCTGGAGGCAGCGAAGCCCCGCCGGTTCACGTACAGCTGGCCGTCGGAGTACGGCTCGGCGACCTGGTGCGCGTAGTGGACGGCGAGGGTGGTCTTGCCGATGCCGGCCATGCCACCGATCGCGCTGATCATGACAGTCTTTCCGCGGCCGTCGCCGGGTATGAGGGCGAGCGTCTGGGCCAGCTCCTGCTGCCGGCCGGTGAACGTGCGCCGATCACCCGCGCCGGTGGCAAGAGGCCCAGAAAAGAACGCGTCAGAGCGAGAATGGACGACCGCAATGCGCTGGACGATGGTTGAGCCGACTGCGCGCCGGGACGGCAAGACGCCCGCGGCCGGGGCATGCGCGGAGCAGCGCGCGGCTGATCTTGCCGAACTCGGTCTCGTTCCTCGTGCGGTGCAGCTGCACGGTGAACTCATGGTAGTCGGCCCAGAGCAGGTACTCGCGGGGGTGCAGGCGAGCGCGGACAACGGCCACCGTAGCCGGAAGGGCAACGAAGACGGTGGCGGCGGGCATCGCGTTGGGCAGCGGGCCATACCGTTCAACTACGACGATGACGACGAGCGACAGCGCCGCGACCGCCGCCGCCCAGAGGGTCGTCTGATCGCTCGGGCCGCGTGTCATCCGTAGATTGCTTAGTTGGTCGATTCGGTACCGGCACTGGCCGACAAACATCCACTGGCTTGTGATGCGTGTGCCGTCGTGATCGTAGAACGTGGTCATCACTGCACCTGCCGCGGTCGTCGGGCGCGGTATCTCGATGTCACCAAGACCGTTGTCACGTCGGACCTCCGGTTCTCTCCGTCGGATCGGGCTGGTTCAGCATCGGCGTGCGGAGGCGGCAAGACCTGAAATGAAGCTTGACCCGGTGACCGGCAATTCGGGAGCGGGGCGACTGGCGCCCGTATGCGTCGGACCGTGGCTCGCTCGATTCAAGGATTGCTTCAGGATCGAAGACCCTGGCGCTCGCACCATCGCGGTGGCCGGCTAGCGGTGATGAAGCCGGTAAGGCCAACACCGACACCGTGTTCCCGCCCCGCGCGCGTCCGGCCCGCGGGCCTGCCGACGAAGGAGTGCGAGTAACGTGCAGAACTCACGATTGAGGAGACGCCTGTGCGCCGTGATCGCCGGTACCGTGCTGGCGGTATCGGCGTCGGTAGCGATCGCGCCGGCCGCTCACGCAGGCGGCGGCAGCGAGGTCGACCGGTCGCGCACCGACGAGCTGGTCACTCTGGTCAACAACGATCGGGGCACGTTCGGTGGGGCGAGTTTCGACGAGAAGGCGGGGATCGCCACCGTCCGGTACGCAGTTCACGCCAGCGCCGCAACAGCCGGCCGCAAGCTCTCCTACCTCACCACCGCCTCGACGGGAGGGGACCGGTGGAGGCTGCAATTGATACCGGTGGACCACAGCCTGGCCGACCTCGACACCGTCCGACAGCGGGTGATGAACAATACGGTCTGGGCCTCGGTGGCTGCGCAAGTGACCTCCGAGTGGTACATAGACATTTTACGCAACGTGGTCGCGATCGGACTGACGAGGGTCACGCCGACGCTGGTCGAGGTGGCCCACCAGGAGTTCGGCGGCTTGGTGACCCTGCACACGCAGGCTCGTGCGCCGCGAGCGTCCCGGATCGATGACTTCGAGCCGTGGGCGGCTGGCATCCGGATCAACGTCGCCTGGGGCGGCGGCTGCACGTCCGGGTTCGTCATCCGTACCACCACCACTCCCGTCCAGCGGCGACACGTGACGGCCGGCCACTGTGGACCGCTCGGCGCGGCGGTGACCAACAACGGCGACCCGGTCGGAAGCGTCACCACCCGGACGCTGACGCCGAACGGAGTCGACGTCGCGACCGTAGGCGGACGCACATACGAGGCGTGGATGTACACGCAAGGGCCGACCAGCAACGTCGGGCAGCCGATCCGCGGCAGCAAGGTGTCCTACGTGGGGCTCGGCGTCTGTACCAACGGGGCGACGACCGGGGAGAACTGCGCCGGAAAGGTGACCGCGATCGACGTCTGCTTCACCTACAGCGACGGGATTACGACCTGCTTGCTGGACAGGGTGCAGTCGACCAACGGTTCCACCCTGGTCCAGCCCGGGGACAGCGGCGGTCCTGTCATCGCCTACGACGCGGGTGGCTTGAAGATCGTCGGAACGATTATCGGGCCTGGCGGCAGCACGTCGTATTTCCACTGGTCCGCCTACCTCGTCCCGGCTGGCTGGCAGGTTGACTTCGTGCCGTAGCCCCGCCACCCGGCCACACCGGTTCTGGTGGCCGCCCGCAACCACCGGCCGACGCTCCCGACAGGGCGCCGGCCGGTAGGAGCGCGTGGCGCAATGCCGCGCCGGTTCTGGATCCGCTACGAACCGGACTGGTGGTCGCCGTCGAGCGTTGAGAGGCAACGGCGGATTCGGTCGGCGTCCGGGACACCCAGGCCGGTGTAGATCTCAAGGGCGTCCCGCCAGTGCTTGTGTGCCCCGGGCATGTCGCCGGTGGCCAGCAGGTGGTGGGCGATGCCGTCGAACGCGTGGGCCTGCTCGAAAGGGTCGTCGGCGTCCCGGGCCAAAACGAGGGCCGACTCGTAGTAGGCGATGGCCTCTGCGGCGTTGCCCACCGCCCGCCGGGTATCGCCAAGACCGTTGAGCGCCCGGGCCTCCAAACGGCGGTCACCGATCCCGCGGAAGATGTCGAGGGCGCGTTGGTAATGGTAATACGAGTCGTCCGGCCGGCCCCATCGGGAGAAGAGGTCGCCCAAGCCTCCCAGAGCCTGCCCTATCCCGACGCGGTGGCCGAGTTCCGTGTATATGGCGAACGCTTGCTGGAGGTGCGAGCAGGCCAGGGCGTACTCCCCGGACCATAGGTAGATGTCGCCGAGGGTGCCGTGCGCATCGCCTGCGCCGAGACGGTCGCCGAGTTCTTCGAAGATCGAAAGGGCGTGCTGGACGAAGCCGCAACCGTGCCGGTACTGGGCACGGATTCGGCAGACGATCCCGAGCCCGAGGAGGGAGCGGGCTTCCCCGAGACGGTCGCCGACAGCGCGGAAGATGGTGATGACATGTTCGAAGAGATCGTGGGCATCGTCGGCGCGCCCCAGCAGCAGGTGGATCTGAGCCAGGCCCAGCAGCGCCGTACCTTCGGCCGGACGGTCGCGGTGGTGACGGGCGACGCGCAGCGCACTGCTGTGAACTGCGACGGCATCGATGTAGTGCGCGCCGTTGGCCAGGTAACGCCACAGGATCCCAGCGAACAGCTCGGGATAGGTCGACCACCCACTGTCTGCCGAGTGGACGCTGGCCGCGACGAGGTTGGTTCGCTCAGCGTCCAACCACGCACTGGCGTCCGCCGCGTCGGTGATCAGCGCGGTGGAGATGGCCGGCACCGACGCCTGCGGGCGCCTGCGCCGCTCAGCCGGGGCCAGGACGTCCATCGCCGCTGCGGCGTTTGCGACGTAGTGATCGAACAGGCGAGTCAGCGCAGCGTGCCGTTCATCCGCCGCGTCGTCGACGGTGGCGCGTTCGGCGGCGTAGGCGCGTAACAGGTCGTGCATCGTGAACCGGCGCCAACCGACGGCTTCGATCAGGTGGGCGCCCAGCAACACATCGAGCAGCCGTTGGGTCCCGTTGAGGTCGGTGGCGGCCAGCGCGGCCGTGCCGTGGAGGTCCAGGTCGCGGCCTGGATGCAGACCGACCAGGCGAAACATCCGGGCGGCGTCGGCGGGCAGCGCGTTGTACGACCATGAGAAGACCGCCCGGACAGCCGTCTCCGGGTCGCCATCAGCGTCGAGCAGATCCAGCGTGCTCTCGGCCGTGCGGAGTTGAGCGACGAGCTTGGCCAGGTCGAGGTCCGGCTGCGCCGCCGCACGTTCGCCAGCCACGCACAGTGCAACCGGTAGGCAGGCGCACAGCACGGCCAGCTCCCGGGCGATGTCGGGCTCCGCGGCCACCCGAGCGGGCCCTATGAACTGCGCGAGCAGCAGGACCGCTTCGTGGATTGGCAGAACTCCCAGCGAGATCCGATGGGCCCGGTTGCGGGCGGTCAGGCCAGCGAGCGCGCGACGGCTGGTGACGACAACAAGGCAGGTTGCAGTGCCGGGCAGCAGTGGCCTGACCTGCTGCGGGTCGGCGGCGTTGTCCAGGACGACGAGCATGCGCCGCTCCGCGAGCAACGACCGGAACAGGGCGGCCTTGGCGTCTCGGCCCGTGGGGATCTTAGTCCGGGCCACGTCGAGCGCGGCAAGGAAGCCGTCGAGTACCTGTTCGGGCAAGGCCGGCGGTCCGGGGCCGAAGCCATGCAGGTCAGCGTAGAGGTTGCCGTCGGGGAAGTCGGCCTTGACCCGATGGCACCAGTGCACCACGAGCGCGGTCTTGCCGACGCCGGCGGTACCGTCGATCACCGAGATCACCACGGTGCGGTGGGTGTGGGTTCCAGGCACCAGCGCGTCTAGCCGCGCGAGCTCCACGTGACGGCCCACAAAGTCAGGCACGTCGTGGGGCAGGCTGGCGGGGGCCGGCAACGCGGCGTGAGCCGGCGGTGCGGCAAGGGCCAGGTCCGGGTCATCGCGCAGGATCCGCTGCTGCAGATGGCGCAGGTGCCGGCTCGGATCGCTGCCGAGTTGGTCGGCCATGCGCTGGCGGGCGAGCTGGTACTCCTCCAGGGCCTGCGACGGTCGTCCGGACCGGTACAGCGCCAGCATGAGTTGTGCGACTGGCCGTTCGTCGTCCGGGCGTTCGGCCACAAGGTCGCGTAGCGGTCCCACCAGCGCGGCGTGCCGACCACCGGCCAGGTACGCGTCGTTTCGGGCAATTGATGCCGACAGGTATTGATCAGCCAAGGTCTGTCGGTACTTCGTCAGCCATGGACTGGTCACGTCGGCGAACGGAGTACCACGCCAGGTGGCGAGCGCCTCGTCGAGCACGGCTGCCCTTCGGTCGGCGTCCTCGGCGCCTTCAGCCAAGGCAACAAGTCGACCGAAGCGATGCACGTCCACCGTGTCCGGGTCGACGTCGAGCACGTAGCCGCCAGAGCGGCTGGTCAGCCGCACTCCCGATGGGGCCAGGGCCTTGCGCAGCCGCGCGATGTAGGCATACACCACATTCACAGCGCTGTCCGGGGGTTCGTTGCCCCACACCCGGTCGAGCAACGTCGCGGTGGGGACCACGCGCCCGGCGTCGAGTAGCAGGACGGTTAGTACGCACCGTTGCCTGGCATGGCCTATATCGACACGCCGGTCGCCGTCCCATACCTCGACCGACCCGAGTAGCCGAAATTGCACCGGTGCCTCCTCCGCCGAGCCCAACCCATTCCGGCGGTGACGTGTGCACACTCCCAACCACAGTATCAACACGTGTCGATCGAGTTCGAGCACCAGTGGTGCGCGACAGCCGGTGAGCTGCTCGTGGAACTGGTTGTTGACCAGCCATATAGGCCGCGCCGACCAAGACGTACCCGATCTGGATGGTCCAGGCGCTGATCCCGATCGACCGCTGTCCACCGTGGCGATGTGCGGCACTCGACTCGGGCCAGCACAAAGCATCACCGCGTGAACAAGCTGATCCTCCCGACCCGCACGGCGATCTGGTTCGGTCGCGCCGGTGTTGCCCGGCTCGGTCCACGACCTCAAAGCCGCCCGCACCCACTACATGATCACGCCTTGAAGCGAACGACGGTGGCCGTCTTCGCCGACGATGGGGTACCGCCCGGGGCTGCGGCTCACAGCTGCCGGTCGCCTGCCACGATCATGCTCGTGGCAGGCGACAACGGGTGTCGGCAGGACTCTTTGCGGGCGACGTACCTGGGGCTTGGCCGACCGGAGCCAGGGTGCTGACCGTTAGCTGGTTAGTGGGGTGATGCCGAAGTCGCGCCAGGCCGTGGCGAAGTCCTGGAAGATGAGGCCGGTGGTGCCGATGCCGCCGGAGATGATGCCTTTGGCAATGACACGGTCGCTGCCCGATAGGCCGAACACCGGTCCGCCGCTGTCACCAGGGCGGGACGCGGTCAGGCCGTCGTGCTGCCAGGCCAGGATGAGGTCGTTGACACATTCGTAATTGCCGTATGCGTCGTAGTCGCAGAACGAGTAGACGAACGTGTTGCTGACCACGTGATTGCACAGCGCTCCGGTAATGGACCCGGACGTGCACAGCCACTCCCCCGGCCACACCCAGTCCCAGCCGGCCACGCCTTTGGTGAACTCGCCGGAGCCGACACCGCCGTCCCAGATGCGTCCGGCGACGCTGGCGTAGACCAGTAGCAGGTCATGGGCCATATGCTCGGGCCCACCGACCCCGAAGAACCGGGTGTTGTTGCCGTTGTTCCACCCGCCCCCGGTCCGTCCACAGTGGGCCGCCGTCAGCATGTACGTGGCCCCGCCCGCGGTCACCGGGAACCCGGCGGTGCAGCTGTCACCGGTGTCGTTGTTCCTGATCCGGCCGCCTCCCCAGTACGGGGCGGAGTCGTCGAGTCGGCCGGTCAACCGGGGACGCTGTCGCTCGGTGACCAAGACGCGGATTCCGGTGGGGATGTCCATGCCGTCGGGCAGCCGGGTGGACCGGGCCTGGGCCGGGTCGGCGTTGATGATCAGGCCGCTGCCGTCGTAGGCGATGTCGATGCCGTGGTACGGCGATCGGGGGTTGATCTGCAGATAGTGCTCAACTGCCTTGGACGCGTCCTCCAATTCGACGCGTGAATGCTCGGCGGTGACCACGCGGACCGGTGTGGTGCGGCGTACCTCGGCGATGGTGGCCTCGACCGTCTGTGGCAGGGCGCCTTTCCACCAGACGACGACCTCGGCGGTGCCGAGTCCGATTCCGGCGTACCCGGTGGCGTCTGCCCGCTCGATGCTCCACTGGATACGTCCGGCGGCGGTCTTGAGCGGCAGCTGCGCGTCCATTCGGGCCCGCACCTCGGAGCTGAGATAGCCGGCCGGCGGTGGGCTCGGCGGCGGCTCGGCCGGCGCGACGGCGGGGGCCACCGTGGTGACGACCGTGACAAGGGTCGCCGCGACACGGCCCAGCAGCCTGTGCCGTCCGGCCCGGGTAGTGACACTGATCGGGTTCATCGGGCTTCCAATCTGCTTGTTCGGCACGACGCCTCGGGCGAGGCGCCGATCTCACGGTCGGGCCGGTATGTGGGTTTGCACGTTGTCGATATGTTGTCGCTGGTTGTGATGGACTGGTCACAGCAACCTGTGGGTAATCCTGACCAGAGTGGAGACGGGGTGGAGTTTCGCCTGTTGGGTCCGGTGCAGGTGGCAGTCTCCGGGCAGGCGGTCGAGGTGGGTCCACCGCAGCGGCGCGCAGTGCTCGCCGCACTGGCTGTTGACGCCGGGCGGCCGGTCGCGGTCGAGACGGTGATCGACCGGGTATGGGATGACCGCTTGCCGGAACGGGTCCGACGGGCCCTGCATGCACATGTCACCCGGCTGCGGCGCCTGCTCGAATCCACCGGCTCTGGCGAGGACCGACCGGTCCAGCTGGTACGCCGCGCCGGCGGTTACCTGCTGGACGTCGACCCCGACCAGGTGGACCTGCACCGGTTCCACCGCCTGCTCGATCGCGCGCGCGAGCCCGGCCGCACCGACACGGACCGGGTGCTGCTGCTACGGGAAGCCGTCGGGCTTTGGCACGGTGAGCCGCTGGCCGGACTGAGCGGGACGTGGATCAGCCGCACCCGGCAGAGCTGGTGCCAGCAGCGCGTAGAGGCGCTGCGGGCCTGGGCGTGCGCCGAGCTGACGGTGGCCAACCCGACCGCCGTGTTAGGCCCGTTGACCGATCTGGTCGGTGAACATCCGTTACACGAACCGCTGGTGGCAGTCCTCATGCGGGCGCTGTATGCGGCCGGACGCACCATCGATGCCCTCGAGCTCTACACCCTCACCCGGCGGCGGCTGGTCGAGGACCTCGGAACCGAACCCGGTCACGAGCTACGAGCCGTACAACAGGCGATCCTCCGCGGCGATCTCGGCGAGCACCACCTGCCGCCGCCGTCGGGCTCGCCGTCCAGCAACGCATCGAACGCTGTCGCTAACCGGCCGGTGCCGCCTCATCGGCCCGCTCAGTTGCCCGCGGACGTGCGGGGCTTCACCGGTCGCAGAGCCGAGATCGACCGGCTCGACGCCATCCTGCCCGCAGTGGAAGAACAGGCCACCGAGGTCGTGATCAGCGCGCTGGCCGGCACCGCCGGAGTTGGCAAGACCGCGCTAGCGGTGCACTGGGCCCACCGGGTGCGGGACCGGTTCCCCGATGGGCAGTTGTACGTGAACCTGCGCGGGTTCGACCCGGGCGGGCACATCATGGAACCCACCGATGCGGTACGCCGATTCCTGGAGGCCCTCGGCCTGCAACCCAATCACGTTCCGGCCGACCTGGACGCCCGGGCCGCCCTGTACCGCAGCCGGATAGCCGGCCGGCGGATGCTGGTCGTGCTGGACAACGCCCGTAACAGCGCGCAGGTCCGCCCGCTGCTACCCGGTACGCCCGGCTGCCTCGTCCTGGTCACCAGCCGCAACCAGCTCACCGGCCTGGTCGCCTCCGACGGCGCCTATCCGGTCGCCCTCGACCTGCTCTCCCCGCAGGAGGCGCGGGAACTGCTGGCCGCCCGCCTAGGGGCCGGTCGGGTGGCCGCCGAGCCAGACGCGGTCGCGGAGATCACGACTCATTGCGCCGGACTACCGCTCGCGCTGACCATCGTGGCCGCCCGCGCCGCCACCCGCCCCGGCGCTGCCCTGCGCACCCTGGCCGGCGAACTGCGCGACAACCACGACCGCCTCGCAGCCCTCAGCACCGACGACCCGGCCACCGACGTACGAGCAGTTTTCTCCTGGTCCTACCAATCCCTCACGCCGGACGCCGCCAGGCTGTTCCGGCTGCTTGGTCTACGACCAGGCCCCGACACCTCGATCCCGGCGGCCGCCAGCCTCGCCGGCGTTTCCGCCGAGCGGGTTCGGCCGCTGCTGGCCGAACTCGCCCTGGCCCACCTGGTGGTCGAGCACACGGTCGGCCGGTACACCTCGCACGATCTGCTCCGCGCCTACGCCGCGGACCTCGCCCACCACACCGACCTCGACGAGCAGCGCCACGCCGCGACTCGCCGGATGCTCGATCACTACCTGCACACCGCGCACACCGCTGATCGGCTGCTCAACCCCGTCCGCGAACCGATCACCATCGGCCCGCCCGAAGCAGGGACAACGCCGCAGAACCCCGCCGACCACGGGCAGGCCCTAGCCTGGTTCTCGGCCGAACACGCGGTGCTGCTCGCCGCCGTCAACCACGCCGCCGGATCCGGCCTGGACGTACACACCTGGCAACTGGCCTGGAGCCTCACGAATTACCTCCACCGGCAAGGGCACTGGCACGACCTACTCGCCACCCAGCACGCCGCCGTGGCCGCCCTGCAACGGTTGGCCGATCCCCGCGGACAGGCCCACGCCCACCGCTACCTGGCCATAACCTGCCTCCGGATAGATCAACTCGACGAAGCCCGCACCCACCTGGAGCACGCCTTCAGCCTGTACCGCCAGGCCGGCGACCACGTCGGCCTGGCCCACAGCCACAACCACCTCAGCGAGGTCCTCGCGCAGCAAGGCCAGTTGACCGAAGCCCTCGAGCACTCAGGCAAGGCCCTCGACCTGTACCGGGCCGCCGACAACCGCTGGGGACAAGGCCTCGCCCTCAACGCCATCGGCTGGCTACACGCCCTGCTCGGCGAGTACCAAACCGCCCTCACCCATTGCCGGCAGGCACTTCCCCTCCTGCAAGACGTCGGCGACCGCGACGGACAGGCCGAGACCTGGGACAGCCTCGGCTACGCCCACCACCACCTCGGCGACTACCGACAGGCCACCACGTGCTACCAGCACGCGCTCGACCTGCAACGAGATCTCGGCGCCCGCTACGAACAAGCCAGCACACTGACCAACCTGGCAGACAACCACCAC
>Ga0114129_10016722_pt1 | contig 10448 bp, 6 predicted proteins | sample RhiMetdeltSRZDD1_FD_80071 | JGI IMG/M metagenome (GOLD analysis project Ga0114129, IMG submission 80071) | Populus rhizosphere microbial communities from Tennessee, USA - Rhizosphere MetaG P. deltoides SRZDD1 (version 2) (version 2) | ecosystem: Host-associated > Plants > Roots > Rhizosphere >... | reverse complement strand
CGAGCGCGTCGCGGACGGTCACGGTGACGGTGTACGTGCCGAGCGCGGTGTACGCGTGCGTGGGGGCGACGCCGGAACCGATGGCGCCGTCGCCGAAGCTCCACTCGTACGTCAGCGCGTCGCCGTCCGGGTCACTGGAGGCGGCACCACTGAAGGCGATCGCCCGCTGGCGCACGCCCTGGTACGGTCCGCCGGGGTTCGCGACCGGAGGCCGATTGAGCCGGAATATCGCCGAGACCTGCGGCAGGGAGCCGGTGCTCGTGGTCGGCATGGTGACCTGACAGGAGCCGACCCCGGTGCAGGATCCGAACCAGCCGAGGAAGCGCGAGCCGGGATCCGGCACCGCGGCCAGCGTCACCACGGCGCCTGGCTTCATCAAGAACGTGCACACCTGCGTGGCCGGGGGGACCGCCGCGCAGGAGCTCCCCCCCGGCGGATCGACCACGTGAACCGTCCCCAGGCCACCCTGGAACGTGCCCACGGCGACGCTCAGGGGACGTGGGCCCAGGAAGGGCGCGCCGAGAGAGACGAACTCCGTCACCGTGTATTGGCACGATCCGGTCCCGTTGCAGTTGATGCTCCCGCTCGACCATCCCTGGAAGTAGGACGTCGGATCCGCGATGGCGGTGAAGGTCAGTGCCGTCCCGATCGGATACATGTAGGCGCAGTTCTTGAAGCCGCCCGCGACGCCGACGCAGTCGAAGGTGCCGTTGGGTGCCTGCAGCCGAACGGTGCCCGTTCCCTGATCCACGCTGTTGATGGTGAGGGAGGTCTTTTGCGGTCCTTCGAAGTATCCCCAGACCGTCGTGTCGCCCGTCATGGTGACCTGGCAGGGACCCGAGCCGGAGCAAGCGCCGCTCCAGTGCAGGAACGCGCTGTTGGGACCGGGCATTGGCGTCAACGTCACCACCGTTCCGGGCTCGTAGTAGTGGTGGCAGTCCGTGGCGGCGAACGGCACCGGGTTGTCGCAGACCTCGTTCGGCGGGTCGACGCGCACGCTGCCCGTGCCCGTCTCGTCGTTGGTCACGTGGAGGATCAGCTCCGGGCTCGGCGCCGTCACCGTCACCGTCGTCATGGACGGCGCGGAGTTGCGCGCGCCGTCGTTCACCACCAGGCGGACGTTGAACGTGCCCGTGGTCTCATACGCGTGGGTCGTGATCGGCTTGAAGGAGACGGCCCCATCGCCGAAGTCCCAGCGGTAGCTGATCGGGTCCCCCTCCGGGTCGGTCGACGCCGTCCCGTCGAAGGTCACGGAGAGGTGCCGGTTCCCGGAGTAGGGACCGCCGGCGACGGCGATCGGTGCCTGGTTGCCGCTGGCGCTGGCGCTGGAGCCGAGCAGGGCGACGTCGTCGACCACCCACCCGGGATGCCAGTTCGACCAGGCGTCGATCGTGTCGAACTCGAAACGGACGCGAACCACCTGGCCGTCGTAGCCCGACAGGTCGAGGAGCACCTGCTCGAAGGCGCCGAAGGTCGCAATGTACCGCGTCCAGAGGGGCGACCACGTCTGGCCCGTCGTCGTTCGACACCAAGACCCGAGCGCGGTCGAAGCCGTTCGAGGACTCGCTGCCGAGGAAGTGCTGGAACGACAGCACGCATTGGAGGCATCCGGCCAGGTCGACCGCCGGCGAGGTGAGGGAGCCGAAGTTCCGGGCGCCGGTGTTGTAGTCGAGCTGCGGCTCGCGGCCGTAGTAGAACGCGTGGGTCGGGCTCGCCGAGCTGACGGTCGAGACGTGCCACAGCGCGGGCCCGCCCTTCCCGTCCGAGCCGTCGACGATCCAGCCGGGAGCGCCGGACTCGAAGGCCTCGCGATAGAGGACCGCCTCGTCGCTCGTGTCGGCCGCCACCACGTTCGAGAGCACGCTGGCGTTGCCGGCCTTGTCGAACGCCTTCACCGCGAAGTAGTAGCGCGTCCCGGGCTCGAGTCCTTTGACCGTGAGCACCTCCGCGGCGCCCGCGGCCGCCGGTCGCGGCACGGGAGAAACGCGCGTGGCGGCATCGAAGCCGGCCTCGCTGATGGGGACCGTGGAGTAGCGCATCTCATAGAGGCCGGCCTGGCCGGAAGCGCCGTCGCCTCCCGTCGCCGTCCACGCCAGGGCGACACGCCGCGCGCCTGCCGCCGCCGCCACCAGATCGGTGATGCCGGCCGGCGCCATCGTGTCGGCGCTCAGCGGATTCGCGATGTTGAGACGACCGCCGGTGACGGTGAGGCCGGCCATCGAGGCCACCGGCTCCGCCCCTGCCATCAGCCGGCGCTTGATCTCGCGCCCGCTCATCCCCGGGAAATGCGCGCGGACCAAGGCGGCGGCGCCGGACACGTGCGGAGCCGCCATCGATGTGCCGTCCAGCAGGTGATAGCCGGAAGGGTCGGCGATCCCGACGGTCCCCACGGCGGGGACGGTGGAAAAGATCGCGACTCCCGGCGCGCCCAGGTGAACGCTCGCGGCGCCCCAGCTCGAGAAGCTGGCCTTGGCGTCGTTGTGGTCGAGGGCCGCCACCGCCAGCAGGTTCTCCACCGGGTAGCTCGCCGGGTAGGAGGGTACGAGGTCGTTGTCGCGGCTCGAGTTTCCGGCCGAGGCCACGAAGACGGCGCCCGCGGCATCGGTGGCCCGTATGGCGTCGAGCAGGGCCTGTGAGTAGGCGCCCCCACCCCAACTGTTGTTGATGACGACCGCGCCCTTGTCGGCGGCGTAGAGCAGCGCGCGAATGGCGTTGTCGGTGGTGCCGCCGCCGTTGCCGGCCAGGAACTTCAGGGCCATCAAGCGGGCCTGCCAGCTCACGCCGACGACGCCGATCCCATTGTTGCCGACGGCGGCGATGGTGCCGGCCACGTGCGTCCCGTGGCCGCTGTCGTCGAACGGATCCGCGTCGTTGTTGGCGAAGTCGTAGCCGTGCACGTCGTCGACGTAGCCGTTGCCGTCGTCGTCCACGCCGTTGCCCGGGATCTCGCCGGGGTTCGTCCACATGTTCGCGGCGAGGTCCGGATGGGTGTAGGCGATGCCGGTGTCGACGACGGCGACGACGACCGAGGTGCTGCCGGTGTCGGCGTCCCAGGCCTCGGGCGCATCGATGTCCGTGTCCAGCGTGCCGCCCGTCTGTCCGATGTTGTGCAGCCCCCACAGTTTCGAGAACGAGGGGTCGTTGGGCGTCGCGTCCATGAAAAGCTCGTAGTTCGGCTCGGCGCGCTCGACGTCCGGATCCTTCGCGAGCCGATCGAGGACGCGCTGCATGTCCTGGCCGGGCGCGAGCTTCACGTGCCACCAGCGCTCGATAGACGCCTCGCGCAGACGGCGCGGGCGCCGGAAGCGGTTCGCCTTGTCCCCTCCGTGCCGCCGGAGCAGGGTCCGCCCGCGGTTCTCGGGCACGCCGCGCTTGAGCTTGACCAGGATCTCGCCGGCGCGGTGCGAGGGCCGCCGGTCTGCGGCGCGGCCCGCTCCCATCGACGGCCAAGCGAAGACCAGAGCGAGCCATAACACCGCCTGGACCACGTGACGGCCTGCACGTTTCCCTTGCGAACTCATATGGCTCTCCTCTTTGCTTGGTCCCGTCGCGACATGTCGCTCGAGTGCCCTACCCTGAGGCTCGGATCTTGCACGGGAAACCGGCAAACGAAAGCGGTGGGACGGAGTACGTCGAAGGCGAACCGATCGAAGACCCGCCGGTCTTCGTCGCGTGGCGTCCGCCTCGACGGACGGCCTTGACCCGGCGGAGTGTCGAGCCCGCGGAGCCTAACGCGGCGTGTCGGTGCGGCGGCCGCTAAACGGCAGTGCGGCTAGGCCCGCCGCGCCGTATCCGCCGCCAGGCGGGCGACGACAGCGGTCAGGCCGTCGGGGTGCACGGGCTTGGGGACGTGTGCCTGGAAGCCGGCGTTGAGCGCGCGCAGGCTGTCTTCGGGGCGCGCGTGGCCGGTGAGGGCCGCCGCTGGGATGGCCGCCCCTTCGGCGGCAGGCAACGCCCGCACCTTCTGCAGGACGTTGTAGCCGTCTTCGTCGGGCATCCCGATGTCACACAGCAGCACGTGCGGCCGCTCGCGGCGCAACAGCGGTATCGCATCGGACCCGGAGACGGCAACGAAGACCTCGGCGCCGCGCAGGCTCAGGATGCCGGCCAGCACCTCGCGGGCGTCGAGGTCGTCGTCGACGACGAGCACCTTGATCCCGTGCAGCCGCGTCGACGGGGCGCCTGCGCCGTCGGCCCCCTCGCCCTGGACCGCGCGGGGGGAGGCCGCCGGGCGCGCCGGGAGCGTGACGCGAAACGCGGCTCCCCCTTCCGGACGGTTCGACGCCTCGATGGTCCCGCCGTGGAGCTCGACGAGAGTCCGGGCGATGGCGAGGCCCAGGCCGAGGCCGCCGTGGCGTCGCGTGGCGGAGGCATCGCCCTGCCGAAAGCGATCGAAGACGTAGGGCAGGAAGTCCGCGGCGATGCCGGGCCCGTCGTCCGCGATGACGATGTCGATGCGGGCGTCGGAGGCGTCGAGGCGGATCTCCACGCGGCCTCCCGACGGAGTGAACTTGACCGCGTTCGAGAGCAGGTTCCACACGATCTGCTGCAGGCGGTCGGGGTCGCCGAGGACGGGCCCCAGGTCGCGCGCGAGGGCGGCCACGAGCTCGATGCCCTTCGCTCGCGCCGCCGGGCGGACGGTGTCGATCGCGCCCTCGACGACGGCGGACACGTCCACCACCGAGAGTGTCAACCGCAGCCTCCCCGAGGAGAGCCGCTGCATGTCCAGGATGTCGCCGATCAGCCGGTTCTGCGCGGTCGCGTTGCGGGCGATGGTGTCGAGGGCGCGCCGGATGCCGTCGCCGTCGAGGCTGCCCGTGCGCAGGAGGTGTGTCCAGCCGACGATGGCATTGAGCGGGCTGCGCAGCTCGTGGGAGAGGGTGGCCAGGAACTCGTCCTTGCGCCGGTCGGCACGCCGCAGCTCGTCGCACAGCCGCGCAGTCTCGATGGAAAGGGCGGCGCGGCCGGCCAGGTCTTCGACGAGCGGCAGGTCGGCCGGACCGTACGCCCGCTGCGGATCCGCCGAGGCGAGAGTCAGCACGCCGTGCACGCGGCCGTTGGCCTTCAAGGGAACCCGGATGGACGACCTCCAGCCGCGGGCGGCGAGCGACGGGTCGGTGCGGGACGAGCGGATCTCGGAGCCGAGCGGCGCGGGCAGCGCCTCGAGGGCGCGGGCGTCCGCCTGCGGGTCGCGGGCGGCGGAAGCCAGACGCCGCAGGACGCCGTCCGCCTCGACGACGTCGATCGCGCACCAATCGGCGACGCTGCCCGCGGCCAGCGTGGTCACGCGAGCCATGGCCTCGGCGCCGTCGAGGGAGCCGGCCAGGGCCGCGCTCGCTTCGCAGATCAGGCGCAGGGCATTCTCCACGCGCCGCCGATCGGCGATCTCGGCCTCCAGCGCGCGCGCTCGCTGCTGCAGCGCGGCGATCTGACGCCGCTGCTCGGCGACGGCGAGGTCCTCGTCGAAGCTCTCCGCCGGGAACACCTGGGAGTGCTGCGCGCACACGCGCTCGAAGAGCGGGCCGTGCCGGGCATGATCGAACTGGCCGAGCCGGTAGGCGCAGTAGACCTGGAAGCGATGCGTCAGCGCCAGCTCGTTCCAGAGATCCTCCAGCCGCGCGGTGGCCGTCTCGTTGCCGAGGTGCAACAGGAGGCTGACCATCTCGCCGAAGGCGCGCAGGCCGGGCCCCCGCCCTTCGTCGCTCAGGCGCTCGATGGCGCCGCCCACCACACGGCGGAAGGCGACGGGATCCGGCCGTCCGGTCGCGAGCCCGCCCACCATGAGCTGCTCGAGCGTTTCCCCCGCGTCGAGGGTGACGAGCTGCCGGGACGTGAGCACGGCATCGACGTCGATTCCACCGGCCGTCAGCGCCTCCGCGACACCGCGCCGGTGGTCCGCGGTGGCGATGACGACGGCCCCCTCGCCCCGCTGCAGGCCGGTTCGCAGGAACCGCGCGACGACGTCGCAGAGGAGGTTGTCGTCGTCGTAGAACCGAACGAGATGCTCGTGGGGATTCGGCGCGGCTTGCAGCGGCTCGGCGCTCATCGGCGAGGGCTCGCTGACATTAATGGCCGCATTTTTGCCAGTGTAGTCAAAAAGTCAGCCAGACACAACAGGGGTCAGGTCTGTCGTATGGCTTTTCAGACGGAGGTTTCGCGATGTGCGGCCAGCCGGCCGGGGAGATCCGCCTTGAGCGACCGCGCCGCCTTCGGATCCACCCGATGCCGCACGGCGATGAGCTCGGCCAGGATGCTGACCGCGATCTCCTCAGGGGTGGCGGCGCCGATGGCCAGGCCCACCGGGCAGTGGATCTTCGCGATCTCCTCCCGGGAGAACCCACGCTCCTCGAGAGCGGCGGCGACGTGCACGAGCTTGGGGCGGCTGCCGAGCAGGCCCACGAACCGCAGGCCGCGGCCGAGCACCGAGGCCAGCGCCTCCGTGTCGCCCTTGTGCCCGCGCGTCACGACGACGGCATAGGAGTTCGCACCGAGGGTGAGCTGCGACGCCGCCGTGCCCAGATCCTCGAGCACGATCTTGTCGGCGTCGGGGAACCGCTCGGGGTTGGCGAACTTCACACGGTCGTCCGTCACCTCTACCCGGAACCCGGCCATCTTGGCGATCCGCGCGAGCGGCTGCGCCACGTGGCCCGCGCCGAACAGCACCAGCGTGGGCGTCCCCACCATCGGCTCGATGAACACCTGCATTCGTCCTCCGCACACCAGTCCGTCCTCACCCGCCTGGTCGGGGGTGAGGTCGTAGGAAGCCAGTTGCGCCTTGCCCGTCTCGATGACGTTCCGCGCACGCCACGTCATCTCCGCCTCGACACACCCGCCGCCGATCGTGCCCACGATCCGGCCGTCGGGGTAGACGACCATCTTGGCCCCCGCCTTCTGCGGCGTAGAGCCCTCCGTGGCCACGACCGTGACCAGGGCAGCGGGCTCGGCGTTCGCCACCGCACGCAGGGCGGCCTCGATGACGTCCTTCACGGCCGCTCATCATACTCCCCGGCGGGCGGCGGCTCTAGCGCGGATCTGCGGCCGGACGGCCGGCCAGGACCGTCCCGATATCCGTCCGAAGCTGCCGCATCAGCGAGGGTGAATACCCGGCATGAGCGGCGCGGATCACCCCGTCGCGGTCGATGACGACGGAGTACGGGATGCCCTCGGCGCCCAGCACCTCGCTGGCCCGGCCGCGCTCGTCGAGGACGAAGCGCAGGGGCTCCCCCAGGGGATGGCCGTCCAGGAACTCGCGGGCGGTGGCCGCGTCCTCGCCCTGGTTCACGGCCAGGAACACGACCTCGTCGCTCGCGAGATCCGTGGCCGTGCGCTGGAGCTCGGGCAGGGCGTGCACGCACGGGTCGCACCAGCTCGCCCACAGCTCGAGCACGACGACCTTCCCGCGCAGCCCCGACAAGGCGACCTGGCCGCCTCCGGACAGTGCGACGAAGCGGAGGTCGGGCGCCGGCTTGTTCACGCTCGGCTCCGATCCCCCGGCCTCGCCCTCGCCGCCGCTCCCGTGTGATGCCTCGGCGACGCCGGCCGGCGGCACGAAGCGGAACTGGTCGGCGGCGATCGGACCCGTCTCCCAGCCGTCGAGCGAAAGCGTCGTCCGCATCGTGGTGCCCTTCGGATAGTCTGGGCCGGGATCGCTGCGCTCCTCCACCCGCCGCGGCCAGTGCGGCGGGCGGGCCTCCAGCCAGAGCGACCAGTCGAGGCCTTCCTGCTCGAAGTCGAAGCGTCGGAGCGCGAGCCCCTCGTGGGTCTCCGGCTCCGCCTCGCGCGCGCGCGTCACGCCGGCGAGCAGCCAGTCCACGGGATCGCGCGAGAGCAGGCCGGCCAGCATGCCGAGGCCCGGCGCCTGCTGCGCCTCCGATTCCTCGAGAACGCCGTCGAGATCCGCGGGCGCGTCGCGGCGGAAGTAGTGGCCGTGCGCCGGCTCGTAGACGAACACCGTCTTGCCGTCGCTCACCGTGGTGTCGCCGTAGACCCCGCGCACGCAGCGCAGCGACAGCCGATTGGGGCGCTCGGCGGCCACCCGGTAATCGGTGGTGACCTCCTGCAGGAAGCCTTCGGCCTCGAGCCGGCGGCTCGTGCGCGCGGTGACGCTGAGGCTCGCCTCCGCCGCCAACGCGCGGCCCATGACGTCGAGGGCGCGCTGGATCTCGGGGGCGACGATGCGGCGCGTGGAGGCGGGGGTGGGCGCGGGGGCCGCCGCAAGCGACGCGGCCGCCGGCAGCGCGAAGGCAGCGAACAACAGCAGTACACGCACGAGGGCCACAGTAGCCGCCGGGGCTCACGCGCGCAAATCCCATCGATCCACGCCCTCGCGCACAGACTCAGACTGTAACCATGTCGATTACATAACTCTTTCCGGAACGAGTCGGCAACCGCATCAGTTCCAGTTCAAAGGCGCGGCCGCGCGGGAGTCTCGTTTTCGCAACGAATCGCCGTCCGGCCCAATTCCAGCCCGTATGCCCACCCGTGCGAGAATGCGCCGTCTCAAATGCGCATCGCGGGCATCGTGCTGGCTGCCGGGGCGGGGCGGCGAGCCGGAGGGCCCAAGGCCCTGCTCACGCTCGAAGGAGGGTCGTTCCTCGCGCGGGCCCTCACCCTGCTCTCGCGTCCCGGTGTGGATACGCTCTGCGCCGTCCTCGGACACGAGGCGGCGCGAGTCGAGCGCGAGGCGGGGCCGCTTCCCCCCGCGGAGATCCTGATCAACGCCGCCTTCGAATCCGGCATGCTGAGCAGCCTGTGGCGCGGTCTCGATCATGCTGAAGCCAGAGGCGCCGACGCGATCCTCGTCCACCCCGTCGATCATCCGCGGGTGGCCCCCGACACCGTCGATCGCGTGATCGCCGCGCTGCACGAAGGCGCGCGGATCGCAGTGCCGTCGTGGTCGGGGCGGCGCGGACATCCCGGCGGCTTCGCTCGTGAGACGTGGCCGATGCTGCGCGCGGCACCTCCCGAGCGCGGCGCGCGCGCCGTCCTCGCCGATCATCCGGACTGGGTCGTCCACGTCGAAGGCGACGCCGGCTGCCTCGCCGGCGTGAACACACCCGAGGACTACGAGCGCATCGTCCGGTGGCCGCACTGATGCGCGTCCTCTTCGATCTCGCCCACCCCGCCCACGTCCACCTGTACCGCCACCTCATCAAGCGAGTGGTCGCCGAGGACGGCCAGGTCTTCGTGGCCACGCGGGAGAAGGACGTCGCCGTCGATCTCTGCCGGGCCTACGGCATCGCGCAGACGGTGATCAGCCGCAGCCGCCCGAAGAGCCGCGCCGCCGCCGGCATCGAGATGGCCTGGCGCACGGTGCAGATCGCCCGCGCGGCGCTGTCGTTCCGCCCCGACGCCCTCGTCGGCTCCTCGGTGAGCATCGGTCCCGTGGGACACCTCGTGCGCCGCCCTTCTTTCGTGTTCACGGAGGACGACGGCGCGGTGGTGCCGCTGTTCTCCCGCGTGACGTACCCCTTCTGCACCTGGGTGGTGACGCCGGAGGCCCTGCGCAACGAAGGCGTCGGCGCGAAGCAGATCACCTACCCCGGCTACCACGAGCTCGCGTACCTGCACCCGAACCACTTCAAGCCCGATCCCGAGGTGCCGCGGCGCCTGGGCCTCGATCCCGGCGGGCGGTACTTTCTCGTGCGGCTGGTCGCGCTCGGCAGCCATCACGATATCGGCGCCGCCGGCATCCCCCCCGACGCCGTGCACCGGCTGATCGCGCTGTTGAAGGAGCGCGGCCGCGTCCTCATCACCTCCGAAGGCCGGCTGCCCGCCGAGCTCGAAGAGCTGCGCTTCCGGATGCCGCCGGAAACGCTCCACGACGTGCTGGCCTTCGCCTCCCTCTACTTCGGCGACAGCCAGACGATGGCGATCGAGGCGGCGATGCTCGGCGTGCCGAGCCTGCGCTGCAACAGCTTCGTCGGCCGGCTGAGCGTGATGGAGGAGCTCGAGCATCGCGACGGCCTGACGCGCGGCTTCCTCCCGGAGCACGCCGGCGGCCTCGTGGAGCTCGTGGCCGACTGGTGCCGCGACCTCGACGGCGTGAAGGCGGAGATGCGCCGCCGGCGCAAGGTGATGCTCGCGCGCTGCGTCGACCTCGCCCAGTGGCAATGGGAGACGGTGAGCCGGCTGTCGATCAGGCGCCCTTGACCGGCGGCAGGTCGAGGGTCACCCCGCCCAGCTCGAGCTTGAGCTTGATCGGACGGGTGCCCAGCGGGACCTTGAACAGGTACTCGCGCCGCTCGAGCGGCTTGTCGCCGAACCGCGTATCCCCCGGCGCATGGTTCTCGAAGAGCTTGCCGGCGGCGTCGATCAGATACATCTTCCGCACGGGCAGCCGCGCCTTCTCCGCCGTGCGCCGCGCCTCCAGCGCCACGAAGACGAGCTCCTGACCGGCGGCCGCCTTGGTGGGAGTGAGCGACGACTCCGGGATGCCGAAGGCGGTG
>Ga0114129_10016721_pt1 | contig 10448 bp, 12 predicted proteins | sample RhiMetdeltSRZDD1_FD_80071 | JGI IMG/M metagenome (GOLD analysis project Ga0114129, IMG submission 80071) | Populus rhizosphere microbial communities from Tennessee, USA - Rhizosphere MetaG P. deltoides SRZDD1 (version 2) (version 2) | ecosystem: Host-associated > Plants > Roots > Rhizosphere >... | reverse complement strand
GCAGTCGGGTGGCGTCCACTTTCAGGCCGACGCCGAGCGCCGTGACGGGAGCGACCGCCGCCTGCACCACCTCGTGCAGCCGCAGCGCATCCGTCCAGAACGCTTCGTCACCCCACGTTTCGTAACGGAAGATCTCGCGCCCGCTCGCCGGAGCGGGTGGCGCCAGAGCGGCGTCCGGTGGTCGAGGAGTGGAGAGCGGCTCGTCGGCGCACGCAGCGACAGTCAGCAGCCCGAGCGCGAGCAACAGCGTCGTGGAGCACGGGATCTCGCTCATTGGCTGTTCCCCCGGTTGGAGTTTGGCCATAGTGTATAACAAGTCATGACTCGTGTTACAGTCAAGACGCCTCCAACCGGCTTTTCGGATTCGGGGGTCTGGCTTGGCTAGGCCGGCAGGCGGCCCTTCAGGTCCTGCGGTTTGAACGGACCGGGCTCGGCGATGAGGGCGCGCGCATGGTCCACCTGTCCCCAGGTGTTCCAGAGGAGCACGCCCCGCACCCGCCCGTCCTTCAAGTAGTAAACCACGCCCTCGCGGAACTTCTCTTTCCAGTCGGCGACCGTCTCGAGCCGCGAGTCCACGTCCCCCACCGCTTCGTAGCCCAGCTCGAACAGGTCGGAGTAGAAAAACGGCAGGTGGTGATAGGGAGTCGCCCGGCCCGCCATGTTGAGGCCGGCGGTGCGCCCCATCGTATTGGCGTTGTCTTCATGCTCCACGCGCAATCGCGTGCCTAACGCCGGATTCTCGAAGTTGGCGACGTCCCCCGCGGCGTAAATGTCGAGATTGCTCGTGCGGCAGGCTTCGTCCACGACGATCCCGTTGTCCACGCGCAAGCCCGCCTCCTCCGCGAGCTCCACGCCCGGCAGGATGCCGAGCCCGGCGACCAGCACCTCGGCCACGATCTCGGTGCCCACGGTGGTGCGCACGACGCACGAGCCGGCGCGCCGCTCGAGCCCCGCCATCCCCTCGCCCATGCGCATGGTGACGCCCTTCTGGCGGTAATAATCGACCAGGAACTCGGCCAGGTCCGGCGGGAACACACGCGCGCCGAGTCCCGCCTCTGGGACGAGCATCGTGACGTCGCGCTGCTGCATCCGCAGCGCGGCGGCGACCTCGCTGCCGATGAACCCCCCGCCGATCACCGCGAAGCGCACGCTCTGCGTCGCGAGCGCGCGCAGCCGGCGATAGTCGTCGAGCGTGCGGTAATAGATGATCTGGTCGGTCTGGAGCGGCAGGCGCCGCGGGGCGCCGCCGGTGGCGAGGAGCAGCTTCTGGTACCGATACGCCGTGCCCCGGTCGTCCGTCACACGGCGTCCCCGTGGATCGAGCGCCGTGATGCGCCGTCCCAGGTGCAGCACCGCGCCCGTCGCCGCCGTCTTCCGCCAGATCTTCTCTTCGGGCTCGCCCTTCCACAGGGCCTTCGAGAGCGGAGGCCGGTCGTAGGGAGGATGCGGCTCGGCGCTGATCAGGCCAATCGAGCCCGCGGGGTCGGCCTCGTGGAGGGCCTGCACCGCGGCGTCGGCGGTCATGCCACCGCCGACAATGAGGTAGGTGTAGTCGGGCATCGGGCTTGGGCGCTCCTCTATGCGCAATATACGCTGCCGTTAGAGCGATTGGATCGCGCCTGCGCGCAGTGTAAATTCTTGACGTGCGAGGCACCGATCTCGAGCGCCAGATCGCCGCCATCTCGTTGCTCGACGAACCGATCAGGAGGGGTCTTTATCTCTTCGTCGCCGAGCGGCGATGCGAGGTGGGGCGCGACGAGGCGGCCCGCGCGCTCCGCATCTCGCGGGCGCTCGCCGCGTTCCACCTCGACAAGCTGGTCCAGCAGGGGCTGCTCGACGCGAGCTACCGTCGGCTCACGGACCGCCGCGGGCCTGGGGCAGGCCGGCCCGCCAAGCTGTATCGCCGCTCTCCCCGCCAGCTCGACCTCACGCTCCCGGAGCGCCGGTACGAGCTCGCCGGCCGCGTCTTCGCACGCGCTTTGACGGCGGTCGCGCCCGCCGCGCGCCGCGCGCTCCAGCGCGCGGCCCGCGCCGAAGGCCGGAGGCTCGGCGCCGACGCGCGCCGCAGCACCAACGGGAATGCCGGCACCGATCGCCTGCTCGCGAACGCCCTCGAGGTGCTCGATGAATGCGGGTACGACCCCGCCCGCGTCAACGGTGAGGTGCGGCTCCGGAATTGCCCGTTCGACGCCCTCGCCAACGAGTGCCGGCCCCTGGTGTGCGGCATGAACCTCGCCCTGCTGCGCGGCCTGCTCGCGGCTGCCGGCGCCCGCGGCACCCGCGCCGAGTTGCGGGCTCCGGAGGCCGGATCATGTTGCGTGGTTCTGAAGACCCCCGCCCGCGCGAAGCGTTGAATCCCGTCCCAGAACTTTAGTCGTCGTCCGCCATCCGGCCCGGATGTTTCTCCCGTCGCCGATAGTGCTTCACGGACTTGTGCACCTTGTGCGGTGGCGTCTTGAGCCGCCCCTTCACCGGCGCCTTCGGATTGGGGACGCGCACGGTGAGTTTACGCTTGTCCTTGTCGCTCACGACGTGAGGAGCGCGCGGATCTGCTTCGCGTGATGCGCGCAGTGGCGGACGTGGAACCGCAGCCACTCGGGCAGGGTGAGGTCACCGAAGGCAGGATGTTTTACAAATAGATCGTCCCGGCGAGCTGGCAGGAGGTCGTGCGCCAGCGCGACAAAGCGCGCCACGCCGTCCCGCAGCTGCCGCTCCACCGCGCCCGGATCGGGACGCTGGGCAGGCTCCGTTGCCGCCGGGGCACGACGGCCCGAGGGAATCCACCCGACATCCAGATACACGAATTGGTGGAGCTGTTGCCGCAGTGGCCTCGGCCGGCGTCGCATGGGGGGCTTGGCGCGCCGGTCCTCGAACACCCGACCGCTCCCGTCGATCGAGATGGCGAGGTGGTGGACGATTTGAGCCGCGGTCCATTTCCCGGGCGGAGCGCGGTGCCAATCCGCCTCGGGCCGGCCCGCCAGGGGCCCGAGCACCACGTCGGGAATCGCGGCGAACCCTTCGGAGGTCACCGCAACACCGCGTCCGCCATCTGTCTGGCCTGCGCGGCCGCGGGCGACCCCGCCCGCACCCTGGTCACCAGCGTCCCCGCGCTGTCCACGATCGCGAGGTCGGCTTCGGCCAGGGCCGCGCTGTCGGTGCGGATCGAGAGGGCCCATTGGTGCTGGGCGGCGATCGTTTGGAGACGGCCGGCGATTCGGTCGGCGGCTTTGGGTGGAACGTAAACCGTCACCATCGTGCCCGCGTCCGCCGGCGGGGGGCTGGCACGCCGCGCGTCTCGGCAGGCGAGAGCAGCGGCGGCGAGACAGCACGCGAGCAGGCGTGTGACTGTAGCGTCCGGAACTCTCATACCCAAGATTGTACGAGTGAATCTGCTGCGTCGCCACCCGATCGCCTTCACGCTCATCGCGCTCGTTCTCCTTTCGGCCCTCGCACCCTTGCCGGCCCTGGTGGACGCGGTGAGCGGCGCGCCTCCCGCCGACGTGGATCTCGTGCGTCCTACGCTGTATACCCTGCTCGCACCCGTCTCGAACGTGCTCGACGCGCTCACATTCCTGAGCGGGGAGCGGGCAATAGCGTTCCTGGTCACGTGGGTCGCGGCGCTCGCGCTGTGGGGGTTGCTGCGACGCGGCCTGCTGTGGCGGCGGCTCGCAGCGGCGGTCCTGGCACCGCTCGCGGTGATCCTGCTCGGCGTCGCGGCTGTCCTGCTGCCGCGCCCCGTCCCCCGGCTCGTGGCAGCCGACTCGACGCTCACCGTCATCGACTACCACGCGCACACCGCGCTGTCACATGATGGTCGCCGCGGCTGGACCCTCGCGGAACTCGCCGCCTGGCATGCGGCCCAGGGATTCGGGGCGTCGTACGTCACCGATCACAACGTGGTGTTCAACGGCGGGGTCGACGATCCGATACGCCTGTTGCCGGGAGTCGAATGGAGCGTGTACAACCAGCACGTCGTCGCCCTCGGCCCCGTCGCGCCACTCGATCGCGGCGTCTATGGCCGCGACACTCGCGCCCTGCTCAGCCTGTTCGGCGCGCTGCACCGTCAGGGCGCGATCGGCATCGCGTCGCTTCCCGAGTACTGGCGGAACCACTGGGCCGAGCTGAACGACTTCGTGGCCGCCGGGGCCGACGGCTTCGAGATCGTGAACTGCGCGCCCAAGGCGATCGGCTTCCCCGCGGCGGCACGCGCCCGGGTCCTCCAGCTCGCCGAGTCGCACGACCTGCTGGTCGTGGGCGCGAGCGACAATCACGGGTGGGGCCAGGTGACGTGCGTGTGGAACCTCTCGAGCCCGAGCGCCCACGGCTACCGGTCGAATCGCGTGATCGCCCGCCCCATCGCGCTCGCCCAGGGCGAATGGCAGCCGTGGACTGCCGCTTACACGCAGCCGTGGTTGATGCTCACGGGGTTGTCGTGGAGCGAGCGGTCCAGCTGGATCACCTGGATCCTCGTGATCCTGATCTATCGCGCCGTGCCGCGGCGGGCGGGAGACCCGCCCGGGATCGGGATCCTGGCCCGCAGCCTGTCGCTCAAGATCCTCAGGCTGCGGCGTCCCACTCCGCCTCCTCCTCCCTCGACCGACTGAACGGTGCCCGAGCTCCGCCTGCTCCGCCCCGGCGACGAGGCCGCTCTCGACACGTTTCTCGCGCGCCACGCCGACACGTCCATGTTTCTCCGGTCCAACGCGCGCTCGGCGGGGCTCACCGACCGGGGCCAGCCGATGCAGGCCACGTACGTCGCGGCGCTCGAGGGCGGCCGCATCGCGGGCGTCGCGGCGCACTGCTGGAACGGCCTGGTGCTGGTGCAGGCGCCGGAGGGGGGCCACGCCGCCGCGGCGGCGCTCGAAGCGGTGCGGCGTTCCGGGCGCACGGTGACCGGCTTTTCCGGACCGTGGGACCAGGTCGTGGCCGCGCGTGAGGCGCTCGGCCTCGGTGCGGCGCCGGCCGCCAAGAACAGCCGCGACGAGCTGTACGTCCTCGATCTCGCCCGGCTGGTCGTGCCGCCGGAGCTCGCGAGCGGCGCGCTGCGTTGCCGGCATCCCGCGGCGACCGAGCTCGAGCTGCTGGTGGACTGGCGCGTGAGGTTCGCCGTCGAGGCCCTCGGCGCGACCGACGGCCCCGACCTCCGCCAGGCGAGCGCCGATGATGTGCAGCTCCAGCACGAGCGAGGAACGGACTGGCTGCTCCTCGCCGGCGCGGCCCCGGTGTCCTACTCTGTGTTCAATGCCATGCTCGCCGACATCGTCCAGATCGGCGGTGTGTGGACGCCACCCGAACTGCGGGGGCGCGGCTACGCGCGCTCGGTCGTCGCCGGCTCACTCCTCGCGGCGCGCAAGCAGGGGATCGCTCGCGCGGTGCTGTTCGCCGATCCGGCGAACGCGGCCGCCGGGCGCGCGTACCTGTTTCTGGGATTCCGGATCGTGGGCGACTACGGCCTGGTGCTGTTGGCGCCGTAGCCCGCCGTTTCGGGAAACCCGATGCGCCGATAGACGTGCTCCATCCGTGGATCGGCCTGGAACAGCTTGAAGAAGGGATATCGCTTCGAATACACGAGGACGCCGTCGTGCTCGTCGCACGCCCGGTCCAGGAACTCGAACGCCACATCCATGCGCCCGAGGCTCGCCGCGACGATAGCGAGTGTGGACGACTGCACATACTCCCGCCGTGCGCGGGCGAGGAGCTCGTCGCTGATCGCGTCTACCTCGGACAGCTTGCCGAGCGCGCTGTAGCACACGGCGAGCGCGGAGAGGGTCCAGGGGTGGCGTCCCGACGCAACCACCGCCACTTCGAGCGGTGCGATCGCCTCTTCGCTCTTGCCCAGATGGTTGTATAAGAGCCCGAGGTGGATGGTGGGGAGGAACATCGTCGGCGCGAGGTCTGCCGCTCGCTTGAGCGGCACGACCGCCTCCTGATAGCGCCCGGCCCCCATCAGCGTCATGCCGAGCTGCATGACGAGTAACGGCGCCAGCGGGTCGAGCTCGACGGCACGCTGCGCGTGCGCGACCCCTTCCTCTACCACGCCCTCAATGAAGACCAGATAGTAAGACAGCCATTGCCGCGCGGCGACGTAGCGGGGATTCAGCTCGACCGCACGCCGCAGGTCTCGGGCGGCCCGAGGCCAATCCCAGTCGCAGATGAAGCTCAGCGCTCCCGAAGCGCAGTGGACCTCCGCGAGGTCGGGCGCCAGATCGAGGGCCTTCTGAACGGCCGCGCGTGCCCTGGGTCGGAGCACGTTGGGCGGTGCGAGCCCGTACTGCGCGAGCACCGTGCAGGCATCCGCGAGGCCCGCGTAGGCCAGCGCGTACTGTGGATCGAGCGCCAGCGCCTGATCGAAGCACTCAAGCGCCTTCTTGAGCCCGAGCCCGCGCTGCGCCAGGTAATACCGCCCCTTCAGATAGAGATGGTAGGCGTCGAGATTCCCGGTAGCCGGCGTGACCAGCGGCGTCCCCTCGACACCCAGCGTGACCTGAAGTCGGTTGGCGATCGCCTTCGAGATCTCGTCCTGGATCGCGAAGACGTCGGTCATTTCGCGGTCGTAGCGCTCCGACCAGAGATGGTAGCCGTCGCCGACCTTCACGAGCTGGGCGCCGATCCGCAGCCGGTTTCCCGCTTTGCGCACGCTTCCCTCCAGCACCGTCGCGACCTTGAGCTTCGCACCGACCTCGGAGAGGTCGATCACCGGACCGCGGAACGCGAACGACGAGGTACGCGCGGCCACGCGCAGGCCGGGCAGCTGGGTGAGGGCGTTGATGATCTCTTCGGCTATGCCCTCACTGAAATACTCGAACTCGGGATCGCCGCTCAGGTTTGCGAAGGGCAAGACCGCGATCGACTCGGCTCCCTCCCCGTCGGTGGTGGCTTCCTCGCGCGCCGTCAGGGCGGCGGCGAACTGGGCCGCCGTCGCGAACCGGTCCGCCGGCACCTTGGCGAGCGCGGTCAACACGGCGCGCTCCAGCGCGTCCGTCACGGTGGGCCGGACGCTGCGGATCGGAGGCGCGATGTCGATCGAGTGGCGCGCCATCACGGCCTGCGCCGTCAGGCCCGTGAAGGGCACCGAACCGGTGAGCATCTCGTACACCACGCATCCGAGGCTGTAAATGTCGGACCGGCCGTCGAGCTGCCCGCCCGTGGCCTGCTCGGGGCTCATATACGCGGGCGTGCCCACGATGGCGCCGGTGTCCGTCAGGGGCTCGAGCGCCGCGGCCGTCAGGGCGCGGGCGATCCCGAAGTCGGCCACGAGGGCGCGGCCCGCCGAGAACATGATGTTTTCCGGCTTGATATCGCGGTGCACCACGCCGCGGCTGTGGGCGTACCCGAGGGCCTCGGCGATCTCGCTCGCGATGCGGACCGTGTCTACGATGGGCAGTTGCTGCTCGCGCTGCAGACGGCCCCGCAGCGTCTCGCCTTCGATGTACGGCATCACGTAGTAGAGCAGCTCGGCGGCCTGGCCCGAATCGTACAGCGCGAGGATGTGCGGGTGGTTCAGTCCGGCCGCGGTGGTGATCTCACGCAGGAAGCGCTCCACACCGAGGCTCGTGGCGAGCTCGGGATGGAGCACCTTGATGGCAACGGATCGGTGGTGCTTCAAGTCGACCGCCAGAAAGACCGTCGCCATCCCGCCGCGACCGACTGCACAATCGATCGAGTAGCGGTCCTTGAGGCTGGCCTGCAGGCGAGCGAGGAGTGCGGTCAGACGGCGCTCCTTAGACCACCGCGGAAAGATTCAGCAGCGTCCGCCAGGCCCGGAACACCTCCCCGTACTCCGCATGCGTAAAGGCCACCGTACGGCCCGCGGTACGCGTCGCCCCGGGGCAGAGCTCGGCCATGTCCGCGTGGATCGTCATCGCGAAGTCCACCTCGAGCGTCACCGGCGCCCGCAGCGTGAACGGCGCGTGCGCGCGCTTCAACGCGCGCGGAACCTCCTCGCGGATCATGCGGCACGCGACCGCGGGCGCGACGCTCTTCGCCGCGTGGCGGCTCACCGCTTCTTTTACGACCACCGTTGCCACGCTGTCCCCCAACAGGTCCTTCGCCTCGGCTGCCAGGGCAGAGTCGCCGCTCACCAAGGCGACGGGCACGCCGTGCACGCCCGCCAGCGCCGCGTTGAGCCCCAGCTCTCCTACGGGCTTCCCATTCAGTCGGACATCATGAATGCGATCGGCGTAGGTGTGATCGAGGGTCGCGTTGCGGGTGCCCGCGCGGGCGTGGTAGCCGATGAGCAGCGCCGCGTCGAATCCGCCGTCGATGTCCTGAACCATGGAACGGGGTTTGGGATCTCCCGACACCAGCTCGGCCGCCTGGTGCAGCTCCTCGGCGAGCAGATTGCGCATGAACCAGTGGCTGTCGTTCACGAGCACCCGGGTGGCGCCTGCGGCGAGGGCACCTTCGACGGCGGCGTTCGCCTCCGCCGTCATGAGGCGGCGGAACCGCCCGTATTCGGCGGCGAACGCCGGCGTTGTGGGATCGGTCTGGGACTCGTGGACGACGCCGGCGATTCCCTCCATGTCGACGGAGATGTAGACGCGCATCGGGTCAAAGCTATCTCTCGGCGTTACTTTGTATTGCAAAGTACTTGACAACAGAACGGCGACCCCACATCGTGTGTGTCATGGTCGCCCCTCGGCCCCTGCACGACCGCGCGCTCGATAACCTCCGCTTCATCCGGCAGACGATGGAGCGCGCGGGATCGTTTACCGCGGTGCCGGGTTGGGGCCAGGTGGCGGTCGGGCTCACCGCGCTCGCCGCGGCGTTCCTCGCGGCGCGTCAGCCCACCCCCGAGCTGTGGCTCGCGACCTGGCTGGGCGCAGCGGTCGTGGCGCTCGCGATCGGTGGGTCGGCCATGGTTCGGAAGGCATACGCCGTGAACGATCCCATCCTGTCCGGGCCGGGGCGACGGTTCGGGCTGAGCTTCCTGCCGCCCATGATCGTGGGCGGCCTGCTCACCGTCGTGCTGTACCGCGCCGGCCTGTGGCACGCGCTGCCCGGTACCTGGTTGCTCCTGTACGGCACGGGGTTCGTGACGGGTGGCGCGTTCTCGGTGCGGATCGTCCCCGTGATGGGGATCTGCTTCATGCTGGTGGGCGCCACGGCGCTGTTCGGGCCGGCGGTGTGGGGGAGCTCGCTCATGGCCGCGGGGTTCGGCGGCCTGCACATCGCGTTCGGCACGATCATTGCCCGGAGGTACGGTGGCTAAGCAGGGAGCGGCGCGGAAGACCGAGGCGGTCGAGCACGGGCTCAAGAGCGAGCGCGGCGGTTCGCGCGCCGCCGAGCTCGACCGGTTGATCCACGAGCGCGTGCGTCTCGGCATCGTGAGCGCGCTCGCCGTCAACGAGGCGTTGAGCTTCAATCAGCTCAAGGCCCTGCTCAAGACGACGGACGGCAATCTGAGCGTGCACGCGCGCCGGCTGGAGGAGGCGCAGTACATCACCTGCACGAAGTCGTTCGAGGGGCGGATTCCGAAGACCGAGTATCGGCTCACCGCTGCCGGGCGGCGCGCGCTGGAGCGCTACCTGGACCACATGGAAGCGTTGATTCACGCCACCCGTCAGGGGTGAGGCATTTTTTTTTGAGGACTGACTTTATGGCGCAAAGCTCTTCTCTGCACGTCGCGATCGTGATGGACGGCAACGGCCGCTGGGCCACGCGCCGGGGCCTGCCCCGCGTGGCCGGCCACCGCGCCGGCGCCGAGGCCGTGCGGCGCACGGTCGAGGCCGCGCCTGGGCTCGGCGTCGCCGCGCTCACGCTGTACGCCTTCTCCGCCGACAACTGGAAACGACCGCCGGCCGAAGTTGCCGCGTTGATGCGCCTGCTCGCACGCTACCTCCGCACCGAGACCTCGCGCCTCGTGCAGAAGGGCGTGCGACTCGAGCTGATCGGGCGGCGCGACCGGCTGCCCGGGCCGCTCCTGGCCGCCATCGGCGCCGCGGAGCACGCCACCGCGCGCGGTGCCCGACTCCATCTGCGACTCGCGGTGGACTACTCCTCCCGCTGGGCGATCGGCGCGGGTGCGGTCCTACCGGACGTGGATCTCCTGATTCGCACGGGCGGCGAGCAACGGCTGTCGGACTTCCTGTTGTGGGAGTGCGCGTACGCGGAGCTGTACTTCACCGAGACGATGTGGCCCGACTTCGGGGCGACCGAGCTCGCCCAAGCGGTCGCCGAGTTTCACGCGCGCGAGCGGCGCTTCGGTGGGCTGCCGGAAGCGGCGGCGGGATGAGCGCCATCAGCGGCAGGACGAGGCTTGGCCTCGAGATCCTCGGCGCCGGCGCTGCTCTTGGTGTGGCGGGTGACACCCTGTTGCGCGCCGTGCCGTGGGGGCTCAATGCGCTGCTCTGCACTGCAGGGCTCGTCACGGCGGCGGCTTGGCTGGTGCGTCGTCACCGCGTGGCGGTCAGCTCCGACGCTCCGTGGCTCGCGGCAGCTGCCCTCCT
>Ga0114129_10016719_pt1 | contig 10449 bp, 9 predicted proteins | sample RhiMetdeltSRZDD1_FD_80071 | JGI IMG/M metagenome (GOLD analysis project Ga0114129, IMG submission 80071) | Populus rhizosphere microbial communities from Tennessee, USA - Rhizosphere MetaG P. deltoides SRZDD1 (version 2) (version 2) | ecosystem: Host-associated > Plants > Roots > Rhizosphere >... | reverse complement strand
GAAGAACGTGCTCGCCGACCTCGCGCTCGAATCGGAGGCCGCGACCGCGCTCGCGATCCGCCTGTCGCGCGCCTACGACGCGCAGGTCGACGAACGCGAGCGCATGCTCGCGCGCGTGCTCACGCCGGCGAGCAAGTTCTGGATCTGCAAGCGCGGCGCGCATTTCGCCGAGGAAGCGATGGAGGCGATCGGCGGCAGCGGCTACGTCGAGGAAAACGCGCTCGCGCGCATCTACCGCGAGATGCCGGTGAACTCGATCTGGGAAGGCTCCGGCAACATCATGTGCCTCGACGTCTTGCGCGCGCTGCGCAAATCGCCGGAGGTGCTCGACGCGGTTGCGGCGGAGCTCGATGCGGCCCGCGGCGCACATCCGGCGTATGACCGGTTTTGCGCCGCGCTGAAGGAGCGCTTGGCGGACGCCGCCGGTTTCGAGCCCGGCGGGCGGCGTCTCACGCAGGACCTCGCGCTCGCGGTGCAGGCGAGTCTGCTTGCGCGGCACGCTCCCAGCTTCGTGTCGGAGGCGTTCTGCGCTTCGCGGCTGCAGTCCGATCTGGGCGGCGTTTTCGGCACGCTCGCGTCGGACACGCCGTTCGACGCGTTGCTCGAGCGTGCTATGCCGGCTCCGGTTGCTCGCGTCTAATCATGATTTCAAATCGCATGCTGTTCGGCGCCGCTGCGGCTGCCTGCGCGCTACTGCTCTCATCCGGCTATTACCTGCAGTACGTCGAAGGGCAGGATCCCTGCCCGCTCTGCCACGTGCAGCGCGGCTTCTATTACGCCTGCGGCGCGGTGTTCCTTGCCGGCGCGCTGCACGGCGCCGGCAGCGTCTGGTACTCCATTGGAGCCTTCGTCTTCGCGCTCGGCGGCGCAGGCGTAGCCGCGCGCCAGGTCTGGCTGCAACACCTGCCTCCGGAGCTGGTCCCGTCCTGCGGACCAGACCTGTTCTACATGCTGCAGACGTTCCCGCTCGGCCGCACGATCGAGAAACTCTTCACGGGGACCGGCCAGTGCGCGGAGGTCAAGTGGCGGTTTCTCGGCCTGTCGATCGCCGAGTGGTCGCTTGCGTGGTTCGTTGCGCTCGCGGTCTTGGCGCTGTGGGTCGGCTTCAGGAGGCAATCGCCGACGCAATCGCCTCGCTAAAGGCGTCGTCCTGCGAGGAGGCCGCCGCGGCAAGGGCGCGACCAACCAGAATCACCGCGGGGCCGGAGCCACGCGTCGCCGAAAGCGCTTCCAGTCCGCCGAGGGATCCTGTCGTGGAGCGAAAACCCTCGAGCGATGCGTTTTCCACCAACGCGACCGGCATGTCACGTGCGACGCCGGCGTCGACCAACGCGTCACGCACGCGTGCCGCTTCGCCCGCCGCCATATAAAGCACCGCGGTATCCGCGGCCGCGACGGCGCGCGCCCAGCCGGACGGAGCCTCGCCTTCGCCGACCCGGGGCGTGACAAACGTGACGCTGCGTGCCACGCCTCGCTGCGTGAGCGACGTTCCCAGGTCAGCGGCCGCCGCAAGCGCAGCGGTCACGCCCGGAACGATCTCATATTCGATTCCCGCCTTCTCGAGTGCCGCGATCTCTTCCTGCGCCCGGCCGAACAGCATCGGGTCGCCGCCCTTGAGGCGCACCACGATGGGATGACGGCGCGCCGCATCGACGAGGCGCTTGTTGATGAAGCGCTGCGCGCTCGATTGGCGACCGCAGCGCTTGCCGACCGGTATCTTTTCCGCCCGCGCGGCGAGCGCGAGCGTCTCGGCGTGAACCAGCGCGTCGTGCAGCACGACATCGGCCTCGCCAAGGAGCCGCGCCGCGCGCAGCGTGAGGAGGTCCGGTGCTCCGGGACCCGCGCCGACGAGGTAAACCTTGCCGCTCACCCGACCCTCGCGGCGTGGGAGTAGCGCCGGCGAAACAGCGGCTGCGGCTGCGTGTTCGACGCCTGGTACTCTTCGGAGAATTCGCCGAACGCCGCGATCGCTTCGCCCGGATCCTGGTCGTCGCGCAGGCTGAACGAATCGAAGCCGCTGCGCTTCATGAAGAGTAGTTGATCGCGCAAGACGTCGCCCACCGCGCGCAGCTCGCCCTCATAGCCATAGCGCTCGCGCAGCAAGCGCGCAGTGGAATAGCCGCGGCCATCGCCAAACTTCGGAAAGCGTACGGCGACGAGCGAGAGCTGATCCAGGATCTCCGCGATCGCCGCCGGGTCGTCGTTCGGCTCTAGCAGCACGCCGGTCCGCCCGGCGCGCCCGAGCAGCTCCTCGCCGCGCACCTTGAGCAGCGCAAGCGGCGCGATCAGATCGGCCTCTGCAGCAAAATCGGCTACGAGGCCGTCCTCGCCGACCGTCAGCCAGCGCGCCGCGCCGCCCTCAAGCAGCTGCCAGCTGTCGATCGCGATTCTGTCGTCTTTCACCAGGGTTGCCATACACCCGCTCCTTGAAAGGTGCGACGCCGATGCGATGCACGACGTCGATAAAACGCTCCGCGTCCGAATCGCGGCGCTCCAGGTAGACCTCGATCAGCCGCTCGATCGCGGCCGGCACTTCCTCGGCGGAGAACGACGGTCCGATCACGCGGCCGAGCGCCGCGGGCGCGCCGGGAACCCGCGTCTGGCTGCCGCCGATCTCGACCTGGTACCACTCTTCGCCGTTCTTATCGACGCCGAGGATGCCGATGTGGCCAACGTGATGATGACCGCATGCGTTCATGCAGCCCGAGATGTTCAGGTCGAGCTCGCCGATGTCGAACACGTAGTCCAGGTCGTCGAACCGGCGCTGGATCGCTTCCGCGATCGGAATCGAGCGCGCGTTCGCCAGCGAGCAGAAGTCGCCCCCGGGACACGCGATGATGTTGGTCAGCAGCCCGACGTTCGGCGTGGCGAGTCCAACGCCCTTTGCTTCGATCCAGAACTCGTGCAGATCTCGCTGCCGCACATCGGCAAGCACCAGATTCTGCTCGTGGGTGACGCGCAACTCGCCGAAGCTGTAGCGGTCCGCGAGATCGGCCACCGCGTCCATCTGCGCGTCGGTCAGGTCGCCCGGCGGGACACCGGTCTTTTTCAGCGACAGCGTCACGGCCGCGTAGCCGGGAACGCGATGCGGATGAACGTTGCGCTTGAGCCAGGCCCCGAACCCGGGGCCGGTGCCCTTGATCTGTACGGGCTCGTCGGAGAGCGTTTCGTATGGCGGCCGCGTGAAGCGCTCCGCCACGCGCGCGACTTCCTGCTCCGTCAGCGTCGCAGGACCATTCTCGAGATGCGCCCACTCGGCGTCGACCTCGTCGCGGAACGCTTCAGGTCCGCGTTCCTTGACGAGGATCTTGATGCGCGCCTTCTGCAGGTTGTCGCGGCGCCCGTAGCGGTTATAGACGCGCAGGATCGCCTCGATGTACGTCAGCAGGTGCCGCCACGGCAGGAATTCGCGGATCACGTGCCCGACGATCGGCGTGCGCCCGAGACCGCCGCCGACCAGCACGCGGAATCCAATCTCGCCCGCGTCGTTGCGCAGTGCCATCAGGCCGATGTCGTGCACGCCGGTGGCAGCGCGATCGGCCGGGCTGCCCGAGATCGCGATCTTGAACTTGCGCGGCAGATAGGTGAATTCCGGGTGAAACGTCGACCATTGCCGCAGGATCTCGCTCCACACGAGCGAATCCACGATTTCGTCCGGCGCGACCCCGGCAAAGTGATCGGTCGTGATGTTGCGCACGCAGTTGCCCGACGTCTGAATCGCGTGCATCTGCACCGTCGCCAGCTCCGCGAGAATCTCCGGGACGTCCTCGAGCCTCGGCCAGTTGAGCTGCAGGTTCTGGCGCGTGGAAAAGTGGCCGTAGCCGCGGTCGTAGGTGCGCGCGATGGAAGCGAGCTTGCGCAGCTGCCGCGACGACAGGATCCCGTACGGAATCGCGATCCGCAGCATCGGCGCGTGCCGCTGGATATAGAGGCCGTTTCTCAGCCGCAACGCCCGGAACTCGTCCTCCTGGAGCTTGCCGGCCAGGAAGCGGCGCGTCTGGTCGCGGAATTGCGCCACGCGCTCATCCACGATCCGCTGGTCGATTTCGTCGTACTGGTACATGGTCCGCAGGCCATGGTAGCGCCCTGCTTAATGCCTACAAAGACTGTTATGTTAGGATGTTATGCGATATGGTAATGAGCGCTATGGAACCGTAACCACATGAAATTACAACAACTTCGCTACGCCTGCGAGGTCGCCCGGCGGGACCTGAACGTCTCGACAGCGGCCGAAAGCCTGCATACCTCGCAGCCCGGGCTCAGCCGCCAGATCAGGGCGCTCGAGGAGGAACTCGGGGTCGAAATCTTCGTGCGGCGGGGACGCCGGCTGACCGGGGTGACGGAGCCGGGGCGCGCCGTTCTCGCGATCGCCGAACGCATGCTTGCCGATGCCGCGAACCTGAAGCGCGCCGGGGAGGACTATGCGAGCCGCAACCTCGGCACGCTGACCATCGCGACGACCCATACGCAGGCGCGCTACGCGCTGCCGAAAGCGGTCGCGGCGTTCAAGCGGCGCTACCCGAAGGTGCACCTGATCATCCACCAGGGGAATCCGACCCAGGTCTGCGCCCAGGTCGCCGACGGCGAGGCGGACCTGTGCATCGCCACCGAGCAGGTCGCCGAGCATCCCGCGCTCGTCGCCCTGCCCTGCTACCAGTGGAACCGCTGCGTGGTGGTGCCGCCCCGGCACGCGCTGCTCAAGAAGCAGCCGCTCACGCTCGAGGCGATCGCCGCCTATCCGATCGTCACCTACGACTTCGCGTTCGCCAATCGCTCTCTCGTCAACCGCGCATTCGAGCAGCGCGGCTTGACTGCGGACGTCGTTCTCACGGCGTTCGACGCGGACGTGATCAAGACCTATGTAGAGCTCGGGCTGGGCATCGGGATCATGGCGAGGATGGCGTTCGACCCGCGCCGCGACCTGCATCTGCGCGCGATCGACGCCTCACACCTGTTTCCTTCGTCGACCACGCGCCTCGGGATCAAGCGCGGCGCCTACCTGCGGCGCTTCGCCTACGATTTCATCGAGCTTTTCGCGCCCGCTCTGACGCGCGCCGTAGTCGAAAAGACGGTCGCCGGGACCGCAGGCTCGACGTACGAGCTTTGAAAAATGGGGACGGACCCCATTTTCCGTGGCACGAGAAAATGGGGTCCGTCCCCAATTTTCTCTTTCCGCTATCCTCTCCACATGAAGTGGGTCTTCCGCCTGGCGGCCGCAGTTCTTGCGCTCGCGCTGCTGTGTGTCGCCGCGGCGTACGGTTATCTCAGGCTGTCGCTGCCGAAGGTAGAGGGGGAGATCAAGCTCGCCGGGCTGAGCGCGCCGGTCGAGGTGCAGCGCGATCGCTACGGGATTCCCCACATCTCCGCGCAAACGCTCGAGGATGCGGTCTACGGACTCGGCTTCGCGCACGCGCAGGACCGGCTGTGGCAGATGGAGATGAACCGGCGGATCGCCGCGGGGCGCATGGCGGAGATTCTCGGCCCGGGCGCACTCGAGACGGATCGGTTCCTGCGCACGCTCGGCGTGCACCGCGCGGCGCAGGCCAACCTGCGCCAGCTCGACCCCGAGACACGCAAGCTGCTCGACGCGTACGCCGCCGGAGTGAACGCGTTTCTCGCAACCGGTCCGGTACTGCCGATTGAATTCTGGCTCACCGGCGCGCACCCCGAACCGTGGACGCCACTCGACTCCGCCGCGTGGATCAAGATGATGGCGTGGGATCTGGGCGGAAACTGGAGGAACGAGCTGCTGCGCATGCGTCTCTCGAAAACGCTGGCGCTGGCGCGCATCCACCAGTTCGTCTCGCCCTATCCGGGTGAGCCGCCGCCGCAGATCGCCGATCTCAAGTCGCTCTATGCGCCTCTGGAGCAAGGGGGCGTGCAACTGGCCGAGCAGGCGCAGCAGCTGCTTGCATACGCTCCGGGCGCACAGCCGGGCGCACTGGGATCGAATAACTGGGCGGTCGCGGGGTCGAGGAGCGCCACAGGCAAGCCGCTGCTGGCGAACGATCCGCACCTGGGGCTGACCGCGCCGCCGGTCTGGTACTTCGCGCACCTTTCCGCGCCCGGCGTGAACGTCATCGGCGCGACGCTGCCCGGCGTGCCGGCGATCGTGCTCGGGCGCAACGATCGCATCGCGTGGGGCTTCACCAACACCGGCCCGGACGTGCAGGACCTGTACATCGAGAAGCTCGACAGCTCGGGCGACTACCTGACGCCCGACGGTCCGCGCGCGTTCACGCGCATCGAGGAGACGGTCAAGGTCAAGGGAGCGCCCGACGAAAAGCTGCAGATCCGCATCTCACGCCACGGCCCGGTGATCTCCGACGTCTCCAAGGTCGCGCAATCAGAAGCGCCGCGCGGCTATGTGCTCGCGTTCTCCTGGACTGCGCTCGCCGAGGACGATCGCACGCTGCAGGCGGCGCATCGTCTGGCACGCGCACGCGACTGGCCGGAATTTCTCGCGGCGGCGCGCGACTTCCACGTCCCGCAGCAGAACATGGTGTATGCGGATGTCGACGGCAACATCGGCTTCATCGCCGCCGGCCGGGTGCCGCTGCGCAAGCCCGAGAACGACCTCAAGGGTCTCGCCCCCGCGCCCGGCTGGGAAGCGCGCTACGACTGGGCGGGCTGGGTTCCCTTCGAGGCGCTGCCGCAGACGTACAACCCGCCAAGCGGCCTGCTCTGGAGCGCGAACGAGAAGATCACGCCGCCGGGATATGCGCATTCGATTTCCTCGGAGTGGGCGCCCCCTTATCGCGCGAATCGGATCGCCGAGCTGCTCGAGGCGACTCCGAGGCACAGCGTGGCGAGCTTCGCCCGCATGCAAAGCGACTTGGTATCGCTGCCGATGCGTCAGGCACTGCCGCGGCTGCTCGAAACCCAGCCGCGCAGCGCTGAGGCCCGGAGCGCGCTCGATTCACTGCGCCAATGGGACGGTACGATGGCCGCGAACCGTCCCGAGCCGCTCATCGCGTGGGCCTGGTGGCGCGAATTCACGCGGGCGCTGTACAGCGACGAGCTGGGGAACGTGTTTCGTCCTCAGTGGGGGCCGCGCGCAGTCTTCGTGTCGAACGTGCTCGCGCGGGCCGATGACCATGAGCGCTGGTGCGACGACGTTCGTACGCCGGCAGTGGAAACCTGCGCAGAGCTGCTCGCGGCCTCGCTCGACAAGGCGCTTGCCGACCTGCGGGTACGCTATGGGAACGATCCGTCGGCGTGGCGTTGGGGCGCGGCACATTTCGCCCGCCACGAGCACCGGCCTTTCGGCAGTCAGCCCTGGCTTGCGTACTGGTTCGACATTCGCGTGCCGACACCGGGCGATGCCTACACGGTCAACGCAGGCAGGCTCGATTTCTTCGACGAGCAGCGCCCCTTTGCCAACCGGCACGCGGCGAGCCTGCGCGCCATCTACGACCTCGCCGACCCGCAGAAATCCGTGTTCATCCACTCCGGCGGGCAATCGGGAAACGTGCTCTCGCCGCACTACGCTGCGTTCACCGAGGCCTGGGCGAAGGGCGAGTACGTCCCGATGGTGAGCGCCCGCAACGTACTCGATGCGCAGCCGCACCGCTTGCTGCGCCTGGTCCCTTCACGCTAGGCGCGCCAATGCCTCGCACCGGCGCGCTGGATTTGTCGAAACCGCCGTTTCGCGTGCCTCTGGGGCAGGACGCAGCGGCGGTCGCCGAGGACTTCATCGCCTGCTTCAAAATCGTGTCCGCGCTGCCCCACAAGGTCAGCACCTGCATTGAAGCCGCGCTCGAGATCGCCGGGCTGTACCCGAAGGACCCGCTCTGCGTGGCCAGCCAACGGATCGCAGGCGACCTGGACGCAGGGGTCGGTGCCGGCGGTCTGAACCCCTATCACAACGCGCAGCACTTCTGCGAGGTGGTGCTGAGCGCCCTTTACCTGTCGCTCCTCGCCGGAGTCACAGCAAGAGAAAAAGCGGAGCTGCTCGCCGCCGCGCTGGTGCACGATTTTCATCACGACGGCAGCACCAACGCGAATGTGCCGTTTCGCCTCGAGCGGCTCTCGGCGGAGGCTGCGTCGCCTTATTTCGAGGCGGCGGGCGTCCCGATGGACGTCCAGGCGCGCATCCGCGCGATGATCTTCTCCACGGAAGTGAGCATCGGGGCGCGCTTTGCACGCGAATGCCACCTGCACTTTGCCGCGAGCGGGCCGCGGCCTTCGCTCTCCGGCGTCCCCGCGCCACTCGCGCTGCTTGCGGACGATGCGCGTCTCGCCCTGCAAGCGGTCATCGTCGGGGAGGCAGACGTCCTTTCATCCGCCGGCCTGACCGTCCAATACGGCGAGTTGCAGCAGGAAAAGCTCGCCGAGGAGTGGAAGAAGCCGCTCGGCGCCGACCACAAGGTGCGGTTCCTCAACCAGGTTTTTCAGGACTTCACCGTCGGGCATTTCTTTTCGCCGAACCTGCGCGCGCTGAAGAGCGCCGCGCAGGAGCGCGCGGACCGGGAGCGCGACGCACCACCGCCCCGCTAGCCGCCTAGCTCTTCCTGGACGCGCGGCGCAGGTAAAGGTTGTTGGCGACCAGAGCACCGATCACCAGCGCCGCACCTGAGATTTCAACTGCGCTGAAACTGCGTCCGAGCGCAGCTTCGATGACGAACACGCCTACCGGCACGAGGTTGAGCATCAGCATCGTATTGAGGGGGCCGAGGTACTTGACGGAAAAATTGAATCCGAGCACGCCGAGTACCACCGTCCCCACCGCGAAGAAAGCGATCTGCCAGGCGATCGAGCCGAGCGCCTGCAGCGTCGGCACGATGGCGACTCCGCCCGCCACGGCTACCACGTTCACGACGACCAGCCCGAAGGCCCCCGGCAGACACGTCAGCACCGTAAAGCGGATCGGCGACCAGCCAGCGAACTGCGGACTGGCGAGCGTGTAGGTGACCCAGCACAGCGCGCCGAGAAAAACGAGCAGGTCACCCAGGAGCGCCCCCCCTTCGAATGCATGCGCCGGATCGCCCCGGGTTACGACCAGCAGCACGCCGGCGAACACAAGCGCCGTGCAGGCGAGCGTGAAACGGCTGGGTCGCAAGCCGCGCGTCACCCAGACCCCGAGTGCGATCAGCGGCGTCTGGATCCCCATGATGATCGCCGCGTGCTCCGGGCGCGTGTACGTGAGGCCGAACCAGACGAGGAAGTTGAATCCGGTGATGCCGATCAGGCCGAATACCAGCGCCGGAAGGAACCGGCCGTCGTAGCGCAGCGCGCGCGTCCCCTCCATCGCGACGAGCAATCCGACGAACAGCGCGCTGCCGATCACGTAGCGGATCGAACCGAGCGCGAACGCATCGACGATCGGCAGCGCTCGCTTGGCGAGCGGAAAGAGCGGCACCCAGCACAGGATCGAGACGAGGACCCAGCCGAGGCCGCGCGCCAGATTCGGCGTGGGCGTCATTTCAGTCGCTGATCACGGCGATTCGGCATCGCCACTCGTCGGTGGCAAGCTGCGCGAGCATAAATGGCACCGAAAATCAGCAGTCGCACCGGATTCCCTCGTGTTGCAGCGCTGCGCGGATGTCGCCAGCCGAATGAACCTCGTGCGCGAGCAGGCCGGCCTCGCGCGCGCCACGCACGTTTTGCGGATGATCGTCGAAGAAAACGATCCGCCCGGGCACGATCCCGATGCGCCGGCTCACTGCGAGGAACGCGTCCGCCGAAGGCTTGCGCGCACCGAGATCGCAAGAGCAGAAGATCTGCGAGAACGGCTGCAGCAACTTCGCGTAGCGCGCCTGCCAGAACGCGCGATGCGCGACGTTGGTGTTCGAGAACGCATAGAGCGGGAACGAGGTTGCGAGAGATTCGAGCAACGCACCGACGCCTGGAATCGCGCCGACGAAAATCTGGTTCCATCCGGACAGCAGAATCTCGTCGCCCAGCGTCACGCCGAGCGTCGCGCGCAGGTGCGTGCAGTATTCCTGCGCGCTGATTTCGCCGCGCTCGTGCGCTTCATAGCCGGCGTCGAGCGAAAAGCGCTCGGCGATGCGTGAGTGCGAGACGCTCGCGGCATCCGCCCAGGCGCCGACCGCGCGGCCGAAGTCGATCTCGATTACCACGCCGCCGAGATCGAACAGCAGCGCGTCCACGCTCGTAGCGGGCGGCGGCGACGATCTCACGAGCGTCGCAGAACGCCGGAGAGGCGCACTGCGAGCGGCGCGGCCAATCCGCCCGCACCGAGAGCCGCGTACGCCCAGACCCACGCGCTCCCACGGTCCGCGCCGCCGCTCAGGTCGAGCGCCGCGCCGAACAAGGCCGGCCCGAGCATGCCGCCGGCGAAGCCCGCGAGCGAATACATTCCCATCGCTGCACCGCGCAGCCCGGGCGGCGCGGCTGCGACGAAGCCGGCGGTCAGCGTCGCCGAATCGGCAAGAACGAGCATCGAATAGACGGTCAGCAGCGCAATCGCGATCGCCCAGTGAAGCG
>Ga0114129_10016718_pt1 | contig 10450 bp, 10 predicted proteins | sample RhiMetdeltSRZDD1_FD_80071 | JGI IMG/M metagenome (GOLD analysis project Ga0114129, IMG submission 80071) | Populus rhizosphere microbial communities from Tennessee, USA - Rhizosphere MetaG P. deltoides SRZDD1 (version 2) (version 2) | ecosystem: Host-associated > Plants > Roots > Rhizosphere >... | reverse complement strand
CGGCGGGCGACGGCTGGTCGACCGCGGAGCGGCAGCCCGCCATCGCGAGGAGTGTGGTGGAGGCTCCGCCGACCAGCAAGGTCCGGCGGGACACGAAAGCGGACGAAGAAGACATGCGGGGTTCATTCCCTTCGAGGGTGGGCGTCGCCTCGCCGGCGCCGCGAAGGGGACCGTAACAGGCCTACCTGCGACTTGACCAGATACTTCCGTGATTAATTTTTCTTATGCAAGATCATCACGGGAATTTCCTACTATGATGGACCTCGACGAAGAACAGCTCCTCGTCCGTCCAACCGAAAAGGGCGGCCCGGTTACCAACGCGGCGGCTCCCAGCAAATCAACTACGCCGGCAGCGGCGGCACGTTTGACCCCGTGCTGAACCTGCGACCATCCGGTACTGGGCGTACAACCATTTTCCGGGGCCGGTGGGGCCTGGCGGCCTGGCTCTGTCGGTCTTCCCGGCGTGGCCGCTGCAGTATCTGATGTTCCTGGCCGTACCCGGGGCGATCCTGTCCGAACTGAGCGGCGCCTTCTGGCGGCCGCGCGGCGGAGGCCCGGGCGGCGACCGGCCGATATGATGGCGCGATGCCTACGGATTGGGCCATTTCCGCGGCCGCACCGACCATGCGGGTCAGCGGGCGCCAAGGCAAGCTGACGTTCACGGTCACCAATCGCGGGCCAGCCGATGACGTGGGCGTCGTTGCGGTACGGACCGGGCCCGGCGTCCAGCGTTCCTGGTTCACGGTGGAGGCCGCGCAGCGGACCATCGCCAACGGCACCTCGGCCACCTTCGTCGTGAAACTCGACCTGCCGCAGCGCGTCAAGTCCGGGACGTACCACTTCGAGGGCATCGTGTTCTCGGCGCACGAGCCGGGTCCCGAGGAGGTGGCGCGGTCGAGCGGCCGGGTCGCGTTCACCTTCCGTACGCGCAACATGCTGTGGCTGGTCGTCGCGATCACGGTCTTGTGGGCGGCCGCGGCCGTAGCGATCTGGTACGTGTCAACGCAAGCGTGACATCAGCTCAGGTCACCCTGCGGCGCCGCCTCGTCCTCCTTGCCCGAACCGGAGCTGCGCGCCCGCCACAGCAGCACCAGAACCAGCGAGAAGATGGCCGCCGCGACAAGAATCGCACCGATCAGCAGGAACGGCAGCGTGCTCTTCGGCTCCGGCGGCTCGACGATCACGGCACCGGTCGGCGACGCGGACAGGCTCGGTGACGGGCTTGGTGACGGGCTGACGACGCTCAGCGCGGTTAGCTCACTCGGGCAGTTCCTGCCGGAGAGGCCGCAGCCGTTGATCTTCCAGGTCACCGTGCTGCCGGAGATGGTGCCGTTCGTTCCCTGCTTCTGGACCTTGCCCGGCATCGTGAGCGACAGGTTGATGGTCGCGCTCTTCATACCGGCTTCGGCCTGGTCGGCGCGCAACCCGCGGCTGTAGATCTTCGCATCGAGCGATACGCGGAACCGTACCGTGTCGCCGTCACGCTCGACGGTCATGCCATCGTCGTGGCTGAACTCCTGGAACGGCACCTCGTTGTAGGTGACCTCGGTGAAGTAGATCGTCTTGCCGCTGACCTTCTCGGTCTTCACCTCATGGTCGGCCGGCAGCCACGGTATCTGGCCGAGAATCGCCTCGAACACCGCCATCCGGGTGTGTGCGTTCGGGAAGTACGCGGTCTCCGGGCTCTTGTCCAGGTTGACGATCAGATCCAGATTCGCGACGTCGGCCTCCAGCCGCAGCTTGCCCGACACCGTGTTCTTGTCGCCGTCCACCTGAAGGTTGGATGTCGCGTGCAGGCACCCGGCCAGCGCCGGTCCCAGCACCGCCAGCAGAACGATCATGCCCAAGGTACGCCGTCGTGTGCGCATACGCCGAGTGTCGGCATTGGACCGCGCGTACGCCGTCCATGAGCATCGACGCAACAGTCGGATTTCCGACTACGTTGACGACGGCGATGGTACGGCGGTCCGGGTCAGCGACGGTGACAGCGCGAGTTTCTCCAGGCCATCGAGGGTAAGGATGTTCTCCACCATCGCCAAGGCGCTGTTGCATTGAGCGATCGTCAAGATCGGCAGCCGCAAAACTTCCTGTCGAGATCAACAGTCGGCCGGCGTGCGCCGACATGACGAGGAGACATGCACGGCGATCTGTTCTCTGCGCTGGGCCAGATGGTAGCCACTGGACGCGTCGACCTGATGGGCGGCGGAAGATTTGCGGCGTCGATGCGCCAGGGTGGCTTAATGCAACACCGCCATGTCGTCAGGGCGGGCCCAACGGCCGCCGCAGCCTGACGACGCGCAAGCCGAGTACCTGCGCAGCGGAGGAATACCCCAACCCCACGTGCCGCCATCCGAGCCCGTCTGACGCACGATCGCGCGGATCCGGAATGTGAGTGGTGAAGCGCATGCCGATGCGGCCTGGCCCGCCACGCGGTCGCTAATGCGAGTCTTGCAGTCGTTGCAAGGCGCGGTTCGCGCGAGCGACGGCGGTTGCCTTGGCCACGTCGTCGAGTGGGCTGTCGACGTCGTCGAGCATCGCTTGGGCGACGGCGCCGGCAAACCCGGCAGCCGCGTAGGAGGTTCCGCTGCCCACACCGAAGCCCGTCGCGTCGATCACCTTGGCCGTCTGGACCACGGTCTGCGAGGTCGGGAACAGAACCGCAGAGGTAGCCTGCGTGGTGCTCGGGCCGGTCAGCGATGGTCCCAGCGGGGTCGTGCTGAAAACCGTGACGCCGACGCGGTGGCGCATGTGCTCGACCGCGATGGTGAAGTCCGCTATTTGGCCGTGACTGTCGGTGGCACCGACAGCGACCAGCGGCAGTGCGCCATCGGCCAGCTCGGGTGCCTTGGCGGCTGGGTAGACCGGGCCGTCGGAGGGATCGTGCTTGTTACCCGTCGCGGTGACGACAAGGACGCCACGGTTGGCCAGCGCCCGGATGACGTTCGTGACTTCTGCTAGGTACTCGTTGTGTTCTGCGATCAGCCGGAACCCGACGGCAAGGCACACCACGTCGACGAACCGAGCCGGGTCTGAACTCGCGGTAACCTGGCGTACCCAGTCCAGCGCCTTGTGGATCTCACCCGGCCGGATCGCGCCGTTATCGTCGCCAGCGAGCTGGACCGACAGGATCGTCGCATCGGGCGCGGCCTGCCGGATCACGCCGGCGACGAATGTTCCATGCTGGGGCCCGAAGCGACAGTCGGGCGCAGACGCCCAACCCCACTGGTGGGAAGCGTCGACCACGACCGGGCCGTCGGGCCCGGCGCCAAACCACGGATGATCCATGGCGACACCGGTATCGAGCACGCCGACTACAGGACGTCGGCCGCCGGAGATCTGTTCCCGCGGTCGCCGCTGTGGCGGTGGAGACCAGACCGATAGCGGCGTGAACGGGAAGCCGTGGGTGTCCTTGACAGTGCCTCGCTCGCCATGTAGATGACCATTGCCGTCCATCGCCAACTCCTGACTCCTACTGCATCCTTGTCACTGATACAGGGGCGACAACGTCCGGCCAGATACGTGCGCCAGGATGCGATGTCGCCACACTCGCTGCGGCCGCCTCGAGACGGCTGTGGCAAGGCACTCTCGCGGCAATCGCGGCGGCCATGGTCCGCAAGATCATCAAGGACCGCATCGTCGCCGGGGTCCACGATGGCGCGTCGCTGGCGGCGGGAATGGTTCGCCCGGCGTCAGCGCCGGCAACTGATCGCCCAACACTGGACCATCCGCATGCCCATTCTGGCCGGCCACCGGTCGGCCGGCAGGTGCGCGAGCTGGTGCAGAGTCTGGCTGCGGAGAACCCGACCTGCCGGCATCGGCACGTCGCCAGACCAACGATTCCGCGCCCGGCGGGCTCACCCAGTTGAGCGTTGGTCCTTGGTGTCATCGGCCGGAAGTCGGACAGTCGCGTGATAGTGACGGATTGTGGATGATGCTGTATAGACACAGACAGGTAGGAGAGGAGATGGGCATGTCTAATGGCGACTCGGAACGTGAGCACGAACTGTCGGAATTGCTCCGCGAGGTGCGGGCCCTGCGGGAGGCACTCGATCAACTCAAGGCCGGGCCGGTGGTACAGCCGAGCCTTCCGCCCGAATACCAGGTGCTCGTACGGACTCAGCCGGTACTGCCTCCGGAGTACAACGTTGCTGTGCGTATCCAGCCCGCGTTTCCGCCGGACTACGCGGTGGCGGTACGTCCGGCGTTTCCACCTGAATATGCGGTGGCGGTACGCCTACCGCGGCCCGGTGAGCAGGTGATCGATCCGCCGGTCGACGAGCCGCGGGCAGAGCAGTAGCGGCGTGTTGTGGTCGCATGTCGATCGTCGGTTATCTGCCTTATCGTGCCGCCGACCACTGCGCCGAGGCTGCGTGGTTGTCGGAGTATCTGGACGTCGAGGTGCGGGTTGCCGATGGTTTACCGGCGCTCAACGACTGGCCTGACTGCCAGCGGCCGTCATTGATGGCCGTCCGAAAGGCCGTCCGCGGGTTCGCGGCCCTACCCGCGGTCGTGGCGGAGGGACCGGCCGGGTTCTTGTGGGCGGCTATTTTACGGACGGCGGGATTTACTGGTCAGGTCACCGTCCTTCCGTACCTGAACCCCCGCCGCTGGTACGACGTCGGCGCCACGGCTGTGTACCAGCGCTTCGCACATCCGCGCGACCGGGTCTATCTCGGGTCGCCGCCATCCGCGGCGCTTTATCGTGCCTGCGGCGTCAACGCGTGTGTCGGTGAGCCCTATGGCATCGACGACATGCTGTTCGCGCCGAGGAGGCCGGCCAGCGGTACGCGCCAGGCGTTCGGCATCCCTTCTGGGCGCCTGCTGTTGTTTGCTGGCCGGTTACAGCCGGACAAGGATCTTCATCGGCTGCTGCGAGTCGGGCTGAAGGCACGCCTTCTCTTCGGCGATCTTCAGATCGTCGTTGCCAGCCATGTTGTGGATCCGGCGTACCTGACTGACCTGCGGGAACGGCTCAGCGGCGAACCTGGGGTGCATTTCATCCTCGATCCCGCGCCCGAACAGCTGGCGGATCTGTACAACCTGGCCGATGTGTTCGTCACCGCCGCCACGAGCCACTTCGAGACCTTCGGCCGTGCCCCAGCCGAGGCGTTGGCCTGCGGCTTACCGGTCGTGGCACCGCGCTACGACGGGTTCACCGAAGTCTTGGCACAGCCCGGAGGCACCCTGGTCGATGTCGACATTGACGCATCCACCGGTACACCGGTCGCCGATGAAGACAAACTTCTGCGGGCCGTGTACGACGTGCTGAGCTCGCCATGCCCGCCGTGCCGCGCCGACGTGGCGGCCCAGGCTAGAAGCCGTTTCGGTCGGTCTCGCACGATCCGGTTGCTCGACCACCTTGTCGCGGCGGAGCCGGCGCCGCCTATTGCCATGTCGCACACCGACCTGGTGCCAGCGGCTGTCGAGTTGCCGGTCGCCTGGCGAGAGCCCTTGGCGGCCATCGCGCGCGGCACACCCATCCAGGCGTTGTCGTGGTTTCTGCACGACTGCGATCACGACAATCTCGCCGCCGAGGACGAGACATTCGCGGCACGGGTGCGCTGGGCGTTGTGCCAACCGGCCACGGGCACATAGAAGGGATATTCGTATGCCGCTAAGCATCTGGCAGGGCATGGAGGATTGTCTCCAGCTCATCGTCGAGCGCCGCCCGGCGGCGGTGCTCGACGCGGGTGTTGGCTTCGGGATCTGGGGTGGGCTGCTGCGCCAGTACCTTGATGTGTGGTCCGGACGTATCCAACCCGCTCAATGGACGACTCGCATCGACGGCATCGAGATCGACGCCAACCGTGTGCAACCACACGCCCGCCAGCTATACACCGAGATCTTCATCGGTGATATCCGCGAGGTGATTCCAAACCGCGCCGCCGAGTGCCGGTATGACGTGATCCTTTTCGGCGATGTCATCGAGCATCTGCCCAAGACTGATGGCAGGGCGTTGCTCACCACCGCGGCCCAGCTTGCCGGCCAGCTTGTCGTGGTTCGGATCCCGCTGGGCGATGGCTGGCGGCGCGAAGGGCGAGAAGAACCCGATCATCACAGATCCCAGTGGTACGCAGAGGACTTCGCCGGATACCCGTGCACCCTTCGGCAGTACGACTTCTACGGCAACCCGTACGGCCTGATCGCCATCCAGGCCGATCGGTCGTCACTACCGGCGCTGCCCGACCCGAGACTCGCACAGTTCGCCGCCCAGCTAGAACAGCTCGAGCGCCGTCTGGAAAGGATCCTCCAGCGATGATGCTCAGTCCCACCGTCACCGTCATCGTCAAGGTCACCAACGCCTGCGACATGCGATGCAGCTACTGCTTCATCGAACCGTCGGTGTTCCACAAGACAATGAAGCAACACACCGCCAACCGTGTGGTGCACGCGTTCCTGGACTCGGACTTCTTCGACTCGGTGCACTTCGTTTGGCACGGCGGAGAACCGTTGCTACGTGGACGTGCCTTCTTCGAACGCATCTTCGCCGAGCAGCGGGCCTGCGCCACCTCGGTGGCCTACACCAACTCCACTCAGACCAACGCCACCCATCTCGATGACGACATGCTCGACTTCCTGCTGTCCAACCAAGTAAGCATCGGGTTAAGTCTGGATGGACCGGCAACACTGTCCGACGCATCGCGCAAGACCCGCCGCAGCCTGCCGTTGCTCACCACCGGCGCCACAGCCGGCTGCGACGGTGCTAGCACAGCTGGCGGCTGCGGCAGCGACGCAAATCCAGGCGGGGCACACAGCGTCACGGTCGACGCGGCCCGGCGGCTACAACAGCGAGGCCAGCAACCCGCGGCGATCGTCACCGTCAACCGCAACAACGTCGGCAGTCCCGAGGCCATCTTCGCCGAGTTCCAGAGCCGGCGCATCCACATGAAGATCAACCCGCTGACCCGCTCCGGCCTCGCGGATACCCCACTCGGCGCCGACCTTGGCATCACCGCCGACGAGTACGGCGAGTTCCTCGTGCGCATGTTCGACGCGTGGTTCGACCACCCCGACCCCAAAATCACCATCGAGCCGTTCGGCCAGCACATCGCACGCATCCTCGGCGACCAGGTAGCGCACAGCTGCTTCTATACCTTGAGCTGCCACCGCTTCTTCCTCGGCATCTCACCAGACGGAGACCTGTTCCCCTGCGGCATGTTCCAAGGCGAGCCGTCGTTTCGCTACGGCAACATCCACGACATGAAACCCCAAGACGTCGCCCAAACCCTGCTGTTCGGCGACCTCGACGCCAGGGAGAACAAAGTCCTTCGCGACTGCGCCTCGTGCGCCTTCCTCGACCTGTGCTACAGCGGCTGCATGTTCCACTCGTTGAAGGACTCGAAGATCCTCTGGCAGAAAGACTACTACTGCGCTGGGTACAAGCGGTACTTCGAACACGCCCTGCGCCGAGTCCACCACAACATCCTCCGCGCCGCCCAAGCAACGGCAACCGCTTCGCAATCGCTAGATCACAATGTATAGATGAGATCCGACAACCGGGATGAGAGCCTCCACCAGATCTGGTGCGGTTCAGACTCGCTGCAACTCCATCGGCGGTCGCTCCACGGAAGCGGCGAAGGACTGTCTCCAGGGACGGCTCTGGTGCGCTTACGCTGATGACGGTGTGTCGCAATGACTATCCATAGTGGATACCCGCATCGCTATGGATCTGATGAACTCGCGAGCATCGACCCGGCCTTCATCGACCCCGGCTCGCCGTGGCAGAACGGCACCTGCGAATCGTTCAACGGGCGGTTCCGCGATGAACTACTTGTCTGCGAGCAGTTCAACACCCTGCTGGAAGTCCAGATCTTGGCAGAAGACTGGCGCATCGAGTACAACACCTATCTGCCCCACGGCTCGCTGGACGGACGCACCCCAGAGGCATTCCGGCAGCAATGGATCAACAACCACGAGACGCTCATAAGCGGTAGACCAAGAACCGGGGTCCAGTCAGCGACCACGGGCGAGACCGGGTCGATGACTTCACCGCTATAGTCTGCCGCGATCATGCTTACGGCCAACGCAACATTCCTCGTCGTCTTGTCGGCGTAAGGAACAGGCTTGGCGAGTTTTTCTCCAGCGGCACGCTACTCCCGCCTGGACGGCGTCGAAACGTGGCCGTAGGGCCGGCCGGCACTGTGCTGCATGCCTTTCGTCTCTCGCTATAGGTGCCGTGCGGTGGCTACAAACAGTCCATGGCCTTCCCCACGGATCTGGAGATCGCAGTTGCCGCCGAGCTCAAGCCGCTCGGCGACGTCGCCGGTGGGATGGGCATCGGAGCACACCTGCTTGAGCCCTACGGCGACTCGGTAGCGAAGATACGGCTCGAGGCGCTCGACGAAGTCGCCGACCGTCCCCGGGCCAAATACGTACTCGTGTCGGCCGTGACGCCGACGCCACTCGGCGAGGGCAAGACCACCGTCGCGATCGGCCTGGCCGATGCGTTCGGCCACATCGGACGGTCTGCGACGCTGTCGCTCCGCCAGCCGTCGATGGGTCCCACCTTCGGCATCAAGGGCGGCGCGGCGGGCGGCGGCTACGCCCAGGTCGTCCCGATGGAGCGGCTCAATCTGCACCTGACCGGCGACTTTCATGCCGTCACCGCGGCGAACAACCTGCTTGCCGCCATGATCGATGCGCACCTCTTCCACGGCAACGAACTCGACATCGATCCACACCACATATCGTGGCGACGCGTGCTGGACGTCAACGACCGCGCGCTGCGCAATGTCGTCATCGGCCTGGGGTCCGACAAGGACGGCGTACCGCGGCAGACTGGCTTCGACATCACCGCCGCGTCCGAGGTGATGGCGATCCTTGCGTTGGCGACTTCTGTGGACGATCTGCGGGAGCGCCTGCGCCGCACGGTGATCGGATACACCCGCGCCGGAGCACCCGTGACGGCCGCTGACCTGCAGGCGTCGGGCGCGATGCTCGCCATCCTCCGCGATGCGGTCAAGCCCAACCTGCTGCAGACGGTGGAGAACACCCCGGTTCTGGTGCACGCCGGACCGTTCGGCAACATCGCGCACGGCAACTCCTCGGTCCTGGCCGACCTGATCGGCATCCATACCGGTGATTTCCTCATCACCGAGGCCGGGTTCGGCGCGGACATGGGCGCCGAGCGGTTCTTCGACATCAAGTGCCAGGTATCGGGCCTCCGCCCGGACACCGCCGTCGTGGTCGCCACCGTAAGGGCGCTCAAGGCGCACAGCGGCCGCCACAAGATCGTGGCCGGCCGGCCGCTGCCCGACGCCCTGCTCGCCGAGCACCCCGACGAGGTGTGGGAAGGCGCCGCCAACCTGAGCCGGCAGATCGAGAATATTCGAGCCTTCGGCGTTCCCGTCGTGGTCGCGATCAACGCATTCCCGACCGATCACCCATCGGAGTGGCGCGCTGTCGGCGAGATCGCCGAATCCGCCGGCGTACGCGCTGCCGTCGCACACCCGTTCAGCCAAGGCGGGCGTGGTGCGACCGAACTGGCCGAAGCGGTCAGCGAAGCGAGCCGCGAGCCGTCACGCTACGCACCGCTCTACGCCACCTCGGCGCCGCTGCGCGAAAAGGTCGAGATCGTGGCCCGACGAATCTACGGGGCGGACGGCGTGCAGTATGCGCCGGCTGCCGCGGCAGACCTCGACCGCTGCGAGCGCAACGGCTACGGAAACCTCCCGGTGTGCATCGCGAAGACCCACCTGTCATTGTCTTCAGATGCCGGCCGCGTGGGCGCCCCGACCGGCTGGACCCTGCCGGTCCGGGAGGTCCGAGCTGCGGCCGGCGCCGGTTTCGTCTACCTCATCTGCGGCGACATGCCCACGATGCCGGGACTGGGAGCGCACCCGGCTGCGCACCATATCGACCTCGACGCCTCGGGGAACGTGACGGGGCTGTCGCAGAACGCGAAATCCGAAGGCGAGAAGGCCAGGCAAACCTGAATCGTGGCGTAGGCAATGCAGGCTCGCCGTCAACCGCGCACGCGACAATCGAATCGGAAGAACCGGCGAATGCCGTCAGGGCGTTGCCAACACGCGGCGCGCTAGCTGATCTTCCTCGTCGACGCTCGTGTGCGCGGTACGGTGAGGCGTCTGGTTCCGGCAACACAGGGAACTCTTGGCTGCGTCGATCAGATTCTTCGGACCTGCGACTCCTCGCCGGGCCGCGGCGCCAGGGCAGATCGACGTTCGGATCGACCGAGCCCCCGTCAGGCTGTCGTGATTTCCAGGGCTTGCTTGGGGTTGCTCGGAGATCGAGCATGGCCGGTTCTGGCTTGCTGTGAGGCATCAGAGCCACATCGAATCGTGCCGTTGATCATGGCCTTGTTGCCTTAAGCCACCCTGGCGGATCGACGCCGCAAATCTTCCACCGCCCATTAGGTCGACGCGTCCAGTGGCTACCATCTGGCCCAGCTCAGAGAACAGATCGCCGTGTATGTCTACTCGTCATGTCGGCG
>Ga0114129_10016716_pt1 | contig 10450 bp, 9 predicted proteins | sample RhiMetdeltSRZDD1_FD_80071 | JGI IMG/M metagenome (GOLD analysis project Ga0114129, IMG submission 80071) | Populus rhizosphere microbial communities from Tennessee, USA - Rhizosphere MetaG P. deltoides SRZDD1 (version 2) (version 2) | ecosystem: Host-associated > Plants > Roots > Rhizosphere >... | reverse complement strand
TCGCCGGTGCTCGCGCATCTCAATCGGAAACGCCTCCTGCGCAAGCGTGTTGATGTCCAGGTCGGAAACCTGCGACGACAGTTCGGCCGGCAGAACCGGTTCGCGGTTCGGTCCCTGCTCCAGCGCGCGACGGAGTGCCTCGTCGACTCGACTCATCGGTACTCTCACTAACCTCTGAAAAAGGAGAATCGGCTGCGCTTGGGGCCGGGTGCGTCGCCGACGCTGACGTTGGTGTCCGATCGTTCCGCCGCGGAGCCTTCTGTGACGACGCTGTAATCGGCTGCCGCCTTGGTTGGAGCCAGGGACGACAGCAGACGTTGCGTTACGGCGGCTTCGGCGACGACATCGCCGGCGGCGACAAGCGTTTCTGCAGGCGCTTGCACGTCTTCAATCGCGTCCGCGGCTTCATCCAGGTCGAAATCCCGGCAGACATCGAGTACCGTCTGCCGCGTGACCGGGCGTTCGCCCAACGCGAACGCGCTCAGCAAGGCGTTGTCGGCGAGCACATTGATCGTGCGCGGGATGCCGTTCGAGCGCTCGTGAATCAGCGTCACGGCCTCTCTCGTGAAGACCTGGGCTCCAACGCCCCCAGCCGCACGAATACGTCCGGCGAGATATGCCGCCGTCTCCGCCAGGCTGAGAACGCCCAGCTGGCACCGCAACGCCACTCGCTGTTTCAATTGGCGCAAAGACTCGTCATTGAGGCGTAAGCTGAGCTCCGGCTGGCCGGCGATGATGACCGACAGCAGCTTCTCCTCGTTCGTCTCGATATTGGCCAGCAACCGGATCTCCTCGAGCAGGTCCGTGGGCAGGCTCTGCGCCTCGTCGATGATCAGCACGCTGGTTTCATCCGCCGCGCGCCGCTGCAAGAGGAGCACCTCGAGTTCGCGCAGGAAAGTCGCCTTTGAGACGCGCGCCTGATCGCTCAAGTCGAACTTGGTCGCCAGCATCTCGACGAACTCGTCGCGGGTCAGCGCAGGGTTCGGAATATGGACGCACCACACACGTGAGGGCTGACGCTCGATGGCGGTACGGATGATCGTCGTCTTGCCCGTGCCGGCCTCCCCCAGCAGCATCGTGATCCCCTTCCTGCTGGATATGCCGTATTCCACGTTGCTCAACGCCTCGCGGTGGGCCGCAGTCATCACGACGAAGCGAGGATTCGGCGTCAGGTCGAAGGGGCGCTCCCGGAATCCGAAGAATTGCTCGTACATCACACCCTCAGCGCACAAACGTGTAGACCACCACCGCCAGGCACGCCGCGACCGTCGCGCCAAGCCCCATATGCATCAGCAGCCGAAGCCGGAATACGCGGTGACGTTCCCCCTGCGACCGCATGAGGGGGACGACGGCAAGGACCGGCAGGCCCAGCACCATCTGCACGTCGTCGTCGGTTTTGAAGGTCGTATCGCGCACTTCGACCAGCGCGATCAGCGCCAGGCCGATGGCCAGGCCTCCAACCAACCCCATCGCGTTGATCCGCGGTCGATTTGGGCTGAACGGCTTCTCTGAAAGGCGCGCGGGATCCAGGAGCTTGAACTGTTCGCCGATCTGACGGCGTTCCAGATTCGCCGAGATCTGCGATTCTTCCTTCTTCGCCAGGAGGCTCGTATATTGCGTCTGCAGCGTCGTGTAATCACGGGTGAGCTCTGTCAATTCCGATTCGCGTGTCGGCGCCAGTTCCACACGCTTCTGGTAATTGATGGCGACGCCACGCAGGCGTTTCTCCTCGGCCAGATCCAACTCGATCTGCTTATCCAGCAGCTCGACCTCCGCCCGAAGATCTCGGATACGCCTGCCTTGCTGAAGCTGAGCGGGCGAGAGTGGCGCCGACACCGGCCCATCTCCGGCTTCGACGTCGGCGTCGGCCTTGCTCTCGAGGTCGGCGACGATGCGCTTCAACCGCAACACGTCGGGATGATCGCTCTTCAGTCGCGTCTGGAGTGCTTCCAGGGCCTGCTTCGCGGCAGCGGCCTGCTGCGCCGGGGTATTTCCGCCAGAGGTCCCATTCGCGACGGGGACTGCCGCCTCGACGTCGGTATTCTCCAAGTCCGCGAGTTGACGCTCGAGCAGCAGATGCCGGTCGCGAGCTCGATTCAACGAATCGAGGACGGCCCTGATCTGAAGCTGCGTGTTCGCCCCCGCCTGCATGTTGGACGGAAGCTCCGAGGGCAGTTGTCCTGCGAACTGTTTCCGATAGTTCTCCAGCTTCTTTTCGGTCTCAATCAGCCGGCGGCGCGAGTCTTCGAGCTGCGCCTCCAGAAACTGGTTGGTGCCTTCGGCAAGCACCTCGCGATCGCGGAGGTTCTCCTCGATGAAGAGCGATGCCAGACGATCGGTCACCTTCATGACCGTTCTGGCATCGTTCCCGGTATAGCTCACGCGGAACGCGTCGCCCTTGATGACATCGATCTTGATGTCGCGTCGCATCTGCTCGACGACGTCTTCCATGATGCCGACGCGACGTTGTTCGGTGTACAGATTGAAGTCCTGGATGACGCGCTCCAGCCGCGTGCGGCTGAGAATCTGTTGAGCGATCGACTGCAGCCGATCCTCGATTCGCGTCGTCACGGTGGAGCGGACATAAGCCTCGGGCACACGCTGAGGTACGACCAGAATCAACGTGTCGGACCGAAACGTGTCCGGCAGATAGCGTGCGAACATCGCTGTCGCCGCCGAAATGACGGCGAATGGCACCAGCATGAGCCAGAATCGCCGCCGGAGAATCAGCAATACGTCTTCGGGCTTATATGTTTTACCGGGAAGCATCAGATCTCCTGGACGTCAATGACAGCAGCTACGGGATGACGATCGTGTCGCCCGGCTTCAAGTCGATGTTCTGCTGCAAGTTCTTGCCCTCGGTCACGTCCTTGTAGTTGAACTTGTAGCTCACCGTCTTGCCATTCTCGGTACGCATAACCACGATCTTGTCTGACTTCGAATACTCGCCCACGCCTCCCGCGGTCGCCAGGAACTGCAGGACCGTGGTGGGCCCCGTCAACGGATAGGGACCCGGCTTTCCGACCTGACCGAGGACGAACACTTTGCGGCTGTTGACTTGTTTGACGACGACGCTCACGGAGGGATCTTCGACGAACTTGTTCGCCGCCTCCGTGATGGCCAGCCGAAGCTGCTCGGGTGTGAGCCCCGACGCCTGCACGTCATTGATGAGCGGCAATGAGATCTTGCCGTCGGGCCGCACCGCCACATCGAGAGACATATCCTTGTCTTTCCAGACGAAGATCCCGAGCACGTCGTCAGGACCGATGACGTAGTCGGGCGGCGTGGGCACGCCGGCAGGCACCACCGGCGCCACAGCCCCTCGTGCCGGCGCCGGCCCCCGTGCTGGCGCGGTCGGGGTCGTGCTCTGAGCCGCTCCTGGGGTTGATGGTGGCGGCGTCTTCTGCGTCGTCCCGGGCGCTGATGGCGGCGGCGTCTTCGGCGCCGTCCCGGGCGCTGCTGTCTGCGCGTACGCAGGCAGACAGCACACGGCCACCAGTGCGGCGGCAGTCGCGGCCACGCTCACACGCTGCGTCTTCGTCATCGCGTTCTCCCCCCTCACCGATATTCCTTGAACGGCACCTGGCAGTCGTGCTTCCGCAGGAAGTTCAAGAACCGCTTGTAATCGCGCTGTTCCATGTTGAAGATGCGCGCCACGATCTTGTAATTGCCGCGGGCTTCTTCGAGCCCCTTGCGCACGAGGTCCCGCACGTTCCCACGGGTGATATCGCGCTGCATGTAGAGCGGATACACGACCGTCCAGAACGACTCGCGATCCTCGATCAGGCGCTTGAACAAATCGTCGGCGACCGTCCGGCGACGCTCACGCCTCGGACGCGTTTCCACGCCGGGACGCATGCGAATCTCGAGCGGGAGGTCCTCGGCGCGAATCGTATTGAGGGCGCCGGTCACCGCGAGCCGTTCGATCACGTTCTGGAGCTCGCGCACGTTGCCGGGCCAGTTGTATTGCGTCATCGCATCCATCGCTTCGGGGGATATTTCCCGGGCGGTGTAGGCGCCGTTTCGCGTGAAATGATTGAGGAAATGATTGGCCAGCGGCGGAATGTCCACGCGGCGATCGCGCAGCGGCGGCACCATCAGATGGATGACGTTCAGGCGATAAAACAGATCTTCCCTAAACGTGCCCTGTCCGATCATGTCGCGCAGGTTCCGATTGGTAGCGGCGATGACGCGCACGTCGACGCGTCCCATGGCGCGGTCCGCACCGACCTTCTGCAGTTCTCCCGTTTCCAGGAAACGCAGCAGCAGGCCCTGCATCCGGAGCGTCATCTCGCCGATCTCGTCGAGGAACATCGTGCCCTGATCGGCAAGCTCCAGCTTTCCGAGCTTGTCGCGGTAGGCGCCAGTGAAGCTCCCCTTGACATGGCCAAACAGCTCGGACTCGAGCAGCGTCTCTGGCATTCCGGCGCAGTTCACGGCGACGAACGTGCGTTCCGATCGGCCGCTGCCGTTATGGACGGCCTGGGCGACGAGCTCTTTGCCCGATCCGCTTTCGCCGGTTATCAGCACCTTTGCGTCGGCAGGGGCCACTCGCTCGATTTCGGCTTTGAGATCGAGCATCGGGGCGCTGGTGCCGATTAGCGTGGCTCCATTCGACCTGATCGTGTGTTTGGCTCTGTCCACTGCGTGCGGGTCGAACTCCCGTTCGCGCCCGCGAGGAGCTGGAGGAGCATCGCGTCCTGCCGAACGTGGAAAGTCGCTGGATACGCTCATTCGTCTGTTCTGTGCGCGCGTACGATTGCCGGCCCCGCGCAACGGGCATCTCGGCAACTGGTTGCAGTTTTGAATCCCTAAATGAGTCGAAGAGTCCGGTACCCCGCGGACGATCGTCAGCTCGCGCGTCCTTACAAAATCAGGACGAAGGCCTACGGTGCAAGGAGGTCGCCAGCGTGAAATTGATCGAAGGAAAAGTTGGTAAGTGACTGTCAAAAGTCATGTTAACTCGCGCACTCGCACTCGGATCGCTCGACGAAATCTTGCGGCGGCGCGAGCCGGTTGTCCGGCAGGTCCTCGCGAGGATCAGAAAATAGTCTACTTATTGGATCCCTATTGGATTCCTGTCGCTCGCTCGCGAAGGCATTGCGTCGGCGGCGAGATCAAGAACGTGAGGCCACCGAATCCCCCGAAACCGCCAACAACAAAGATGTAACGGCCACGTGCAGCCACGAGCACGCTCGTGCGACGTTGAACTTTTGGTTGTTAGACCGCAGAAAAAAGTGTCTCAATTTGGAAATTAATCAGTCAATTGGGCGGTTAAAACTACTCTTCCTGGTTGACTTCGGCTTCCCCTCGCCTCAAAATTCTCGAGCTGCAGACATAAAGTCACATTAGACATATCGCATGCTTTAACCGGGTGTGTCCCCCAGCATGTCCGGAGTAGTGAGATTTTTTTCGTGAGCTGAGGCTCGACATGAATAAGACAGTAATGATGGTAGGCGTCAGCGCCGCCATTCGGGGTGTCGAAGAAGAAATTCATCACGCCGCACGTTCGGACGCCAAGATTCTGATCACTGGCGAGAGCGGCGTGGGCAAGGAAATCGTGGCGCGGCTGATTCACGATCGTAGCAGCCGTTCGCGCGCGCCTCTCGTCACGATCAACTGCGCCGGGTTTCCAGACTCACTGCTCGAGTCGGAGATGTTCGGACACGTCAAGGGCAGTTTCACCGATGCGCACCGCGACAAGCGCGGCTGGCTTGAAACTGCGCACGGCGGCACGATCTTCATGGACGAAGTCGGTGAGATGAGCCTCCGCATGCAGGCGCTCCTGCTGCGGTTTCTCGAGACCGGTGAAATTCAGCGTGTCGGTTCGGATCGGCGCTTGCCGCCCCTCGACGTGCGCGTCATCACGGCCACACATCGGAAGTTGATGCAGCACATCGCCGACAAGACCTTCCGTGAGGACTTGTACTACCGCCTCAACGTTGTGCACATCGAGGTGCCGCCTCTTCGCGAACGGCGCGAAGACATCTTCGTTCTGTTGACCCATTTCCTCCGGATGGCGTCAGAGACGCACCGGGTGGCTGCTCCGGACGTCACGTCCGAGGCGCTCGAGTGCCTCACAGCGTATGAGTGGCCAGGCAACGTCCGCGAGCTCCGCAATGTTGCCGAACGGCTCGTGCTGAAATGCCGCGACGGGAAAGTGGATGTCGACAAGCTTCCGTCCGAGGTCGTACGCGACCGGCGCGACCGCCGCACCAAAGACGAAGCGGCCCAGGGTGCGCCGGTGACCCCGACTTACCAGGTGATGTTCGACCACATGCTCAAGGAAGGTGCGTCCTTCTGGTCGGAGGTGTACGAGCCCTTCATGGCGCGCGACCTCACCCGCCACGAAGTGCGAGAACTCGTGCGGCTCGGTCTCGAACACACGCGTGGAAACTACAAGCTTCTCGTCAGCTCGTTCAACATGCCGCCGGAGGACTACAAGAAATTCCTGAACTTCCTCCGCAAGTATCAGTGTCACGTCCCGTTCCAGCGATTCCGGATGATGACGGCTACCATGGCTGGCCGCTCGGCGGACAGCGCTATCGCGTAGTCGATATCGAAAGGTGCGTCGTTGGTCGCGCTGGTGTCAAAAGGCCCGCGCGACGCGAGACTTGGCGGCCTGCGCTCGAGCCTGTGTGTAATTCTTGCTGGACGGTTCCGGAAAACTGTTCGGTTACGAGACGTCTGATCGACGAAAATTCAATTAACTCGTAGCCGCCGTCCCGCGTGAACGGGGAGGCTGGCGGGAGTTCCCGAAGCTTCACCTCGAATGCTTGCGACGGTGCTCTGATCGATCCACGCGAGGTGCTCGTGCTCGCGCGCATCCGAGTGCGCGCTCTGACTTTCGACGAACGACAGGATCCGCTCGCGATTGACTTCCTCAAAGGCCAGGTATGTTGCGCCGAGGTGTTCGGCCTCATGCTCGAAAAACTTGTCTCGGTCGCCAATTACGAGAACCGGGATGTGGCTCGAGCTCGCGCGAACTGCGAGGTGCAGACCGTTGTATTCGCCCAGCTTGAGCTCCGTGATCACCATGCTCGGCTGCATCTCCAACTGGAACTTGGCGGCGCCGTACGTGTCGGCAGCGGTAATCCAATAGCCATGCGCGCTCAACCATTCCCTCAGGTCAGTTGCGAGGGCCGGGGTCTGCGTGACGATCAAAATCTGGTGCGGGCCGTTCATTCTTGGGGGTTCCTGTCGGGCGGATACCTCAGCAAGGCTCCTGCCAGACGAAAACGTCCGGTCGCGGCGCACGGCTCCGCTTCGTCCTGCTACCCGATTGGTTCATGTTTTTTCACCGGACGGTCGGAAATCCGGAGGAATTGAGGGAAGTGGGCCACCGACACGCCCGACCGCCAGACCTTCGAAATCGACAAGAAAAGTCGGCCTCCGAGGAGTGTTCTCCCAGGATGGTCATTTCCTCTTGGGCGGGACGGCTGAGCTGTCCTCCATGAGATGGTTGTCCGATAGAAAAGATGTGGGTTCCTCTCATCACACCGTCCAACGGACGGCCCTGTTGTACACGAAGGACGAGCAGGCCGTACGCCTCGAGGTGCACGAAAGCCCCGGCGAGCTGCGACTCATGGTCTTTGGCCCTGCAAACGAGCATCACGTGTTTGACTTTCCAGACGGCAAGTCTCTAACGGAATACCAGGTGACGTACGAGCGCGGACTCCTGGACAACGGATTTCAGCTGCAGGCAATCGCCGAACGGCGCGCCGGCGCGGATCGTCGCACCTCGCCTCGCGGCCGCACCGACCGTCGCCGGTAATCCTTCAGACGCGTTACGGCGTCGAGGGCGCGGTCTGAAATCGGGGTTCGGGCGCCGGCGGGATCACCAGCCACGCGACGAGGTACGCGATCACACCGAACACAATCGCGCAGGGTACGATCGCCAGCACGACCCACCCGACGCGCACGATGGTTGGATCGGCGCCGAAGTACTCCGCGAGCCCGCCACAGACTCCGGCAATACGCCTGTCAGTCCGCGATCGCAAGAGCGGCTTTCGCGCACGTGCCGGCGCATCGATGACATCCGCGACGGGAATCAGCACCCACGCGACGAGATACGCGGCGATCCCGAGAACGATTGCGCCTGGCCAGATCGACAATACGATCCAGGCCACCCGCACGAACGTCACGTCAACCTCAAAATACGCCGCCAGCCCCGCGCAGACGCCACCCAACCTTCCTTCCGCCGGCCGCCGCGTGAGTCGCCGTGGAGACGACGGCGGCTGCACGGCCACGCCGCAGAAGGCGCAGAAGACCGACCCTTCCTGAATCTCTTTTGCACACTGCCGGCACGTCATCGTTTCGCCTCCATCTCTTCATCACATCCTACGGAGGATCGGGCGCATAGGTTTCAGAATCCGGGGTCAGACTCGGGTGACGGGTCGGGCGCGAGTCAGACTCGGGTGATGCCTCGTGTCCGAGTCTGACCCCAGTGTCAGTCAGTCCGGCAACCGGGGCAGAACGCCGCCGATGATGCCTTTCAGGCGGCGTTGAACTTCGTTCCGGAGGCCCCGACCAACCGCCGCCGCCGCATCGATGCTCACCCGTGGCGCGTCGAGCGTCCCACGGATAGTGGCCGGCAACAGCACGCGGTTCCCTTCGCGGGTAAAACGGATCAAGTCGGTTCCCGCCTGGGCCGAGAGCGCTTCTGAGAGGGAGAGATCGGCGTGGCCATCGAGCGCTTTGTTGAGGACCGTCAGGGTGCCCTGCGCGACGAGGTCGAGATCCGGAGAATGCAGCGACAGCGCGGTGGCGGTGACCACCTGGCGCGCGAGAGCGAATGAGGCGTCAATACGGTCAAAGTTATCAGCTGATGCGCCGGCCCCCGGCTCGGGTCGCCCGAAGAAGAGGATCACCGTTCGCACGAGCCCCAGCCGCTTCATCGCTCCGCGTGTGATGGTGGCGTTGCCCTCTCCTGCCGACGCGGCGATCGCATCGCTGATGGTTGCGCCTCGTCCACTGAAGGTGCCGGTGCCCGAGAGCCGGCCACTGATCGTGTCAGGAACACCCCCGAACGCCGCAAGCTGTGCAACGTCGATGTCTGAGATCTGCGCTCTCACAGTGGCTCTCAACGTGTTTCCCACATCGACGTCGAGCGCGCCATCGTAACGGCCGCCGAACAGTTGAAATGTCGCGGGCGACAGCGTAACGCGATTCCCCTGCGCCACCAGCGTCGTCGCAAACTGCCGGACGTCCACGCCGCTCGCCCGCGCGTTCTCGGCGCTGATGCGCGCGACGAGGCGTCCCGGGACCACGATCGTGGTTCCTGTCCGCCGTGGCGTCGGTGGAGTAAATGCGTCGGCAAGCGCGAGCAGGTCATCGACGTCCACGCGATTGGCCTTGACCTGGAGCTGCGCATCGAAGCGGGGCGTCAGCTGCACCAAGCCGCTCGCGTCGAGCAAGGTCGCGCCTGACTCGGCGGTGAATCGATCGAGATTCAAGTGGGCGCTCGATAGCGATGAATCAGCGGATATCGTGATCTGCCGGCCGCGGCTCGCGATCGTGATGTTTCGCAGCGTGATGGCGCGGACTGAAATGATCTGGATGGCAGCGTCACCTGCTGCCGGGGCGGCCGTGCCGCTTTCTGGGGCCGGCATCGTGAAGGGAAGGGGCATCTCGATGCGGCTGTTCGAGACGATGACCTCCGCATCCTCGACGCGGCGCGACAGCAGCGGCCGCAAGCCGCTCGAGAGCTCCACGTCCGCGAGCGTCACGCGGACCGGCTCGCCGGCTCGAACGTCTCGCAGAGTGATCCCGGGACGCGGGAACAACCGTGCGGACGCGCTGCCGATCGTCACCGGCTGACCGAGCCAGCTCGTGGCCTGCCGCTCGAGCGCCAGGCGGATCCCGTCGCCGCTGAGAAACCAGTACATGCCGCCGGCGGCAATCGCCGCCACGATGGCCACTGCGGTCACTCCGATCAATAGAAAACGGCGCATCACGAACTCAAGGGAAAATGTAACCCGGTTTAGCGGCGCGGACCTTCCAGGTCCGCGAGAATCATTTGCCCGAGCTGCCGGACATTCTGCTGTATCTCCATGCCCTGGAGCCGAGGATTCTCGGCCGCCGCGTAACCGGCGTCCGCCTCGCCACGCCGTTTCTCCTTCGCTCCGTTCACCCGCCGCTCTCCGCGGTCGAAGGCAAAACGATCGTCGGGTTGCGCCGCCTCGGCAAACGTGTCGTCGTCGAAACCAACGACGAACTGTTTCTGGTGTTTCATCTCATGATTGCGGGTCGATTCAGGTGGAAGCCCGCGGGAGCCAGTATTCCGGGAAAGGTCGGTCTCCTCGCGCTCGACTTCGAGCATGGCTCGCTGATCCTGACCGAGGCCGGATCAAAGCGTCAGGCATCGCTGTATGTGGTCCAGGGGGTCGCCGCCCTGGCACAGCACGACCCCGGCGGACTCGAAGTCATGACCACGGACCTGGCGACATTT
>Ga0114129_10016715_pt1 | contig 10450 bp, 6 predicted proteins | sample RhiMetdeltSRZDD1_FD_80071 | JGI IMG/M metagenome (GOLD analysis project Ga0114129, IMG submission 80071) | Populus rhizosphere microbial communities from Tennessee, USA - Rhizosphere MetaG P. deltoides SRZDD1 (version 2) (version 2) | ecosystem: Host-associated > Plants > Roots > Rhizosphere >... | reverse complement strand
CGGCTGGCTGCCCGGCCCGATGCTATATCCCTATAGCAGCCCGCACGTTGGGCCGGTGCGGAATGTTTGCGCATGACTTCCGAGACACGTTGGATTGGCCTCTCGTGATCATGAACATTAGAACTTCGCAAACTTCACGAGTGCCGGTTCCAATCGTATTTCCTTCCTCATCCTGGAGAGAATAAATCTTACCTTCTAAATCCAGTGGAAGGATTGTAGGCTCCTTGTACATCGACTATCCCCCGCAGGCCGCCGTCTATTGGTGACTGGCGGCCTTACTTTTACTATTTCAGTAGGGCAACTTTGAGCTGCCGGTAAACCCCTGTTCGTTCCATTAGGGCGCTTCTGAAACTTACAAGCAACCACAACAGTGTGAACGGCAAACAAAAAGCTGATCGCAGCAACACCGAATAATTGCCTTCGAATTGACACAATTAAACTTACCGCCGGGCTGCAAGCCGGTGCCGTCAACTTCAATTGCACCGGCGTGCTAGTTATTACTTACTCGCTTCCAAAGAGGTCATGGTGGCGAGCGTTACTGATTTACTTCCGCAGTCGGCGTCGAAACGCGGCGCCTAATCCGGCTAGTCCGGTGCCAAGCAGGAACATGCTGGTCGGTTCTGGAACTGACGAAACCGCAAATTCTGCAGTTCGGTCTGGACCATTAACGCCCTGAATCGGCACAGTTGCACCGACCGTCAACGAGAACTGAGTTACCGGTGCGGTCAACACAATATCGAACACGAAGCTCCCCCCTGCGTTAATGCTGACTGGCCCTGAAGTGAGAGCACCGTTATTCAAACTGACGCTAAAGTTCCAGGCGTTTTCATTAACGTTCGAGACGCGGACGATGAAGTGATCGCCAGCAACGCCGCGTGCCGTTAAGTTAATACCAATAGTTTCAGTAACAGCACCGTTTACGGTTCCGTCCCAAGCGACTGTGTACCGACCATTGGCTTGGTTAATTACACTCGGTTGCGGTGGCGGACCCGTAAAGCCTATGTGGGTTAAGCTCGCCGCCTCCGACGGACTGAGCCCGACATTAGCGGCTTGGGCAGAGATTCCTGCCATCACCACTACTGCCAGGATTAACAAGATTCGTTTCATTGTGTGCTCCTGTTTAGTTGTTGTATCAGCAGTTTCGTCGTTGATGCTGACGAACTACCGACGCACTCTAAACGGTTATGGTTAATCAACTGTTCACCCGCTCGGGCAAGTGCGGGCCATAAAGTTGAATGAGGTTAACTTTCTCACTTGAAGACAAGTTGAGTTTTGCGTATCCCGATGCCCTAAAAAACCGACAGCGAGTTATTTCTAGTTAAAGAGAAAGGCTTATCAGCAGAGCGTTGCGGAGCAACTGCAGGCTCTAGTGGGTCAGCCAAATTCTTCCCGACTGGGTTCGAGACCTAGGTGTAGATTGGCACGCCAAGAACTCAGCAAATCAAGGGCCAAAGCATTACCCATAAGCCACTTAGGGCAAAATCACCCTATACCAAATGGGTTTGTTGTCTCATGGGCGTAGAAGCGTTGGTCCATCATTCTAAATTTCAGACTGCATTTCTAGACTTTGGACACGTTAATCCGGTGCTTCTTGATCTTTTGATATAACGAACTCCGGGGAATTCCCAGACGTTTGGCACTTTTTTCAACGCGCCCACCCTCTTCACGCAGGACCCTCTCGATATGCTGTTTCTCTATTTCAATCAGGGTGAGGTTGGAGTCTAAATAAATATTGCGGGACTGAGCATGGCCATCAAAGTGTAGATCTCTGAACTTGATGTTCCGCTGTTCACTCAGCAGAACTGCTCTTTCGATCACATTTCGAAGTTCTCTTACGTTGCCGGGCCATGAATATGATTGAAGAGCTTTGATGCTATCGGGCTCGAGACGGATTTCGCCGCGGCCCAGGTCAACAGCAAACTTTTCTAACATGTATTGAGCGAGGATAGGAATATCTTGAATGCGCTCTCGCAGCGGTGGAAATGCGAGTGGTATCGTGCTCACTCGGAAATAAAGATCGTCACGGAATCTTTTTTCGCGAACCAGTTCGCCAAGGTCCTGATGCGTCGCGGCGATTAAACGAACATCGACCTGACGGTCCCTCACATCCCCGACTCTGCGGAAGCGCTGCTCTTCTAAAACCTTCAAGAGTTTCGGCTGTATTTGCAGATCGACGTCGCCGATTTCATCAAGAAAAATCGTTCCGCGATGGGCCACTTCAAACAGACCCTGCTTTGAAGTGGTCGCGCTGGTAAATGCGCCCTTCTCGTGGCCGAACAATTCGGTTTCAAGCAGCTCGCGTGATAGACCAGCACAGTTGAGATCAACAAAGGCTTCGTCAGCTCGGGGACTGTTCTCGTGCAACCAGCGCGCGAGGACGCCCTTGCCAGTTCCCGTCTCACCGAGAATTAGCACCGGGCTTTCAGTCATCAGAACCTTCCGTGCCTGTTCAGCCAACGAAGAAATAGCGGGGCTGCTGCCGATGAAAGGGTTGATGGCTTGCCGCACCTGGCGAGTTTTGCTCGCAAGTTGTTTGTGGTGGTTTCTTTGTTTTTGCAGCAACCGCTGAAGGATCACATGCAGCGCGGGCAACTCGAGCGGTTTAGTCAAGAACTGTTCCGCTCCTTCTTTGATTGCCCTCACGGCGAGATCTATCGAACCGTGGGCGGTCAGTATCAGCAGCGCGATTTCTGAGTCGATCTCTCTTAACCTGGGAAGCAGATCCAGCGCCGTACCATCAGGCAACATGTAATCAGCGATTACGATGTCGGGACGAAGGCTGCGGAAAATCTGCTGAGCATCCTGACAGCTCTCTGCCTCTTCGACGTCATATCCATGAAGGTCGAGAAATTCGCGAATCCCGAAACGAACTCCTGGCTCATCATCAACTACGAGAATTCGATTTCGCGACATTATCGAACTCCTTCTGAGTCAGGAAGCAGCGGGAACCTTGCGGTCATGCAAGCTCCGCCCTCGGGATTATTGCCCGCTATGAGTTTTCCGCTATGCTCTTCCATGATTCTGTGAGCGATAGCCAGTCCCAGGCCGGTGCCACCACGGCGTTTCGAGAAAAATGGATCGAAGATTCGCGGCAGATCCTGCGGCAGTATTCCAGAACCACCATCCCTTACGCAGCAATCCAGCCATTCCTTTCCAGCCTCAAAGGTGCGACGACTTTCGATGCTGACGCAGCCGGCAGGAGGTGAGTGCTGAATTGCGTTCTCAATTAGATTGACGAACACCTTGGAAAGTCGCCGGCGGTCTATCATTATTTTCGGCATCGAGTCGTCGAAGTCATTAATCAGGGTGACTCCGGCCACTTCCGCTGCAGGTAAACACGCCCGCACCGATTTTGCAATTACTTCATCAAGCGATACCAGGTACAGATCACCCTGGAAGGGCTTCCCGTATTCCAACAACTCTTCCATCAGAACTGTTAATCGACCAATCTCATCACGCAGCACGTTCGTGTAGCGTAGGTAGTCAGTCCGATCGTTGAACCGAGTTTCAAAGGCGTCCAAAATCGACGAGATGCCGAACAGTGGATTTCGTACTTCATGCGCTACGCCGGCAACAAGCGAACCAAGCATCGACATCATCTCGCTTTGACGAAGTGATGCCTCCAGCTGTGTTCGTTTTGTGATGTCCTGAGCAATAAGGATGGCCCGATCACCAAACGAGCCAAACTCGTTAAGTAGGTATACTGTGATTGCCCAGGTTTTTCCCGTGACCCCATCGGTAACTTCTGATGAAGGCGAGGCTTCTTCCGAACGAATCTCCGTAAACAATTCAGCCGCTCTTTTCCACGGCTCGCCTTTACCGAGTTCGGAAAGATTCTTTCCTGTTAGGTCTTCGGCAACTGCACCCGCGACCAGTTCCGCAGCTTCGTTGGAACGCTTTATCTCCCCTTCGAGGGTCAGGATCAAAACAGGGAAATCGATGGCATTAAAAGTCTGCCTCCACTCCATCGCAGAATGCTGCAACGTCGTGTGCATGCGTCGTTGCTGCTCGTCCAGCAACTTTCGCTCGGTCACATCATTGACAATCACCAGCCGCGCTGGTCGTTCATTGAACGTGACCGGATGCGAATTCATTTCCACGTAAATGATTCTGTTGTCCTTCGTCTTATGCCGCCAAGGACTCGAGAGCACTGGCCCCGCAACATCGTTCGCGCTCTTTATAAACAGGGCGGGGACGCCTTCGCTGAGGCGAATGCCGTCAATTGTCATCGACAGGAATTCCTCACGCGAAAATCCATAGGTTTTTGTAGCCGCATCGTTCACGGCGAGAAACGCAAGCGTTACTTCGTCATAGACCCAAATCGGTTGTGGCATCGATTCGAACAGCGTCCGGTATCGCTCTTCCGAATCCCGCAAAGCAATTTCAATCTGTTTGCGCTCGGTAATATCACGTGCTAAGCCACGAAAAGCAACCGTATCGCCAAAGCGATCTTTGATTGGCGACATCACCAGATCGAGCCATCGGTCCTCACCCGCTGCATTTCGCGCGATCAATTGATTCCGGTATTCCTGGGCTGTTATGGCGGTTGCCGGAAAGTCAAAGGATCCATTTTGACTTCGAATACGAAAAGCATCAGTGAAGGGAATGCCAATCACATCTTTTTGCGCTAGACCAAGGAACCTGGTACCTGCGGTATTCAGGGTTGTGAGTCTTCCTTCCAGGTCTTGAGTGAAAATTGTGTCGGTGGCTTGCTCGACCAAATTCCGATAGTTCGCCTCCAGTCGCGATCTTTCCAACAGGCGAGACACCTTTGCCACCAGCCGAGCAGAGTCGAACGGAATCTCCAGGTAATCATCCGCTCCGGCGCGAAGTCCCGCGACGACACTTTCGGTGTCCTTGCGTTGAGCACTTATGAGGAGAATCGGAACCGACTGCAATTCGTTGTCCTGGCGAATAAGCCTGCAGAATTCGAGACCATTCATCCGCGGCATAGAAACGTCGCTAATAACGAGATCGGGATGGGAGTGTTTCGCCAATTCAAGGGCTTCGACTCCGTCTTCGGCAGTCAGCACCGAATAGCCCGCTTTCCGAAGCAGCGTGTGCATGAGTTGAAGCTGGTCAGGAACGTCGTTGACGATTAGGACGGAATCGTCTTCATGTCCGTTCTGAGAAAACTCTACCCGAGGCACTGAGGGCATGTTCATGTGTGGTCGCGATTGGGTTTTCGGAACTAACCGGGTGGTTACTCAACCCGGTTCGTGGAGGACGCTTCCCGATCGAATCCAATCGAGAAACGCAACCGGCATTAGTTGGACTTTCGACCGGCGGAGTATACCACAGTGACGTCCGATGTTAGCCAGAGAAAGACGCCTTCCCGGACCGGCGGCCCAAGCCAGTCGTGGTCGGTCTTCACTTCTAGTTGTTTCCAGTTTGGTAAAACTGTCATTCAAGGGTATTTTCCGAATACCCTGCTGAATGCATTTCTTTTTGTCCCGAGAATGGGCGAATTAAGCCGGCCGGTCAAAAAGGTGAAGAATTTGGAAACGAAGTCTGTTTGCAATCAAAAGATACGACATTGCGGATTATGGGCAATTCTGCTGCAAAAAATAGAAATCTGACATAGAAAGACAAAATAATTCTGTGATGAAATTATGTAAGCATTTTGGTTATCCTTCATTAACAATTTCAAGAGGGGTACTTAGGTGCAGTCATCCACAAAAATTCCAGATCTAGCAGAAGAGAAGATCAAGGTTTGTTTAATCGGAACTTATCCACCGCGAGAGTGTGGAATCGCTACCTTCACCGCCGACCTCCGAGCATCGCTCGCCGGCGCCAGCAAAAACGTCCAAGCCAATGTAATCGCCATTACAAATACTCCGGACAAGTTTCAGTATCCGGAGGAAGTCGTCTTCGAGATTCGACAGAATCATCTCGCTGACTACCGGTTGGCGGCAGAGTACATTAATTTTTCTGGCGCCGACGTGGTCTGTTTACAGCATGAGTTTGGCATTTTTGGAGGCCCGGAAGGAAGGTACGTTACTGAGCTACTAAAGAACCTGCGCGAACCTGTAGTTACGACGCTCCATACCACGTTGCCGGAACCTACTCCTTCTTTGCGGGAAACCCTCGTTAGGATTGCAGACCTTTCGGATCGACTTGTGGTGATGAACAGTCGTGCTATCCCCATTCTGAAGAACGTGTATGGCATCTCAGAACGTAAGGTCAGCATGATTCACCATGGCGTTCCCGACGTTTCGTTCATCGACCCGAACTACTACAAAGATCATTTTGGTGTTGAAGGCCGCCTGGTTTTATTGACGTTCGGTTTGCTGAATCGCAACAAAGGCATCGAATTGGTGCTTGAGGCACTTCCCGAGATCGTGAGCCGCCATCCAGAAGTCGTGTACATCGTTCTCGGAGCAACCCACCCGGAAGTTAAACGCCGTCATGGCGAGGAATACCGGCTATCACTTGAGCGTCGCGCACGGGAACTCGGCATTCAGGAGCATGTCATCTTTCATGACCGTTATGTCAGTTTTGAGGAACTCTGCGAATTCATCGGCGCTTCTGACATTTACGTGACTCCATACCATGCGCGCGATCAAATTGTGAGTGGCACGCTCGCGTATGCGATAGGGATGGGCAAAGCTGTCGTGTCAACTCCCTATCTATATGCTGAGGAGCTTCTATCGGACGGACGCGGCCGCATCTTCAATTTTCGTGACGCAAAGGCTCTCGCTAACACTCTCAACGACTTAATTGAGAATGAAGCAGAGCGCCATCATATGCGTAAGCAGGCCTACGAGTTTGGCCGGCAGATGGCCTGGAGCGAGGTTGCGCTGCGCTACCTGGATGTGTTCGAACGAGTGACAACGTCGGGAGGCAGGCCGATTCGGGCGGTGCCCGCTTACTCGCGCATGGTGCTGCCCGAGATTAAACTGGATCACCTAACGAGGCTCACTGACGATACGGGTATCATTCAACACGCAACCTACGGCATTCCGGATCGGCGCAGCGGGTATGCGACCGACGATGTTGCGCGTGCATTGATAGTCGCATTAATGCATTATCAGCAGTTCGCGGACGAGACAGCCTTGCGGCTGGTAACAACGTATCTGAGCTTTCTGCAATTGGCCCAAATGAGCAACGGCCGCTTTCATAACTTCATGAGTTATGAACGACGGTTCACGGATGATGTCGGCAGCGAAGATACGCAAGGACGAGCGTTATGGGGTTTAGGCACAACAGTGGCAGTGGGTCACACGGAAGGCGCACGGGCACTTGCTCGTGAGATGTTTGAGAAAGGGATTTACAAGCTCCGGCTGACACATCCTCGCGCACTGGCCTATGCGATCTGTGGACTTCACGGCTTCTTGCAGAAGTACGACGGCGCTGCGCGCGTAAGAAGCAAACTCGAGTCACTTGCGACCCGCCTGGCTGCGATCTATGAACGTTCAAGTGACGGTAAATGGAACTGGTTCGGCGAAGAGCTGACTTATGCGAACGCAAAGTTGCCGCATGCTATGTTGTTGGCAGCTGATGTAACTGGTGAAGAGCGCTTCCTTAGTATAGGGATTGACTCTCTTGAGTTCTTGATTTCCCATACCTACCGCGACGGGCAGTTCGATTTTCCTGGAAACCGAGGCTGGCTTAAGCGGAAAGGGCCACGCGCTGTTTTTGGCCAGCAACCTATAGAGGCTGGCTACATGGCGGAAGCATTGATGACAGCCGCCGACCTTACTGAGGATCCGAAATATCTCAAACTCGCGACCGCAGCTGTAGATTGGTTGTTAGGTCGCAACCGCCTCGGAGTACCGCTCTACGACCTGGGGAGCGGCAGTTGTGCCGACGGTTTGGATTCTCGCGGAGCAAGTATGAATCAAGGTGCTGAGTCAGTTATCTGCTGTCTGCTGGGTTTGCTCTCTGTTACTCGTCAGTCGGAGAGAGGGCTTGGCTCAGAATCGCCGACACTAGCGCTCACTTTAGCATCGGGAGGGCAAAGCAGGTAGTAAACATCGATGAAGATCATGGCCGTAAACAGTTTGTTTAGAGAACTCTTTCGACGTTACGAAAACAATCCGATTCTTACAGCTGCCGATTGGCCTTATAGAGCTAACAGCGTCTTCAATGCCGGCGCGACGTTACTTGCCAGCGGCGAAACTTTGTTACTTGTGCGCGTGGAGGATCGACGTGGCATTTCGCATCTGACCGTTGCTCGGAGCGAAGACGGAATCAGAAATTGGAGAATAGACTCTCAGCCCACTTTAATGCCCGACCCTCAGAATCATCCTGAGGAAGTTTGGGGAATTGAAGATCCGCGTATCACGTGGGTTGAGGAGTTAGCCCAGTTTGCAGTCGTTTACACATCATACTCGACTAGTGGTCCACTGGTATCGCTGGCATTGACGAAGGACTTTCGTCACTTCGAACGGCGTGGCGTGGTAATGCCTCCTGAAGATAAGGATGCTGCGCTGTTTCCGCGACGTTTTAATGGACGCTGGGCGCTGATACATCGTCCGATCGCGAATTTCCCAGCGAATCGGGCGAACATCTGGATTTCTTTGTCGCCCGACATGAAGCACTGGGGCGACCATACTGTCGTTTTAGAAGCTCGACGTGGCGCATGGTGGGATGCAAATAAAATTGGCTTGTCGCCGCAACCAATCGAAACACCGGAAGGTTGGTTGCTGATTTATCACGGCGTCCGTATGACGCCCGCGGGTTGTTTGTACAGGTTAGGTCTCGCGTTACTTGATCTTAATGATCCGACGAAAGTCCTTAGACGAGGCGATGAGTGGGTTTTCGGACCGGAGGAGCCGTACGAACGCGTTGGAGATGTCGGTGACGTCGTTTTCCCTTGCGGTGTAACGGTGGACGCTAAGACGCGTGAAGTGCGCCTGTATTACGGCGCCGCGGACACTTCGATTTCGATGGCCACCGGGAACGTTGAAGCGTTACTAGACTGGCTTAAGACGAACTCGTAGCAGCCAACTTGAAACGACTCATGTAATGCGGCGACTCGAATCGCCGCATTGTCGTTTAGACGTCCCAGGTTAACGTATGCACGTTGCAATGCTTGCCCCAATATCCTGGCGTGTTCCACCCAGGCATTACGGCCCGTGGGAACGTGTTGTTTCGCTGTTGACGGAAGGGTTAGTCGAACGCGGCATAGACCTGACCCTGTTTGCCACTGGAGACTCGGTTACCAGGGCGCGACTAGCTTCGGTTTGTCCTCATCCCTATTCGGAAGATCCCACCATTGATCCAAAAGTTTGGGAAGCCCTACATATCTCCAATGTCTTCGAGCACGCGAATGAGTTTGATCTGATACATAACCATTTTGATTTTTTGCCTCTATCGTACTCGCGACTGATTGACACACCTCTACTCACAACTATTCACGGCTTTTCATCTGAACGGATAGTTCCTGTTTATAGAAAGTATAACAACCGCGCTTATTACGTTTCGATCAGTGATGCCGACCGGCATCCAGATCTCGAGTATGTCAGGACTGTCCACCACGGTATTGCTCTTGAAGAATTCACTCTGCGACGAAATGCTGGGAACTATCTTCTCTTTCTTGGCCGCATTCATCATGAAAAAGGAGTCGCTGAGGCGATTCAGGTGGCGCAAGCAGCTAAGTTGCCGCTTGTCATAGCCGGAATCATTCAGGACCAGGATTATTTCAATCGGGAGGTAGCCCCCTTTGTTGACAACGACCGAATACGTTATATCGGTTCTGTCGGACCCGAGGCGCGCGACGAATTACTTGGCGGCGCGATCGCGTTGTTACACTTGATCAACTTTGCCGAACCGTTTGGTTTAAGCATGATCGAAGCAATGGCCTGCGGCGTTCCCGTGATCGCTCGACCGCGCGGTTCAGTCGTCGAGATCGTAAGACATGGAGAAACGGGATTTATCGTTGAAACGATAGATGACGCAGTTGCAGCATTGAAGGAGGTAACGCGACTTGACGGGGCAACCATGCGCCGGTGCGTTGCAGAGAACTTTAGTCGTGAGCGAATGGTTGATCAATACATTCAGGTTTATCAGGAGGTATTGCGTATGCATGGGAGCACATCCGACACGTCACCGATGTTTGACCAAAGGCCCTGGGGCTCTTTCACCGTGCTCGATGAAGGCGATAATTACAAAGTGAAGCGACTTGAAGTTTTGCCGGGTAAGCGCTTGAGCTATCAAAAACATTCAAAGCGAGCGGAGCACTGGTTTGTGGTTCAAGGTACGGCCAAAGTAACTCTGGACGGTCGCGAGATTATTGTTCCGAGTGGGAAAGCCATCGACATCGAAATCGGCTCGGCTCGCCGCGTCGAGAACCCTGGGAGCGAAACACTTCTTTTTATCGAGGTGCGGCGCGGAAGTTAGCTGGGGGAGGATGACATTGTCCGGCTTGAGGATGATTTGGGTCGCGCTGGCTAGTTATGTTGCGCGAATTGACTGCTCAATCGGTTGACAAAACTAGTCGCCGATT
>Ga0114129_10016714_pt1 | contig 10451 bp, 6 predicted proteins | sample RhiMetdeltSRZDD1_FD_80071 | JGI IMG/M metagenome (GOLD analysis project Ga0114129, IMG submission 80071) | Populus rhizosphere microbial communities from Tennessee, USA - Rhizosphere MetaG P. deltoides SRZDD1 (version 2) (version 2) | ecosystem: Host-associated > Plants > Roots > Rhizosphere >... | reverse complement strand
TAAGCGATAGCGGCGCGAACATCCTCATTGGTGAGTCCGGGATATTCAGCGAGAAGCTCATCCGCGCTCGTTCCACTCGCTAAGAAATCAAGGATGAGCGAAACCCAAATGCGTGTGCCGCGAATGCAGGGTTTGCCGAAGCAGATATTCGGGTTTATAGAAATACGTTCCAGCAGTGGATTCATAAGGCATGTCCTCCTTCGGCTCAATTTCTGTTTCATTATACGCCATTCGCTAATCATCGAATATTCCAGAAGGCCGCCAACGCGATCAACAGCACAACGAATAAAAGCACGGTGAGCGGCAGGCCGACGCGCGAGTAATCTTTGAAGGTGTAACCGCCGGGGCCCATGACCAGCATGTTGGCCGGATGGCTGATGGGGGTCAGGAAAGCGGTCGAGCAGCCGAGGGCTACCGCCAGCGCCAGGCCGCGCGGGTCCGCGCCCACGCTCCGGGCCGCGGCAATTGCAATCGGCGCGAGGACGACCGCCGTCGCTTGCCCGCTCATCACTTGCGTGAGCAGCATCGTCACTAGAAAAATTCCGCCGGCAACCGCCAGTGATCCCCAACCGCCTAGCAGCCCCACGAGTACCTGACTGAGGAAAGCCGCCGTCCCGGTGTTGGTCATGGCGACGCCGAGCGGGAGCATGCCGGCGATGAGAAAAATCGCTTTCCATTCAATGGCGCCGTAGGCTTCGTCCATGCTTAGACAGCGGCCGAGGATCATCAACACCGCGGCGCCAAAGGAGGCCTCGGCCACTGGCAGAATGTTCAGCGCGGCGAGCGAAAGCGCGGCAGTAGTTAGCCCAACGGCCAGCCAGGCTTTGTGGGGTGAGGCGATCTCTGCCCCATCTTCTTCGAGCACGAGGAAGTCGGGTTGCTCACGCAGCAGTTTGATCTTTGACCGGCGGCCTTGCAGCAGAATGGCATCGCCGGAGCGTAGCGGGATGTCCACCAGCCCTTCGCGGATGGTTGTGTCTTCACGCCAGAGAGCTAAAACTGAAAGATCGAACTTCTCGCGGAAGTGAATCTCGCGCAGCGTTTTTCCGGCGAAGGAAGACCGCGGTGTGAGCACCACTTCGATCAGGCTCACTTGATCCGAGGTCATTTGACCCTGCCAGGTGGTGTCTTCGGTGCGGATCAAGCCAAAGTGCGCCAACTCTTCGTCATCCGTGTAACCGGTGAAGAGGATGATGTCGCCTTCCAGCACTTCTTCTTTTCGGTCGGGAGCCAAATTAATGGAATCACCACGCGAGATGGCGACGACGTTCAAGCCCAAGCGCTCACCCCAGCCGCCTTCCATCAGGCTGAGACCGGCCATCACCGAACCCGGTTTGACATAGGCCGCATTGACAGTTTCGCGCAGGCCATAAGTGTCCGAGAGCGTACCGCTGTGTGCCCGCTCCGCGGACTCCCGTCCGCTGATGGCCCGCTCGGGCAGCAGGCGTCTTCCCACAAAAACCATGAAGACAATCCCGGCCAAAGCCATCGGTAAACCCACCGACAAGAAATCAAAAACCCCATAGGGTTTGAGTCCTTGTTCGGCCAGCGCGGCGCTGACCAGAATGTTGGCCGTGGTGAAGAGAGTCGCCATGCCGCCGAGCAGCGCGCCGAATGAGAGCGGGATGAGGAGTTTGGAGGGACGCAGCCGCGTCTGGCGCGTGAGGCCGATGACGGCCGGTAAGAGCACCGCCGCCGACGCGATCGTGTTCATGACGAGGGATAACAGCGCCGTGGCAACCATGACAACGAATACAGCCCGCCCTTCGCTCCCGCCTGCCAGACGGTTAAGCTGCTGCCCGAGGAGCCGAGTCGCGCCGGTGCGCTCCAAGCCATCCGTGATGATGAACAGCGCCAGGATGGTGATGACGGCGGCGCGGCTGAAGCCGGAGAAGAGTTCCTGGGAATCGACAAGACCTGTCAGGCCCAGGCTGACGAGCAAGAGCAACGCCACCAAGTCCGGGCGCAGTTTGTCAGAGATAAGCAGCAGACTGGCTGCGAGGATCAGCGCGGTGACGAGGAAAATGGGAAAGGTCATGAGGTCGGTGGGGGATTATGGGGAGGCAGGGTTCGTTAGCCCCAGCACAAGCACTTCTGCCTGCTGGAAGCTAATGTGATAGCCCTGCCTTTCAATTAAATCACGGACGGGAGGCAGTGGATCACCCCACCGGCGTTCGCGTAAGTCCACGATGGCCCACTCGCAATCCGATGGAGGCAACCAGTCGTAACCAAGAGGCTCAAGCAAGTAGAGTTGTCGCCGCTGGCTAAGCTGGGGCGCTAAATGTTGGCTGGCAATCACACACGCCTCAGGAGGAATAAGCTGCAACGCAGCTTCAATGGCCGGCGCATTGTCCCGGACCCGGGGGCCAGTCACCGGAAAATAGATCGGTGGAATTTCATACGTAAACGGGTTGCGCAAAAACCAGAACGTCGTCGTGGCGACCAGGAGCAACAACCCGAGCTTCAAGCCGGATTGTTTCGATTCAGGGGAGCGAGCCATTATTTTATTCAGCGCCCCAATTGTGGCCGCGAAGAGGGGGGGGATGAATTCAAGCATGTATTGGAAATACGGCGTCGTTTGCGCCGGTGTTCTGGAAAGGAGGCCCATCCCCAAAGATGGCAAGAGGGGAATCAATTCCGGTAACGCGAACAAGGGCAAGAATCCCAGCGGCGCCAGAATCTCGAACGGAAAGACGGCTTTGACGTAAGCCAGGAATCCCAAGTGTGCTGCATCTGGTAGATTCTGTCCGAAAAGCCAGAGATAGCGCTCATAAAAATTATCGTTCACTCCTTGAGTGAATTGGGGCATCAGCCCGAGCACCAAGAAAGCGGTCAACGCCGGCCCGGCCAGCAGGCACGCCCAGCCCAGCCTCCGCATTTCGCGAGTCCGTGGATTTCGCCAGAGTATCCAGACCCCGTAACCTGCCACGATCAGACCCATGTACTCTTTTGTCAAAGCCGTCAAGCCTAACATCAGCGCGGCCGGCAGCCAACGCGCCTGGTCAATGAAGTACACCGCAAACAGCAGCAGCGGCAGCGCCAATACTTCCGGGTGAAAATCATAGCGGTTGATGAATCCCAGCGAGGGATACAGCAAATAAATCAGGCCCAGCAGGACGGCGAACCAGCGTTGTTTGAGCTGCCTCAATGCCAAGCCGGTGACGGGAATGGCTCCCAGCGCCAGAAGCGCAGACTGCGCGATCAAGAGCACCCGCACATCCGGCCACAACTTATACAAGGGCACGTAAGCCAAGATTAAAAAACTGGCGTGATCGCCCAGCAGATTTGCCTCCGTGATGGAAGTCTCAAACCAACGGCCATGCGCTGTGTTCCAGATGGCTTGGGTATAAATCGCCAAGTCCAAGCCGGTCGAATTGTAAGTTTCATGGCGGCGGATAGACAGCCAGGAAAACACAAGGACGTACAGCCCCATCGCTGCGGCCAGCAAAAGATAAGGCAACGTGGCTGTGAAGGTATTCCAGACTGGAGGGGAGAGAGCTTGGCTTCGTCGGTTCATTGACTATTCCCGAACACCGTTCGTGCGCTGAGAAAGAGAAGCCGGATTATACACAACGTGGGACAAACGCGATGGCCCGGAGACCCACGTGCCCTCCGAGGCGGCCTAACTCATGTTAAAATGGGTATATCACAATTTTATTATTAAGGAGAGATGATGAACACACAGATTGCTTCCGTCCGCGCGCGTGAGATTCTGGATTCGCGCGGAAACCCGACGCTCGAGGCCGAGGTGGCGCTTGAAGGCGGCGCGACCGGCCGGGCTGCGGTTCCCTCCGGCGCTTCCACCGGCGTGCATGAGGCGCTGGAGCTGCGCGACGGCGATAAGAAGCGTTACCTGGGCAAAGGCGAGAAGAAAGCCGTGGCGAACATCCGCGACGAAATCGCGCCCGCGCTCAAAGGCCAGGACGCCGCCAATCAGGAGGCGCTCGATCAGGCAATGCTCAAGCTGGACGGGACGCCGAACAAGAGTCGACTGGGGGCGAACGCGCTGCTGGGCGTTTCAATGGCGGCGGCGCGCGCGGCGGCGGCGGCGCGCGGTTTACCGCTGTACCGGCATTTAGGCGGGGAGGCCGCTCACATTCTGCCTGTGCCGATGATGAACGTCCTCAACGGCGGCGCGCACACCAACTGGACAACAGTGGCGATGCAGGAGTTTATGATCGTCCCACTTGGCGCGCCAAGCTTTGCCGAGGCGCTGCGCTGGGGTGCGGAGACCTATCACACATTGAAGGCGCTGCTCAAAGACAAGAACCTGAGCACGAACGTGGGAGATGAAGGCGGCTTCGCGCCGACGGTGACCTCGCACGACGAGATGCTCAAGCTGCTCGTGACGGCGATTGAACGCGCCGGTTATCGTCCCGGCGAGGATATTGGCCTGGCGCTCGATCCGGCCTCCAGTGGTTTCTATAAAGATGGTCGTTATGAGCTGGATAAAAACCAGAAGTTGACCTCTGCCCAGATGGCGGACTTGTATGCGAGTTGGCAGAAGACATACCCGTTCTACTCATTGGAGGACGGCGTGGCCGAGGACGATTGGGCCGGCTGGAAGACGCTCACCGAGCGGCTTCCGGGGATGCAGCTCGTCGGCGATGATCTCTTTGTGACCAACGTCGAGCGCATCCAGCGCGGGATCAAGGAAAAGGTCGGGAACTCGGTGCTGATCAAGCTCAACCAGATTGGCACGGTGAGTGAGACAGTGGCCGCGATCAAAATGGCGCACGCCGCCGGTTGGACGGCGGTCGTCTCGCATCGCAGCGGCGAGACGGCGGATACCTTCATCGCCGATTTCGTCGTAGGCTTGGGCACCGGGCAGATCAAGACCGGCGCGCCGTGCCGGAGTGAACGCGTGGAGAAGTACAATCAACTTTTGCGCATCGAAGAGGCGTTGGGCAGTCAGGCCACGTACGCCGGACGCGGCGCCTTCGCGGCGCTGAAAAAATAGCCGGACGGATGTAGAAAAGTGATATAATTCTGCCGTCCCGATTACCTCAACAATAGACACAAGGAGAAAAGAAGAAGTGAACAACAAACGTTTTGCAATTCTGGCACTGGGGCTGATGGCGGTGATGGTGTTGACTGCCTGCGGAACTAGCGGCGGCGGGGCGCCCTTGGCGGTGACGATCAAAGCTGAGGACATCAAATACGCCACCACCACCATTACCGCCAAAGTGGGGCAAGCGGTCACCGTTACCCTGGAGAATGCAGGCGCGCTGGATCACTCGTTCGTCATTGACGAGTTGAATGTGAAGATCGAAAACGTGAAGCCCGGTGGAACCGGCACCGGGACCTTTACGCCGACGGCGGCGGGAACGTATACGTTTTATTGCAACGTCCCCGGCCACAAGGAAGCCGGCATGACCGGCACGCTCACTGTCACGCAGTAAGCGCCGAGCGCCAAGCCGGAAGCCGTAAACCAGCGCCGGGCGAATCCGCCCGGCGCTGCTGCTTTAAGTACCATTTTGTTTCGCCCTCATCCGCGTCTCATCTGCGGCTTGTAAACTTTCAACCAGGGTTAATTCAAGCGGTAGATGAAATTGATTTCTTCTTTTCACTAGGAGGCTTGCCATGGAGAAATTGCTGCGCGCGCTGCTGTCGCTCGGCCTGGTCGCTTTTGTCAGCGCAACCGTGTTTGCCGGCGGGTTTGTGATTGGACATATTGATGCGGAGCGAGGCCGGGCTCTGCCTCAACTCACCGTGCCGCCCATTTCCCCGGAGCCGAACGACGGGACGCCGTCGGACTTGAAGGTCACGTTCAAGCCATTCTGGGAAGCCTGGACCCTCGTCCACCAGGACTATGTGGATCAGCCGGTAGATGATGTCCAATTGATGCATGGCGCCATCAGCGGCATGCTGAAAGCGCTGGGCGATCCCCATTCCAGCTACATGGACCCGGAGGAGTATCAGATTGCACTCTCGGATGAATCCGGTGAACTGGAAGGGATCGGCGCCGAAGTGGAGGGTTCCGGCGATTTTCTGCGCATCATCTCGCCGATGCCCGGTTCGCCCGCGGAAAAATCCGGCATCTTGCCCGGCGATCTTATTATCAAAGTGGACGATACCGACATCGTCGGTATGAGTGAGAGCCACATCATCAGCCTGGTGCGTGGGCCGGCGGGGACGACCGTTCATCTCACCATCCAGCGCGAGGGGCAGACGGAGCCACTCGAATTCGACATCGTCCGCGCCCGCATTGAGGTTCCCTCGGTCGAGAGCAAGCTGCTCCCCGAGAACATCGCGTACGTGAAGGTTAATGATTTTGGGGATAAGACGACGAACGAATTGAAGTCCACGCTGACAGCGTTGATGGCCGACCCACCGCCGGCCGGCCTCGTGCTCGATTTGCGGGGTAACCCCGGCGGCTATCTGGATACCGCGATTGAAGTCGTCTCGCAATTTATCCCGGACGGTGTGGTGATGCGCGAGCGGTCCGGCGACGGCAGCGAGAAGACGTACGAGGCCCATTCCGGCGGGCTGGCGACGGACATCCCGCTGGTGGTGTTGATTGATAAGGGATCGGCGTCCGCGTCCGAGATTGTGGCGGGGGCGATTCAAGACCGGGGCCGCGGGCAGATTGTGGGCGAGACGTCGTATGGCAAAGGTTCGGTGCAAACTTGGCACGCCCTGGCAGGCGATAACGGCGCAGTGCGCGTGACGATTGCGCGCTGGCTGACGCCGAACGGCCGCTCAATCCACAAGCTCGGCATCACACCGGATGTGGTCGTCGAACGAACCGACGACGACCGCGCCGCCCAGCGTGATCCGCAGTTGGAGGAAGCGATTAAACTGCTAACAGCTAAATAAGGTTCTGCCAATCCCGTCTTCGTTTATTGAGATCATAAAGCAGAGGGGCACATAATTCGCACCTATTGTGCGAGTCCTGGCTCTTTTTTTACATTTACAAACTCCCCGATTCCCGTTAAGCTTTTACTCAGTTAATGTTCCAATAAGTCCGCCGCGCTGTGGGGAGCGCGGCGGCTTTTATCTACCAGCCACTTGGTGGCAGGCAGCGAGGTAACATGAATATCAAACCCTCTCACCGGGCACAGCGGCTCCTGATCATCCTGGGCCTGATTATTGTCTCGCTTGAGCTCGTTGTGCAGCCGGTTCCGGCGGCGTATGCCGCTGAGTTCTTTGTCACCGGGCCGTACTCGGTCACGCTGCATCGTGATCCCGGTCAATGGGGCAGTCCGGAAATCCTGTCCGTATTCCCTTACTCGGGACAGTGGGCCGGGCTGGCGTTTCAGTTGGATCAGCCGGCGGTGGTCTTCCGGGATTCCTGCGGGTGGGCGGTCGGCGGGTGTGCCGGGTATCCCACCGCCTGGGGCGATTGGAATTTTCAGTACAAGGACGCGGGCGTCACCTACTGCGCGTATTCCAATAATATGGGGTCGGGCGGTTGCGACCAATTTTTTCCGGGCTGGCACAGTCCGAACTCTTACGGTCTGCCGGTGGCTTCCTTCACGGACGGTTATCCAGTGGGGCAAAGGGTGGCGAGTGCCTGGGGGATTGGGTGTCTGGAATCGCAGTTTGGGACGTGTCCGCTGGGCCAGAATGACGCGACGATTACGTTCTATTTGATCTGGTACGGCACGCCTCTAACCCTAACCCCCACGCCGACACTTAGCGAAATGCCCACGGACACTGCTACCCCGACCGCTACTCCCACTGAGACGCCGACGCCGACGGCCACAGACACGGCGACGACCACCCCAACGCTCACGCCGACTGAGACCTTCACTCCTTCCATAACGCCAACGCCGACGGAAACTTCCTTGCCCGCTACGCAAGCGCCCACCCGGACACGCACCCCCTTGCCCTCCCGCACGCCCACGCGCTCACCCGGACGAACCCCTACCCGCACGCCGGTGCGGCTACCGACGAGGCCCGGCCTGCCCTGTGATATTCTCTCCGTGTCGGTCAACCCGGCCGCGGCGCCGCCCGTCGGCAGCGTGACCGTGAGCCTGATGAACGGAGCGCAGAATCCCTGTTTGCCTTCAAGGCCGGCTCCCGGTTCGGCTATCAGTTACCTCCGTTACCCCCACGGCGCCAAGCTCGTCTTGAATGCCCTGCCTGCGCCCGGATTCTTCTTTAACTACTGGAACGCGCCGTTTGATCGGACGTTGAATGGCTTGACGCAAGCGCAAATCCGCTTCACCCTGAAGCGGGATACATTCTTGGGCGCTTACTTCAACTGCTATACCCTGACGCTACTTGACGATCCTTTGAACCGAGGCTCCGCCGCGCTCACGCCGGTCACCGACCCAAAGCAGTATTGCAGCAATGGTAGCAGCTACAAGGAAAATACCAGTTTGCATCTCACCGCCACGCCCAAAGACGGCTACGTCTTCGCCGAGTGGATGGATGGGAACGGCACAGGCCTGGACTACACCAACCCGTTCGATCTGGAGATCAAGCGCAGCCTGCAGGTCGTTCCGGTGTTTGTCAAACGGGCCACCGTCCCCATGAACGTCTACATTGTGGCTTACTTTGACGATCCGATGTCTTTTATTACCTTGCCTGACAGAACCCAGTCCCTCTCTATTCAACTCATCCATGCGCTCACGTTCGGCACAGCCTATCATCACTACCGCAATGCGTTGGCCGATCCCTATTTGGAATGGCGGCCGGTGCCGGTTAAAGGGGCCTCCGGCGAAATTTTGCATAAGTTTTCCCACCAGCAGCCCATCCCCACGTATTGTCCGAAAAAGGAGTTGGGTGCGGCGTGCCGGGACGACAAAGGGGAACTCAAAACGGAAGCGGACTACGGGCAAGTGTTCGATCAAATCAAAAATAATCTCGGAGACGACCTGTGCCGGATGATTGGCGAGGGGCAAGTGCAGGAAGTCTGGATTTGGACCAGCGGCGAAAAGGTGGGGCACCAACCGGAGCATGTCGCCATTGGGCCAAACTACTCCGCGCCAGCCGATAATGTGGCTGCAACCCACATCCGTAACTGCGGCAAACAGTATGCCGTGATGGGATTTACTTACACGAACCCGCTAGCGAATGCGATGGAGTCGTATGGGCATCGTATGGAGTATGCTTTCAATGAGCTATTCCCCTGTGAATTCGCTGTGCCAGATAAAGCCAGCAACGGTAAGGACAATTACTGGCCAGGCGGAGACACCGCTGGCCCTGCCAGGCACGATTGTGGTAGTTCTCGTGGTTATATGGCTCGATCTCTCACCCAAACAGAGACAGCCCAATGCGGCTGGGCGCATTTTCCACCCAATATCACCTGGGATACTGAGCGAAGTCAACGCACAAAGAATCTACAATACTATGGCTACGATAGAATTGATTTACAATTCATCACGGGCTGTGATGATTGGAAGCCTGATCCGACTGTAAGCCAAACGACCACATCAGTGATTACCTGTCAGGACTTCCACGCCTGGAGATGCCAAAGCAGTTCGGACGACTTGGATGAGAACAAGACGAACTTCCATATTTGGTGGATGCAGAACATCCCTGGGCCTGGGAATAACATCAACCGCTGCGATGGCAAGACCTGGACTGGCAACTGGTGGAACTACCTACGAGGCGATGCCCAGAATCCTCATGAAGAGGATGATCGAAGCTTCTGGTGCAATCCGACGCCTCCAAGACAGACTTCAATGTCCGGGCAGGTTTTCACCGGGCCGCTGGCCGGCGCAACGGTCACGCTTTATACTTTAGAGTCGGGCGGAGGCTTGGTTCCAATCATGCTTGACGAAGAGACGCGCACAGCAGAGGATGGTTCTTATATTACGCCCGCCTTGCCTTCTGACCTGGAAGGTAAAACGCTCGTGGTACGAGTGGATGGCGGAAGTTTTCTGGACGAGGCCACCGGGCAGACAGTTTCTTTTGAAGGCCATTCGCTCTACTCGGTCGTCCCGGTAGTCCACTTGCACCGGCCCTTGGGTGGAGTCGTCACGCCGTTCACGGACTTGGCCTTTCGCCTGACCCAGCACGCCTTGAGCGCCGACCCCAGCCGGCCTCCGGACGCCGAGGCTTACTTTTACAACTTCTGGATCGCCGTGATCTTTGACCTCGGGGAAATCGAACGTTCCCCGATAGACCTCACGCTCATCCCGCCTGCCAATCTTTACGATGGTCAGCCGCATGATTTTGATTCACCTTCCACCACGTATGCGCTAGCACTGGCGGGGCTTTCACAACAAGCCGCCGACATGAGCATTTCCCCAGCGGACTGGATTGCGCAACTCTCTGCCGATGCCGCCGATGGTGTACTCGATGACGCCGCCCTCGCCAGCGCTCAGTCACTCCAGGCGGCCCAAGATGAATTCCTGCGCGGGCCGTATAATCCGATTGGCTTGCCCGACGACGCACCCGATTCGCTGGAAGCTGTCTCGGAGATCAGCCCCAACAATGAAAACTTGCGCTACTTCCTGAATTCTGAAAACGATGAAGATTGGTTCCGCTTCCACGTG
>Ga0114129_10016713_pt1 | contig 10451 bp, 5 predicted proteins | sample RhiMetdeltSRZDD1_FD_80071 | JGI IMG/M metagenome (GOLD analysis project Ga0114129, IMG submission 80071) | Populus rhizosphere microbial communities from Tennessee, USA - Rhizosphere MetaG P. deltoides SRZDD1 (version 2) (version 2) | ecosystem: Host-associated > Plants > Roots > Rhizosphere >... | reverse complement strand
GGTGGCGATGGGAACCATCGCTGGGCTGGCGTGTCACTTCAAGGATCGCAGCGAGAAGCTCGGGCTGATCTGGTTCGACGCGCACGCGGACGCCAACACTGCTGAGACGAGCCCGAGCGGCAACATTCACGGCATGCCGCTCGCCGCTGTGCTGGGCCACGGCGCAGACAGCCTGGTCAACCTGGCCGGCTTCGTGCCGATGGTGGAAGCGTCGCGCGCGTCGCTCGTGGGGATCCGCGATGTGGACCCGGCGGAGCGCGACACCGTGAAGTCGTCCGGTGTCGGCACCTTCACGATGCGCGACATCGACGAGCGCGGCATGCGCTCGGTGATGGAAGAGGCGATCAAGCGGGCGACCACCGGCACCGCCGGCATCCACGTCAGCTTCGATCTCGACGGAATTGATCCCGACTTCGCGCCGGGGGTCGGGACGCCGTCGCCCGGCGGGCTCTCCTATCGCGAGGCCCATCTCGCGATGGAGATGCTCGCCGACACCGGCCGAGTGGTATCCGCCGAGCTCGTCGAGGTGAACCCGATCCTCGACCAGCGGAACGGCACCGCGGCGCTCGCAGTGGAGCTGCTCTGCTCGCTGCTCGGGAAGAAGATCCTGTAGGCTCAGGGCCCGACGCAAGGGTCTGGAAGCACCGGGCTCGACGGGGGCTGGCACGGTGGTCTGGGCGGCGGCGCCGGGCCGGGCGGCGTGGGCGTGGGCCCCGGCACGGGCGTGGGCGTTGGCCCGGGCACGGGCGGCGTCGGCGTCGGCCCCGGGCCGGGCGGCGTGGCTGGGGGCTCTGACACGGAGTCGGACCACCGGGGGGGCGCGAGGGCGACGCGCTCCCGAGCCGGGCCGCCGGGCTCGAAGCAGATCTGGCTGAGCTCGATGCGGTGGCGCTTGCGCAGCCACGACAGCGCCTCGTCCGCCTTCCGCCGCGTCACCGCGCCCTCGCCCGGGTCGAAGCCCATCCGGCGCAGGGCGTCCACGTAGTCGGGCCCGTCCTCCTTCCGCCGCTCCAGCCGGACGCGCTCCACGGAGTCGCCGGGGCCGAGGTCCACCGTGAAGCTGTGGCGGCCGGCCGAGAGCGGTGCGGTCATCACCACCCACCAGCTCGGCAATCGGGACGGCACCGGACAGCTCACCGCCGTGCGGCAGCCGTCGGCCGCCCAGCGCTGCCCGAGCGTGCGCACGCCGAACGCGGAGAGCGCGTAGAGGCCGCCCATCGGCACCTCGAGCGTCACCGTCGCGCGCGTGCCGCGCGTGCCTCCCTCGAGCCGCGCCACGAGCGGGCGGTGGTCGCCCTCGCCCGCGAGCTCAGATCCGGAAGCCTCGATCGGCACGTCCGCCGGCGGAAGCTCCCGCTCGCGGTCGACGGCCCGCACCAGCGTGACCGCGAGGTCCTCGGCGTCGAGCACGTGGTCGAGCTGCCAGCCTCCGAGCGGCTCGACCGGTGCTATGCAGCGCGGCACCAGCTCCAGCCGCTCGAACACGGTACCCCGCGGCAGCGCGAAGGTGGCGCGGTAGGCGCCCGGGTGGAGGCGCAGCGGCACAGGCGCCTCGATCCAGCCTCGGCTGGGCGTGGGGGCGAGGGTGAGGCTGCTCGCCTGGCCGCCGCGCAGCGCCACTACGTCGACCGTGGCGGGCGACTCCGGCTCCCCGGCCATGCGCACGCGGAGCTGGTATTCCCCTGCCCGTGCCACGGTGACCGGGAACGAGACCTCGCCGAGATCCTGGCGCGCGCGGAGCAGGGCCGGGGCGCCGGGCTCGAGCTCCACTCCGTGGTCGGAGTGCGCGATGTGCTGCGTCGCGCCGAGCCGGTCGCTCTCCCGCCACGAGAGTACCGCGAAGGCGCGCGAGGCCGTGTCCACGAACTCGAGAGCCTCCTCGAGCTCCAGCCCGCGCAGCATCATGAACGCCCACTCGGCGTGCGTCACGGCGTCGGGCCCCGTGTCGCCGCGGTGCGGCACGAGCGCAGCCGTCACGGTAAGCACCGCGAGCGCGGCCTTGAAACGCCGCGAGACGCTCATGGGCGGCTCCTTTCGGTTAGCGTCGGGCAAAGCTCCACCAGCGCGCGGAAGGCTTCCGGCTCTCCGGCTCCTCGACCGTCGTCGGATAGTAGTATTGGTAGCCGCGCGTCTTGCTCTCGACCGCGTTCAGCACGACGCCGAGTACGTTCTGGCCGGACTTGCGCAGGGCCTGGACCGTCCGCCGCACGAGCGCCTTACTCACGCGGTCGTACCGCACCACGAACAGGCTCGCGTCGACGTAGCGCGCGAGCAGCTGGGCGTCGGTCACCGAGGCGAGCGGCGGGGAGTCCACGATCACCCAGTCGAAGCGCCGCCGCAGCTCCTGTAGCAGCTCCCCCGTCTGCTTGCGGGCGAGCAGCGCCGGCGGGTTCGGCGGCGCGTGGCCGCTCGTGATCGCCTTCAGGTTCGGCAGCCCGGCGTCCTGCAGCGCCGCCGCGAGCTCCGACTGGTGCGCGAGCACGTCGCTGACCCCCGGCTCGCGGGCGAGCCCCAGCCGCGCGTGGAGCTGGCCGCGCCGCAGGTCGCAGTCCACGATCACCGTGTTCTCGCCGGCGGCGGCGAGAAGCTGGCCCAGCCGCACGGCGGTGCTCGTCTTGCCCTCCTGCGGCATGGTGCCCGTGACCAGCACCGCCTGGCCGCCCTCGTTGGTCCGACTGAAGATGAGCGCGGTGCGCAGTCCCTGGTAGGCCTCGGTCACCATGCCATCGTCGAGCCCGCTGTGGCGCGGGACGACGGCGAGGAGATCCAGCTGCAGGTGGTGCTCGATCTCGTCTGCGGTCTTCACCGTGTCGTACCAGATGTCGAGGCCCAGCACGAGGCCCAGCCCCGCCAGCAGGGCCAGGCTGAGGCCGATCAGGGCGAAGTGCCGCTTGTCGGGGCTCAAGGGCGAGGTCGGCTCCACCGCCCGCTCGACGATCGTGACGTTGTTGGCCTTCAGCGAGGAGGCGATGTCGGTCTCGTTCAGCTTCTGCAGCAGCACCTCGTACAGGTTCTTGCTGGAGTCCGCTTCCTTGCGCAGGGCCTCGGTGCGCGAGGCGCTGCGCGTCTGCGCGGCGGCCTGCGACTTCTGCCCCGCGAGCGCTTGGTGCAGCTCGCGCTCGCGGGCCCGCACCTGGGCGGCCTCGGCCTCCAAGCCGAGCATGATCTGCCCGGCCCGAGCCACCTTGGACGCCTCGAGCTCGTCGATCTGCGACTCGACGCGCCGCACCTCCGGGTGGGCGGCCGTGAACTTCTCGCGCAGCCGCCGCAGCTCCGACGCCCGCTCCGCGAGCTGGCCGTTGATCGCGGTGACCACGGAATCGCCCATTACCTGTGGCAGCGCGTCGAGCCCCCGCTCGCGTTTGCGCATCTCGGCGGCGGCGGCGATCACGGCCTCGAGCTCGATTCGCCGGGCCTGTGCCTTCGCGATGTCGTCGTTGATGTGAGCGATGGTGGTGGCGAACACCGACACGCCCCCTGCCTCCGGCGTGAGGACGTCCTGGGCCTGGTAGCTCTCCAGTAGCTTCTCCTGTGACTCCCGCATGCTCTGCTGGGTCGCCGCGAGGCGCTCCTGGAGCCACTGGTAGGCCTCGCGCGCAGAGTCGACGCGCAGGGCGACACTCTGCTCGACGTAGACCTGGGCGAGCGTGTTGGCCCAGAGCGCCGCTTCCCGCGGGTCGGCGTGGGTGACGCGGAGGGTGACCAGTCGCGTCTGCTCGATCGGCTCCACTCTGACATGGGCCATGAAGACGCGGCCCGGCTCGGCCTGGCCCAGGAAGGGAGGGCGGGTCTCGAGCTTGAGCTGCCGCACCGCCTTCTCGCCGAGCGCCGGCGAAGCCAGCACCCGGAACTCCGTGGCGTAGAAGTCCTGGTACTGCCAGTAGTTGGGCGTCGCGGCGAAGGCGGCGGCGACCGACATGGAGAGCGGCGGCGGCATGTCGATCCGCAACATCGTGGACGCCTGGTACGCGGGGACCTGCACGAGCGCCACGCCCAGGCCGAGCGCCAGCCCGATCACGCCGCTCGCGGCGATGATCGAGCGCCGACGCCAGAGCATGCGCAGGTAGTAGCGGATCTCCTCGCGGTCGTCGACCGCGGGGATCGCGGCCGCAGCGCTCGTGTCCATCAGAAGAACCTCCGTGGAACCGTCACGATGTCGTCGGGCTGCAGGACCAGGTCCTCGGCGCGCCCGTCGCGGATCGCCTTGAGGTCGGCCTCGACGACCTGACGCTCCCCGGCGACGCTCAGGCGGACGATCTTCGCCTTGCTGCTGCCGGAGCGCGTGAGCCCGCCCGCCAGGCTGAGCGCCCCGGTCACCGTCAGCCGGCCCTCGATCGGGTAGCGGTTCGGCCGCGCCACCTCGCCCTGCACGGTGACGTAGGAGCGGGGCAGCACCGTGACGATCTCCCCGCCCCGCAACACGGTCTCTAGCACGCGGCGTGCGTCGGGGGTGAAGACGCCGCGGTCCACGCGCGCCCGCAGCGCCTCGTCTGCGCCCTCTCCGCTCGAGACCACCACCTCCGACGAGGCGCCGTCGCGGAAGCCCCCGGCCTGGAGCAGCACGTCGATCACGCGCGTGCACTCGCCGAGCGCGCGCCGGCCGGGCTGGCTCACCTCGCCCACCAGGGCCACGAAGCGGCTGTTGTACTCCCGCACGCGCGCGTCGATCTGCGGGCTCACGAGGTACCGCGCGAAGGCGCCCGTCAGGCGCTCCCGGATCTCGTCGAGCGTCGCCCCGCCCGTGGGCACCTCGCCCACGAGCGGCAGCGCGATCGCCCCGTCCGTGCGCACGGGGACGGTGCGCGACAGGTCGTCGTTGCCGAACACGACGACCTCGAGCACGTCCCCGCTGCCGACGCGGTACGCGTCGCCGCAGCGCGGCTCCGCGGAAGCCGCGGGGGCGACGCGGACCGGAGCGGGCGAGGCCTGCGGAGCGACCCCTTCCGTCTGGGCGGAGGCGGGGGCCGCAGCCGCGAGCCACGACAGCATGAGGATGGCCAGCCCGCGGCGGCTCACTGCCTGGCTCCTTCGCGCCCGGCCAGCACGTCGAGCTGCACGAGCACGCCGTCGCTCGCGGAGGAGTAGCCGGGCAGGTTCGAGACTCGGCGCTGCCATCGGTACTCGACGTGCAGGATCGTGCGGCTGCCGAATGCGTGCCCGAGGCCGAGCCCCCAGCCGTAGACCTGGTCAAGGCGCGAAACGCCGATCGCGGACGCAGCCAGCGGGTAGTCGTTCCGGCGGTATCCCGCCGAGGCCGAGAGCGAGATCTCGAAAGGAAGCGGGGCGTAGCCACGCGCCTCGACGAAATCCGAACGGTAGCTCGGGTTGCGCTCGAAGGCCGAAGCGGTCCGCGAGCGCTGGTAGCCGAGCTGGAAGGCGGTACGGGGCGAGAGCTCGCGCCGCAGGTCGATGCGCGCGAGCGGCTCCGTCTGCGTCCCCGCCCCTTCGGGCGCGCCGGGGCTCGAGCGCCGGCTCAACGCGGCGAGGACGAGGACGTGGAGCATGGGTCGGACCTCGCCGGCGAGCGCAAGGCTGGCGGTGTCGGAGAACGTGCCGGCGACGTCCGAGTCATTCGAGTCGTACAGCTGGTCGCGCGTGTAGAGCAGCTCGAGGGAGGTCTGCCCGCCGATCTCCCGCCGTGCTCCGCCCTGCGCGCTCCAGGCTGAGAAGTCGATGAAGGCCCCGGGCTCGTCGAAGCGCACCTGATCCCAGGTCCCGCTGAAGACGAGGTGGGTGGCGCCGCCGAGCGGGACTCGGGCGCGTGCCCCCAGCGTGTTCTTCTTGAAGGGCTCGAAGCCGTAGAAGTACTCAGCGCCGGGGTCGACCGCGCTCGCCTGCTGCCGGCCCCGCAGGAACTCGTAGTGCGTCTCGACGTGCCAGTCGCTCGCTAGCAGGCGCTCGAGCCGGGCTTCGACCTGGTGGGTGGTGGTCGAGTTCACGCTGTCGTAGCGGGACGCTCCCCGCAGGTGCGCCTCGTAGGTGAGGCGCAGCGGGCCCGAGAGCGCCTCGATCCGCGGCGCCACTTCGTAGTAGGAGTCCTCCTCCGGCTGCGGGCCCTCCTCGTACCCGTTCGTCCCGCTCGCGTAGAGGGCGCTCACGCTCGGGCGCAGCCGCAGCCGCGGCTCCCTTGGCTCTGGTTCGAGTTCCGCAGCGGGCTCGAGGCGCACGGCATCGGTCGGAAACAGCATCTTTGCGAGCGTTTCCACGTCGTCGGCTCCGGGCAAGCCCGCGATCAGCAGTCGAAGCTCGCGCCCTTCGCGCCGGATCTCGTACTCGAAGGGCGCCAGGATCTCCATCACCACCCGGCCGGCCCCGTCGCGTCCCGCCTCCGTCTTGAGCGCGACCACGGGTGGGAGCGGCCGCGGCAGCGCGACCGGAACCGGCGCGCCTCTCGGTGCTTCGACCAGCACGCGCGCGCCCTCGCGCCGCACGTTTACGCTCGTCTCCTCGCCGGCGAGCACGACCACGACTGCCGTTCGTCCGTCCGCCGACGGCTCCGTCCGCACCGAGACGACTGCCGGGCCGGGCACGGCCTGCGCCAGAAGGGCTGACAGCGCGAAACCGACCCCCATAGTCACGGCCCTGACACCCTGCGGTGGCGTTTGTTCGCGGGCAAAGGTGCTCGAATGTTAGCCGAATTCCGCGCCTTACAGGCGCGTTTCGGTACAAGGGCGGAAACGGAGCCGCTCGCGCCACCGGGCCGCGCCGCGCAGGAGCCCGCGGCGAGACAGCCAGGCGATCACCACTCGCTCGCGCCCGAGGCCGAGCCGCACGGGCCGGCCTCCGCGCTCGATCCCCGTCACGACTCCCAGCACGGCTCCGTCCGCGAGCGGCGGATCCGCGGCCGGGGCCGCGTCGCCTCGCACGACCGCGCGTCCCGCGTCGCGGCCCACAAGGCGGTGGACCACGAGCCGGCCCTTGCTTTCGCAGGCGAGCACGGTCCCGATCCCGGGCCGGGTGCGACGCGGCTCCACGGTGAGGCGGTCGCCGCTGCGGATCACTGGGGTCATGCTGTGCCCCGTGGCGGCCAGCCGCACGGAGCCGCCCGCGCGGAGCACGTCCATGACCAGCCGCTCGGCCTCCGGGTCTGAAAGTTTCCGCCTCTGGCTAGGTCCGGGAGGCTCGCTCGGGCCGACGGCTCTCGTCGAGGCAGGTGCCATGTCTCAGTGAACCTTCATGGCCGGATCGCCGAGCAGGACGTAGATCAAGGGCATGTAGGCGGGGAGGTCAGCGGCGCGGTAGGCGCTCGTGGCCTCGGCGATCGCGTCGCCGAGCCGCGCATTTGGTGCTGCGGCCGCGTTCATGTAGCGGCCGGCCAGCGACACCGCGAGCTCGTTGACGGAGAGGCCGGTCGGGCCCCACACCGCCACGGCGCCGCCCACGTCCTTGCGCACCAGCCGCTCGCCGAGGCTCGGGTAGCCGGGCAGCGCGAAGTGGTTCACGAGGCACGTCATCGCCAGGAGCAGCGTCGGGTGGTCGTTCTGGAGGGCGCCCACGTCCTCGCTGCGCAGCAGCCCTTCCTCCGCCAGGATGTCGTAGCCGCCGTGGCCGACGTAGACCACGCGGCCGGCGCCCTCGTCGAGGCCGGCCAGGAGTGCTGCGCGTGCCGCTGCGGCGCCCTGGCGGCCGATGTCGATGCGCTCCGCCACCGACCCCGGCGGTGTGAGCGTGGACAGCTGATCGGCGTCCCTGGGGAAGTCGCCGCCGAGGTTGGCGTTGTCCGAGACGAAGAGCCAGCGGCCCAGCCACGGCGCCCCCGCCGAGCCCTCGCGCAGCTGGATCTTCTCGATCATGCGCTCGAGCTCGGCCGCGCTCGCGGCGGGCAGGCGTCCGATCACCGGCTTCGGGCCCGGAAGCGACGCGTCCGTGTCGTCCACGAACCAGTCGTCCGACGGGTAGAGGCCCTGCGGGGTCGACACCATCATCGGCGGGATCAGGTTCCCGCCCTCGCCCATCAGGTTCCGGTAGTCGTAGCTGCCGTCGCCCGCGAGGACCACGTATCGGGGCGGCTCGCTCCAGCGGCGGCGCGCGTACGCGAGGAACTGTCGCAGGGCGTGCGGGCTCGGGATCCCGAAGTTGAACTCGTCATAGACGTCCTCGAGGTCGACGACCACCGAGCTCAGGTCGCTGTGCAGGTCGGCAAGTTTCTGGGCGGCGTCCTTCAGCTCCGCGGTGGTGACGACGAGGTACTGGGCGGCGTTGTCGCGGCTGCGCAGCGTGGAGGGCGTATCCGGCTCGAGCCAGCTCGCGCCTTGGACGGCGGCCGGAGTCAGCACGTGGTAGACCGTGGCGGCGCTGGGCGGGGCGAGGGCGGCTGCAAACGTGCCGTCAGCGGTGCGGTAGACCGCCGCCTGGACGTACACCGGACGCAGCGCGTCGGTGACGTCGAACACCATGACGTCCGGCCGGCTGAAGCCGCTCACGAGCAGCGACGCGTTGCCCGCGGCCGGACAGGTGATCCGGTCGTCGTGGGCACGGTAGCGGCTCCGGTAGCGAACGTCGAAGAAGTCCAGGTAAAAGAGGCTGTACGGCACGCCGGCCTCCAGCTGCCCCTCGATCTCGAGCGAGTTTTCTCCGTCGTGCAGCAGGCTGGCCGGGACGCTCAGGGTCGTCTCCGCCGCTTGCAGCCCGTCCCAGTAAAGATCGCCAACGGTGCTCCCGTTGATCCTGAAGATCGCGTGATGGTCCGCGGCGGCCGGCGATTCCGAGGCGCCCATCAAACGGATGCGGACCTGTGCCTCGTCGGAACCCGGGGCGACGCCGTCGGTCCTGAAGCTGAAGGTCTTGACGCCCCAGCCCGCGAACACCCAGTCCCACAGCCAGAAGTCGGCCTCCGGATCGGAGAAGATCGCAGTGCCCGGGATCGCGTTCAGCTCCGCGCGCAGCGTGCGGAGGAAGGTTTCGCCGCCGGTCGGCGGCTGCGCGGGGACCTCCCGGCGGACGCGCATGCGGGGGGCGTCGCCCACGCTCTCGCCCAGGCGGTACACGTTGTCGCGCGTGAAGACGGACGCTGGCGGCTGTCCGTAGAAGAAGAGGCCGCTCGCGTCCGCGGCGGCGGTGAAGGCGACCTTGCGGCCGGCGTTGGTCAGGCCGTACAGGTTTTTGCCGCTCCCGAGCCAACGCTGGTCGACGGCGAGCCCCTGGCTCGCGAGATCGGCGAGGCTCACGAAGTACAGGCCCTCGGACGGCACGCCGAGCTTGACCGCCCCCTCACTTCCCGCGCGCCGCCGCCCGTGCGCGTGCCGCCGCGCGCCCTGGCCGACGGCGGCGCCCGCCGCGGTCTTGCGCGGGGCTCGGGTGTACCGGGCGGTTCCCGGGTCGAGGGCCTTTGCCGGCGCTGCGCCCGCCCAATCCGTGTTCACCGTGAAGCGGCCCAGCGAGGCCGCGCGCCCCGAGGCCTCGACCTCGATGAGCTCGTAGACGTAGGTCACACCCCGCCGCGCCGCCGTGTCGACGTAGACGTAGCGGCCGCCGCGCGGATGGAGCGCGGCAGGCAAGAGCTCGTCGTTCACCGTCACGAATCCCTTGCCGCTGTCGTTCTGGCGCTTCAGGAAGAAGCCGATGGTCGCCGTCTCCGCCGACGTCTCCCACGCGAGCGCGACGTCGCCGTGGCGGTCGCGGGCGAGGAAGCTGCGCAGGATCGCGGCCGTCGGGGCCGCGACCGTGTCGACGTCCGACGCGGTGTTGTTGCTCGGGTCGACGTCGGGCTTCGTGCTCGCGGTCACGGTCACGGTGTTGGTGACGCTGCCGCCCGCGGCGGCGGTGACGTTCGCGGTAACGGTGAAGCTGATGCTGCCCCCCACGGGCAGCGACGGGATCGCGACCGTCCCGTTCTCCAGGTTCGCGTTGTTCAACTGACCGGGGCCGCTGCCTGCCGTGGGGCAGGTGGCCCCGCCCGAAGCCGTGCAGGTGCCGATCGCGGTCTTGGTGAGCCCGGCGACGGCCGGGTCGGAGAGCGTGGCGGCGTCCGTGCTCGGGCCGCTGTTCGTCACCGTTATCGTGTAGGTCGTGAGGCCCCCGGAGATGACGGAGGTGACGCCGTCGTCCTTGGTGACCGCGAGGTCGACTCCGGAGCTCAAGGGCACGGTGACGGAGTCGGTATTCGAGACGACCGGAATCGGATCGCTGCTCTGTGCGGTCGCGGTGTTGGTGACCGAGACCGGCGGACCCGCCGGAACCGTGTAGGTGGCGGTGCAGGCGACGCTCTCGCCGGGGTCGAGGAAGCCGTCGAGGTTGCCGACCGTGGTGACGGCCGGACAGGTGACGGTCGTCTTGTCGTCGGTGATGACGATCGGTCCGGCCACGGGCGCGGCACCCGTGTTGGTGACGCCGTACTGGTAGTGGAGGAGATTGCCCGCGGCGGAGTACGACGTTTCCAGCGCCTGCTTGACCAGGGTGAGGCCGGTGGTGCTGTAGCTCGCGGAGGAGGTGTCGGAGACGACGATCCCGAG
>Ga0114129_10016712_pt1 | contig 10451 bp, 8 predicted proteins | sample RhiMetdeltSRZDD1_FD_80071 | JGI IMG/M metagenome (GOLD analysis project Ga0114129, IMG submission 80071) | Populus rhizosphere microbial communities from Tennessee, USA - Rhizosphere MetaG P. deltoides SRZDD1 (version 2) (version 2) | ecosystem: Host-associated > Plants > Roots > Rhizosphere >... | reverse complement strand
TGCCCTACCCCCTGTGATCGCTTACCCTCCAGCCACAAGCCTGACACAAGGCCTGTTTTTACTATGATTGGAGCCTTCTTCACGAGTAATCCCTAGCCAAACGGCAGACCGTAGCCATAGCAATGCTGATTAGGGCAATAGAGAGTTTTCCAGTTCATCGTATCCTCTCCTCGTTGAGCATTTTTGGCTCAACTAAGGATGCGGATTGGCTGTTTTAGCGACCTATCCCATGATGTCAACTGAGGGACACCGCCCTATTCGCCGGCCGACAGAAAATTGGATCGTTGCACGTGCCGACGTTCATCCTGCTCAACAACTGAATCAAAATTGATGTGAAGAGGTAGATTGGCTGATATGGGCCCCTTAGTGTCGATTCTCATTCCCGCCTACAACGCCGAGCGTTGGATCAGTGACACTATCCAATCTGCGCTAGACCAGACGTGGAAGCATAAGGAAATCATCATTGTGGATGATGGGTCGAAAGATAACACGTTGACGATAGCGCGACGGTTTGCGTCAAAGGATGTGTTAGTCGCGCAACAGGTAAATCAGGGCGCCTCGGCTGCCCGGAACAAGGCATTTTCCTTATGCCAAGGGGATTTCGTTCAATGGCTGGACGCGGATGATTTACTGAGTCCAGACAAGGTCGAAAAGCAAGTGGCGTTGTCGGAAAGGCTCGAGAACCGGCAGCTGCTTATCTCCTCGCCCTGGGGTTATTTCTTCTATCGCCCGCACAAGGCTACTTTTCTAAAGACGCCATTATGGGATGATTTGTCGCCGGTTGAGTGGCTGATTCGAAAGATGGGGCAGAATCTCCATATGCAAACCGCCACCTGGCTAGTCAGTCGCGTATTGGTGGAAGCGGCGGGGCCTTGGGATACGCGTTTGATCTCAGACGATGACGGGGAGTATTTTTGCCGGGTGCTGCTAGCAAGTGAGGGAGTTCGTTTTGTACCGGAAGTCAGAGTATATTATCGCGTGTCGGGTGCTACGTCATGGGGCAACTTGGATCGTTCTCGCAAGAAGCTCGAGGCGCAATGGTTGGCCATGCAAATGCACATCAAATACTTGCAGTCCCTGGAGGATAGCAATCGGGTGCGGACCGCTTGCGTGCGTTACCTGCAAAATTGGTTTCCTCATTTTTATCCGGAACACAAGGACCTTGTGTCCCAGTTCGAAGCACTGGCCCGAGAGTTGGGGAGTGCATTGCAACTGCCGCTCTTATCATGGAAATACGCCTGGATTCAAAAGGTATTTGGCTGGACACTGGCCAAGCGTGCGAGGATGGCATTACCGCAATTGAAGGCGTCATTCATACGGTCCTATGACAAGTTCATGTCTCAGTGGGAGTGATGGAGTCAAGTTTGACGGGCCTTCCTGGGTAATCTTCCGAATTGAATAAATCTACCTCCGCTGGGTCTTGCTAGGCGAGCACAGCTTCTCATGCCGAAACTGAAGGCATCATGCATCATCGCGTGGGACAACGCCATGTTTCAATTAGAAAATTGGATGTGTGCAGGTCATTGAGGTTTGTAAAGTCTTAGAGCTGAGATTGATATGAAGGACCGATCAACACTCATTAATTGGATTGAGAAATTCAGCGAGGCTCGAGTCTTGACTATTGGAGACGTCATGCTCGATCGCTTCGTATACGGCCAAGTCTCCCGCATTTCTCCTGAAGCTCCTGTCCCAGTCCTCAGGTCAGAGCGAACAGATCTCGTGCTCGGTGGTGCTGGAAACGTCGTTCGAAATCTTTGTGCTATGGGGTCATGCGTCTCTTTTGTAAGCGTTGTTGGGGCTGACTCGTATGGTCGCTTAATCAGTGACATGCTTTTGGACCTTGGTATTCGGTCGAATCTCATTGTGGAGCAAACACGCAGCACGACTGTGAAGACACGATTTATTGCCGGTCAGCAACAAGTGTTACGTGTCGACGAGGAAACGACATACTGGCTCGGTGAGACAGCAAGAGAAGAGGTATTACAGCGCATCAGGGATGTGATCGACGACTGTGACATTATCTTATTATCTGATTACAGAAAAGGACTCCTGTGCCAGGAGATCATCCGGAGTACCATTGAGTTTGCTAAGGCAAGCGGCAAAAGCGTCTTAGTGGATCCCAAGGGAGTAGATTTTACTCGCTATCAGGGCGCAAGTGTATTAACTCCCAATGCGAAAGAGCTTCACGAAGCGACACTTTTACCTGTCGATGGAGATGTTGCCGTTATTAACGCCGCAAGAGCGCTCATTCATACCTGTAATGTCGAGGCAATCCTTGCAACACGTGGCTCGGAGGGTTTATCACTTATTAGAGCGGCTGGTGATATTACTCACTTGCGCGCAGAAGCACGGGAAGTCTTCGACGTGTCTGGAGCCGGTGACACGGTTATTGCTGTTCTGGCAGCAGCCGTGGGTGCAGGTGCCCCGCTTGCGGAAGCGGCCGAACTGGCGAATGTGGCAGCGGGTATTGTCGTAGGCAAGGTAGGAACGGCTGTGGTGCACCCGCGAGAGCTGATCCAGGCTCTCCACCACCAAAAGCTGTCGAGCGCCGAGGCTAAGGTACTTCCTCTGGAGTCCGCACTCGAGACCATTGGGCGGTGGCGCCGGCAGGGTTACCAGGTTGGCTTCACGAATGGTGTCTTCGATTTGCTCCACCATGGGCATCTTAGTCTGCTTTTACAGGCCTCCCAGATTTGTGATCGACTCATTGTAGGGCTGAATAGCGACCTGTCTGTGAGAAGACTTACAGGTGAAGAGCCGCTGCAGCATGAGACGACACGTAGTGCAATTCTCGCCTCACTGGAACTCGTAGATATCGTGGTCATCTTCCATGAAGATACCCCGATGCGCCTTCTGGACGCCCTGCGACCCGACGTGCTGATCAAAGGGGCCAACTACAGAATCGAAGAGGTCATTGGTGGGGACCTGGTAAGACACTATGGAGGAGAGGTTATTCTTGCAGATGTTGCCGATATTTACACCACGAATTCCACAATTGCCCACATGACGAAGGGCATCTTTTGATATAGCTTTCTGTACTTTGAGGCGTAAAGTGACTGAACACAAAATCGCTCATAACTGTCGATATTTCCTAGGCGACCGGCCCTGTGTCTGGCACAAGAAGGAGGGCTCCTTGTGCGAGTGCGAGCACTATGAACCTGTGTATGGCAGTCTCCTCCTCATCAAGCTGGACGCCATGGGGGATGTTTTGAGGACGACTTGTCTGCTTCCCGTCATTGCCAAGACCTCGCCAGGCATGCGGATCTCGTGGGTCACTCGTTTGGAGTCTGTACCACTGCTTGAGCATAATCCCTATGTGACAGAAGTTATTGCCTATGGCACTGATGCATTGCTCCATGTATCATCACGAACTTTCGATCGTGTGATCAATCTCGATGCCAGTAAGACCTCTGCGGCACTTGCTACGATGGCTCGGGCTAAAGAAAAGGTTGGCTATACGTTACACGACGACGGCTATGTGGTGGCGACCAATACCGCCGCTGAAGAGTGGCTGCGGATGGGTGTTTTTGACGATTGCAAGCGTGCCAACCAGAGAACCTACCAAGAGATCATGTGTTCTATCCTTGGGCTACCTTCCGAAGGTACGCAATATGTCCTTGAATTGACAGAGCGCGAGAGGCAAGTAGGACGGGAGCATCTCAGCGCACTGGGCCTTGACCTGAACAAGACAATCTTAGGTATTCATACTGGGGGTGGTGGTAGATGGCGTCTCAAACAATGGCATGAAGAGCGCTGTATCGCCTTGCTCCAGAAACTTGCTCACGTGCTAGGGCCACACACGCAAATTGTCTTGTTCGGCGGTCCCTTAGAGCGTGAGAGGAACCGCAGGATTCGGGAGACGGTTCAGGCCTCGCTGTACGATGCTGGCTGTGACAACGACGTCCGTCACTTCGCAGCCTTGATCAGTTGTTGCTCTGCCGTCGTGTCAGGGGACTCACTGGCGATGCATATTGCTCTCGCCATGGGACGGCAGGTCGTGGTGTTGTTTGGACCTACGAGCCACACGGAAATAGAATTGTTCGGTCTTGGAGAGAAAGTAATCCCAGATCTCGGTTGTCTGGCCTGCTATAAGCAAGAATGTGATTTTGTGCCAAATTGTATGGATATGATTTCAGTCGAGATGGTAACACAAGCCATAGTGCGACAACTCCGTATTGCTGGTGCGCTGAAAAGTTCCTAACCAACCTAACTTTTGGTGCCTCCATGTCTATCCGCAGAGTTTATGGTTCCGACGAGATGCGCATTGCGTTGCTGACAGCTGGCAAAGATCAGCCCTATGCCCTTGGTCTACTCAGGGCTCTCCAGGGAAAACCAGTGCATATTGAGTTCATTGGAAACGATGCCATGGCAGCATCTGAAGTAGTCAGAACTGGACATCTCGATTTCTATAATCTCGTCGGAAACCAAGATGCAGAGGCATCTACCAGCCAGAAAATCCTGCGAGTCTTAGCATACTATGCTCGACTCATAATATACGCAGCACATACCGATGCAAAACTATTTCATATCTTATGGTTCCGCAAGTTTCCCTATATTGAAAGAACTTTGTTGAATGTCTACTTCAAAATTTTAGGGAAGAAGCTCGTCTTTACAGCTCATAATGTTGATGATCAGGCTCGGAATGGGAAAAGTAGCCTTGCAAACAAGATCTCATTAAGATTTCTCTATAATATCGTTGATCACGTCCTCGTTCATACCCCAAAAATGAAAACCCAGTTGACCACAGAATTTGGCACTGTAGAAGAGAAGATAACGGTAGTGCCACATGGTATCAATGATGTGACGCCGGAGACACATCTTACCAGGGTAGAGGCGAAGCAGATACTTGGGCTCGATCCTTACGAAAAAATTCTGCTCTTTTTCGGCCGTATTGCTCCCTATAAAGGGCTGGAAGACCTCATTCAAGCCTTGGCATATTTGCTTGCCAAGGATGATCGATACAGACTCATTATTGCGGGTACTGTGAAGGACAAAGACTGTGATGGCTATTGGCAAGAACTGGAGAAGATGATTGAGGAGCTATGCCTGAGCGATCGCGTGCGAAAAGAGATTCGCTTCATACCGGAAGAAGATGTAGGAGTATTCTTCAAGGCATCTGATGTTTCTGTCTTGCCCTATAAGAGGATTGATCAGTCAGGTGTGCTCTTGTTGTCGTACAGGCAAGGTCTTCCTGTGATTACATCTAATGTAGGCTCTCTGCAGGAAGACATCTTAGAGGGCCAGACAGGTTTAATCTTTCAGGCCGGCGACCCAGCGGATCTTGCCGCAAAAATATGGACATACTTTGCCAGTGATTTATTCAAAGAGCTGGAATTTAGAGGACAAGGCATCAGGGCGTATGGCAATGATCGGTTTTCCTGGGAAAAGAATGTGAATAGCACCTTTGCTGTGTATAAAAGCACGCTAAAATAAAATAGGAAGGACTTATAGATGGGTCATACAATAAAACCAAAAATATGCGAAGGCTGTAGAGTTTCTAAAGGTTGGGGAGAGGAGATTATAATCGAGAACAATGATTTATATTGTGGTAAATTACTTATTTTCAAAAGAGGTTGTAAGTTTTCAATGCATTACCATTTGTTAAAAGATGAAACCTGGTATGTTGATAGGGGGAAATTTATCTATCGGTGGATAGATACAGAAACTGCTAATGTTCACGAAGTCAATCTAAAGAGTGGTGATATTGTTAGACAAAGAGTAGGTCAACCACATCAATTGGAAGCTCTGACTGAAGGGGTTGTATTCGAGATATCGACACAGCATTTTGACGAAGATAGCTATAGGGTATGGAAAGGAGATAGTCAAATTGATAAGAATGTAGACTAATATTTGCTTTGATATTTTGTATTGAAGTTATATAGAATTTTTTAAATGCACCAAATCTCTTAGAATTGAATTAAAATTTAGTATTGATTCAGACAAAAATGTGAAGATAGATAAAGGTATTAATAGACGATAAATATATTAGAATATAGAACAAAAATTCTAAAAAACTATAAGATATGTAGATAGATTTGTATATTTTTATTCTAATTATAAGCTGGAGCATTTAATTAAAATCTATCTACTAATGCTATTGTAGTAAGAAACGACTGAAATAGAAAAAGATTTATAGATACAAAATATGCTAAATAAATTAAATTATTTAATATATAGGATGATATTCTGCAAAAAAATTTTTAACCGACACAAAAAAATCTTTACTAATTGATCTAAATTTGTTATTACATCAAACTTACACGTTTAGGGGGTTCTGTTGATTGGGGTCATTTCCAAGACGAACGAAGAAGAGGCTGTTCAGGAGTTTTTCGAACTATTCAAGACTCCGTGGGAATTCTACAAAGAAAACAAGACGTATGATGTTGTCTTGATCACAGGTGATCCCCAATTTCAGATCGAAACGAAGCTTCTTATCATTTATGGCAGCGAGGAAAACGCGTTTGACCGTAGGAACAAGCTAAAACCGGTGAGGGCAAAGAATGCCTCACTTCTCCAGTACGGAGAGCTTTCCTTTCCCATATACGGTAACGTCAGTGCATTCCGAGAGCATGAAAGGGCCATACTAAGAACAACAGAGATGGACAACGTTGTAGCAGTCCTGTTCCATACAAACCATCACAAGGTTATCCGGGTCGGGTTCGATCTGTTCCAGGAGGTGGAATATTTACTTCGGCATGGGCAATCGTCATCATACGCACAGGTTCCTACGCTCGATATACATATAGCGATGATTCGCGATTGGATTGTCGGCTCTAGCATCCCTATAGTCGAAATCCCGAGCCAGCCAGCTGGTTTTGAGTTTGCAGTCTGCCTAACCCATGACATTGATTTTCTCAGAATCAGCAATCACAAATTTGATCACACAATGTTTGGATTTCTATACAGAGCATTGTTTCGTTCGTTTGGTAACTTTCTAAAGGGAAACCTATCTTTATTAAAACTTTTGAAGAATTGGAGTGCTGTTTGCCTTTTACCGGGTGTCTATCTAGGAATTGTAAAGGATTATTTTTTTCAATTTGACAAATATTTGGAAGTAGAAAAAGATCTGGTTTCCACATTCTTCCTTCTGCCTTTCAAAAACAGACCAGGCACAGACAACCATGGACAAATACATAGAGCCCGAGCCGCTCGATATGATATTAATGATATCGAACCGGAGATCAAGAAGCTGATGTCAGCCGGTCGGGAAATTGCTCTTCACGGTATCGATGCGTGGAGAGACCCGGCAAAGGGTCGAGAGGAACTTCAACGTATTACTCAGATCACTGGCAATAATAGCGTTGGTACCCGATCGCACTGGTTGTATCAGTGTGATCGCTCTCCTCAGTATCTGGAAGAGGCAGGCTTCGTGTATGATTCGTCTGTTGGCTACAACGATACTATAGGCTACCGCAGCGGTACGACACAGATCTTTCGTCCGTTCAGAGTAACAAAACTCCTCGAGCTTCCGCTCCATATTATGGATACGGCTTTATTTTACACAGGCCGTATGGCTCTTGCAGAACCCCAGGCCATGGCTCTCGTCGAAGGAATGATTGTAAAGACTCAAAGATTCGGTGGTGTTCTGACCATCAATTGGCACGATCGAAGTATGGGGCCAGAGCGGCTCTGGGACACCTTTTATGAGAATATTCTTACTCGCTTGAAGAGCATGAAAGTTTGGTTTGCTACTGTCTTCCAGGCGGTCTCCTGGTTCAATGCCAGACGATCGGTTTCCTTCCACGAAGTTCGCCTCTGCGACAACGGGTTAAAGGTAAGACTGTCAAGCAGTGGCAGTGATAGTCCTCAGCTTCTGCTCCGTGTTCATGTTCCTGAGGACCGAGGGAAGGAGACGGACGACTTGCTCACAGCGCGGGGGCGAATAGTCGATATCGCGTTTTCTGGTGATTTAGCTATATCTATACCCCTATAAGGGCTGAGTGGAAATGACAACGGTTAGGAAAAGCAAGGCGCAGAACGTCTGTATGATTGCTTATACACAGTATAAGTATGACAATCGGATACAGCGTGAAGCTGAAACCCTAGCTGCACAGGGGAATTACAAAGTCTCGCTTATTGTGCCGAAGGAGGGTGATGACCCGAGAGCATACGAGGCGCGTGGTATAAGTGTCAGAGAACTGAATATGCAGCAATATCAAGGGAAGAGTAAGCGTAGGTATATGGTATCTTATTTGGAGTTCATGTTGCGCGTATTTTTCGTTTGTAGCAAGTTGTTGCTGCTACGACAAGTGGACATTTTTCATATTCACAATATGCCAAATTTTCTTGTATTTTCCGCAATTTTGGCACGAGTATGTGGGAAGAAGTTAATATTAGATATTCACGACTCTGTACCGGAAACTTACACAGCAAAATTTAATGAGAATCCGAATAAGATACTATTTTGGTTATTATGTTGTGAAGAAGCCGTTTGTTGTCGACTTGTCCATAAAATTATTTGTGTGAACCATCCACAGCGAGATACTTTGATAAGCAGAGGAATAAATTCGGCAAAGATTATAGTGTCACTGAATGTGCCTGACTGCAGGTGGTATAAGATAAATAATAAAATTAAGCCGGATAAAGGAGAGGCAAAACAATTTAATATTGTCTATCATGGGACGCTTGCAAAAAGGCTTGGAGTCGATCTCACAATTCAGGCAGTCGGAAAGCTTATTCGCAGCATTCCTGAAATAAAGTTTCACATTTACGGAGGAGGAGACGACAAACAACAGCTCATGCAACTTACTAAGGAGCTCAAGCTGCAGGAATATGTCCATTTCTATGGATTTTTACCGCTTGATAGGTTATGCAAGGTTCTTACAGAAATGGACCTTGGTGTCATAGGTAACAGAAAGAATATCGCAACCGATCTTATGTTGCCTGTGAAGATGCTGGAATATGTCGCCCTCAATATCCCCGTAGTCGTTCCGAGGCTGCAGACCGTGCAGTATTACTTTAGCAATGAGATGGTAAGCTACTACGAGCCTGAAGATAGTGACGAACTGGCCACATCAATTCTAGCTCTCTATCAGAACAGGGAAAAGAGAGAAAGACAGGCTCGTTCCGCGAGAAAATTTCTCGACCAATTTGGCTGGGAGATACATCAGAAAGATTTTTTGGAGCTCTACAGTCGTTTGTAATACATAGAGAGAAAAAGCATGGAAAAGAAAAGATTCGCCATTGTCGGATGTGGAAACATAGCAAAAAAGCATGTAAGCGCTATTCAAGAGCATATCGATCATGCGGAAATTGTCGCTTTCTGCGATGTTAGCTTTGAGCGTGCACAAGAGTTTGCTAGGCGTAGCAACTCACGTGCTTTTTCAAACATCAGAGACATGATGCAAAGCATGAAGAAAGATATTGACATTGTAAATATTTTGACACCTAGTGGCTTGCATACCAGTAATGTCCTTGAGCTCGTAGAGTATAGAAAGCCATTGGTTGTGGAGAAACCTATCGCATTACGACTAGATGAGGCGGATAGAATAATTCGAGCCTGTGATGCACATGGTGTAAAGATTTTTGTGGTACATCAAAACCGTTACAACATGCCAGTAGTCAAGGCTCACGAGGCCCTCGAACAAGGCCGTTTTGGCAAGCTGGTTATGGGGACGGTACGGTTGCGATGGAAAAGGGACCAGGCATACTACGATTCAGCTGATTGGCGCGGCACATGGGCTTATGACGGTGGTGTCTTCATGAACCAGGCGAGTCACCATATTGACATGCTCACCTGGTTTATGGGCGATGTGGAGAGTGTGAACGCTGTAGGAGTGACCCGCCTGGTTGATATCGAGTGCGAAGATACAGGAGCAGCTATCTTGCGCTTTACGAGCGGTGCCATAGGCGTCATTGAGGCCACAACGGCGACACGACCGAAAGACCTCGAAGGCTCCATCAGTATATTAGGAGAGAAGGGGAGTGTGGTTATAGGTGGGTTTTTCATGAACGAACTCACGACGTGGGAGTTCGAGAAAAAGCAGCCAATCGACGACGTTATCTTTGAAAAAGGTGCGAGAAATCCCGACGATTGGAGCTACAACCATGGCGAGTATTTGAAAGACGTCATAAGGTCTGTGGAGAGCAATCAAGCCGGTCTAGTAGATGGGCTAGAGGGGCGCAAGTCACTGGAACTCGTCAGTGCTATCTACGAATCTATAGAGACAGGCAGGGAAATCACTTTGCGTTTCTCCCCGAGGAGATGCAAGCTAGGAGTAAATGGCACTACCGTCGTGCCGGCTCAAAAGGAAAAAAACTTGGTGGCATAGCAGGTTGTATGTACGTACAGCCAGGATATACCCCCCTGCAATACCTGATATCCTGTTCGGCCTCGATCACGGCGTCGGCCACTTCGTCTAGATGACGTCTCCAAAACTCAGTGACGCGACAGCCGTATGGGTTGAAAGTCGAAAGCTACCTCGCCATCTTTAGCCATCACGATGTCAAGG
>Ga0114129_10016711_pt1 | contig 10451 bp, 5 predicted proteins | sample RhiMetdeltSRZDD1_FD_80071 | JGI IMG/M metagenome (GOLD analysis project Ga0114129, IMG submission 80071) | Populus rhizosphere microbial communities from Tennessee, USA - Rhizosphere MetaG P. deltoides SRZDD1 (version 2) (version 2) | ecosystem: Host-associated > Plants > Roots > Rhizosphere >... | reverse complement strand
TCGGCGAGGTTATCGACGGCGTGGTCTGGTTCATCGAGAACACCCTGATGAACCCTGGGACCCAGATTTCGAAGGAACAGAAACTCAAGGAGCTGATTCGACTGATCCCGGGCCCGGACTTCCCGACCGGCGGATTGATCATCGGACGCCGCGGCATCCTCGATGCCTATATCCACGGCCGCGGCGGCATCCAGGTCCGCGCGAAAGTTGAAGTCGAAACGAACAAAAAGGGCGACCGGCAGCAGATCATCGTCCACGAGATCCCCTACCAGGTGAACAAGGCGAAGCTGCTCGAGCGGATCGCCGAGCTGGTGCGCGACAAGACCATCGAAGGCATTTCAGACCTGCGCGACGAGTCGGATCGCACCGGCATGCGCATGGTGATCGAGCTGAAGCGCGGCGAAGTGGCGGAGGTGATTCTCAACAACCTCTACAAACACACCTCGCTGCAGCAGACGTTCGGCATCATCACGCTGGCGATCGTGGCCGGCCGGCCGAAGGTGCTGAGCCTGCTCGAGGTGGTCGAGAACTTCGCCGACTTCCGCCGCGAAGTGTTGCGCCGGCGCCTCGAGTTCGAGCTGCGCAAGGCCGAAGCGCGCGCGCACATCCTCGAGGGACTGCTGATCGCGCTGGACAACCTCGACGCGGTGATCAAGCTGATTCGTGGATCGAAGAACCCGCCTGAGGCCAAGGCCGGGTTGACGGCCGAGTTCGAGCTCACCGAGATCCAGGCGCAGGCGATTCTCGACATGCAGCTGCAGCGCCTGACCGGGCTGGAGCGGCAGAAGATCACCGACGAGTTCAGCGAACTGACGGCACTGATCACCAGGCTGCGCGGCATCCTCGCCGATCAGAAGAAGCTGCTGCAGATCATCATCGACGAGTTGAAGGCGGTGAAGGCGAAGTTTGCCGATCCGCGCCGCACGCAGCTGGTGGACGAGGAAGGCGAATTCAGCGTCGAGGACCTGATCACCGAGGAAGACGTGGCGGTCACGGTCACCGACACCGGCTTCATCAAGCGGACGCCGATCACGACCTACCGCGTGCAGAACCGCGGCGGCAAGGGCCGCATCGGCATGCGCACGCGCGAAGAGGACGTCGTCAACCACCTGTTCGTGGCGTCGACGCACTCCTACATGATGATCTTCTCCAATCGCGGCCGCGCCTACTGGCTGAAGGTCCACGAGATCCCGGACGTGGGTCCCGATCACAAGGGCAAGTCGATCGCCAACCTGGTGCAGTTCGAGGAGGGCGAGAAGCTGGCGGCGATGGTGGCGGTGCAGGAGTTCGACGATCAGCACTTCATCGTGATGGGCACGCGCAAGGGCACCATCAAGAAGACCGAGCTGTCGGCGTTCGCCAACCCGCGCGCCGGCGGCATCATCGCGATCGGCGTCGAAGCCGACGACGAAGTGATCGACGTGCAGGTGTCGGACGGCAAGAGCGAGGTCTTTATCGGCACGCGCGACGGCAAGGCCATCCGGTTTGCGGAGGACGAGGTTCGGCCCATGGGCCGCACCGCCTATGGCGTGCGGGGCATCCAGCTGCGCCAGGGCGACGAAGTGGTCGCGATGCAGGTGGCCAAGGCCGGCGGCACGCTGCTGACGGTGACCGAGAAGGGCTACGCGAAAAAGACCGAGCTCGACGAGTACCGCATCACGGCGCGCGGCGGCCTTGGCGTGAAGAACATCGAAGTGACCGACAAGAACGGCCGCGTGGTGGGCATCGCCCAGGTCCACGCCAACGAAGAGTTGCTGGTTATCACCGAGTGGGGCAAGATTCTGCGCACACCGGCCAACGAGATCCGGACGATCGGCCGCGCCACGCAGGGCGTGAAGCTGATGGACCTCGAAGGCGAGGACAAGATCGTGTCGGTCGCCCTGGTTGAATCCGGCGACCCGAACGGCAACGGGAATAGTGAAACCGGGTCGGGAGGAGTGGAATGAAGAAGCTCGCCGCCGCAGTCTTGCTCGTTCCAGCAACCCTGTTCGTGATCAGCTGCTCGCGTCCGCCCGAGCAGCAATTCCTGACGCAGTTCTTCCGCGCCGCGCGCGGCCGCGACAACACCACCGTGGGCCGGATGTCGGCGGTGGAGATCGATCCGCGCACGCAGGGGTCGGTCAACGACTTCGACATCGTCAGCATCAGCGACGAGCGGCGGGAGAAGCTGACGTTCAAGCCGCTGTTCGAGGCCGAGGCCAAGGCGCGCGAGACCGAGAAAGAATTCCTGAAGACGAAGATCGAGTATCAGAACGCGAACATCAAGCAGATCGAAGAAGTCCTGAAACTCGAGCAGCAACCGGGCGCCAAGTTCTCACCAGCGCTGCAAAAAGTGAAAGCGGAATGGGACCAGTGGCGCGCCGACATTGGTGCCCACGCGAAGGCCACCAACAGTGCCGCGCTGGCGATCAAACAGGCCACCGGCCTCGCTGAGGCGTCACTCACGCAGCCAGGCCAGCCGGCGTTGGATCCCAAGACGTTCGACGGTGAGACGATTACCAAGGACGTCGTCGTGGACGCCGAGCTGCGCACTCCGGACGGCCAGACGACCAAGAAGCAGCTGACGGTCACGATCGCGCGGGTCGCCGGCGGCGGTCGCGAAGGCCGTCCGATTATTACGAGGATTAGCGGGCTCTGATGGCGAGCGGGGGCTTCAGCCCCCGCTGGCAGCGACGGCGATGACAGCGACGGCTAAAGCCGTCGCTCTCCGAACGTAGCTGTGGGGGTCACGCTCGCTGCAACTTTGCGTAACGTGCTCTCAGCGTTTTTGTTCCTACCGACACAAATTTCACCACAAGCTTCTGGTCGTCTTCCAGATCTTCAACGCTCACCACCGTGCCCGGTCCGAACTGGGCATGGTTGACCTTTGCTCCGGGACGCAGGCCAGGCGTCTGATCTTCCTCTTCGTAGGCGAAATTCTGCGTCGCCACTTTCCCGTCCTCGTGGCGTCCACCTTTAGGTGGATACCTCCGTGCGTACGGATTTGGACGATAGCTCCAGTCGGTGCCGCTGCTCCATCGAGACGAAGCCGGAGCTTCATCGCGTTCAATCAGGTCGGCGGGAATCTCGTCGATGAATCGAGACGGTTCGGTGTTTTGATACTCGCCGAACACCCTGCGACGACACGCGCTCGTCAGGATGAGCTGTTTTCGCGCCCGCGTAATTCCCACGTAGCAAAGCCGCCGCTCCTCTTCGAGCTCGGCATCGTCTTCCCGCGATCGCGAGTGCGGGAACAGACCTTCTTCAAGGCCCGCGAGGACGACGGTCGGGAACTCGAGACCCTTCGCCGAATGGAGCGTCATCATCATCACGGCCGGGTTCTTGTTCTGGCCCTGATCCTTGTCGACGTCGGAAAGCAGCGACAGCCGATCGACGAACCCGCCAAGCGTTGGCTCGCCTTCGCGCGACTCGTATTCGGTGGCCGCGGAAACAAGCTCCATCAGGTTTTCGATGCGCGCGTTCGACTCTTCGTTGTTGTCGTCTCGGAGGTCACGGAGGTACCCGGATTGATCGAGAACTTTTCCGAGTAACACGGAGACGGATTCAGTTTTGGCCACCTCGGCGAGCGTCGTGATCAGGTCGCGAAAAGCCTTGAGCGACGCCAGCTGCCGTGATGAGAGCAGATTGCCGTCGATGGCCGTCACCAGCTTTGACCAGAGGGAGTTCTGCGCCACGGTTGGCGCCAGGCCCGCGAACAGCGGCGACAGCTCGTTGTTCACCTCGGTGACCTGCACCGCCTCGAGCGCATCCATCACGCCTTTGCCGATGCCGCGCGCCGGGACGTTGATCACTCTCCGGATCGCCACATCGTCGTGCGGGTTGAGGATCAGCTTCAGGTACGACAGCGCATCCTTCACTTCCCTGCGCTCGTAGAAACCGACGCCGCCGTAAACGACGTAGGCAATGCCGGCGGCCCGCAACGAATCCTCTACCGCACGCGACTGGGCGTTGGTGCGATACAGCACCGCCAGCACCGCCTTGACATCGTCCTGGATGGACTGCCGCGCGATTTTGGTGATGTAGTCCGCCTCTTCGAGCTCGTCGGAACCGCGGAAGAGCCGAATCTTGGCGCCGCCCTTCGAATCGGTCCACAGCGCCTTCTTCTTGCGGTTCTTGTTGTTGGCAATTACCGCCGACGCGGCGTCGAGGATCACTTCCGTGGAGCGATAGTTCTGCTCGAGGCGCACGATCTCGGCATCCGCGAAATCCGTCTCGAAGTCCATGATGTTGCGGATGTCGGCGCCGCGCCATTTGTAGATCGACTGGTCGGGATCGCCGACCACGGCGAGGTTGCGGTGCTTGCCGGCGACCTGCTTGATGAGGATGTATTGCGGACGATTCGTGTCCTGGTACTCGTCCACCATCACATAGCGGAAGCGCTGCGCGTAGCGCTCGCGCACGCCGGGGTTCTTCTCGAACAGCTCCACCGTGGCGAGCAGGAGATCGTCGAAGTCGAGCGCGCTCGCATCGCGCAACGCCTTGGTGTAGCCGGCGAAGAGCCGGCCGATCTCCTTATCGCGGACGTTCCAGGTGTTCTCGAAGCTCTCCGGGCCTTCCATCCGGTTCTTGGCCGAGCTGATGCGGCCGAGGACCATTCGCGGCTGATAGGTCTCATCCGCGAGGTGATATTCCTTGAGCAGCTGCTTGATCACCGACTGCTGGTCGGCGGAGTCGTAAATGGTGAAATCGCGGCTGAGCCCGAGGTGATGGGCTTCACGACGCAACAGCCGCGCGCACAGCGCGTGGAACGTCGAGATCCACATCGCGCGGCAGTCGGTGTCGAGCAGCCGCTCGACGCGCTCGCGCATTTCAGCGGCAGCCTTGTTGGTGAAGGTGACCGCCATGATCTGGTCCGGATACGCGATGCGCTCCGACACCAGCCAGGCGATGCGATGCGCGATGACGCGCGTCTTCCCGGATCCCGCCCCGGCCAGGATGAGGAGCGGGCCTTCGGTGCGTTGAACAGCTTCCTGCTGTTGCGGGTTCAGTGAGGAGAGAAGATCCAACTCTCCTATTCTACAGTCACACTCTTCGCGAGATTCCTCGGCTGATCGACGTCGCAGCCGCGACGCACGGCGATGTAGTACGACAATAACTGCAACGGCAGCGAGATCACGATCGGCATTAACAGCCGATGTGTAGCTGGAACTTCCACCAGGCAATCGTCTTTACCAAGCACTTGCTCGAGTGTGGTGTCTCCCTTGGTCGTGATCGCGATGATGCTGCCGCCGCGCGCCTTGGCTTCCTGGATGTTGCCCTGCATTTTCTCGAACACGTGGTCGTGCGTGGCCAGGGCGACGACGGGCATGTTCTCGTCGATCAGCGCGATCGGCCCGTGCTTCATCTCGCCGGCGGGATAGCCTTCGGCGTGAATGTAGGAGATTTCCTTGAGCTTCAGCGCGCCTTCCAGCGCGATCGGATAGTTGATGCCCCGGCCGAGATACAGGAAGTCCGACCGGTTGTAGAACTTCGCGGCGATCTCCTCCATCTGCTTGGAGGTCATCTTCAGTGTCTCTTCGAGGATCTGCGGCAGCTGCATCAGCGCGGCGATGTAGTCGCAGCGCGCGCGCTGGCTCAGCGTCTCGCGAACTTCCGCGAGTTTCAGCGCAAACAGGTAGAGCGCAACCAGCTGCGTGGTGAACGCCTTGGTGGAGGCGACGCCGATCTCCGGTCCGGCGTGCGTATAAATCGTGCCCTCGGCTTCGCGCGTGGCCATGCTGCCGACGACGTTGCAGATCGAGAGGCTGCGCGCGCCCTTGCTCTTGGCCTCGCGCATGGCAGCCAGCGTGTCGGCCGTCTCGCCCGACTGCGTGATCGCCACTGCGAGCGTGTGCTTGTCGATGATCGGATTGCGATACCGATACTCCGACCCGTAATCGACCTCGACGGGAACCTTGGCGAGCTCTTCGATCATGAACTTGCCGACGAGCGCCGAGTGCCACGACGTGCCGCACGCCAGCAGCGTGATCTTGGTGATCGCGCGCAGGTCCTTGTCGGAGATCGCCATTTCGTTGAGGTGCACCTGGCCGGTGTCGCGGGAGGCGCGGCCCAGCACGGTTTCCTGCACCGCGCGCGGCTGCTCGACGATCTCCTTGAGCATGAAATGCTTGTAGCCGGCTTTCTCGGCGGAGATCGGATCCCAGGTGACGCGGATCGGCTTGCGTTCGATCGGCTTGCCGTCGAACGTCTGGTAGCGCACGCCTTTCGGCGTCACGATCGCCATCTCGCGGTCGTCGAGGAACACGACGTTGCGCGTGTGGCTGAGGATCGCGGGCACGTCGGACGCGACGAAGTATTCGCCGTCGCCGATGCCGACCACGATGGGCGGGCCGTTGCGCACCGTGACGAGCTTCTCAGGATCGTCGGCCGACATCAGGACGAGCGCGAACAGTCCGCGCACGCGCTGCATGGCGCGGAAGACGGCATTCTCGAGGCCGTCGCCCCTCGATTCCTTCTGAACCAGGTGCGCGACCACTTCGGTGTCGGTCTCGCTCTCGAACTTGTGGCCCTCGTCGGTGAGCTCGCGCTTGATCTCGAGATAGTTTTCGATGATGCCGTTGTGCACCACGACGATGCGCCCGGAGCCGTCGCGATGCGGATGCGCGTTTTCTTCCGTGGGGCGGCCGTGCGTGGCCCACCGCGTGTGGCCGAGGCCGTAGAGCCCGGCCAGCGGCTTCGACTGGATGGCGTTCTCGAGGTTGATCAGCTTGCCGGCACTGCGGCGGATTTCTACCCCGCCGTTCTGCACGACGGCAACACCGGCGGAATCGTAGCCGCGGTATTCGAGTCGCCGTAACCCCTCGAGGAGGACGGGAACGACTGGTTTAGGTCCGATGTAACCGACAATCCCGCACATAAATCTGCCTTCTCACTTCTGACTTCTAACTTCCTTCTTAGCTTCCTTGCGCTTCGCGACCCAGCCTTCTTTATTCTCCTGCCGGGCGCGGCCGATCGCCAGCGCGCCCGCCGGCACATCCGTAGTAACCGCCGAGCCCGCTGCAATGTACGATCCATCAGCCAGGGTCACCGGCGCGACGAGCGTGCTGTTGCTGCCGACGAATACGCCGCTTCCAATCACGGTCTGGTGCTTCTTTTCGCCGTCGTAGTTGCAGGTGATGGTGCCGGCGCCGACGTTGGTGGCGGCGCCGATCGTCGCATCGCCCAGATACGCAAGATGATTGGCCTTCGCGCCCTTCCCCATCGCCGTCTTTTTCAGCTCGACGAAATTACCGACGTGCGCCTCCTGGCCCACGAGCGAGCCGGGGCGAATGTGCGCAAACGGACCGAGCAGCGCGCCCGATTCGATTGTGGAGTCGGTCACCACAGTGTGGTTGCGCACACACACACGATCGCCAATCGACGAGTTGACGACGCGAGCGCCGGCGTGAATCTCACAAGCTGACCCGATCCGGGTATTGCCCTCGAGAAACACGCAGGGATAAATCACCGTGTCGGGTCCGACCGTGACGTCGGCGTCGATGTAGGTGGTGGCCGGGTCGATCAACGTGACACCGGCGGCCATGAGCTCTTCGTTTTTTTGCTGGCGGACCATGCTGCTGACCTCTGCAAGTTCGGATCGACTGTTGATGCCGCGGATCTCGTCGGCGTTTGCCACCGTGTGGGTCGCCACCGGCTTGCGCTGCTTGCGGTAGATGGCGACCAGATCCGTGAGGTAGTACTCGCCCTGCTTGTTGGCGGTGCCGACGCTGTCGAGCGACTTGAACAGCGGCTCGACCGCGAAGGCAAAAATGCCCGAGTTGATTTCCGTGATCTTGCGCTGCGTGTCGGACGCGTCGCGTTCCTCGACGATCTTCGAGATGTTCCCCTTGGTGCGGACGACGCGCCCGTAGCCGAATGGACGCGGGAGATTGGCCGTAATCACCGTGGCCGCGGCGCCGGCCCCGGTATGGGTCTGGAGCAGCGCGCGAAGCGTGTCGACGGTCAGTAATGGAGCGTCGCCGGAGAGCAGCACGATGGTGCCGGCCTTTCCTTCAAGGAACTGGCGCGTCTGCAGGAGGGCGTGGCCGGTGCCGAGCTGCTTTTCCTGGATGGCGAACTGGACGCGGACCGGCAGGCGGTGGAGACCGACGCCGGCGACGGCTTCCTTCAACGCCCCGGCGCCGTGTCCGATAACGACCGTGATGGTGGTCGGGTTCAAGGCCGCGGCGGTTCTGAGCACACGTTCGATGATTGCGAGGCCGGCGATCCGGTGGAGCACCTTCGGAAGCCGCGACTTCATGCGCGTCCCCTTGCCTGCGGCGAGGACGACGATGTGCAAATTTGGTCTATCGACCAATTTTTGTGCGCTCCACTGCGGCGTAGACCTGCTTGGCTGAGAGTCCCAGGCGCTCGCCAGCCATCCGAGAGGCCTCTTTAAGTGACTTAGGATGTTCAGTTTCTGTTATATGACCAACTAATTGGGCGATGTCGCTGTCTGACGGCATCTCCTGCTGCGCTGGGGCGTCTGGACCTGGTGGAATTATCAGCGTAAATTCGCCCTGAGGATTCTCTAATCTCGTCAATAGGTCATTTGCAGTAGCCCATATGAGCTCTTCATGCAGCTTAGTGAGCTCGCGGCCGACAAATATTGGTCTTTCGACCAAATAAACCAGCTCCTCCAGGGTTTTCCGTAGCTTGTGGGGAGCTTCGAAGAAGACGACGGCGCGTTCCTTTGCGGCGTCCGTCAGGGCTGCGAACCATTGTTTACGGTCTTTAGACCTAATAGGCGGGAATCCGAGGAACGTGAAGCCATCACTATTAATACCGGCAGCCGAAATGGCCGCAGCCACCGCGCTGGCGCCAGGTATCGGTTCTATGCGGAAGCCGGCGTCACGGATCGCGGCCACCAATCCGGATCCGGGGTCGGAAACTCCCGGCGTTCCGGCGTCGGTCACGAGCGCCACCGACTCCCCTTTCGCAAGCCGGCCGGCGATCTTGTGGACGCGGGCCTGCTCGTTGTGTTCGTGGACACTGACCACGGGCACGTCGATGCCGAAGTGCCTGAGCAAATTGCCCGTTCGCCGCGTATCTTCGGCGGCCACGAGCTCAACCGTTTTCAGCACCTTGAGCGCGCGAAGGGTGATGTCTTCGAGGTTGCCGATAGGCGTGGCCACTACGAACAGGGTACCCGCCGGAGGCATTCAGCCATTTTAAGGTACCATGGCCCGATGGCCTGTCGGCCACCGATTGACACCGATTAGACACAGATTTCCCCCCGGACAGGGCCGTTCTAGGAAGGCATGCACGCGGCAGAACCCTTACCTCATTTCGTCGACGACTTTCTCGCCTTCCTCTATGAGGTCCACCCCACCGGGGCCACCATGGACGGCGTCCACGTCCACGATGACCTGCTTGAAGACTACCGGCGCTCAGCCATCGACACGCACGTCAGCGCCCTCGCGGGATTCCTGCGACGTCTCGAGAGCATTCCTGCGACGTACTTGAACGCGGTCGAGCAGGTCGAGCATCAGATTGTCGCGTCGAACATCCGCGCCCGGCAGTTCGAGATCGAGGCCGTGCGGTCGTGGGAGCGCAATCCGCATTTCTACGCCGATACGCTCGCGGCCAGCCTCGCGGCGCAGGCGATTTTCCACTACGCGCCGGAAACCGAGCGCGCCCGCCGCGTGCTGTCGAAACTGCGGCAGGTGCCGCGGCTGGTCCAGGCGGCGCGCGACAACATCAAGGATCCGCCGGCGATCTATGTGAAGGTCGGCATCGAAACGTGGCGCGGCGCCATGTCGTTCATCGACGCCGATCTGCCGCGCGCGTTTGCCGGCGTCGACGATCTCCATCTGCTCGGCGATCTCGCCGATGCGTGCGGCGAGGCGGTGCATACGATCGGGGCCTACGTCGAGGATCTCGAGAACGAGATTCGTCCGAAGGCGAAGGGCTCGTTCCGTCTCGGCCGCGATCGTTTCGAACACAAGCTGCGTCTCGAAGAAGGCATCACGCTGCCCGTCGATCGCCTGCTCGCGATCGCGACGCGCGAGCTCGAAGCGACGAAGGAGGAATTCCGCCAGCAGGCCGGCCGCCTCAACGGCGGCGATCCGTTGAAGGCGTGGCAGAAAGCCAAGGACAAGTACCCGGCGGCCGGCACGCTGATCGCCACCGCGCGCGGGCAGCTCGACGAGCTGCACACGTTCCTGTCGCGCAATCCGGTGGTGCCGATGCCCGACACCGCGGGGCTCAGCGTGGCGCCGACGCCGGAGTTCTTCCGCTGGTCGGCGGCGAGCATGTGGACGCCGGGGCCGTTCGAATCGAAGCCGTCGCGGGCGATGTATTACCTCACCGACGTCGATCCGAAATGGGATTCGGCGCGCAAGGCCGAGCACCTCCGCGATTTCAACCTGCCGACGCTGTGGACGATCTCAATCCACGAGGTCTACCCGGGACACTTCCTGCATTACCAGTTCCTCCGCAAGGTCGAGTCGAAGGTGCGGCGCTCGACGTTG
>Ga0114129_10016710_pt1 | contig 10451 bp, 8 predicted proteins | sample RhiMetdeltSRZDD1_FD_80071 | JGI IMG/M metagenome (GOLD analysis project Ga0114129, IMG submission 80071) | Populus rhizosphere microbial communities from Tennessee, USA - Rhizosphere MetaG P. deltoides SRZDD1 (version 2) (version 2) | ecosystem: Host-associated > Plants > Roots > Rhizosphere >... | reverse complement strand
CGATTATTTTGCGGCTATCGGCGGCTCCAGCCTGACGGACCCAGAGGTGGCAATTCGGGATGCGGATCTCACGAGCAGAGAGATCCCCAATACGTACGTCCCGTTTCGGAACGCACATTTCTTATCGATTGCGACGTCGTGGGCAGAAGTAATCGGTGCCACGAAAATATTCATCGGCGCGGTATACGAAGACAGTTCGGGATATCCCGACTGCCGGCCCGCATACTATGAGGCGCTGAATCGGTTGATCCGGGAAGGTACGCGGCCTTCGACGAATATTACGGTTGAAACGCCTGTGATCTACCGATCGAAGAGTGAAATCGTCAAATTGGGGGCAGCTTTAAACGCTCCGTTCCATTTAACGTGGTCCTGCTACAGGGATTCGGAGCAGGCTTGCGGCGTATGCGACAGCTGCGCTCTGCGTTTGAGAGCATTCGCGCAAGCAGGCATCGAGGATCCGATTCCATATGCAATACGACCGGAATACACGAGTTTGAAAGTTTCTTAAGGTTCAGTCTCTATAACGACGGAGGGTCTCAATGAAATTCGCGAGCAAAATCCTGACTTTTCTTTTTGTGGCGACGTTGTTCGCCATTCCAGCATTCGCCCAGACCGGCGCCATTGCAGGGAAAGTGTTCGATGAACAGGGTAAGCCGGCGACCGGCGCCACTATAACCATCGATCGAAAATCCAACGGCCAGCACTTCGAAGTCAAAGTGGATCCGAAAGGCCAGTACCTTCATTCGGGCCTGCCGAGTGACGCATACAAAGTCACGCTCGTTAAAGACGGCAAGACTGTGACCTTCCTTGACAACGTCCGCGTAAGCACCGGCGCGACCGCAGCGGCCGACTTCGACCTGAAGGCGCTGCAGGCTGCAGCGGGAAGCGATGCAGACCGTGCGAAGCTCGCAGAAGAAAAAGCGAAACAGGAAGCCGTGAAAGCTGCCTTCGATCAGGGGCGCACTGCACTCCAGGCAAAGAACTATCCTGAAGCCGCGCGACTCTTCCAGGAGGCTGCCGACAAGGATCAGACGCAGCACGTGATCTACGCCAATCTCGCCGATGCGCTGTCGGGCGCCCGCAAGTATGACGACGCGGCCGCAGCATACAGAAAGGCAATAGAGCTGAAAGGCGACGAAGCCGCGTACTACAACAATCTCGGTATCGTTCTCGGCAACGCCGGCAAGATTGACGAAGCCACGCAGACTCTTCAGAAAGCAGCCGAAATGAACCCGGCCGGCGCAGCACAAAGCTATTTCAACCTCGGCGCCGTGCTCACCAATCGCGGACGGACCACCGACGCCGCGACTGCTTTCAAGAAAGCCATCGAGTATGACCCGATGATGTCAGCCGCTTACTACCAACTGGGGATCTCCTACATGGGAACCCCTGCAACCATGGGCGACGCGATCACCACACTTGAAAAGTTCATCGCGATGGCGCCGACAGATCCCAACGTGGAAGGCGCGAAAGCGTTGATCGAAGCTGCAAAGCAGTCCGCCCCTACCGCCTATAAGAGCGAGAAAGCCATCGCTGAAGAGAAAGCCGCCGCAGAGAAAGCTGCAAAGGCAAAAGCCGACGCCGAAAAGGCAGCCGCAGCGAAGGCGAAGAAAGGAAAGTAGAGATTTCGGAATTCGGAATTCGGATTGCGGATTTAGAAACCCCCAAATCCGAAATCCGAATTCCGAAATCCGAATTCCGAAATCTCTTTATGTTTTCTTCCCGTAATATTCACTTCGCCATTCTTGGCCTGATCCTCGGAGCCAGCTCCGGATACGTCCTCGCGTTCTACCAGGCTGAGAGCGCGTTGGTTCCGAAGACAATCACGCAGCAGGCATCCCAGAACGGAACTCCGCCGGGGCACCCGAACGTCACGCCGGAACAGCTGCTGGAAATGTTCAAGGTCGCACTGCAAAAGAATCCGAACGAACCTGAACTGCGCTCGCGGTATGGGAATTTCCTTTTCAATCTCGGAAGGTTTCAAGAGTCTGTCGAAGCGTTTCAAAAATCACTGGAGCTCAGGCCGAACCACCTCCAGACGATGGGAGATTTATTCATGGCCCAGCTTGAAGGCCTGAAGGACACCAAAGGAGCAGCAGACACCTTGAAAAAGATAGAGCAGGTTGATCCCAACTACAGTGGTTTGCCGGTAATGAAGAGGCGGCTCGAAGAAAAGTCCAAGGCCGCGAGCTAGCATGCGGCTTTTGATAAGACTGTTCGCGATTCTTCTGCTCATCTACTCTGCTCTCTCGTTCATTCGAAGATTGTTTGGCCCTACTGTTCCTGCACAGCAAACAGGAACGGCATCGACCGGCCACCTGGTGAAAGACCCTGTCTGCGGCATGTACATTCCGCAGGACACCGCTTTTCGGGAGCGTGACCAATTTTTTTGTTCAGAAGCCTGCCGAAGAAAGTTCATCGAAGCCTGATTCGGCTATAATCGCCGCTACACATTCCAAAAACGTTGGAGGGCTTCATGCGTTTGCCGGCGCTGCTTATCATTGTTTCTCTCCTGATACTCGCACTCGCAGGTCTGGGTGAGAGCCAGATCACCAGTAATCCCTTGCCTGCCCCGATCCAGAAACGCGGGCTTGCGGTCGAGGTGAAGGATCTCGTGCGCCTGCCCGACACTCGTGGAAAGCATGGTACCGACGACGTAAACCCGGCGGGATGGGCCCGAGTCTCTTACGTGCGGGATCTTCCGGATGGCCGGCGTTTTGCCAACGACTCCCGAGGCTACCTGTACCTGATCGACAAAAACAATCAGCCGCACGTCTATGCGGACGTGGCTGAGGCGTTTCCCAAAGGAATCTACAACCGCCTCGAAAGCGGGTTCATCGGCTTCGTATTCCATCCAGAGTTCGCGCGCAACGGTTTGTTTTACACCGTGCATTCCGAGGGCGGCGGGCCGGGCAACCCGAGGATGCCGGATTTCATTCCGCCGGGGTACGGGCTAAAGGACGTGACGTATCACAACGTCATCACCGAATGGCATGCCATGAATCCTGCCGCCGATACGTTCGGGGGCACGCGGCGCGAACTCTTCCGCGAGGCGCATGTCGTTATGAATCTCACGCACCCGATGGGAGCAGTCGAATTCAACCCGACAGCGAAACCCGGTGATACCGATTATGGCCTGCTGTACACCAGCGGCAGCGATCACGGCTTCAGCAATGGCGGAGGCCCGAACGCGAGCAATCCCACACAAACGCAGCGGCTGGACTCGACCATGACGGCGATCCTGCGCATCGATCCGCGCAGCCCGTCTGTTACACACGGCGTGAAAGGACTGGGCGACTACACCATTCCGATGGCGAACAAGTTCGCAGCTGATGGCGATCCGAACACGCTCGGCGAAATCTATGCGTACGGCTTCCGCAATGCTCACAGGCTCTCCTGGGATCCGATGGATGGAACGATGTTCGCCTCCGACATCGGCATGGATAACATCGAGGAAATCAATATCGTCCACAACGGCGCGAACTATGGCTGGATGCGCCGGGAAGGCTACTTCGAAAACGGCCGATTTCGCGGCGGCGCGCTGAACGAACTGTACCCGCTGCCGGCGGAAATTCTGGACGGTCGCGTGAAGGACGGTTTTACCTATCCGGTAGCGATGTATGACCACGACGAGGGACGCTCGGTCACCGATGGCTTTGCGTACTACGGTAAGATCGCGGCGCTCCGTGGCAAATTCATTTTTGGTGATATCCAGAACGGACGGCTGTTCGCTGCAGACCTCGCGGCGATGAAGAAAGCCGATGACGGTATCCCCCAGACACTCGCTCCGATTGAGGAAATCCAACTCTATATCCGAGATGAGGGCGGCAAACGCGTGGACGTATCGCTGCAGGAACTCGTCGACAAAACCATGGGTGCAAAACTACCGCGCGCCGACTTGCATATCAGCCGCACTCGGGACGGCGAACTCCTGATTCACTCACGGCAGGATGGCATGATCCGCATGCTTATTCCGTAATTGTGGTCGCAAATCTTCGCAGTACCAAATCACCTAATTACGGTGCTTGATCTAATTAGGTGAATTAGTACTCTGTCGCCGAAAGCGGTTTGCTCGAGCCAGGCTGCAAGTTCCTTGTCAAGACGTACCGTAATTGTGTGACTCATACGGCAAAAGCGTATTACAGCCGAAACAGCCGCATTCAAGTTCAAGGTCGGTCAAGCCCGGGGCTCACGTCATCAACGACGACGGAGGGTGGTGGACAAATCGCCTGGACGGCAGGTACCCGGCCACCCCTGTTTGCACGCTCGCGCGTACAACGCGACGGGGGTGATGTCCGTTATGGGCGCTTTGCTGCCCCGCAGGATGATCGGAAAGTCTTCGAGAGTCGGCGAAGCGGTCTCTTTCTCCAACTCTTTGCATGCCCAGCCCGAACCTTGCCGACAAAAATTGTTATACAAGCCCGCGAGGTAAGCACACGCATGCGGGCGATCGGCCATGCAGGCCTGCTGCCAGAAGGGCACGAACTGGCCGGGATGCTCGTCGCCGACACCCTGGACTGCACTCATCGTCAGAAACGCCATCGTCCATACGGCCATGTAGGCCAGGTTGCGTTGCTTACCGGCCAGCGACCGCGCGATCGCCGATGGGTCAAACCATCGAAGAACCTTCGACTGCGCGACATGATCAATCAACTGAATCGAGACGTTCAATATGGGAACCGGCAAGAGCTTGTCATAGAACTCCGGAGCGCCTGCACTTTGCAGTAACTGATAAACGATGACGTTGCCCAATCCGTAAAGTGCACCGAAGATCATGCGTCCCAACTCTGTACGAGGTGCAGTGGATGGATCGGTGAATAACAGGTGCATGCCAAAGAAGACCGATATCGGAATATACGAATCGAAAAAGAAATACGTCCCGGTTGCAGCGTAATACGCGAGGCCGAACAAGTATGTCGTCAGCACGGCAGACATGGTCATCGTCGTAACGCCGAAGAGGTACTGCGCCGGCAGCCCAATCAGAAAAATGAACAGGTACATGTGTGGAGGGTAGAACTGCGTGATCGCGATTTCCTTCCCCCAGGTGAGGTCCGTTGTACCCGTCAATAGCAGGGCGATCGAAAAGACCATCAGTGCAAACGAAGAGGGATTGAAGACGTGCGTGTCGCGTCCATCCTTGTTCCAACGGATCAGATGCTTGGCCGCGAAGCCAACGGCGAGCATCATGAACTGAAAATAAAACCAATCCGGCTTGAACCAGAGAAAGAGATTCGTGCTGAAGACGATCGGAAACGGAAGAAAACCGAGAGTGTAGCCGTCTCGCCCCCACCAGGTCAGCAACAGGTCGAACGCGTACGCAAAAAACAGTTGAGCGATGATCAGATAAAACGACTCATAGACCTTCGGCCAATACCAGCCCCAGTACGCAAAAATCGCAGTCTGAAGAAATGCCTGAAAATAGTGTTGCCGTCGCGGAACAAACTCGAGTGTGAAGGTGCGATTCTTACGGCGTGCTGAAAAGAGCAGGATAGTGTTCCATGCGAGCAGTACAGCCACGGCCCCGATGAGAGACCAGAACAGCGGGCGATTCGCGCGGACCGGGCCGGCCAGGCCAAACATCGCGAGGCCCAGGATGAAGGCCGATGCAACGCCGAAGGCGCGAAAAGGTCGTAGTGCTCCGATCATTTTGAAGAAGCCGGCGAACCCTTAAACAAATTGAGATCGATGGCATCCGCCATGGCCTTATATCCGGCGTCGTTCGGATGCAGGTGGTCGCACGCATCGTACGCCGGAAGGAATTTCTTCGGATCGCTCGGATCTTGAGTGGCTGCATCGAAGTCGATAACGCCGTCGAAGGCCTTGCTCGTCCGAATCCATCGGTTCACGGCCTGGCGCTTGGTTTCGCCAACCTCGGTATAGTAAGCCGCGCCATAAAATGGTGTCAGGGTCGCGCCGTAGATCTTCAGTCCTCTCGAGTGAGCCTGCGCGATCATCTGCTTGTAGCCGGCGATGATGTCCTCCGCCGTCGGTGTCGGATTCGTCCGAGCATTGCCGATGTCGTTGATTCCTTCCATCACGACGATGTGCGTGACACCCGGCTGCGAGAGCGCGTTGTGTTCAAATCGCGCCAGCGCATTGATACCCACCTGGAAAGCTCCTTCACTGAGGACGCGATTGCCGGCGATGCCGGCATTCATCACGCCCATTCGGATAGGCGGATTTTGTGATGACAGGCGGCGCACGAACTGATCGGGCCAGCGGTTGTTCTTGTCGGGCGTCGATCGTGTTCCGTCAGTGATGGAGTCGCCGAATGTAACGAGCCCGCCAACGGAACGCGGCGCTTGAACTTCGACGCGATAGATAACGAACCAATTCTGGACGGTCGCAACCACGGGCAGACTGCCCTTGCCCACATGATTGCCTGTCTCCGAAACGTAATTGGTCTGGAACGAGCCGGTGTGCATCGTGAGCGGCACCGGTGTATCCGTGCTGCCGGGCAGATACAGATCGATTGCAAGGTCAGCCATCGACGGAACGGTCAGATTCACCGGATCGCTGAACAAAACCGCATTGGCCGGAATCGTTACGGTAGGCCGGCCGCTGAAGCTCAACGAATGTCCTGCCGCTGACTGGATGGACGAATCCTTCTCACGCAGCGCGATGTGAGCAGCACCAATCGTCAGCGGAGCGGTGCCATACGCATTACTGAGGACGACGCGGACGCTCGACCCACCGATGCTCGTGTGGACGATCTGGCGCAGCGTCTGATTGTTGAAGTGCATGAACGTCGGCGCCCCAGGAGGAGCCGGCGGACACTGGTTCTGCTGGAAAGGCGGAAGAACCGGTGCCGGCGGAGGAGGAAGCTGCGGGCGGCCCACTTCGGATGTAGACCACGTACCGACCCATCGCTCATTGCTTTCGTTCTGTGCCAAGACCGGCGGCTCGAGTGCAACGAGACACACAGCGGCTACAACCGTTATGCAAACGGACAACGTTTTTGTTGATCTCATGACTTTATTCCCTTTTGTTTGGAGAATAATAAGGCAATATGGGGTCAGACCCCTAGTTGCTCCAATTCCCCGCGTGGATTATTATTGCGGGCATCTTTTCCCAACAATAGGCCGGTAGCGGGAGGTTTCAGATGAGGAATCGAATCATCGGTGTCATCGGCGTCGTGGTGATCGTGATCATCGTGGCCGGACTCCTGAGGATGACAGGCATGTCCGTGGACAAGCAGGCGGCGGGGCCTGCCCCGAAAACTCCATGGGGCGAACCAGATCTACAGGGTATTTGGACCGATCCATACCAAACGCCCCTGCAGCGTCCTGAGAAATTTGCATCCAAGGAATTCTTCACGGACGAAGAGAGGGCCGAACTCGACAGGCAACGAGCCGGCATTCCGCGTCGGGACGCGCGCGTAGAACGCGGCACGGAGCGCGATGTCGCCGGAGCCTACAATGCAGTGTTCCAGTCTGTAAGACCGACCGGGAAGCGAACGTCGCTGATCGTGGATCCGCCTAACGGAAGGATTCCGCCGCTAACACCTGAGGCACAGAAGAGGAATCAAGCGGAACGAGAGTACAGGCTGGCGTTGCTGCAAGCGACGGTGACGTGCAAGAACCAGGATGCTGCCTGCGCCGGAGGTAAATACAGTCCGCCCTCACCGCGCCGATTGGAAATGCCCCCCATTTACAACACCGGCCGCACGAATCGTAACGACGGTCCCGAAGATCGCGCCAATTCCGAACGTTGCATGGCCGCGGTGTTGCCCGATTTCGGTGGGTTCCGCCGAATCGTCCAGTCTCCCGGTACGGTATCCATCCTGTACGACACGGGCCAGGGTCAGGGCTGGCAGCGCGTCATTCCTATAACGCAGAATCCGCACGTCCCATCCTCTATGAGGCAGCGCTTCGGCGATTCACGCGGGCACTGGGAAGGGAACACGCTGGTGGTCGACGTCACGAACTTCTCACCGAAATTCAGTTTTCTCGATGCGCGCGAAAATCTGCATCTCGTCGAGCGGTGGACACGCGTGGATTCCAAGACGATCGAGTACGCCGTGACGGTCGAAGATCCTACGACCTGGACGAAACCATGGACGGCGAAACAGGAACTTGTGCAGCAGGACGGGGAGGCGAATCGAATCTACTTCGAACCCCGCTGCCATGAAGGAAATTACGGGATGCCTACCATGCTTCTCGGTGCACGCACCGAAGAGCGAGCCTTCGCCAAAGGCCAGGGTCCCGATCCGGCGACCAAGGACACAGCAACAGATTTCGGCAACGAGGGCGGCGTTGATGCGTTGACCGGCAATGCTGGTGCGATTTTCTAAAGGAGATGTGTGATGGCAACGCGGATGACTTCTTCGATGATCGCGGTCGGCATTTTTTCGGCAGTCGTGGGAATGGCTGTCGGCGTGGCGCTGAACCGCGGGGCAGCGTCAGGATCGCGGCCGGCACGCACCGCCGACGGCAAACCCAACTTCAGCGGCGTCTGGCAGGCAAACAATGAAGCGTACTGGGATCTTCAGGCCCACGAAGCGCGTGCCGGTGTGGTGACGCAGCCGGGCGTCTATCCCAATTACGAATTTGCGCGGGTTGCTGCAGCACCCGTGGCAGCGCTTGGAGCCGCAGCCGGTGTACCGGGATCGCTCGGCGTCGTAGACGGCGATGGCCAGATTCCGTACAAGCCGGAAGCGGCGGCGATCAAAAAGGAAAACGGCGAAAACTGGATTGATCGAGATCCCGAGCTGAAGTGCTACCTGCCGGGGACTCCACGCGCAATGTATATGCCCTATCCGTTTCAGATCGTGCAGGGCACGAATAAGATTGAGATGGCGTTTACATTCGCCAACGCTGCGCGGACTATCCATCTCGACAAGGTGGAGGGCCCGCCGGACGACACATACATGGGTCACTCGGTCGGACACTGGGAAAACGATACACTGGTCGTCGATGTGACCGGCTTCAACGGTAAGAACTGGTTCGACAGGGCTGGAAACTTCCACAGTGCTGCGCTGCACCTGACGGAGCGCTACACTCCGATCACTGCCGACGCTATCCGTTACGAGGTGACGATCGAAGATCCGGAAACATTTATGCGTCCATGGAAGATTTCGATGCCGCTCTACCGCCGGCTCGAGTCCAACGTTCAACTTATCGAGTATCCCTGTATCGATTTTGCAGAAGAGTTTTTGTATGGACACGTTCGCAAGAAGCCGCTGGTCACGCACTGGGAAGGCGAGACGATGATCGTCGATATCACTCGCAAAGTTCCACCAGGTGACCGTTTCTTTGATTGGTATAGAAAATAACTAACTTTGAGCCCGGGGGGGTTGATCCAATGCGAACTAAGCTGGTCGTTGCGATCGCAGTATTTGCTCTGTTCCTGTCTGCAGCAGCAGCTCCGCTGCCGGCACACCATGCATTTGCCGCCGAATTCGACGCGAGTAAGCCTGTCAAATTCGAGGGTACGGTCACGAAGATGGAATGGACGAATCCACACGTGTGGATTCACGTCGATGTGAAAAAGCCCGACGGCTCCGTAGAAAAGTGGGCATTCGAGGCCGGTACACCCAACGTCCTCTTTCGGCGCGGCTTTACGAAGAACTCGCTGCTGCCGGGCACGAAGATCGTTGTTGATGGCTACCGGGCAAAGGATGGCTCACGCCGGGCAAATGGCAGGGACCTAACGTTGCCCGACGGACGCAAATTGTTCCTCGGGTCGTCCGGTACCGGCGCTCCATACGAGCTGAATCCGGGTAATAAGACCGAACATCCCTGAGTCACGAAGCGAACTCGAAGGCGTCCACCCACACCCAATTGCCACCGGACGCAGCGTTCCGCGTGCCGGTGGCTTCGATCGTGAGGGTGTGCGTGTCCTGTGCGAGTGTTGGTGTTGTGTAAAGAACGACATTCGGCTGCGATGCGAATGCGTAGGTATCAATCTGGGTCTGCAAAACACCATCCACGTAAACGTTCACGATTCCCGCATACGAGTCTTTGAAACCGATCCATCGGGCTTTCGTGCCGGCGAAAGTTAACGTCGCGCATGCCCCAGACGCCGCAGCGAGCGTAGCGGACCCACCGCTGAAGAACGTTCTACTAACTGTTCCCCAATCGCCCCGATGCACAACTGCCCGGTCCGTTTGCTCAACGCGTGTGAAATCATTCGTTGTATTGCCGGTACCGCTTCCACCTGTTCCAGTGCCGCCTTGCGTACCCGTGCCTTCAGTAGCAGTCGACGCGTCGAACGCGTCAATCCACACCCAGTTGGCCATCGATGATGGATTCCGTCGTCCTGCGACTTCTATAGCGAGTGTATGTGCGCCGGCAGCAAGACCCGTTACGGTGAACATCACGGTCTGCGCCATTTGTGGCGACGCATATGTATCGATTTCTTGTTTAAATACGCCGTCGACATACACGTTTGCGATGCCCGCCCATTGATCGCGAAATGCAATCCACCGCGCAGTCTGACCAGTGAATGTG
>Ga0114129_10016709_pt1 | contig 10451 bp, 10 predicted proteins | sample RhiMetdeltSRZDD1_FD_80071 | JGI IMG/M metagenome (GOLD analysis project Ga0114129, IMG submission 80071) | Populus rhizosphere microbial communities from Tennessee, USA - Rhizosphere MetaG P. deltoides SRZDD1 (version 2) (version 2) | ecosystem: Host-associated > Plants > Roots > Rhizosphere >... | reverse complement strand
GGCTCGACGCTGGAGAGTCGAGAATTCCTGGGGTGAGGAGAACGGGCAGAAAGGGTTCTACCTCATGAACGACTCGTGGTTCGACGAGTATCTGTTTGAAATTGCGGCGCGTAAGAGCTATCTGCCAGCGGCCCTCCGCGCTGCGCTCGAGGAAGAACCTATTGTGCTACCGGCCTGGGATCCCATGGGCTCACTCGCATAATTCCATGTCCCCTCTCCCGGAGAGAGAGGGGACTATGGGTCCCGGTCCACCGCCGAAATAGCTACTTCTGTGCCAGAAATGCTTTCGCCTGCTGCAGCTCGGAGCGCTCGGCGTCGGCATGTGCGCAGAGGGTTACAAGCCTGGCATAATAGGCCCTAGCGGTCTCACGATTTCCCGCTTGCTCGGCAGCCCGCGCCGCCCCATACAACCCGTTGAAGCGGTTCGGGTCCGAGCGCTGTGAGGTTTCAAATTCCTTGAATGCTCGTGCCGGCTGGTGCAAGTCGAGCAGCAGTTCCCCGAGGAGTTCCCGTGCTGGCATGATCGGCCCCGGCGTTACGGGATGCTTTTCGGTGGAGTCCTCCAAGTCGGCCGCCGAGCCCATGAGCGTTAACGCCTCGTCATCTTTGCCCTCAGCGCGTGCCAGCCACGCCGCGGCGGCCCGACGTTGCACCTCGACCTGCTCTGCCCAATAGGACTGTTTGGCTTCCACCAGTGCCGTCTGCAGGGACTGTAGTTTCTCCACACTGCTCCGGGCGCTGGCGATGTCGCCGGTGTGTGCCGCACCCATGGCGCGGGCGAAATACGTGATAGCCTCAGTGTACATGAGGCGGCTGGGGTGTGGTTCAAGCGCTACGGCCTCTGTCCAGCTCCGTCTTTCCAGTGTGTAACGAGCTGGAATAGCGGCGAACGCATAAGCCGAGGCAAAATTTTCTAAGTCGCCCTTGGCCAGGGCATTCCGTTCAGCGAGGACGCGCTTGGCCTCCACGTCCTGCGCCCCCTGGAGGTAGGCATACGCCTGGTAATCCAAGGCGTGGAGTTGCTCAAAGACGGAGCCCTGCTCCTTGGCGGCGTTGGCCGAGTCGCGGTTGGTAGCGATGGACTCCTGCCATAACCCCAGGCGCGTGAAGATGTGCGACGGCATATGGAGGGCGTGGGGCGCCGACGGGGCGATTTGCGCATAGCGCTGTGCAGCCGGTAGCCCACGGCTGGCGAGGGCCGGATAGTCGTAGCTGTGAATCAGGTAATGCGCCACGCCGGGGTGGTCTGGCTGCTCCGCAAAGACTTTCTCGAGGATCCCCACGGCCTTGAGCTGATTGGCATAGGTTTTGTCGCTGGGCAGCGCTGTCGCGTCCAGAGCCAGCGCGTAGAAGACTGCGGCCTCCTGATCCTCAGGACGGTGCATGTAGAGCTGTTCCATAACTTTCTCATAGGCTACGGCTCGTGTCCGGTGATCGCGCGTCTGCGCATCTGTGTAGAAGACCTCGATGGCAGCAATGTACTGCTGTTCCCGCGCATTTTTGCCGCCGATAGCCTTGGCCTTGGCCACCGCCTCCCCTCCTTGCTGTAACATCGCCTCGCTGGGCGGCTGCCACAGGGGATACCACAAACTCATGGCGATTCCCCAGTAGCCCATAGCACAGCCAGGGTCAGTCTCAGTGACGGTGGTGAACGCCTTCACGGCTTCCGCGTACCAGAACGAGTGTAGGAGAGCCACAGCGCGGTCGAAGTGCTGCTGGGCCGGCGCGCTGCACGTAATCGGGAAGTGGACGTGCCCGAGTTTTTCGGTCTGCTCGTGCGCCAGCAGCAAGCCTGTCCAGCACAGCACCAGGGCGCCCACGCCTAGTGACAACTTGTAACCCTTCATGACACACCTCCAGCGGTAATAGGTGAACAAAGCTGAGCGAGTGAGACAACAAGACACAAGCGTTTCACAGACGACGCACTGTAGGTACGTGAGACCTCCTTGCATAGTACACGACACGAGGGTCTGGAAAAAGGGAATATAGCATCTGCACTCCTTACGCTTTGAGCCCCGCTACGGTACATGGGTCTGCGACATAGCTATAAACCTGTCTATGTCTATGGACCACTCGTGGCCGTCTGCACAACGATGCGGCGTGGCCGGTCGATGCCCCTGTGGTTGCCTACAGGGCTGAGTCCAGGTCGTGAAATCGCCTCGTAAGTGCGGGAAGCGGTCATGACATACGCCTTCCACGTCCGTGGCTCTGGTGCATTCCTGCTGGCCCGCTCCACCATGACGCATGTAAGCCTCCCTTGCACTACAAGCTGGGACGGATGTCCCTGCGTACTGCCTTGCAGGGTGCCCTTCTGAGAGCAACAATACACGTTTGGACGCCGCCGTACCTCACCGCGACCTCATAAATTCCTCAAAAATTCCTCACGCCTGACGTTTCTGATATACTCCCTCCCACTTTGGGCCGCACCGTCTCACGGTTGTCCTCTGGAAGTCCGCTCACATGAGAAACCTGCACAGTTGTGGGCTCCCTGGGGGTAGCCGCTATACGGCGGCCCGTGCAGAGAGGAAGAGTCGAGTTATGCGGTACGTGTTTGCGGACTGTAACGTACTGCTGGGGCTAAAGCCCCACAGCTTTGCACTACCACGCGAAGGCCAGTTGGCCTCTTCGTGGTGCGCATAAAGCAGGCCGCGTTACACCGGCCCTAGTGGCCAGATTCCTGGCCGCGTTGATATCAGCATGGCACGCCAAGCCACACCGGAGACAGGAGAACTCGGCTTGCGAACGACGGTTGCGCTTCTCGACGAAACCACAGCAGCTACATGTCCTGCTCGTGTTGCGCGGGTCCACACATACGAGAGGAATGCCCAGACGTTGGGCCTTATAGGCGAGAAACGCCCGCAGTTGCCGAAAGCTCCACGCGTGCTGCTTATTGCGCTGGCCTTTGCGAACCGTCATCCGGTCGCGTATCCCTGTCAACTCTTCGAGGGACAACGCGGCTTTCGTGTCTTTGGCATACGCGACAAGCTTCTTAGCAATCGTATGATTCACCACCCGCCGAAAGCGCGCTTCTTTCCCCGCTAGCTTCTTCAGCCGCCGTTTGGCCGCTTTCGTACCAGTCGCCTGGTAGGTCATGCGATGGGTCATACAGCGCTGGCGGACCTTTTCCACCTCAGTGCCGGTATAGGGATGACCGTCCGAGTCGGTCGCCAGATTGACAATGCCCAGATCCACGCCCAGAAACCGCTCTGGAGTCATCGGTGGTTCTGCCGGTGTGTCAATGGTCACCAGCAGATAGAAGGTGCCCTTGACCAGCACGAGATCCGCTTGTCCCTGTGCACGATGGAATTGGACACGTTGGTAGTCGCCCATCTGCATCGGGGTCACTTCACGCCCATGCAGTGTGGTCAAGCTGGCGGCTTCGAGTCCTTGAAACGATAGGATGCGCTCGTCATAGACCACAGCACTATCGGGACGGAAAGCGATCTGCTTGGACATGTCGCGCTTGTAGGCTTCCACGACCTTGGCAATGGCTCGGATGGCAAGTTGGGCCGACAGCCGAAAGCGCTGGCGCACCTCGTAGTAGAGCAGCCGTTGCAATTTGAACTTCGACGCCAGGCGCTGCTCGTAGGCGCTGCCCGCAATAGAGGTACACGCGGCGTTGAAGCCGTGCATGGTTTCCAGCAACGCCGCGTGTTGCGCAGGAGAGGGGAGGAGTTTGACTTGCAGTGTCGTTTTCATGTTGAGGAGTAGTATCACAAAGAAACTTCCTCTACAACTCCTCTGGCTAAAGCCATAGAAAGCGTTTTCCCCGCGACTGCGTCGGCGGAGGGGCGCCAGTTTAACGGCGCCCCGTTCCCTGCCACTGTGTGGGCAGAGGGGGCACAGCTTAACGTGCCCCCTTCCTCTACTGCGGCTAAAGCCGCGTAGCTTCCGTGGGCTGAAGCCCAGTTTCTGTGAATTGGATACCCAGCTATGTGCGGTGCGCCGAGGAACTACGCAACGCCCCTTGCGCCCGAAACCGTTCCAGGGGCTACTCTACTTGCTCGAGCACCGCGACCGTGTGGTGCCAAAGCAGGATCTCGCAGAGCAGCTCTGGCCTGAGCTGGTACAGGAGATGATCGGCTTGGTGCTGGGAGAACACGAGCTGCCGGCTGCCGTACGGCAGCCGATTGTGGCTACCACCGATGGCGTGCCGCTGTTTGTCGAAGAAGTGACAAAGATGGTCCTGGAGATGGGTAGTCAACACACTGGAGCCGTGGAGGCTGCGCGACTTGAGCGGGCACTGACGCAGACTATCCCGGCGACGCTCCATGACCTGTTGATGGCCCGCCTCGATCGTCTGGGGACCGCCAAGGGCGTGGCGCAACTCGCCTCAACGATTGGCAGAGAGTTTTCCTATGCCTTGCTGCAGGCGCTGGCGCCATGGGATGAGTCGACATTGCAGCGCGACTTGCGTCGCTTAGTGGAGGCAGAATTGCTCTACCAGCGGGGGATGCCGCCGCAGGCGACCTACCTCTTCAAACATGCCCTGATCCGGGACGCGGCGTATGAATCACTTCTGAAACGCACACGGAAACACTATCACCAGAAGATTGCAGGCGCTTTGGAGGAGCGCTTTCCAGAGACGGCCGAGGCGCAACCGGAATTGCTGGCATATCACTGTACTCTTAGCGAAGCCTGGGAGAGAGCGTTTGAGTACCTTGTGCGGTCTGGAGACAAAGCCCGCCAAGTGTATGCGAACCAGGAAGCCATTACATTTTATACCCAAGCCATCGAAGCCAGCGGTCGAATTACGCCTGCTCTGGATGCGGCCCAGCTCCTGCCATTGTATGAGGGACGGGGCCTCGTCTGGATGTTGCTGACCAAATATGATGCGGCTATTGCGGACTTTCAGATGATGCGTCAGACGGCGCGTGCGTCGGGCAATCCGCAAAAGGACGGGGAAAGTCTGTGTCATCTGGCATTTGCCCACTGGGTCACTTTCGCTGCCGAGCAGCTACCCTTTGTGGAACAGTATGCCGAGGAGGCGCTGCTGCTCGCCCAACGCACTGGCGATCAAAAAATTCTGGCGAGGAGCCTCACCAGCCTTGGGTCCATAGACGTGTGGCGTGGGAACCTGCAAGAAGCGGAGCAGAAACTTGACGCATCACTCCGGATCAGCCGCCAGGAAAGATACCAAGATTCCCTCGCACATCATCTGATGTTGCTTGGCGCGCAGGCCTACTGGCAGGGATACTTTCCGCGATCAACCTGGGGCTCGACCATCTCGCCCTTGGCCAGTACGAACGGGCCCGGTCGTACCTCGAACCAACACTTGAGCGTGTCGAGCGCGAGGCGTCGGGCGCCCACAGATGGCGCTGGCAAATACGGCTTCTCACTGGCCTGGCCGAACTTGCCTATATCACGGGAGGCCTACGAGCAAGCCTTACGTTATGTGGAAGAGGGCCTCCGAGAAGCCCAGGCAACCTCCTCGCAGAAGTACGTCGCCCTCGGTTGGGCGTTGCGTGGCAAGATCGCTGCACAGATGGGGGACGCTGAGCCAGCAGGCACAGAACTGCAACGAGCGTTCGCGCTCATCGACCAGTTACAGAGCCCATCGCTCATCTACCCGATTGCCTATGAGCTCGGATACTGGTACGAAAGCATCGGGAAGGAACGAGAGGCGACAACCCTGTATGGGAAAGCTCAAGCCACCATCGAGCAGATGGTGACAACTGTCGAGGAGGAAGCGCTGCGCTCTACCCTCCTGCAATCGGCGCTGGTGCAGACCATTAATGAGCGCGTGGCATGCCTTGGTGGGTAGGAGGTGGAAAGAAGTCATGGTCCTCCCAGGCCATGTGTACCGATATGCAGGTAAAACTGACTACGACGAGGAGGCATCAGGCGTAGTGACGAGGCGTACAAACTTGGCGAAGTGGTCTTTGAGGGTGCGTAACTCGCCGATTCTGCGGTCAACCGTGTGCTTGAGCTTTAACGCCGTGGCGATACGGGCAAACAGCTCCTCCTCGTGCACGGGTTTGGTGAGGAAATCGTCGGCGCCCGCCTTGATGCCTTGAACACGATCGGCCACTGCATCCAGGGCCGTCATAATAATGATGGGGATGAGCTGTGTCTCTTCATGGTCTTTGAGGATACGGCAAACCGTGAAGCCATCCATCACCGGCATCATCACGTCCAGCAGGATCAGATCAGGAGCTTCGGTAGCGACTTTTTCCAGCGCCTCCTGGCCATTGGCAGCACTGATTGTTTCGTATCCCAGATCTTCCAACTCCTGCGCCAGATAGTCCACATTCAAGGGCTCATCGTCGACAATGAGGATTTTGGAGCGTTCGGTTGCGACCGCGGTGGCGTCGTGGGTGGCGGGAATGAGCGGCAGGGAGGCTTCGCGAGGCAGCACGGTGACTGGGGCCACGAAGTAGTACCCACGGCCATAGCTCGTCTTGATGACAGGCGGTTCAGCCGGCTCCGGCTGGACAGTCTTGCGGACTTTTGCCAGACACCGGGTGAGTGCTGCTTCACTCACATACGTCCCCGACCAGCATTGCTCCAGGAGTTCTTCTTTGGTGACCACACGGTCGCGATGCTGGAGGAGGTAGACGAGCACTTCAAATACCTTGGGCTCGATGGCGACCAGTTGGCCCCCACAGCGCAACTCACAGCGTTGCTCGTCGAGTTCGTAGTTGCTAAAGCGGTAAATCATGCGCGGTATCCCTGATCTCTACCCCAGCCTTTCCCTCGTGAGGCCACTTTTTACCTCAAGCATAACAAGCCGTCAAGCCGCTTCTTATACACTACCTCCCCCGGTCCAACTCTGACCCTATCATACACGGCGTTCTTCGGGCTGCTGTCTGGGATCAACTGCGGGTGGGTGGCGATCCACAGTCACATCTGCAGCCCGAATATTCACGACTCGCTCCCGATTCAGATCGAGGGCCGCGATCGTGGCTCGGCCAATAGCAGTGAGACCCACGATCCGTAAGCCATCGGCTGACCAGATGAAGTGCTCGCCCCAGCTATGCTGTCGGGGATGAAACAACGCGACCAGCTCGGCGCTCTCAGAGTCTACTGCCTGCAGCCGATCCGCCTTCCGACGATTACAGTGAAAACAGGCCAGCGCCAGATTGTCGAGAGTTCCAGTGCCGCCCTGCGCTAACGGCATGATGTGATCCACGGTAAAAGGCACGTACTGCCACTGCTCTGCCGTATGGCAGTACTCACACAGCGCCTGTGCACGACGACGCACCTCCGCTTGCTGGGCACGTGGAATCGAGCGACGACGGGGCACCTGGCCAGGCTCTAGGACTGATGGCTCTGTAAGAGATTCCGCACGATGCGGTTGAGGAAACTCAGGTAGTCATCGATCTCCTCATAGCGGTCGAGCTCGTCAGTTTCTTCCGGTGAGAGCGCCGTCCCTTGCTGTTTGCGCAGTAGAGCCGTGATCCGCCGTTGCACTGTGGTCGAAGCGCGCAGAACTGGGAGTCCATTTTGCAGCTCCAGACGCACTGCTCCGTCAAGGGGTAATGCAGCCGGCAGATGGTGGAGCTTAGGGAGGGGATAGATGGAGTGCGAGGGCATCAACAGCTACCTCCAGTATGATGTTCAGTCAATCACATCTTGGAGCTATTGTAGCACAAGTCAGCGCCGCCTCGTCCTATTGCTCCCCCGGTCCAACTCTGACCAGCATGGTCAGAATTCGTCCCGACATGGTCAGGATGTGGTCAAGACTTGCGGACTCCAATACTGTACATTGGCAGGAAGAGCCGTGGCCTGTGGCTGGAAACTTCTCACTCCCGCAAGGGTGTGTCGGCTACCACGTATAGCAGGCCGTCGAGCACAAAGGTGATCCGACGGTGCGTGGACTCAGGAGAACATGTATGCGCCTCATAATGATAGGGCTTGTGATCCTCTTGCATGGACAGGCCGTTCTCGCGGCCCCTCTAGCATCTCTCGTACAGGCCGCCGGCCTCCGGGTCGTAGACGAGCCTCAGCCGGCCGTCGATTTCCAACTGTCCAATCTTGATGGGCAACTCTTGCATCTGCAAGACCAGCGTGGCAAGGTGGTGCTACTCAATTTCTGGGCCACCTGGTGTCATCCCTGTCTGCAAGAGATGCCACTGATGGACCAGCTGTACCAGACGTTGCAACAGCAACCGTTTGTGATGTGGGCCGTGGCCATGAAGGAAGACCGTGAGAAGGTCGCTCCGTTCATGGACAAACACCACTTCCAGTTCACGGCTCTGCTGGACCGCGATGGTGCCGTCAGTGCCCGTTATAAACTCCGTGGGCTGCCGTCAACGTACCTGATTGATTGTCATGGCAACATGGTGGGTTGGGGTGGGGGCCCGCAGGAGTGGACCAGTGAAGCGATCCGTACACTTCTAGCGGCACTGCTCAGCGATCCTCGCTGCGGCTGAGCAGAGGTTCAACCATAGCCACAAGGGAGGAGTGACCATGAAAAAGTTCGTTCTTGGGGGCATCGTCTTGATACTTGTCACCGTTGGGTTGAGCACCATGAGTAGTGGAGAACAAATGCCAGCCCCACGCGGGGAACTACGGGTTGTGGATACAGACCCCATGAACTGGGCGACTATTACGTGGAATGTCTTCGAGCACCTCGTGGAGCTTGACAAAGATGGGCAGATTGTGCCACGACTGGCCACCGCGGGGCGGTGGCTGGATGATCGAACCCTGGAGATGACCCTCCGGCAGGGGGTAAAGTTCCACAACGGTGAGGTCTTCGATGCCGACATTGTCAAGCTCAACTTGGAAGAAAATACCCGATTACGGCAGGCGCACAGGTCTGGCGATTACTGGAACTTCAAACCGGGATCTCGCCTGGAGATCATCGATCCACAGACGGTTCGCTTCGTGTTTCCAGAACCGGACGGCGGTGCGCTCGCCAGGCTGACCCTCATGCATATCGGCAATCGCCAGTTCTATAGCGAATTCGGCTGGGATGAGAAGAGTTGGTGAATCATCCAAGGCGCTGGCCCGTGGGGCACGGGCCCATACAAGCTGGTGGAAGGCTTTTCTCTCCCGGACAAACGGACGGACCGAGTCGTCCTGGAGGCTAATTCGGAGTATTGGGATACGGCTCGGTTGCCGCGGCTGCAACGGATCATCTTTGACAACACGCTGGCGCAACACGACGCGGTGGAGTTGGTGAAGACGGGCGAGGGGCGTGTGGATCTGGTCACTGAGCTGAGCCCGCTGGAGACGTTGCAGGTGGCCCAGAGCCCCTTTGCCAAGGTGGTGAAGAATCGAGGGAATTGGGGAACCCTATTTGGCTTTTTCAATATGCGGAAAGCGGAGAGTCCCTGGCGCGATGTCCAGCTACGCAAGGCGGTCAATATGGCCATTAATCGAGACGACCTGATCCGCTATGCCACCAAAGGCAATGGGGTGATCGTGCCGGCGCTGCTCGCGGTCAATGCATTTGGGTATGAGCCTACCTTGGCGCCCTATGTCTTCGATCCAGCCAAAGCCCGTGCCCTACTGCGGGAGGCCGGGTATCCTGACGGTCTGGCCGTCACCTTGATCGCCCCACCGCCTCTGGAAATCCAGGCCACCGTGGTCGGCAAGATGCTGGAGCAGGTCGGTTTCACGGTAGAGCGCCAGATACTTGAGCCGGCGGTCTATAATCAGAAAACGCGACTCAGTGATCTGAATCAGCCCGCCGAGCAACAGGCATGGGATATCGCACTGACGTCGTGGAATGATGCGGTGAATTTCCCGCCGATTCACCCCTATGCTGTGTTCGCACTTAACGACGCGTATTATGATTGGGTCCTCGAGGAGCCAGAACTCCAGCGGCTCTACGCGCAGGTCGCACGCACCGTGGATCGAGAGCAGCAGCAGGCACTGATCCGCCAGATGGAACGGCACACCCATGACCAAGCGTATTTCCTCTTCCTGTACAACCCTATTAAACTCTACGCGGTGAACAAAACCGTGGAATTCGTGCCATATGTGAGCACAACGCTCAATCTCTCCGAGACTTCGGTGATGGGACAGCACTGGTCGGTGCGCAAGCAAAAGGCTGAGACGCCGGAGTGAGCAGAGAGCCAACCATGACGGAGAGTCACAACGCAATGCTGAAGACGTCATTCTGTTCTGGGAATCGTCGGCTGTATATCCTGCTCATCGTTCTGGGTGGCACGATCCCAGGGCTTGCTATGGTGGCGAGCATCCAGGCGCAAACCACCACCCCCACACGCCAGGCCGACCCCGACAACGCTGAGAAGGTCACCCTGGGGCAACAGGTGTATGCGAGCTTTTGTGCTGGCTGTCATGGGGCCAACCTCGAAGGCCAGCCCAATTGGCAGAAGAAGTTGCCACTGGGCAACTTTCCTGCCCCGCCGCACGATGAGACCGGCCACACCTGGCACCATGCCGACCAGTGGCTGTTCGAAATCGTCAAGTACGGGGGCAAATACCATGCCCCCCCGCGCTATCGCAGCGCCATGCCAGCCTATCAAGAGACGCTCTCC
>Ga0114129_10016705_pt1 | contig 10453 bp, 9 predicted proteins | sample RhiMetdeltSRZDD1_FD_80071 | JGI IMG/M metagenome (GOLD analysis project Ga0114129, IMG submission 80071) | Populus rhizosphere microbial communities from Tennessee, USA - Rhizosphere MetaG P. deltoides SRZDD1 (version 2) (version 2) | ecosystem: Host-associated > Plants > Roots > Rhizosphere >... | reverse complement strand
GTCGCCTCGTCGATGCGTGGTTGTCAACGGCTTTCACATCCGCACCTCCATGAGCTGACGCTGCTTGATCTCCTTGAGCCACGTGTCGAGCCGCGTCTCGTACTTCTCGCGGAACAGGATGTCGCGGATCTGCTGCTTGACCCGCACGAGGCCGTCGCCCTCCAGCGAGTCCTTCGACTCGAGCTTGAACACGTGGTAGCCGAGCGACGACCGGAACGGGCGGGAGACCGTCCCAGGCGCCAGCGCGAGGATCGCGCTCTCGATGTCCTGAGAGAGCTCGCCGCGCTTGAGCGTGCCGAGATCGCCGCCGTCGCGGGCGCTGGCGTCCTTCGAGTGCTGGCGCGCCATGTCGGCAAAGTCGGCGCCTGCCTCGGTCAGCTGGGTGAAGAGCATCTCGGCTTTGATGCGAGCCGCCTCCCACGCCGCATCGTCGGCACTGCCCTCGTCCGGGGCCAGCAGAATATGACGGGCGTGATACGAGAGACCCGTCTCCAGCTTGTCCCGGTTCTCTTCAAGGTACTGCACGATCTCCTGGTCGGTGACCGACACGCGGAGCGCCACCTTGCGGCGGACGACTTTCTGCACGCGCAGGCTGTCGCGAAGGCGCTTTCTGACCGCTTCGAGGTTGACGCCCTGCTCTTTGATCATTCGCTCGAATTCCTCGATCGTTTTGGCGCCGTACGACGTCTTCACCCGCTCGGCGAGCTCTTCGTTGACCTCCGCATCCTCCACGGTGATCTTCTCCCGATCGGCTTCCTGCAGCTGCAGGCGGCTGTCGATCAGCCGGGGCAACAGCTGCTTGGCGAGCTCCTCGTCGCTGGCGGCACCGCGCTGCCGCGCTTCCTGGCGATAGGCAACGATCGTCTCCTGCAGCTCGCCGAGGGTGATGGCGTCGTTGTTGACCACGGCGATGACGCGGTCGGCAACGCTGTCGTCGACGGTCATCGTTCGCACCCGCACGTCGCCGGGCTGTATCACGTCCGGCGACTTCGGCTTGACGGCCACCGGCGGGCCGGACGGTCCGCCCTTGCTGCCGAGCCACGGTACCCAGCCCGGCACCGCACAGCCGCCGGCGAGCACGGCGACCAGCAGGAGCGCCGAGTGCCGTCGACTCACGCGCGGCCGAGCTCGGCGAGCAGGTTCAGAATCGAATCGCGGACGGCACGCCATTCGCCGCGCGCGACGGTGGCCTCCAGCGTGAACTCGCGCTTGAACTTGAGCCGGCCGCGGCTGGTCTGGACCGCCGTGACGAGACGGCGCGGATCGACGCTGGTAGAAGCCGCGAAGGTGATCAGCGCACGCCCCTCGCCGGCCTCGACCTTCTCGATCCCGAGCGCGCGCGCGGCCACGCGGATCCGAACGATGTCGAGCAGGCGAAGCGCCGGCTCGGGCAGCGCGCCGTAGCGATCGAGGAGCTCGAGACGAAGCTCCTCGACGTCGGCGTCGCTGGCGGCGCCGGCCAGACGCTTGTAGAAGGCGAGGCGCTGGTTGACCTCGGGGACATAGTCTTCGGGGACGAAGCCCTCGACCTCGACGCTGATCACCGGCTCGACGCCGGGGGTCGCCGCTTCGCCGCTCAATTCTCGCACGGCCTCGGCGAGGAGCTTGCTGTAAAGATCGTAGCCGACGGCGGCGATGTGACCGTGCTGCTGGGCCCCCAGCAGGTTCCCTGCCCCGCGAATCTCCAGGTCGCGCAGGGCGAGCCTGAAGCCGGAGCCGAGCTCGGTCAGCTCCTGCAATGCCCGAAGGCGTCGCTGCGCCTGCTCGTCGACGCGGCCGTCGGCGGGCACCAGCAGATAGGCGAACGCCTGCTGGCGCTCGCGGCCCACGCGACCGCGGAGCTGATAGAGCTGGGCGAGACCGAAGCGGTCGGCGCGGTTCACGATGATCGTGTTGGATGCCGGGATATCGAGACCGGATTCGACGATGGCGGTGGAGACCAGGATGTCCGCCTGCCCGTCGATGAACTTCACCATGGCTGCCTCGAGCTCGCGCTCCCTCATCTGGCCGTGGGCCATGATCACCCGCGCGTCCGGCACCAGCTCCTGAACGAAGCGCGCCATCGACGCCAACGATTGGACGCGATTGTGCACGAAGAATACCTGCCCGCCGCGCGCCAGCTCGCGCTCGAGCGCCTCCTTGATCACCGGACGGCTGAAGCGTCGGACCGCCGTCTCGATCGGCAGCCGATCGACGGGCGGCGTCTCGATGACCGACATGTCGCGCACGCCGGAGAGCGCCATGTAGAGCGTCCGCGGGATCGGCGTGGCCGTCAGCGCGAGCACGTCGACCGACGCGCGCAGCTGCTTGACCCGCTCCTTGTGGGCGACGCCGAAGCGATGCTCCTCGTCCACGATCAGCAGGCCGAGGTTCTTGAACGCGACGTCCTTGCCGAGCAGCGCGTGGGTGCCAATGACCACGTCGATGGTGCCGCTGCGCAACCCTTCCTTGACGGCTTTCTGCTCCTTGGGGGAGCGATAGCGCGACAGCAGCTCGACGCGCGCCGGAAAGGCGGCGAAGCGATCGGCGAACGTCGACCAGTGCTGCTGCGCGAGCACGGTCGTCGGCACCAGGATGGCGACCTGGGTGCCGTCGGCGACCGCCTTGAACGCCGCGCGCAGCGCGACCTCGGTCTTGCCGTAGCCGACGTCGCCGGCCACGAGGCGATCCATCGGTCGCGAGTGCTGCATGTCGCTCTTCACGTCCTCGATGGCGCGCAGCTGATCGGGCGTCTCCTCGAATCGGAACGCCGCCTCGAACTCGCGCTGCCACGGCGTGTCGAGCGAGAACGCGTGGCCCTCGGCCACGGCGCGGCGCGCGTAGAGCTTCAAGAGCTCCTCGGCCATCTCGCGCAGCGCGGCCCGCACCGATTCCTTGACGCGCTGCCAGGAGGCGCCGCCAAGCCGATCGAGCCGCGCGGCGCCCGCATCGGCGCCGAGGTACTTCGACACGAGATCGAGGCGGTCGACCGGCACGTAGAGCTGGTTCGACTCCGCATATTCGAGGATCAGGAAGTCGGCTTCCTTGTCGCCGACGCGCATCGTGCGCAGCCCAAGGTAGCGCCCGATGCCGTGATCCTCGTGAACGACGAGATCGCCCACCGCCAGATCGGTGAAGGCGGTCAGCGCGGCGCCGCGCTGATACTTCGGCCGGCGCAGCGTCCGCCGGCGCGCGCCGAAGATCTCGCTCTCCGCCAGCAGGACGAGACCGATGGCCGGTACGATGAACCCGCCCGAGACGTCGCCGACGACGATACCGAGGTTCTCCGGCGCCTCCAGGCTCCCGACGATCGGCGTGTCGATGCCGTGGTCGTGGAGGATTTGCTTCAGATGCTCGGCCTGGTTCGGATCGGCGGCGGCGAGCCGAACGCTGAAGCCTTCCGCTCGCCAGTGGCGAACCTCGTCCAGGAGGCGATCGAACTTGCCCGAGAACGGATCGACCGACAGCGTTTCGAGCGTCACGTCCGCGGCGTCGCCCGTCACCAATTCGAGCTCGAGGCGCGGCCGGTCGGCGATCACTTCGACGAGCGGCCGGCGGCCAGGCGCCTCCGGTGACGTCTCCTCGAGCAGCTTCGGCGCGTCGATGACAACCGGCGCGCCAGCCGGCAGGTACTGGAGCAGCCGCGTGGTGTTGTCAGTGGTATCGGGGACCGCGGCCAGCGGCAGCACGACGAGCTCTTCCAAGGCCGCCGTCGAGCGCTGGGTGGTGGGATCGAAGAGGCGAATGGACTCGACGTCGTCGCCGAACAGCTCGAGGCGCGCGGGGCTCGGATGGATCGGCGAGAACACGTCCACGATCCCACCGCGCGCGCTCCACTGCCCGACCTCCACCACGGTGTCGACACGCTCGTAGCCGGCTTTCTCGAGCGCCTCGAGCAGCAGCTCGCGATCGAGGCTGTCGCCGACGCCGACGCGCAGCGTGCCGTCCCGGAAGTCGGTCGGCGCCGGAAGCGGGGTGTCGAGCGCAGCCGGCGTCACCACCACGGCCACCGGCTCACCGGCCGTGAGCCGCCGCACGATCACCGCGCGCTCGGCCTCGGCCTCACGGTGGTGGCCACCCTTCCACAGCTGCGGCTCGCGCTCCGGAAACTCGTGGGCCGCCGCGCCGAAGAATCGAAGATCCTGCGTAAACCGGTGGGCATCGGCCAGCGTGGCCACCACGATGAGGATCGGTCGCGACTGGGACTGCAGCAGCTCGGCGACGACGAGGGCGCGCGCGGAGCCGCCGAGCCCGGCGACGCGCAGACAGACCTCTCCCGCAGCGAAGCGCGTCGCCAGCTCCTGAAACCCCTGCCAATCCTTCAACATCCCGAGACACTCACAGTAGCAGACATCGAAGGCGGCCTCGGCGACCTCCCCGTTACCGCGAGCCCTTGGCGAGATAGAACGACAGCGTCTCGAGCTCGATCGAGAGGTCGACGTTCTTGAGACGGACATCGCGCGGAACCTTGATCCGCGCGGGGGCAAAATTCAGGATCGCCTTGATGCCGGCCGCCACCAGCTGGTCGGCGACCGTCTGCGCGGACTCGGCGGGCACGGCCACGATCGCGATCTGCACGCCGCGTGTCCGCGCCGCGCGGCCCAGCTCGCGGCTCGGAATGATCGGCACGCCGTCGACCTGGCGGCCGACCTTGCCGGGATCGTCGTCCACGATCGCCGTGATCTTGAAGCCCTGCGTGCCGAAGCCCTTGTAGTGGAAGAGTGCCGAGCCCAGGTTGCCGAAGCCGATCAGAACGACCGGCCACGCGCGGTCGAGGCCGAGGATGCGCTGCAGCTCGGTCTTCAGTCCGGTGACGTAGTAGCCGATGCCACGCACGCCGAACTCGCCGAAGTAGGCGAGGTCCTTGCGCACCTGCGCGGAGTTCAGATTGAACCGCTCCGCGAGCTCCTGCGACGAGATCGTCTTGACGTTGTCTTCTTCGAGCTGGAGCAGGCATCGCGTGTAGACGGAGAGACGACGGATCGTCATCTCCGGGATCTTCGGAGGGCGGTAACTGCCGCGCGCGGCCATGATACCGGCCCGGCGCGCGGGACGTCCGTCGCGCCGGGCCTGACGTTCGCCTCTTATTTGATCGGCTGCACGAAGAGCAGGATCATCGCCACGACGAGAACGTAGATGGCGAGCGACTCGATGAGCGCGAGGCCGATGATCATCGCGGTCTGGATGCGCGCGGCAGCGCCGGGTTGCCGCGCCATCGCGTCCACCGCCGCCGCTACTGCCCGGCCCTGACCGAGGCCGCAGAGTCCCGCCGCGAACGCCATCGCAAACCCCGCCACCAGCACCGCGTACGGTCCCACCCACGCGCGCGCATCCCCCGCCGTGGCCGCCGTCTGCGCGAGAGCCAGGCTGGGAGCCGCCAGAACCGCCATTGCCGCAACCATCAGTGAACGTCGCACGACCATCCTCCTCTTTACGGGTGATCTGCTAGTGATGTCCGGATCCGTGTGCGTGCTCCGCGCCGTGTCCGTGCTCGGCTTCTTCGATGGCGCCCGAGATGTAGAGCATCGTCAGCATCACGAAGATGAACGCCTGTAGAACGGACACCAGAATCTTGAGCGGGTACAGAAAGCCGACGGTGAAGGCAATCATGATGAGGCCGCCCGCTCCACCCACGACCGCGCCGGCCGCGCTGCCCGACAGCGCCCAGCCGATCAGTCCCTTCAGCCCCATCAGGAAAAAGATGATCGCGAGCAGGATGTGGCCGCCCACCATGTTGCCGAACAGCCGCAGCGTCAGCGAGAGCGGCCGGGCCAGGTGGCTGATGATCTCGATCACGAACATGAGCGGCTTGAGCGCGAGCGGCACCGGCCCCATGAAGTGGTTCAAGTACGTGACTGGACCATGCTTGCGGATGCCAATGTAATGGTAGGCGAAAAATACGATCACCGCGCACGCCGCCGTCGTGTTGAGGTTCGCGGTGGGCCCGGCGAAGCCGGGAATCAGCGACTCGAGATTGGCGACCAGGATGAAGAGGCCGAGCGTCGCGATCAAGGGCAGATACGCGCGGCCCTCCGGGCCCATCACGTCGTCGATGAGCTGCTGAATCTGCTCGAGCACCAGTTCCATGGCATTCTGCATGCCCCGCGGTACGAGCTGCACGTTGCGCGAGGCCATGAAGGCGATCAGCGTCAGCACGATCATCACCACCCACGTGTACGTCACGTGATCGGGGATGCCAGGCAGCCGGAAGATCGGCGGGTGCTCGATCACCTCCACGTCAGCTCTCCTGGCGGGCGGCGCGCAGACCGTGGCCGACGAGGGCGCAGGGCAGCGTGGTGAGGCCGGCCACGAGGGCAACGGGATGCGCCCAGCCGCTGGCGAGCAGCGCCGCGCAGACAGCGCCGAACGCGATGAAGCGCAGTCCGGCCGTCATCGGCCAGAGCGCACCCGCCGCGTCGGCAGCGCCGCTCGGCGTGGGCACGCGCGACACGAGCCACCCGAAGTTCCCCAGCGCGAGGCCGGCGCCGGCGGCGGCGCCAAGAGCGCCCGCCGTGCCGCCGAGCCAGGCGGCGGCCAGCACGAGCGCAGCGCCGAGCGCGCAGACGTCGCGCGTCACCCGCCACATCAGATCACGTGGAGTCATCGAGGTCCCGCTCCGCCGTCTTGACCGATCGAAAGAAATTGACGAACCCCGCGATGATGCCGAAGCCGAGACCGATGAGCGTCAACCACGGCTTCGTGCCGAGCCACCGGTCCGCGAAGTATCCGCCGGCCAGACCGATGACGGTCGACAGGACCATCGTCATTCCGATCGTGGACAGCTCGGCGAGCGCTTTCCAGGTGTCCTTCTCCCCGGGCGGCGCCATGTGAAGCAGAACACTAGCACAGCGACTCCGGAGGCACAAGCAGACTCAAGCCGTTGATTTCGCGCGCCAAACGTCAGCCGAACATGCCGCCCATCCGAGCGCCCGCGACGCGGTTGATGACGATCACGCTGACGGCGGCGACGAGGATCAGGATCACGCCGAGCGCGGCCGCTTCGTTGGCGCTTCCGGCGATGTAGAAGGCGAAGATGCCGACCGGAATCGTCTCCCAGCCGCCGAGCGAGAGGAACAGCACGGCGGAGGCCTCCTGCAGCGAGGTCATGAACGAGAACAGCGAGCCGACGAGCACGCCGCGCCAGATCAACGGCAGCGTCACGTCGGCGAAGGAGCGCAAACCGCGCGCGCCGACGCTGGCGGCGGCCTCTTCCAGCGAGCGCGGCACGAGCAGTAGCGAGGCGAACGAGCCGCGCACCGTGTACGGCAGTCGCCGGATGGCGAGGACGATCGGCAGGATCAGCCAGAGGCTGGTCAGTCGCACGTCGAGCCACGGAACGTCGAAGTGAAACGCGCGGACGTACGCGATGCCGATCGCCGTACCGGGGATGGCGAGGATCAGCGTGTTCAGCGCGTCGAGCGTCTCGCGTCCCGGCAATCGCGTGCGGGCGAGGATCCAGGCCATGGGCACGCCGACGGCGATGCACACGACCACCGCCAGCGTCGAGTAGAGGAAGCTGTTGATGACGTACTTCGGCGTCTCCACGATCACGCGCTCGAAGTAGGCGCCCGTGTACTGGACGGGAAACGGCGTGAGAGACCAGCCCTTGCCGACGGAAGCGAGAGCGACGCCGAGGTAGGGCACGAAGGACAGCGCCATCACCGACGCGAGGAACGCCACCGCGGCGACCTGACCGGGCCACGCCAGGCGGCGCCGCGGCACCCGCGAGTACGACAGCGACGAGTAGTCCTTGATGGCGACGTAGCGCCGCGCCGCCACGAGGAACACGACGGCCAGCACGACCATCAGCGCCGAGATGACGATGCCCATGCGGAACAGCCGCCGGTCCACGAACTGCACGATGTTCAAGTACGCCTGCGACGCCAGCAGATCGTGTACGCCGAGCACGAGCGGAGTGGCGAAATCGGAAAACGTCCAGATGAAGACCAGCAAGGCGCCGGCGACGTAGCCCGGCGTCGTCAACGGCAGCGTGATCGTGCGCAGCTTGCGCCAGCCGCGAGCGCCCACGCTCTCCGCCGCCTCCTCCAGCGCCGGATCGATCTTGGCGAGGGCGTCGACGACGTTCAGCGTGATCATCGGGAAGAGGTGGAGTGTCTCCACGAGAAGCACGCCGTGGACGCCGTAGACGAAGTTGATCGGCCGCGCGAGCCCGAGCCAGTCCTCCAGCAACACGTTCACCGTCCCGGCGCGGCCCAGAATGAACGTGAAACCGAGCACGCCGACGAGCGGCGGCGAGATGATCGGGATCAGCGTCAGGTATCCAAAGAGGTTGCGGCCGGGGAAGTCGTAGCGCACGAGCAAGAGCGCGATGGCGAAGCCGAGCACGGAGGTGGCGGCGACGGTGCCGAGTCCGAGCAGCAGCGAGTTCACGAGTGAGCGGCGGTAAAAATGGTCGCCCGCGAACTCCACGAAGTTCACCAGCGTCAGGCGCCCCGTCTCGTCGCTGAACGCATCGTAGAAGATGCGCACCAGCGGATAGACGAGGAACGCGGCGAGGAACGCCCAGATGAGCACGACCCCGAGGGCGGGCAGAACGCCGACGAACCGACGCGGGGCCACCATCGCCGCGCTCGCCTCACTCATCGCGCAGCATCAGAGCCGCCGAGGCCGGCACGCCGAGCCGGACGGCGCGCCCCGGCGGCAGCGCCTCGTGCCGTGAGGGATCGCGCACGTCCACCCTCAGCACCAGGCCGGGCGCGGTCTCGATCTCGTAGCGGAGCGTGCTGCCGAGGTAGGCCGAGAGCCGCACGCGACCCTCGATCCCGTCGACGCCCGCGGCATCGAGCGCGATGTTCTCCGGGCGGATGGCCAGCACGCAGCGCTCGCCGGCCGGGACGGCCGGGGCGTCGGCCACCCGCAGCGCGCGCAGCGGGCCGAGCGCCGTCTCGACGACCGCCGCGGCGCCCGTCTGCTCCTTGCAGATACCGGGGATGAAGTTGTTGGTCCCCACGAAGTCCGCGACGAAGCGGTTGGCCGGGCGTTCGTAGAGCGTGCGGGGCGTGGCCACCTGCTGCACGTGCCCGTCCCGCATCACGGCGACGCGATCGGACAGCGACAGCGCCTCTTCCTGATCGTGGGTGACGTAGACCGTGGTGATGCCGAGGTCTTGCTGCAGCGTGCGAATCTCGCTGCGCACCTGGACGCGAATCTTCGCGTCGAGGTTGGACAGCGGCTCGTCGAGGAGAAGGATGTCGGGATTGAGGACGAGCGCGCGCGCCAGCGCCACCCGCTGCTGCTGGCCGCCGGACAGCTGACCGGGATAGCGGTCCTCGAGGCCGGTGAGATTGACCTTCGCCAGTCCGGCCGTCAGCCGCCGCCCGATCTCTGCCGCGCCGAGCTTGCGCAGGCGCAGTCCATAGGTGACGTTCCCGCGCACGGTCATGTGCGGCCACAGCGCATAATTCTGAAAGACCATGCCGATGTTTCGCTCGTACGGCGGCAGGCCGTCGACGCGGCGACGGCCGAAATGGATCTCGCCGCCGTCGGGAGCGTGAAACCCGGCGATCACCCGCAGCAGCGTCGTCTTGCCGCACCCCGAGGGTCCGAGCAGCGTGAACAGCTCGCCGTCGGCGATGTCGAGCGACACCCGGTCAACGGCGAGCGTGGCCGCGAACCGCTTCGTGACCTCTCTGAGCGCGATGTTCAGGGCTTCTTCCAGACCGCCTCGATGTCGGAGCGGAACTTCGTCTTCAGCGCCTCCGACCGCTTGGCGGCGATCGCCTCGTCGTAGACGTTCGAGACCTCGCCGTCGAAGTACGAGCGCACGCCGCCTGTGAAGTCGACGGCCATCTCGGCCGTGGAGCCCGGCGGGCCCTGTACCTTGTACTTCGGCGTGATGGGGAACAGGCCGCGCTCCATGAACACGCGCTGACCGCGCTCGGTCAGCAGGAATTCGACGAACGCGCGGGCGGCCTTCGGATTGCGCGCGCCGGCGAGGATCGCCATCGGCTCCGGCGTGACGAACGCGTTCTTCGGCGCCACGTACTTGATGTCGAAGCCGGCCAGCTTCTCCTCGAATGCCATGTACGAGGGCACCGCGAAGCCGGCCGAGTACTCGCCCTTGGCCACCACCGTCGGCACGTCGCGGCTGCGCGCGGTGAAGTGCCCGGTGTTCTCGGACAGCTTCTTCAGCCACTGCCAGCCCTTGTCCTCGCCGTACATCGACAAGATCACTTCGTAGGTCGCGTTCGACGATGACGAGCGTGTGGGCGCGCACTGCGCGACCTCGCCTTTGAGCTTCGGATTCAGCAGATCGTCCCAGTCCTTCGGCGCCGGGATGCCGAGGCGCTGGATCTTCTTCGGGTGATAGACGATGCCGTACGGCTCGAGCGCGGTGCCGACCCAGTAGCCGTCCTTGTCCTTGAGCGGAATCGGCTTCGGCTTACCGATCGTGGCCGGGATCGAGTCCCACGCCTCGCGCGAGATCTCGACCTTCTGCAGGAGCTTCTTGTCG
>Ga0114129_10016704_pt1 | contig 10454 bp, 8 predicted proteins | sample RhiMetdeltSRZDD1_FD_80071 | JGI IMG/M metagenome (GOLD analysis project Ga0114129, IMG submission 80071) | Populus rhizosphere microbial communities from Tennessee, USA - Rhizosphere MetaG P. deltoides SRZDD1 (version 2) (version 2) | ecosystem: Host-associated > Plants > Roots > Rhizosphere >... | reverse complement strand
GCACACGTTGCCGTCTGGGGTGTTGGGACCTTTCTTCAATGACGAGTTTGGCGACACGTTCGGAATTATATACGGCTTCACCGCGGACGGATTTACGCAGCGAGAGCTTCGCGATTACGTCGAGGACATTCGCTCGCAATTGCTCGGTCTGCCAGATGTCGCCAAAATCGACATACTTGGAGCTCAAGACGAGCAGATCTTCATCGAGTTCTCGATGCGCGAGCTCGCCACGCTCGGGATCGACAGGGGGTCTTTGATCGCGGCGCTACAGGCGCAGAATATCGTTAGACCCTCCGGCGTGATTCAAACCGGTAATGAATCGGTGTCGGTGAGAGTTTCGGGTGCGTTCCAGTCCGAACAAGACATAGCCGGCGTGAACTTCGCTGTTGGCGGGCGTATGCTTCGCCTCAGCGATATTGCGCGCATTCACCGCAGCTTCGTCGATCCCCCCCAGCCGCAATTCAGAGTGAATGGCAAGCCGGCGATTGGCCTTGCCATAGCCATGCGCGAGGGCGGCGACATTCTCGCGCTCGGCGACAGGATCACCAAGGCGATGGCTAAGATCACCACCACTCTGCCGGTGGGAATTCAGCCCATCTTGGTCGCTGATCAGGCAGTCACGGTCGAGCACGCCATCGCCGACTTTATGACGTCGCTTTGGCAGGCCGTGGCGATCATTCTCTTGGTGAGTTTCATCAGCCTCGGCATTCGTCCCGGACTGGTGATTGCGCTCGCCATTCCGCTGACGCTCGCCATTGTCTTCTCGCTCATGGAGCTGACCGGCATCGACATGCAGCGGATATCGCTCGGCGCGCTCATCATCGCGCTTGCTTTGCTGGTCGACGATGCAATGACCACGACCGACGCGACGCTCAGCAGGCTTGCGCAAGGCGACAGCATTGTCGATGCGGCAACGTTCGCCTTCCGTACCTATGCTGTTGCCATGCTGGCCGGAACCCTTGTCACCATTGCGGGGTTCGTTCCCGTCGGTTTCGCAGCAAGCTCGGCCGGTGAATACACCTTCTCACTGTTCGTCGTGGTCGCGATAGCACTCATCGTGTCTTGGTTCGTCGCGGTCATTTTTGCGCCGTTCCTCGGCGTCCTCATCCTGAAGCCGCCAAAGTCGACTGAGACGAAGGAGGGATTTCTTCTGAGGCTGTATCGCCGCCTGCTGACGGGCGCGATCCGGGCGAGATGGCTCACAATCCCTCTTGCATTGGCACTGTTTGTCGCCTCGATCTTTGCGGTTCCCCTGGTCCCCAACCAGTTCTTCCCGTCTTCGGACCGGCCCGAACTCCTGGTCGATCTGACCTTGCCGCAAAATGCCTCGATCCACGCGACCAAAACAATGGCGGAGCAATTTGACGCCGTCCTTAAGGGTAACCCCGACGTGGAGCGCTGGAGCACCTATGTCGGCCAAGGAGCGATCCGGTTTTACCTGCCGCTCGATGTTCAGCTGCCGAACGATTTCTTCGGTCAAGCCGTGGTGGTGGCGAAAGGCGTGGCGGCTCGAGAAAGGCTCAAGGTCAAACTCGAAAAAGCTCTCGCCGGCGAGTTCCCCGCCGTCGTGGCGCGCGTCTATCCGCTTGAGCTTGGGCCACCCGTTGGATGGCCGGTGCAGTATCGCGTTACCGGTCCAGACCTCGCCGAGGTCCGCGAGATTGCCCTGAAACTCGCGCAAGTCGTGGCCACGAGCCACAGTGCCAAGAACGTGAACTTCGATTGGATCGAACCCGCGCGTGAGGTGCGCATTCAAATCGATCAGGACCAGGCACGGCTGCTTGGCTTGAGTTCGGATGCCCTTGCAAACGTGCTCAACACGGTCATCTCGGGAATTTCGATTTCGCAAGTTCGTGACGATATCTATCTGGTCGACGTGGTCGTCCGCTCCACCGACGAAGAGCGAGCCTCGCTTGCCACTCTCAGCCAGTTGCCGGTTCCCTTGCCGAATGGGCGCACGGTTCCACTGAGTCAGTTCGCGACGTTTGATTATACCCAATCCACGCCGGTGGTCTGGAGGCGGGATCGCATCCCGACGCTTACGGTCCAGGCTGATGTCATCCCCGGCGTTTCGCCGGAGACCGTCGTTAACTCGCTCGCCCCAGACATCGACAGCTTGGCCAAGTCGCTTCCGCCATCCTACGCTATCGCCGTCGGCGGTACTGTCGAAGAGAGCAAGAAATCGCAAGCCTCCGTGATCGCGGTCGTGCCACTGATGCTTCTCATCATGATCACGGTCTTGATGTTCCAGCTGAAGAGCTTTCGGCGCCTGGTCCTCGCGCTGAGCGTGGCGCCGTTGGGTTTGATCGGCGTGGTCGGTGCGCTCCTGCTTTCAGGTCGGCCCCTCGGCTTCGTGGCCATTCTCGGGATCCTGGCGCTGCTAGGCATGATCACCAAGAACGCCGTGATCCTGATCGGTCAAATCGACTCGGAGCGGGAACAGGGAAAAGACGTGATGCAGGCGGCGATCGATGCAAGCAGCGCGCGCCTCCGTCCCATCGTCCTGACCGCCATTTCGACGGTTCTTGGCTTGATTCCGATTGCGCCAACGGTGTTCTGGGGCCCAATGGCCGTCTCGATCATGGGCGGACTTCTGGTCGCGACGCTGCTCACGCTGATCGTCTTGCCAACGGCCTACGTGGCCATGTTTGGCACCAAAGCAAAAGCCGAGCCCATCGAGGCGCAAGCATGAGGCCCTCGAAAGGATTTTTTTGGCTCTGGCTCCTCCTGACCTTCGTCTGGATCGCGATCAGCTCATCGCTCGCCATCGAGTCCGTGGCCACTGGCACAGTGATCTCTGGCGCCATGGCTTACGTGTTCGCGCGGAAATTCGAGATCTGGCGCGGTATCCGCTTCTCTCCCCAGCGCCTCTATAACTTCATTCTCTACACGGGAGTGTTCCTGGTGGAGCTCGTCCGGGCCAACATCAATATGATGCGATACGTTTATGCGCCGCGCGTCAGCGTCAATCCCGGCGTTGTGAAGGTGAAGACCGGATTGAAATCGCCCATCGGCCGGCTCGCTTTGGCGAACTCGATCAGCCTAACGCCAGGTTCGCTCGTCCTCGATATGAGCGAGGTGGAACTCACGGTCCATTGTCTCGACATGCGGACTATCGACGCTAACGACCCCAGCCTGACCATTGCCGGCCCGTTCGAGAAGCATTTGGAGAAAAGCTTTGGCTGACTACATCCTCATGGCGGCCGCGGTCCTCATTTTTTTCGGCATCGGCTTCGGCGTACTGCGCCTCGCGCTTGGTCCTACGGTCATCGACCGCATCGCCGCCGTCGACGCGCTCACGATTGTCTCCATTTCGACGATGGCCCTCTACGCGTTGGTGGCGGAGAGGTTCATCTATCTGGACGCCGCGCTGGTCTATGGCGTGCTGAGCTTTCTCGCCGTCCTTGCCGTCGCGCGCTACCTTGAGCGGGGTTTGTAGCTCTCATGCTTGAGCTTCTGGTCTATCTGCTGTGCGGCGGTATCCTGGCAAGCGGACTCCTTGCCGTGCGTCTCAAGAGTCTCCTGGCCGCTTCGGTCAGCGCCGGGCTGGCGAGCTTGTTCGCCGCCGTCTGCTACCTCCTGCTTGGCGCGCCGGATGTCGCCATGACGGAAGCGTCGATCGGGTCCGGACTGTCGACGATCATCTTCCTCTACGCCATCCATAAAACCAGGAACGCGAGGGAGTGATGGCCGAACTCATCGGCAGCATCACCATTCTGATCGGCGCGGTGTTTCTGTTCTCCGCCGGCCTCGGCATGCTCCGCATGCCCGACGCCTTCACGCGAATCCAAGCGGGCACGAAGGCCTCCACGCTAGGCAACACGCTGGTGCTGGTGGGGATCGCCTTCTACCATCCCGACTGGAGCCTGAAGCTGCTGATCATCGCTTACTTCGTGCTGATGACCAATCCGATCTCTTCGCACGCGCTCGCCCGCGCCGCGAATACAATTCTGCAGCCGGCGCAATCGCCTGCGGCCGATGCATCGCGCGCGGACCGGAAACGGAGCGAAGCGTAATGCGGCGCGGGGCGGCCATCGTCCTAATCGCCTTTCTCGGCGTAATCTTCGCGACCATCGCCGTCAGCTATAGTCAGCGCAGTTCGCTGCCGGAGTTGGCGGCAGCTTACGTGGATCTCGTTCCACGCGAGCTCGGCGCTCCCAACGTCATCACCGGGATTCTGTTGACTTACCGCGCCTTCGACACGCTCGGCGAGGTCGCGGTTCTGTTCATGGTGGCTGCCGGCGTCGGGCTTCTGCTCGGCGCGGGCGGTGAGGAGCGCGACGAGGGGCAGGCGGGAATACGGAGGCCGCTGAAGGAGACGCCATCGACGGAAATCGTGCAGAACGGCGCCGACATTCTCGTTCCCCTGATCGCGATCTTCGCCGCCTATATCGCGATGCACGGGCATCTCGGACCGGGTGGCGGCTTTCAGGGCGGCGCGGTGATGGCGTCCTGCGTGCTGCTCTTGCTGCTCGCCAAGCCCGACTATCGGATCAAGCTCGCGCATCTCAGCTTCATTGAGTCGCTCGCCGGACTGCTTATCGTGGCTGTCGGCATTGCGGGCATCATTCTAGCCAGCGGCTTCCTGGACAATCGGGTGCTGCCGCTCGGCGAGTTCGGCGCCTTCTTCAGCGCCGGCGCGATCCCTGTCCTGTCCGTCCTGCTCGGCGTGAAGGTCGGCTGCGAGCTAAGCGTGATCATCGAGCGGTTCAGAGCCTGATTGCCGCAAATCGGAGGGGCGTCGTGCCGATCGCGAGCATCGTTCTGTCTACCGGGCTGATCCTGGTCCTGATTGGGATCTGGGGCATGCTGACCCAGCGCAACATTCTGCGAATCATCGTCGGCTTCACGCTGATGGGGACCGGCAGTCATCTCGTCATCGTTGCGATCGGCTATGTCAGCAACAGGACGGCGCCAATCATCGATGGCGGCTTGAGCCTCGCCGAGGCGCCCACACGCTCGGTCGACCCTATACCCTCGGCGCTCGCGGTGACGGCGATCGTCATCGGCCTGGCGGTGACCGCCGTCATGCTGGCCTATGCGATCCGCCTCTACCAAGCGAAACAAACGCTATCGATCGACGCCTTCACGGACTCGAAATGGTAGGGAGCCTCCTTCACCCGCTCAATATATTCATCTTGGGCTTGGGCGGCGGTTTTTTGATCCCACTTCTAAACCGCCTCGGGAAGACGTGGGTCGTCGCGGGCTTCATCGCGGCACTGGTAGCGATGACGCTGATCTCGGTGTTTTGCGCGGTTCGCCTGTTCTACGGCGCCGAACCGATCGAGATCCTGACCGGAGGCTCGACACCTCCGTACTCGATCAATCTCCGCGTGGGTCTCGCCGAGGCTTTCGCAGCGACCAGCGTCAACCTCATCGGCCTTCTCGGCGCGTTCTACTTCGTGCGCGAGAAATACGCGGTGATGCTCCTCTATATGGTGATCGTGATGGGCATCCAGGGCATGGTTATGACCCGGGACATGTTCAATCTCTTCGTTTTCCTTGAGATCGTCTCGATCGCCACATACGGCCTGCTCAGTCTCGGGAGCACGACGGCGGCCCTGTCGGCGTCATTCAAGTTTCTGATGGCGACGATCGTCGCCTCGACCTTGTTTCTGCTCGGCACGATGCTCCTCTACGCGGTGACCGGCATGGTGAACATCGACGACCTGATCGCCAATCGCGCCGCCATCGAGGGGCCGGTTGGGTTTGCCGCGCTGATACTCCTGCTCGCGTGCTTACTACTTGAGCTGAAGCCATTTCCGGCGAACGGTTGGGGGCTCGATGTCTATGAAACCGCCCCTAGCAGCGTCGCGTCCCTCATCGCGACTGGCGTGTCGGCAGGCGTTTTCTTTGCTCTCTACAATCTGTTTCCGCTCTTCGAGAACCATGCCGAGGTCATAGCTATTCTCGGCGCCGCGACCTTCGTCGTCTCCAACCTGATTGGCCTCGCGCAAACCAAGGCGCAGCGTCTGCTCGGCTATTCCTCTGTCGGGCAGATGGGACTTGTGTCCATGGCGTTGGCGCTCCTCCATCTATTCGATGCCGAAGCGGCGATCCCTTTGGTCGTCGGCGGACTGTTCGTCAATCACCTTCTCGCCAAGGCCGGGTTGTTTTGGCTAGCGGGATATATCGGCAAGGAGAACATCGAAGACTGGTCGGTGCTCACCGACAGGCCCGCGATATTCGTCTTTGCCCTCCTGCTTTGCGCGATCGCCGGGCTGCCGCCGTTTCCCGCGTTCTGGGCAAAGTGGCAGTTGATCTTCGCGCTTGCGTCCGGTGGAGGCTATGTGTGGATCGCGCTTGTGCTGCTGGGGTCGCTGCTCGAGGCTGCCTATCTCTTCCGCTGGTTCGGCCAGAGCCTGCACCGCCGCACCGACAGCAGCGCATCCGGGCGTGATCCTCTTAGCTTGCTGCCAGTCTTTGGGGCCGCACTGCTGCTCTTTGTCTGTGGCTATGGTGCGGCAACGCTCGCCGGCCTGAACTCGCTCTGGTTCGCTGTTCCGCTTGCCGCCGGCGCCGCCGTCTACCTGCTCGACGGACTTTCCGGACGCGCCAAGGCCGTGTTCGTGTTCGTCCTTCTGGCGGTGGATGGGTACTGGATCCTCCGGGGCATGTCCGGCATCAACTTCCTGTTCGGCATGCTGCTATTTGGCGGCAGCTTGACGCTGACGATTGCCTGCCTCTATCGCGGCGACGACCGGCCGGGGTTCTATCCCTCGCTCGCCGTGTTGCTGCTCTCATTGTCCGGATTGCCGCACGCCTCGACCAGCCTCGAGTTCTTTTTCCTGTTCGAACTAGTAACCCTCTCCTCGTATTTCCTGATCGCGCGGCGGCGCCAGGCAGTTGCGGACGCCCTCAGCTATCTGATCTTTTCGCTTGCCGCCGGATATTTCCTGCTCGCCGGGTTTGCGATAGCCCATGCCGTGACGGGAAGCGAGGCGCTCGCCGCACTGCTGACCTCCGGCAAAGGCACCGGTGTGGTGTTTGCCCTGCTCGCGATCGGCTTCCTCATCAAAGCGGGAACCGTCGGCGCGCATGTTTGGCTGCCGGGCGCTTACGCCGAGGCTGAAGACGATGTGTCGGCGATGCTATCGGCGGTTGTGAGCAAAATGCCGATCTTCGGACTCATGGTCGGGACCTATGCCGCGATACTGTCCGAGGCGGACTTGAGCCTCGCACATGCGCTCGGATGGATCGGGATGCTCACGGCGCTGGCCGGCGCCATGCTCGCGGTGCAACAGGACGACGTGAAGCGGATGCTGGCCTATTCCAGCATGAGTCAGCTCGGCTACATCGTGACGGCGATCGCGCTCATGAGCCATCTCGGCTGGGTCACCGCCCTCTACCTCACCGCCAACCATCTCATGACGAAGGGGATCCTGTTCCTCGTCGCCGCCGCGATCATTCTGCGAACAGGCGCGCGCACATTCGCCGATCTCGGCGGTCTCGCGCGTCCCATGCCCTTTAGCTTTGCAGCCGCGACAATCGCCATCGTGGCCATGTCCGGACTGCCTCCGCTCGCCGGGTTCGGCGGCAAATGGCTGCTGCTGAGCGCGATGATGGAGAAAGGGTGGTATGTGCCGATAGCGATGGGGCTGCTCGCGACCTTCGTCGGGTTTCTCTACATGGCGTGCTTCATTCAGGCGATATTCCTCGATCCGCCCAAGACCGCGCGCGGCAAGATTGCCGAGGCGCCGGCGGCGCTCCTCGTCTCGCAATATCTCTTGATCCTGGGGATTCTCGTGATGTCGTTTTTCCCCAAACTCCTGATCGTGCCGATCTCCGAGGCTATCGACCCCTATTTCGCCTCGACGTTGGTGTGGGACGGCATGTCGCTCGAAATGATCTATGGGTATTGGAACCCGGTGCCGGTAATGTCCGCTGCTGTAGCTGTGTTCGCCCTATTGTTTGCCGTGCTGTGGCTGCTTCGACGGGACAGCGGCGAAAGGCGTCTCCTAGGCTTTTACACCTTCTACAAGCCGGCCTTCATGACGCTCACGCCTGCCTTCTCGAGTTCCTTCTGGGACGCGGTCGCTGCAGGCTCGACAGTGCTAGCCGGCACAACCCGGCGAATCTACAACGGCAATGGCCAGACCTATACGTTCTATGTCCTCTCCTACTTCGTCATCCTCTACGCGGCGTGTGGTGGCTTTCGTTAGTTCCGCAAGCGACAAAAGCTGTTTCCCCGGCGGGTTAAGCAGGTGACGTCCGCTTTTGGCACTTAGCAGACGTTGATGCCGACGATGAGCATGTCTGCTTTCAGGGCTAAAGCGGACGCTCTTTCGTGCAGCCCAACATGTCCGCTAATGACCCATAGCGGACTTCTTGGCCTAATGCGCGCGTCACCGATCTCTGCGGGGCGTAAGCATGAAAGGAGGATCAACCATTGTCAGTCCCGCTGGCTGCGGTGAGGCACCATCCCCTTCAGGAAAGTAGAAAGTGTGGCTGCCGATGGGTAATCCCTCTCCACGTGCCCATGACGGTAGTGCACCACCGCGCCTCTCCCGAACGATTGTTGGATTGAGGAAGTATGTTGCGCCTGCGGTAGGATCAGGCGTCTGTCCACTTATAACGGCATCCGCAATTACTGCGGCACTCTGATAGCGTGGATCATCCGGGGAAAGTCCCTCTATCTCCGTCCGCTTGGTCGTCCATGGCTCAAACTGGCCCGGCTGAGTCACCACAGCCTTGATATTGTCACCCCACCTGCCGCTTTTTTTCCGATTGAGGACTACATAGGCTACCGCAATCTTCGCAATCGCAGGCTCACCAGAAGCCTCAAAGGCAATCGTCCTAATCAGGTAGTCTCGATCGTCAATCGTCAGGCGTGAAGCGACAGGATATCCCGACATTGCCTTGGGATCTGGTTTCGTCTCGGCCCAGCCGGCAGCTGCTGCGGGCTGCTTTGCCACATCTTTCGTGGGAAGCAATGCCGCGCTCGCCGCTGCGTTGCACCCTTGCCGTCCTGTGTCGCAACGTGGAGAGATCGCCAGGTCTTCGAGGGCCACTGCTAGGTCATCGGCAATTTGCCGATCCACCACTAAAGGAAGCCTACTGGCGGCCCAGGCAAACCTCATACGGAGTTGGCTGTGATCGTGAACCGTCGAGAGAAAGAGGCAGCCGAGGACTAGTGCCATCGACATCGACATCGAACAGAGCGCAAGGCAAGTACTGCGTTGGCTGTAGGACGCGACAAAAAGAACGAAAACGAAAACCCCAACAACAAAGAGATTCAACGTGGCCCCCACCTCACTCCGTTATTGCTTTGCGCATTCGGCGGCGCGAAGCGCGACTCGCGCTGCTATTGAGCCGAAAACGAGTAAAAAATTTGCCTACCGGCGGTAAAGCGTGGCGTGACCACCACCGGGGCTTGGTCCTTCAGAGATGGTGGGTGGTCGCTGACCTCGATATGTCCGCTTGTGGCACTTTTCGGACATCCCACCCGCGCTGACGAATGTCCGTTATCGGGGGTAAAGCGGACATGACACAAACGGGCCGTATGTCTGCTAATGACCCAGAGCGGACGCTTGGCTTAACTCCGCTTCTCCCACCATTGAGGGGCAGCTCGGCGCAACACGGGGACCACCAGCCAACAGCTCATGGCCGCAACGACGCTGGCCAAGACCACTAAGCTGAACGCGGTTTTTTGGCCATAGACTTGCTTTCCAGCCTCGAACATCCAACCGCCCAGGGCTTCCGATGCCGATCCCGCAAAATTGGTGAGCGCCATAACGGCTGCGAACACCGTCGCCGCAGCCCTCGCGGGTATGATGCGCGCGGTCAAGTCCAGTTGAATGAGGGTTCCGGTCATGTAAGCGGCTCCGGCAATCACGGACACGACGTAAGCAGACGTCAAGCTACTCAATTGCCAATAGATTGCGTTCGAGACGATGGCGGCCAGAATGGAAAGATGCAACAGAGTCGAAAGCCGTACTGAGCGACAATAAACGCCATAGCCGATGCTGCCGATCAGGGATCCTGCGAAAAAGGCAGAGGTGACATTGCCGAAGTTTTGCTCGGAAAATCCCAGTCCTTCGGTCATATGGAAATAGAGCACCGAACCCCATACTGGGTTGAAGCTCCACAGCGTTAGGAGGACGCAAATGGCAAGGAACAGCGGATCTCGCAAGATCCCGAGCAAGGCGGCACCGGTCTCGCGAAAGCTCTCCGCGCTCGGATGCTCGTCCCGACGTTCGCGCGTGAAGCTCCAAGTGACGGCGAAGGCAAGGATCCACAAGGCCGTGCATGTGGCAAAGGCAAGGGACTGGAGCTTGGTTTCGGCGATGTAGCCGCCAATAACTCCCGTCAACAACAGGGCAGCGTTGGCTGCCGCCCACTGGATGGATTGAAAGCGTCCCGTGAGTCCGAGTGGCTGCCCCTTCTCGACCATCAGCGCATCGACAATGACATCGCCCAAGGCGATACCCACCGTGGTCGGCAGCAGCAGAGCG
>Ga0114129_10016703_pt1 | contig 10454 bp, 11 predicted proteins | sample RhiMetdeltSRZDD1_FD_80071 | JGI IMG/M metagenome (GOLD analysis project Ga0114129, IMG submission 80071) | Populus rhizosphere microbial communities from Tennessee, USA - Rhizosphere MetaG P. deltoides SRZDD1 (version 2) (version 2) | ecosystem: Host-associated > Plants > Roots > Rhizosphere >... | reverse complement strand
CGCATTTAAACGGCTGCTTCCAGTGTGCTGAAAAAGCGCGCAGCACCGACTCTGAAAACCTGGTCGTATCCGAAGGCTTGGCCAATGAGTTTGCCGCGGCGATTCCGACCGAACGGTTGCGACAACGCGTCGAGACAGCGGTCACTGCATTTCACGAGGCGAGTATGCCGACCGTTAGGCAATCACGTGCGCATGGACCACTCGGATTCCTGGCATCGTTTCGACCGCTTGCCTACGTATCAATTGCGGCTGCGATTCTGCTGGCCGGATTTCTCGGTTTTGTTTACTTAAAGAAAGACAGAGCCGCGCCTGGCACAGCTCGAAATGATTCTTCCAGTGTGCGTCCGGCAATTTCGAAGGAACCTACCGAACAACCGGAGGTGCACCCATCGTCTGTTCCTCGAAAGAGCAAAACGGTACGCTCTAAGACCGTCAGCCGAAGCCAGGCATACGAAGCAGATGCAAGGTCGTTATCGTGGCAGGAGCGGCAGTATGACTACGCGATTTCCAAATTGAACGAAGCGATCAAAGTTCAACCGCCGCTGCGGCCTTCGCTTCAGGTTGAATACGAGTACAACATGGCAGTAATCAATAATGAGATCGAAACCAGCCGCGACGTCGCGCGAAGGAACCCAAACGATCCGCAAGCGGCGCAGCTCGTGCTCACGGCTTATCAAAGCAAAGTCGATCTGATGAATCAGATCGCAAATACGCGGATGCCGGAAAAATAGCTGCACTCTATGGCTCCGATTGGAGATACCTGCCACAAAACCAGGCGGCCCGGTGTTATATCGGTTGGAACGCCAATAAAAGAGAACTTGCGAAAGGAAAACTCATGAAGAAGGCCGCAATATTCATCGCCATCCTGCCCCTGGTCGTAGTTACATTAGCCGCGAAGGAAATGAAAGCGGGACACGGCCATGCCACCGCCAGTATCGCCTCATCTTTTGCCGATGCTGTTCAGAAACCGAAAGGTGACGAGCTGACGGAAGAGTTTCATCAGACTTATCCGTTGTCGCCGGCGGGTCGCGTCAGCATTGCAAACATCAACGGCGACGTTCATATCAATGCGTGGGACCAGAATTCCGTCAAGGTCGATGCCGTCAAGCGCGCCTACAGTCAACAGCGTCTTGGTGAAGTCAACATCGAGGTGACCAATACGGCGGACAGCGTACGGATCAAAACCAAATATGCGGAAAACCAAAACTACGGTGGTCGCAACCGCGAAGATAATGCGGCGAGCGTTGAATACACGCTCACTGTCCCGCGTGGGGCCAGCCTGGACGGTGCCGAACTGGTCAATGGGTCGTTGGACGTGGAAGGAATACAGGGCGACGTGCATGCGTCACTGGTTAACGGCACGGTGAAGGCGACCGGACTGGGCGGCGAAGTAAAACTCTCGACCGTCAACGGCGGCATCGGGGCCAGCATGGATGCGTTGGACGGTGCCAAGGGCATCACGCTGAATTCAGTCAACGGCCCGATCGTGTTGGTCGTTCCCTCCGGCGCGAGCGCCGATGTCAAAGCCAGCACGATACACGGCGCCATAATCAATGATTTCGGATTGACGGTGGAAGATGGTCAATACATGGGCCACAACCTGAGTGGCCAAATTGGATCCGGCGGGATACGCGTGCGCCTCAACAACGTAAACGGCTCGATCGCGATCAAGCGCAGCGGCGTGGCCATGTGAAGGACCCTTTCAGATCGCAGTCCAGTAATAAGTTAGGATTTTACCGAAAACATTTTGAGCCGAGTGGATCAGAAAATCCGCTCGGCTCATTCTTCTGCCAAAATAACGTGCGCGCCCCAACAAAGCGTTGCACGCGAGCCGCGGGAGCGAAATGCAGTGATGCGCGATGAGCAATGAGTGATGAGTGAAATGCGCGGCCGCGTCAATTCAATCGTTGCTTTACTACTTAAACACGCCGGATAGCAATCCCGCGACGTTCGCGCCGCCTTTCACTTTCACGAACTGCGTCATGATCGGCAGAAATTTGGTCGCCATCTCTGGTGACATTCCCAATTGCTTGAAAGCTCCTGCCGTTTGAGCCGCAACGCCGGCTTTACCCGGTAACATCGAACCGACTGCGCTAATCGGATTTGATGAATCATCTTTCACGTTTGGCGCGGCCTTTAGTAAGCCGTCCATCCCCGGCACAGCGTTCGAGATCTTGAGAAAATCGTCTGGCTTCAGTTTTGTTTTGGCCAAACCAAACAACGCACCACTGCCGCCGACAGCTTGTTCCGGCGTTATTGAAAGCTGTTTGGTAAGTTGGCCAACAAGTTCCGGGCTGGGATTCTTGGCCGTGGTCAACGCGCCGGGTAATTGCGCATTCGCCACGCCTGCGCATGCGAAGAAGCAGGCGGCCATAAGTATTACTATTAGTTTCTGCGGCATACAAATTCCTTTCTTTTACTGCACCAACAACCCCCGTGCTCCAAGTACAAGTTGATCTTCGGGCACAATCAATGTCGGCCCGAAAATCTCTCTGATTCTTTTGGTCTGATTGATAGTAGAATCCGCGGTCATTCAGGCGTACTGCTAGAATTTACAGGTATCTCGGTTTGCTGAGTGCCGGGCCGAAAAGCAAGGATGAAGGCGGAAGGATGAATTGAGCTTCGTGTCAGAACCTTGGAGCGGTAGCGACGGGATCATAGACTCAAACTGGCAATAGGTCAGTACCATCCGCGTGAGCGTATGGTGCATTCAACGGACTACACATGAAGGATGACAGGCGAAGGACGAGTGGTCTGAGAAATCCTCAGTTCCGGTTTGCCTACTTCAGTCCAAAGTACGAGGAGACCCTCGCCTTCTATCGCGACGGCCTCGAACTTACGGTGATCTCGGCGTGGGACCGTTCGCCGGACGATAGAGGAACGGTCTTCGCGGCGGCTTCCGGGATGATTGAAGTTTTGGCCTTACCGAGCAGCGGCGAATCCGAACATCTCTGGGACGGGAGGCCGCCGCAGGGCGCCTTCATGGTAATCGAGGTGGAAAACGTCGAGGCGCTCTACCAATGTGCGGTTGAGAGAGGTCTGCCAATTCAGGAAGCATTGAAAGAACAGACCTGGGGGCATCGCGGGTTCTGTGTCCGTGACCCAAACGGACTGACGATATATTTCTTTAGTGAGATGAATGGCTAGCGTAAAGGCGCAACGAAAGCATGAGCGACGAACCGATGGCAGCCATCGACGATGTGACTTCGCAGCGGTTCTACCGGACTTCCTTGAGGAACTAAAACAACGGGGCGTTGAGGCAATCGAGGACTGAACAAACGTCAGACGCGAGCGCGTATCATGCGTAAGTTAATTGTAATTGCCATCGCAGTAGTTCTACCGCTCCTGATCGTTTCCAGCCATGTCTTTGCCCAATCACAGGCCATTACCCGCCAGGAGATGCTCCGAGGCACGGTAACGCCCGAACGTGAATGGTGGGACGTGCTGCATTACGACTTGAAAGTTCAGTTCTTGCCGGAAACCAGGATGCTGAAAGGATCTAACGAGATAACTTTGAAAACTGTAAAAGCAGGAAACAAAATGCAGATTGATCTGCAGCCGCCACTCGCAATTACAAAAGTCACGCATGGTGGCGCAGAACTCAAATTTGAGCGTGAAGGGAACGTGTATTGGGTAACTTTTGAGAGCGAGCTCGCAAAAGGCGTCGAAGATAAGGTCGAAGTATTTTACGAAGGCGTTCCCACCGCCAGTAAGAATCCTCCCTGGGTCGGCGGGATATCCTGGGGCCGAGATGATCTCGGAGATAGTTTCATTAACACCACCTGCGAAGGAATTGGCGCGAGTATCTGGTGGCCGAACAAAGATCACGGGTCTGATGAACCTGATCACGGCATGACAATCAGCGTGACGGTGCCGGAAAAATTAAGTGCTGTTTCTAACGGGCGTTTGAAAAAGGTCGATCACGATGTCGCCGGCAAGACAAGAACCTTTCACTGGGAAGTCGTGAACCCGATCAATAACTATGGGGTCAACGTTAATATCGGCAACTATGTAAACTTCTCTGAAAAGTATCGAGGGGAAGGCGGCGTGTTGGACATCGACTACTGGGTACTACCGCACCAGAAAGATGCTGCCATGAAGCAATTCAGAGAAGTCCCGCGCATGTTGGCGGCCTTCGAGCACTGGTTCGGTAAGTATCCGTTCTACGAGGACAGCTACAAACTCGTGACGGTTTCATATCCGGGGATGGAACATCAAAGTTCGGTTACCTACGGCAACTGGTTCCGCAACGGCTATCTTCAGCGAGACGGCAGCGGCACCGGCGTCGGTTTTAAATTCGATTTCATTATCGTCCACGAATCCGCGCACGAATGGTTCGGCAACAACATCTCGATGAAAGATGCGGCGGACATGTGGATTCACGAAAGCTTCGCCAATTATGCCGAGAGCCTCTTTGTTGAATATTACTTCGGGAAGAAAGACGCGGAAGACTATGTGGTTGGCAATCGCCGCCTCATCAGAAACGACAGTCCTATCATCGGCACTTACAACTCGAACAGAGAAGGCTCCGGCGACATGTATCCCAAAGGCGGGAACATGCTGCATACCATTCGGCACATAATCAATGACGATGCGAAATGGCTTGCGATACTGCGCGGACTCAACGCGGATTTTTGGCACCAGACCGTCACTACGCAACAGATCGAGTCATATATTAGTCAGAAGGCCGGCATCGATCTCAGTAAGGCCTTTGACCAATACCTGCGCACGACAAAAATCCCGCTGCTAAAGTACAAAATAAAAGGGAAGACAGTATCGTTCAGCTACGACCGAGTGGTTGAAGGATTTGCGATGCCGATTCGCGCGAGAATTAATGGCAAGGAAGTAACATTAACGCCGAACGCAACTACACAGAGTTTTGAATTCTCCGAGGACATCAAAACATTTGAAGTTGATCGCAACTTCTACATTGATACGGAAAAGAGTGATTTGTAGACTGCCACTCTCGTTAGCCTATTCGTCGCGAGGTTTTTCTATGATCCAACCACATAGTTTGCGACCACTCATGCTGTTCGCGCTCGCGTTATTCGTCTGTGGCGCGCGCAATACCGCCAGTGCTGAGACGTGGGAACCGGTCTCTACGGGAATTGCCACGGAGATCCTCATCTCAACGAATGGCGGCAACACGTCCGCCGAGGTAAGGCTCACAGTCCCAAACGCCGGCTTCAGAGTTGCAGATTGGGGAGTAGTCACGCGGATGGACAGAGAGTTTTCGGTGGACGCTAAGGTCGAGCGGTGGACAGGCGTATCGGCACAAGTTATCACCACGCTCACACACGTCTACGCTTTTGGCGCGCTCGCCCCCGGAGTCTACTCATTTGCCGTCAAGGCATACGGCACAGTGTTAGGCAGAGTGCAGTTCACGATCGCGACGTCGCCGGCCCCCAGGCTGCTAACAGAGGAGAACACCGAGCGCGCCATTGCGCTGGAATCAGTGACCCTGATGCGCGACCCTTTTCCTCTCGTTGCGACACACCGATTCAGCCTGGATGGGGTGACCCGCTTCATGCTCTTTGCTACGGATGTAGGACAAGTTGAGCGTTCAATGGTCACAGTGCAGGCCGAAGATTCTCGACATACCATCTATCCATTGACAGTTGAGTACCTCGGAAAGGCTCCCGGTCTTGATTGGTTAACGCAGGTCGTCATCAGACTGCCAGTAGAGCTTGAGGGCGCCGGTGACGTATGGGTCAGCATCAACGTACAGGGCGTAGTCAGCAATAGAGTGCTTGTTTCCCTTAAATAGCTCACAGCTGCTAACTAAGATCTTTCGGGAGTCTCGAATCGGACTTGCGCGTCCGCCTTCGGCACGTCGTATTGACATACCTTTCTTCGGAGCATCAACGAATGAAGAAAACAAATCCTAAGGTTGATTGGTTTTTCAATAAGCCCGGAAAGTGGCAGGAAGCATATGAAAGACTGAGAACGATCGTTCTCGATTGCGGGCTGACCGAAGAATTGAAGTGGGGTTGTCCCTGCTACACGTTTCAGAAAAGCAACATCGTTCTAATTCATGGATTCAAGGAATATTGTGCGCTGCTCGTTTTTAAAGGCGCCTTGCTGAAGGATCCCAAGGGCATCCTGATCCAACAAACAGAGAATGTGCAGTCCGCGCGCCAGATTCGATTCACGAGCGCTGGTTCAATCGGGAAGATGAAGACGACCTTGAAGGCCTATATCAAAGAAGCAATTGACGTGGAAAAGTCCGGTTTGAGAGTCAATTTTAAGAAGACGTCTGAATTCAAGATCCCAGAAGAATTTCAAACTAAATTAGAAAAGACGCCGGACTTGAAGAGAGCTTTTAAGGCGTTGACGCCAGGACGGCAAAGAGCATATCTAATGCATTTTTCTCAACCGAAACAAGCGAAAACCCGGGAGGCACGAATTGAGAAACATATGCCCCGAATTCTTAATGGAAAGGGACTAAATGATTAGTCGCGCCACCGTCCGCTCGATACTACGCTGGGTCCACCTCGTGCTGGCCATTCCGATCCTCGGTTACATTTACAGTCCGCCTGCTGAAGCTCAACAGTATGCGCCCGCAGTTCGGTTTGTCTTCGTTCCGGTACTTATCCTGGCAGGATATTGGATGTATGCGGGCGCAGTCTTCGCGATCATTGGCGCGGTGGTATGGCTCGGTGCAATTCGCCTGTCTGGAGTTGGCGCCGCCATCCTGAGTCAGGCGGCTCTATTCATCGCGCGAAAGATTTGGCTGATGATTCGTGCGCGACGTAAAGAGTGATCGCGTTTGAGCCGGGGCAGTAGCCCGACAATACTGTGCCCTCCGCGGTCCCAACGGAACTTTCTTCTTCCGCATCTCGTAGTTCCGAGTCGTAGTCCTTAACGACCTCAGAAACACTTCACAGGAGAGCCTTATGAAGAAAGCGATCGCTATTTCGCTCGTTGTCCTGCTCTTGAACTTCGCCAGCCTTTCCGTTTTTGCTCAAACCTCGACGGCGGCCACAGAAAAGGATTTTGTCGCGGCTTACGATGCTCAAATCGTTAAGACGCTCACAGCGTTTCCCGACCTGCCGAGTGTTGCCATCGTCGTGATCAAGGACGATAAGCCGATTTTTGTCCGCGCCTACGGCATGGCTAATCGGGAAGCCGGCCTCAAGGCCGATAACGACACGCTTTATTACATCGCTTCTTCAACGAAACCTTTCACGGCACTGGCCGCCGCAATGCTCGATCAGGAAGGCAAGATCAAGTTTGCGGATCCGGTGACGAAATACACTCCCGGCATTCGTTTCAAGAACGAGATACCGGAAAAGATCACGATCCGCGATCTCCTGACGCACACGAGCGGCCTGCGGAACACTCCGCTTATCAACCGTCTCGCGTTCACCGGTCAGATCGACCAGCGTGAGATCGATCACGTCCTCGCCGAAGGCACGACTTTTAATGAAGCCAACTTTGGCAAGTACGCCTACACAAACCTCGGCTACAACATTTATGGACTCGCGCTGCATTACCATCTGCACAAGAAATGGCAGGACTTGCTGCAAGAGCGCATCTTTGGTCCGGCTGGTTTGGCACACACAACTGCGTATGTTTCAAAGGCGCGCGCGAAAAAGTACAGGATCTCGGCTCCTTATGTTATTGACACGGATGCGGCGAACGCCGGCAAGATGGTCCGCAGTCAACTCGAGAAAACCGACGAGAACATGCAATCGGCCGGTGGGATTTTCATGAGCATCTCTGACCTGGGGAGATGGCTCAACGTAAACATGAACGGCGGTAAACTCGGCGGGAAACAGGTATTCCCAGCAGATCTTATTCGGAATGCGCACACGGGATACACAAAGAGCACGCGCAACGAGCCGCCCTTCTCGGGTGATGGGGAGTACGGGCTCGGCTGGCAGATCGGCAAGTACCGCAACGAGAAAGTGATCTATCATCACGGCGGCTATCCCGGTTATCGCACGCATATTTCATTCATGCCTGATAAAAAAGTCGCGGTCGGCGTGCTGGTGAATAATGATGCGCTCGGTGGACGCCTGGCAGACATGCTCGCGGCATACGCTTACGACTGGTGGTTGCGAACGGAAAATTTCGAGGCCGATTTCGCGAAGCAAGTGCAGGACACGGTCACGGCCTATGCGAACAGAAAGCAGGGAGTCGCCGCCGAAGCCGCACAGCGTGCGAAGAGAGAATGGCAGCTTACCAAACCGTTTGCCGACTATGCGGGCAAGTATGCGAACGACATACTGGGCACGATCGAGATCACCGCGATGGAAAAAGCGCTTGCGGTGCGCATGGGCAACATGAGCGCAGTCGCCACGCCTTATACCGATAAGGACACCATTCGCGTGGTGATGATGCCCGGCGGAAATGGTGACGTCATCGGATTTGCAAGTGATGCTGACGGGAAGATTGGCTCATTGAATTGGGGCGGTTTCACTTTTACAAAAGTTGCGAAATAAGTCTAAACGTTCATCCGGCGCGAGAGCGAAACCCGGTGCGAGCAAGGCCAAGCCGGTGAAACTTCTCTCGGGCGGCAATCCGCAAATCGCGAAGGGCGACGGCGATGCTCCAGTGCAGGCATACATCGCCGCGATGCCCGGCTGGAAACGCGAGCTCGGAAAGCGCCTCGACGCGATCATCGTGCGCCATGTGCCGAAAGTACGGAAGGCTGTGAAGTGGAACTCGCCGTTCTACGGACTCGAAGGACAGGGTTGGTTCCTTTCGTTCCATGTCTTCACGAAGTACGTCAAAGTGGGTTTCTTCCGCGGCTCATCGCTGCAACCCGTGCCACCGGGCGTTAGCAAAGACAAGAACGTGCGTTACCTCGACATCTATGAAGGCGATGAGCTTGACGAGGCACAGATGGCGAAGTGGGTGAAGCAGGCCGCCAGGTTGCCAGGTTGGCTCGCGTAGTCGACAGCCTCTACCCGAATGACACGGAAAATGATCGTCGGATGAAGTGCTGCTTATTTCTATTTCTGCTCGTCTCTTTAACCGTCACGCCGAGTTTCGCGCAAACCTCGCCAGGCAGCGGAACACTTAATAAGGATTTGCAAGCTGAGTTGATCAAAATGGGCCGGGAGGATCAGAAGTATCGGATCAAGTGGCAAGCTGAAATGGATAAGATGCCGGCAGCGGAAAGAATCAATCCGCACAATAAAGCTGCTGCTCTGATGGAGAAGCAGGGTCAGATTGATAGAAAGAACCTAGCCCGCCTAAGCGAAATTGTCCAACGGTACGGCTGGCCGGGCAGGAGCCTGGTCGGAGAAAAGGCCAGTAGCGCCGCCTTCCTGATAATTCAGCATGCCGAACTCGCGCAACAAGAGAAGTTCCTTCCTTTACTCAAAGCGTCAGTGGCGGGAGGTGATGCTAACGCTATTGAGGCCGCGACGCTGGAAGACAGAGTGTTGGTCGGTCAGGGAAAGAAGCAACGATACGGGACACAAGTACATTTTGGACCCGAGACGGGTGGCAAGTGGGTACTGCAACCGATCGAAGACGAAGAAGGGGTGGACCAGAGGCGCGCCGCAATCGGAATGGAACCACTGGCAACGTATCTGAAGATGTTCGGCATTGAATACAAGCCGATAAAAAAGCCGTAACAATTGACAAGCGGTTCACGCACTGAAGCGTAAGGGACAGGTCATGGGGCCTTACAGTCGATCACGCTGGCTGGGAATTGCCGCCCTCGCGGGCGCATTGTATGGATTCATCGGAATTCTTTTCGCGATCCCGACGAGTCACGCGCGTTTTTGGCGATTGGCAGCATGGGGCGCGAGCGGGATCGTATTCGTGGTGCACATCGTTTACGAACGTTACCGCCGACACAACGGCGCATTGAAAACCGCCCTGCATGCGACTGCCGCGGTGGCGTTTGGAGGGTTCCTGCTCGCCGTGGGAGCGATCGTCCATGCGACGATGGTTCCGTCACACGCGCCTTACAGCCGTTATCTGGTCGCGCTGGTGGCGTGGCCCGTGATTACGGCGATTCCGGCTTTTGTCGTGGGATTTGTTTTTGCGTGGCTGCTGACCTTGCTGTCAGCTACTCGTTCAACAACTTAGCTTTCGTGGGAGTCCGTTGAGCTTTAACGCGCGCCTGAATTGGAACTGTTTTCTTTGCGCCTTACGTTTCACTTTGCGGCTTTGCGTGAAAACTAACGCGCATAGTTAGATTTCTCGCAAAGGCGCTAAGAAGTGGCCGAAGGCGCAAAGGCAAATTAGGGCACTATCCGTTCTTCGCGCCGCTGCGCGGTTCGACGCCTCGATAACGAAAACACTTCACGTCGTGATCATTGACCAACCCAACGGCCTGCATGAACGAGTAACAGATCGTTGAGCCCACGAATTTGAAGTCGCGCTTTTTTAAATCGCGGCTCAGTTCATCCGATTCATGGGTTGTTACCGGGACTGGTGCACCGCGTTTACGTCGCAATGCCCGGCCGCCGACGAAACGCCAAACATACTCG
>Ga0114129_10016700_pt1 | contig 10455 bp, 9 predicted proteins | sample RhiMetdeltSRZDD1_FD_80071 | JGI IMG/M metagenome (GOLD analysis project Ga0114129, IMG submission 80071) | Populus rhizosphere microbial communities from Tennessee, USA - Rhizosphere MetaG P. deltoides SRZDD1 (version 2) (version 2) | ecosystem: Host-associated > Plants > Roots > Rhizosphere >... | reverse complement strand
GAGCCAGCGCAGGCAAACCTGTGACGCGGTCTTGCCATGGGCCTTGCCGATCTTTTCCAATACTTTGTTGCCTGGGGCGCCGCCGCGCGCGATCGGACTGTATGCCACCACGGCCATCCCGTGACTGCGGCATGCGCTGATGACCTTGTCCTGATTTAGGAAGGGGTGACATTCGATCTGATCGCAGATCAAAGGCTCGCTTGAAATCTTGTTGGCCTCATCAAGGAGCGCGACGGTGAAATTCGAAACCCCGACTTGCCGCGTATAGCCCTCTCGTTTCATCTTTGCCATTGCGCCAAGCGTTTCCGCGAGCGGCACGCGCGGGTTCGGCCAATGGATCAGGAGCAGGTCGATCGCATCGAGGCGTAGTCGCGCCAGACTTTCCTTCACCGAGCGCTCGAGATCGTGCGGTGCAAGCATTGTCGGCTGCACCTTGGTTGTCACCATGACTTCCGCCCGCAGCCCTGACGCGCGTACGCCCTCGCCGACCTCGCGTTCATTGTCGTACATTTGCGCGGTGTCGATGTGGCGATATCCGATCCGAATGGCTTGCTCGGTCAGACGCACGCAGTCACGGCCGCGCAAGGCCCACGTGCCAAGGCCGACAGTGGGAATTTTGAAACCCTTGGCTTCGACCGTGCGCATTGCGCTTTGACTTGCTTTCGCAGTCATGGGCAGAGCGCTCTCACGCCGCATCCCATTTCGGCGCATGCGGCGGATTAACCACGCGCATGTTGGTTGCGTTGAGTTTCTTCAGTTCGGCCATTTCGGCGTCAGAAAGGCTAAAGTCGAACACGTCGATATTCTCCTTCAGGTGTTCCGGGTTAGCCGTGCGCGGAATGGAGCAGACGCCGATCTGCACCAGATAGCGAAGCGATACCTGCGCCGCGCTTTTGCCGTGGGCCTTGCCGATGCGCTCGAGCACATCTGCGCCGGGGACTTTGCCGCGCGCGATCGGGCAATACGCAACGACTGCCATGCCGTGTTTCTTGCACGCGGCGAGCACCTTGTCCTGGTTGATGAAGGGGTGCACCTCGATCTGGTTGCAGACCAGGGGCTCGGTCGTCACCGCCCAAGCTTCGTCGAGCATCGTTGTGGTGAAATTGGCGACGCCGATATGCTTGGTCTTGCCTTCTTTTTTCGCTTTGCACAAAGCGCCGATCGAAAGCTTGAAGGGAATGTCTGGATTGTTCCAATGGATCAGCAGGAGGTCCACGTAGGGCAATTTCAGATTGATCAGGCTTTGCCTCAGTACTTTGGCGAATGCGTCCGGCATCAAGTCACCCTGCCGGACCTTTGTACAAATGAATACATCTTCCCGTTTCACGCCCGATCGCTGGAGCCCTTCTCCGTTCTCTTTTTCATTGGCATAGAACGCGGCCGTGTCGACGTGCCGATAGCCAAGCTGCAACGCTGACTTGACGGCTTGCACGCAGGCATCATCTTTCAATGTCATAGTGCCCAGACCGATTTGCGGAATGCGGGCACCATGGGCTTCAATCACTTGCATCAAAATCTCCTTCGACCGGTTTATTGGGACGGATGCGTCGGCGGGCGGGGAGAATGCCCCGCCATCATGGCTCTGCCAACCGGGGTTTCTTGGTAGAGGAGCGCGAATACAGGTGCGGCGAAAGACCTCAGAAATGTTTTTTCCGCCGCAGAGCGGCGCAATACTTTGACCCGCAAGCTTTTGTATTCAGTTCTTACATTGGAATAATTCAAGAGTAAAAATAAGGACTTGCATCAATGAGTTTTAATGCTTTTGTGAGGCCCGTTTACTATTGAGGAAACCGTATGCGCACCTTCCTTGTTCTAGTCAGTACCGTCGCGGCCATCGTCCTCGCGCCGGCGAGCTTGCGTGCCCAGGACGTGACCATCACGATCAAGAACCATCGGTTCACGCCTGCTGAGGTCAAGGTGCCAGCCAACAAGCGGGTGCAGATTACAGTCGTCAATGACGACCCGACCCCGGAAGAATTCGAAAGTCATGAAATGAAGGTCGAGAAAGTGATACCCGGCAAGTCGAAGGGCGTGGTGCGCATTGGTCCATTGGCCCCCGGCCGCTATCCTTTCTTCGGCGAATTCAATCAGGCCACCGCCAAGGGCGTGGTGATCGCGGAATAAGACATGCTCGGCGCGGCGATCATCGTATTTCGCGAAGTTATCGAAGCCGGCTTGATCGTCGGCATAGTCATGGCTGCGACGCGCGGCGTCGCAGGCCGCGGGCGGTGGGTCAGTATCGGCATCATCGGTGGCGTGCTTGGTGCCGCCGTTGTCGCCATGTTTGCGAACGTGATCTCGGACGCGTTCCAGGGCGCTGGTCAGGAACTGTTCAACGCCAGTGTGCTCAGCGCCGCCGTGATCATGTTGATGTGGCACAATGCCTGGATGGCACGCCACGGCCGCGAGATCGCCGATGAAATGCGCCGGGTCGGAACAGCAGTTAGCGAGGGCGCGAGACCGCTGACGGCGCTGGCGGTGGTTGTCGGGCTCGCCGTGCTGCGCGAAGGCTCCGAAGTCGTCCTCTTCCTTTATGGAATTATGGTTTCGGGCACGTCGGTCTCATCAATGCTGGCTGGCAGCGCCCTCGGCATCGTTGCCGGCGCAGCTTTTACGGCATTGACCTATTTTGGACTGCTCGCGATTCCGAACCGGCACATTTTCTCGGTCACGAGTTGGCTCATCGCCCTGCTCGCGGCCGGCATGGCGGCGCAAGCCGTGCACTTCCTGAACAACGCTGGCTGGCTGGTCGCGTTCGACCGCACGGTCTGGGATACATCCTGGTTGCTGTCGGAAGGCAGCGTTCTCGGCCGCTTCTTCCACGCGCTGATCGGCTATACGGAGCGGCCGACCGAGATGCAGCTCATGGTTTATGCAGCGACGCTGCTTGCAATGTTTGCGCTGACGCGGCTGGCACGACCTTCGCCGCGCCCGCGTTTGCCTGCTGCCGCCGAGTAATTCAACGCCGTCGTCCACCCAATGTGGCAAATGCCACGTCCGGCGCCTGATCGATCAGCTTGAGCAACGCGCGCGCTGGTCCGCGCGGATAGCGCTTGCCTTGTTCCCAGTTTCGCACGGTCTCGATCGGCACTTCGATTTTCTCGGCAAAAGCGGCCTGCGTCAGACCGCAACGCGCCCTCACCTGACGCACGAATTGTGCTGGATCGCTGTGTTCGATCGTCTTTTCCGTTCCATCGGGCAGAATCTCCACGATCCGCCCATCCGCTTTCAGCCGGACTCGCATCATGGCCGAACTCCATCGCTGGCGGTGTCGGCCAATGCACTACCTGATTCGCGATGGAAAAAAGTTAATGCACTATCGGCCTACGCTGGCCGAGACTTTGCCCCAAGGCATCCAGCAGGGCGAGGCGCCGGTGCCCAAAGAGCGCCGCTCCAAACCGGCGCGCCAATCTCACAGCACAGTCATTGATTGGGCAAAACAAGACAGCGCCCGCAACACTCGGCGTGAACGTACCAAAGATATCCAGCGGGTGCGGTCTTTCCGCGGAAGGCGGGATGATATTTAGCCCCAGCAGCAGATAGGTGATCGAGCAGATTGCAAAGATCGGAATCGCCAATCTCACGTAACGGCCCGCTGCCATGCGCGCCAATCCCCTTTCATCGCCGGTCTGCAGGTAGCTGATCGACAGCGAAAAACCGGAGATGACGAAGAAGAGGCAGACGGCAAATGTGCCGTTCATGAAAAAGATTCTGGCCCAGAACGGCCGGCCGGCCATGAGCGTTCGCCGGCAACCCGTCGACGAAAATATGATGGAACAGCACGATGACCGCAGCCCACCCGCGCAGGCCGTCGAGGAATCCAAACCGCATCGGGCGCTGATCAAAAGGCATTCGAAAGCCGAGATGTTGAACCGCGGCGATATCAACCGGGCACGCATTGCTCGCTTACATGAAAGCCTACCCTCGCCGCCTTAATAGGAAGCTTTCGTCCAGCGTTTCAAAATTGCGGCCGAATAATTAACAATGCTTAAGAATTCGCGACCGCCCGACAATCGTGTCTTTGCTAGGTCAGCCATATCGGCTGCTATAGCGACTTCTCGAAAATCTCCCGCCCGATTAGCATGCGGCGAATCTCGCTCGTGCCTGCACCGATCTCGTAGAGCTTGGCATCGCGCAGCAGCCGTCCGGTGGGAAAGTCATTGATGTATCCGTTTCCCCCAAGACACTGGATCGCCTCCAAAGCCATCCAGGTCGCGCGCTCGGCCGCATATAGGATCGCGCCGGCGGCGTCCTCACGCGTAGTCCGCCCGTCGTCACACGCGCGGGCAACCGCATAAACGTAAGCCTTAGCGGCATTCATGGTCACATACATGTCGGCGAGCTTGGCCTGGACGAGCTGAAACCGGCCGATCGGCTGCCCGAACTGCTTACGCTCGTGCACATAAGGCACAACCACGTCCAAGCAGGCCTGCATGATGCCCAGCGGACCCGCCGCCAGCACCACGCGTTCGTAGTCGAGTCCCGACATCAGTACGTTCACGCCGTTGCCGACGGCGCCGAGGACGTTTTCTTCCGGCACTTCGCAGTCGGTGAACACCAGTTCGCTGGTGTCCGAGCCGCGCATGCCGAGCTTGTCGAGCTTTTGTGCCGTCGCGAATCCCTTGAACCCTTTTTCGATGATGAACGCGGTGATGCCCCGCGAGCCCGCGGTTTGATCGGTCTTCGCGTAGACCACCAGGGTGTCTGCAATTGGCCCATTGGTGATCCACATCTTCGAGCCGTTGAGCAGATAACGGTCGCCCTTTTTCTGCGCCCGCGTTCGCATCGAAACCACATCCGAACCTGCACCGGGCTCCGACATCGCCAATGCGCCGACATGCGCGCCGGAAATCAGCCGCGGAAGGTACCTGCGCTTTTGAGCGTCGCTGCCATTGCGGCGCAGCTGATTGACGCAAAGATTGGAATGTGCCCCGTAGGACAGGCCGACTGCGGCGCTTGCCCGCGATATCTCCTCCATCGCGACGCAATGCTCGAGATAGCCGAGGCCCGAGCCGCCATATTCCTCTTCGACGGTGATCCCGTGCAGACCCAGCGTCCCCATTTCCGGCCAGAGGTCGCGGGGAAAAACATTGTCTCGATCGATTGCGTCCGCGCGCGGCGCAATCCGGTCCTGAGCAAATCCGCTCACTGTCTTGCGCAACATGTCGACGTCGGGTCCTAGGCCGAAATCGAAACCCGTCCAGGCATTTGGGATCATGCGCGATCTCCGCTCGCAAGCGTGACTTTATAATCTGGATGTCACCCTGTCAGCGCCTCGCCTGACGTTGCCAGAGGCTTGCCGTCCTGCCTTGCCTGGGCGAGCAGCCTGTCAATCGCCTTGGCTGGAGCGGACCTGGCAAACAGCAACCCTTGCATCTCGTCACAGCCGGCCAGCCGCAGCAGGACGCGCTGGTGCTCGGTTTCAACGCCCTCCACGAGCACAGACAGGCCAAGCGCCCGGGCAAGGGCTGCGATCGCCTGGATGATCACACCGCCGTTGGAGGACCGGCCGAGCGCGGCGACAAAGCTCTTGTCGATCTTGAGCTTGTCCAGCGGGAAACGTTGCAGATACCCAAGGTTGGAATAACCTGACCCGAAGTCGTCCAGGGCCACTCGCACCCCGAGGGCATGCAGATCGTTGATGCGCCGGACCATCTCCTCCGGATTATCGATCAGCACGCCCTCTGTGATTTCAAGGACAAGACGGGATGGTGCGACACCGCTTTCCGCCAATGCTGAGCGAACCATGTCGACGATTGTGGAGTCGCGTACCTGCAATGGTGACAAATTGACTGCAACATAGAGCTCATTGGGCCAACGCCGGGCTTCCTCCAGCGTTCGGCGCAGAACAAAACTGCCGATCGTATCCATCAAGCCCATTTGCTCGGCCACCGGAATGAAGGTGGCCGGCGGAATTGCGCCTCGTGTTGCGTGCGTCCAGCGCAGCAGGGCTTCGACGCCGACCATGCGCCCGCCCTGAGATGACACAATCGGCTGATAGTGCACGGCCAACTCATTGGCGCTGATTGCCCCTGGGAGCTCGCGGTGAATGAATTTTCGATCATTCGAAATCGCGTCGATCGACAAATCGAACGTGACGATGGAGCCGGGTCCCTTTTTGGCAGCTGCGCGCAATGAAAGATTGGTGCGTCGCGTCAGTTCGCCGCGGGTCGCCGCGTGGCGTGGCGCCTGCGCAAAGCCCGCATGTGCACTGACCCGCGCGACATTATCGATCCAGTGTGGATGCGAGATTGATTCGAGAACGGCTCGGATAATCATCTCAACGTTTACTTCTGGCGCAGCCGTCAGAATTATCGCAAACGGGTCGCCCGCGATCCGGCCGCAGGTGGCGTAGGAAGGCAGGACCGTCTTCAACCGCTTGGCCGCAGCCACGATCACCTCATCGCTGCCCAGGACGCCGCGATGCGCAGTGACGTCCTCCATGCCATCAAGCTCAATGAGCGCGAAAGTTGCCCAATCCCCGTTGGCACGCTCGGCCAACGCGAGATCGAGCAACTCCAACGTCTTGGAATGGTTTGGCAGTCCGGTCAGCTTGTCCTCATTGGCAGCGCGCGCGGCCTGCAAGTCTCTCAATGCCAGCTCGCGCCTTGCGTGCTTGAGTTGCCAGAGCGACAGGCCGGCAAAGCCAAAGAGCACTGCGGCAACGACAGCAAAAAATGACGCCAACCGCCCCATGACCCGCACCATGGGATGGGATTTGTCCCAGGTGAAAAAGCCCGCGATGCGACCGTCAGCGCCCACCACAGGCCGCACCTCCCGGTCGCCAGCATCCGGATCACGTTCGAACTTGAGGTTTTTGACGCTGAAGATCTGCTCCGCAAGGCGGATGAGGCGAGGATCGATTTCGTCGGATCGCCCGGATGGGGAACGAAATTCGGCGATTGCGCCGCGAAGCATCGCGTGTTGCTGGGCCGACAGTCGATCATCATTTTGACGAGCCAGGCTAAAGCCGATCGCAGCGCTGACCAGCATCGTCGCGATAGCAAGCACTGTGAAAACCAGGATCAGGCGCGAAGCAGCCAAAAGAGGCGCTGAGCCGGCGAGACCCAGGGGAGCCGGCGTACGACGGCGCGCCCAGTCCGGCAGCCAGCTGTCAAGAGTCGAGCCCGCTGCAACAGCATTGACCTCGTGCACCGGGACGCTCCCAGCCTACGCGGCGGCAAACGCAGACAGGGTTACGGATTTCGCTTTAAACGTTGGTCAGCAAACAGGGTGAACAACTGGTAACCGGCGGCGCGTTCTCAGCGCAGGCCAAACCACAGGGTTGCAATGCTCAGAAACGCGAAAAAGCCGACCACGTCGGTCACCGTCGTGACAAATGGGCTCGAAGCTACGGCAGGATCGATCTTAAGCCGATGCAGCGCCAGGGGAATCAGGATCCCGCCCAACGCCGCCGCCACCAGGTTGCAGATCATGGCCAGGCCGATGACAAAGCCGAGGCCGGGCACTCTGAACCAGACATAGGCTGCCGCCCCGGTGATGACGGCAAAGGCGACGCCGTTGAGCAGGCCGACCATGACTTCGCGCATGATCACCCGCCAGGCGTTGGCATCGGTCAAGTCGCGCGTTGCCAGGGCACGCACCGCAACTGTCATGGTCTGGGTTGTTGCGTTGCCCCCTTGGCTTGCCACGATCGGCGCCAGGACAGCCAAGGCTACCATTTTCTGCAGCTGGCCCTCGAACAGGCCGAGGACCGACGATGCAAGAAATGCGGTGGCCAGATTGACCAGCAACCAGTTGAAACGTCCTCGCGCAATGGTCCACACCGAGTCCGACAACTCCTCGTCGCGGGTGATGCCGCCGAGGGCGTGAATGTCCTCTTCCGCCTCTTTTTCGAGCACGTCGGCGACGTCATCGAAGGTGATCACTCCGACCAGGCGACCCTCTCCGTCGGTGACGGGGGCTGCCACCCAATTGTAGCGTTGGAACAGCCGGGCCACTTCCTCCTGATCCTGAGTGGCGCTGACCCGGTGGCGTTCGACATCCATGAGGCTGGAGATCGGGACCGGGCGTTTGCTACGCAGCAAGCGATCCAGTGGCACGGCGCCGAGGAAATGCCCGTCCTGCCGGACCACATAAAGCTCGTAAAAATGGTCAGGCAGCTCCGTGGTTTCGCGCATGTAGTCGATCGCCTGGCCGACGTTCCAATCCGGCGGCACGGCGATGAACTCGGTCTGCATCCGCCTGCCGGCGGAATCCTCAGGATATTCGAGAGCACGTGCGATCGGAATCCGCTCGGGCGGAGGGATCTGATCGAGGATCTCGGCACGTTCTTCTTTCGGCAGGTCCTCGAGGATGGCCACCGCATCGTCGGACTCCATCTCGCTGACGCCTTTTGCCACCGCCTGCGGCGGCAGCTCTTCGAGGATTTCCTCGCGGACCGCATCATCGACTTCGGTGAGCGCGGTGAAATCGAAGTCGATGCCCAGCAGTTCGACCAGCCGCGGCCGCTGCTCGGGCTCCAGCGCCTCGATAAGGTCGCCCATATCGGATTCGTGCAGGCCACCGACCAGCGCGCGCAGGCTCGATGCATCCCCGGCTTCGATCATGCGCGCGACACTTTTGACAAAGGTCTTGCGGATGGAGCCGTCCTTGTTGCGCGGCAGGTGCGCAGCCTCGGCCTCGCCGTTTTTTCCTTTCTGATCGAGCATTCGGAACCTGCCGTCGAAACAGTGCGTGTCGCTTGTACGCCCGCATTCACGCGGGAGCAAATGCTCAGAGGCTGAAACTAGCGACTAAGATATGGGCTTGCCGTCAGCAACGCATTGCGCTCAATTGCGCGCTGCCGAACGTTTATGACACGCATCTTTCCTATTGCTATCGCCGCGCTCATCGCGCCCTTGTGGGCCGTCGCCGCGCCCTGCCCTGGAAATCTACAAGCGCTTGATACCGAACGTGTCATTGAGATTGATTCTAAAAGAACGCCGCGGGTCGGTCGCAAACAGTTTCCTTCGACACTGCCCCTCGGCGCCAAGGAGCTTGTGCTGACTTTTGACGATGGCCTCTGGCCCGCATGCCACATTTTTTCCTGCTGGGAAGAAATGCGCCAGCACATCCGCAGTTGGCGTGGCGGGTGCTGTCCGAAGGACGCACCATCGGGCATCATAGCTATTCGCATCCACCTCTTAGCCAGATGCTGAGGCAGGCTTAATTCCGCTCACCCGCTCAATTCAAAAAGTCCCTGTGCTGCAGCGGCAAATCGCACAAAAATTCTTCCGACGGCAGTGTGGTTTAGACCTATAGCGAGGGCTAGGTAAGCAACGGGGTAAGCAGACGATAGCGGAAATTGCTGGTTCGGCCTGCGGCTCTTTTCTAGTGTCTAACAATCAGAGCGGACGGGCGAAGGTAGGATGGCTGCGCGAAGGCCAAGGGGGAACAACCGCGCAAAACGGTGAGCTATACAGCTCGGCCTATCACATCGCTTGGAGGCAGATTTCTCCCCTTCGGAAGCGCGAGCAGCCGGACATCTCTTTACGACTCCTGCTTCTATCCGGCGACAACTGAAAGACGGCGCAACCGATCCCCTTTCTATCGCCACCGAGGCGTTTAAGGCCCTCGGTGAGAGTGAGTCGGGAACGCTGAAGACCTCAGAGAGTTAACTAGTGCTGCCGTCAGCACGTCCCCCCTTCCCCCCGAAGCTGCCGGCGCTTGTTAGGGGGCTGCCGCTTCCCGTGCGGGGGCCCCACCTTTTATCAACGGACCCGGTCAAGTACGAACAGGCGGATCGCGGAGGACAGGTTTCCCCTTTGGCGCGATTTGTTGATCTCTGTAACCGTCTGCGACACCGTCGCACCTTGTGTATGTGCGATTTCCTTCAGAGTGCTCCAGAATGCATCTTCGACAGAGACCCCGGTCTTGCGTCCATCGATGTAGACGGTCCGCTTGATGACTGGTGATTTCATGGTGCCCCCTTTCGACGAGTATACTCAATAAATCAATGGCGTCGCCAATCATCTAGCGCTTTACGGAGTCGACCGGAGCAGTGCTCAAATGGATCTGCATCTCACAGAATTTCAATGATCGACGCGCTCGTGCGGCCCATTGCGATTGGCTTTCGTTGGCAAGATAGCGACGCCAGTAATCGGCAGCCTCGGCGTACTCATTTTTTCGCTGTAGTAGCAGTGCGAGATTGAATATTGCATCGGCGTAATCAGGGGCGACTCGCAGTGCTGTGCGCAAGCACTCAATGGCAGCCTCAGAGCGCCCCTGCTCATCCAGCAAGTCGCTCAGATTGTACCAAGCCTCCACGAAAGTCGGATCCGCTCGGGTCGCGGCTCGCAATGCCGCCTCGGCTTCAACATTGCGGGAGACGGCACGAAGCAAATTTCCAAGGTTGAACGGCGCAGATGTGTCGCTTGAGTCGCTTTTCATCAGGATGCGGTAGAGGCGCTCGGCCCCTGCAATGTCTCCATTTGCCTCCGCTAAAAGCGCCTG
>Ga0114129_10016698_pt1 | contig 10455 bp, 13 predicted proteins | sample RhiMetdeltSRZDD1_FD_80071 | JGI IMG/M metagenome (GOLD analysis project Ga0114129, IMG submission 80071) | Populus rhizosphere microbial communities from Tennessee, USA - Rhizosphere MetaG P. deltoides SRZDD1 (version 2) (version 2) | ecosystem: Host-associated > Plants > Roots > Rhizosphere >... | reverse complement strand
GAATACTTCCAAAGCGGCTTCCTATTGTTTCAACAGGCAGATGAAAAAAATGTACAATAACCGTTGTGCCGATTATAGCAATAAGCGAACCCGGTATTTTATGTGTAACCTTTGGCCAAAGCAACACAATGGCTACCGTAACCGCTGCCAGTATAAAAGCATACCAGTTTATACTATCAATATATTGCGCATAGCTTTGCCATTTGCTGATGAAGTCGGCCGGTACGGCGCCCATTTTCAAACCAAAGAAATCTTTTATCTGCGATGAAAAAATGATCAGGGCGATACCGCTGGTAAAGCCAATGATCAGCGGATGCGGAATGAATTTGATAACTGTTCCCAAACGGGCAAAGCCCATAATAATGAGCATAATGCCGGCAATGAACGTAGCAATGATCAATCCGTTCAAACCATACTGCTGTACAATGCCGTACACAATAACAATAAAAGCGCCTGTGGGTCCGCCGATCTGAACGCGGCTGCCACCCATAACAGAAATAATAAAACCGGCTATTACCGCTGTATACAATCCTTTTTCGGGCGATACGCCGGATGCTATGGCAAATGCAATGGCAAGCGGCAGTGCAACAATGCCAACAATTACGCCGGCCATCAGATCTTTTACAAACTGTTTCCTGCTATAATTTTTGAGCGTATGGAGAAGCTTGGGTGTAAACATGGCTTCTGCAAAGCTACATATGTATACACGCGGGAGTAGTAATAAAAGTCAACCGGTAATATGATATTTCTCACTTTTTATCGCCGGGGAAGAGTCGTCTGAAAATAAAAACATCCCGACCTGGCGGGATGCTTTGTGAAAACATATAACTGTTGAATGACTGGACCTGGGGTTGCTTATTTTACTTTGTTAACAACTGTTTCTTCAACATAGCTATGGCTTCTGTTGATGCTGTATACTTCAGTTGTGTTGTTCTTTCTACCTCTTACCACTACATGCAACGCTGCATCTCCCAGCTCTTCAGACTTTAACATGAACTTTTTAGTAATGTTGGCGCCTTTGAATTTATCGGTATAAAGAATGTTACCATTTTCATCGCGGAAAGTTACAGTGAACTCATCTTCGATTGTATTGTTCAGGTTCAGCTGAAATACCGGTTGATTTTCCAGGTTTCCGATGAACTTTAATTCTGTAACAGGGCTGGGTTTTTCATCATTAGCCAGTGTAACGGTTGAAAATGCCAGTGTAAAAGCGAGTAAAGCGATAGTAAAAATTCCAAAATTCCTCATTGCCTTTTTCATAATAGTGTATTTTATAGATAATTGATAATTCCTTTAATTACTTGCTATGGAGTGCAATCGCGGCTGGCAGGCGAATCGGAAGTTATCTGAAGAGAGCAACTTTTTTTGTGTGTGACCCGCAGGCGGCGGGTTAGTTGCGTTTCGTAATGCAAACATACACCCCTCAGCACCTCGTAACAAAACAACTCAAAGGCGTTTTTAGGATGGTAAAACCCTGTACAAAATGTTAAAACCTGCTGTGGGAGCGGGTTTTACAATATCAAAGGCATGATGTCCAACCCTGTTTGCAGGGGATAAAAATGGCTTCACTTAATAATTCCTTAACGGTTTTTCGGGAAAATCATCATTCGAACACGGCTGTTTATAGCATTTACAGATAAGTTATTTAAATATGTTCACTAACGATTGTTAGCATTTAAAACAATAATAGTTATCTTTGGTACCATTAAAAATTAACTCCCATGTCGGTGCAGGAATTGGAAAAAATCTTTTTATCAAAAATTGAGCAGGAAATAAAGATTGAACCAAAGGATTGGATGCCCGAGGCATATCGTAAAACCCTCATCAGGCAAATATCGCAGCATGCGCACAGCGAAATAGTAGGTATGTTGCCCGAAGGTAACTGGATAAGCCGTGCACCGAGCCTGAAGCGCAAGGCGATTTTGCTGGCTAAGGTGCAGGACGAAGCGGGGCATGGATTATATCTGTATGCTGCTACCGAAACGCTGGGTACTACCCGGGAACAAACGATCAACGATTTACATAGCGGTAAGGCCAAATATTCTTCGATATTTAATTATCCAACGCTTACCTGGGCCGATATCGGCGCTATTGGATGGCTGGTAGACGGCGCCGCCATTTTAAACCAGGTGATGTTATGTCGCGCCTCCTATGGCCCCTATGCAAGGGCGATGGTGCGTATTTGTAAAGAAGAAAGTTTTCACCAGCGTCAGGGGTTTGAAATTCTGTTAACCCTTTCAAAAGGAACCGATGAGCAGAAAGCCATGTGCCAGGATGCTATTAATCGATGGTGGTGGCCTTCACTGATGATGTTTGGTCCGCACGACAGCGAATCAACACACAGTGAACAAAGCACCCAATGGAAAATAAAGCGCATGAGCAACGACGAGTTGCGGCAAAAGTTTGTTGATATGATTGCAGAGCAGGCAAAGGTGCTGAACGTGACCCTGCCCGACCCTGAATTAAAATGGAACGAACAAAAGCAGCAATACGATTTTGGTGAAATAAACTGGACCGAATTCTGGAACGTGGTTAAAGGAAACGGGCCCTGCAACAAACAACGTCTCGAAGCCCGTCGCAAAGCCTGGGAGCAAGGCGCCTGGGTACGGGAAGCAGCCAGTGCATATGCAGCAAAGAGAAAGTCGAGGCAGGAGAAGCAAATTGCGTGAAAGTATTAAGTTGTAAGTGGTAAGTTATAAGTAGGAAAAACAAGAGGCAAGGCACAGGGAAGCAGGAAGAAAAAGAAATGAAAAGCTAAACGATTGAAATTATTGTCATGAACATACAAGTCACAAAATATTATTACGGCGATATACCTGAAGATAAAGGCGGTGGTATTGAGAAAAATACACAGGGTGTTTCCAGCACCTCCTCCACTGGAGGAGGCCGGGAGGGGGCCCCCGATTGGCCACTCTGGGAGGTTTTCATTCGCAGCAAACAGGGTATCGATCATAAACATGTAGGCAGTTTACATGCTGCAGATGCTCAAATGGCTATTGAAAATGCCCGTGATGTATATACGCGCCGGATGGAAGGAATAAGCATTTGGGTAGTGGAAAGCAAATTCATTCATGCTTCGAACCCCGATGAAGCGGCTTCGTTGTACGAACCGGCCAATGATAAAGTATACCGGCATCCTACGTTTTATGATTTACCCGATGAGCTTACGCATATGTAAATTTATTGTATTGAAAATTGAATTTTAAAGTTTTTACAGTTGAACAACACACTAATTGATTATACACTTCATTTGGCCGATAACGCCCTGATCATCGGCCAGCGTAACAGCGAATGGTGCGGCCACGGACCTGTGCTGGAACAGGATATTGCCCTCACCAATATTTCGCTTGACCTTATCGGTCAGGCAAGAAGTTTATATCAATATGCTGCAGAACTTATTAATGATAGCAGGCGACTATCCACTGGGAATACCCCCTCCATCCCTACAAGTCGGGAGGGCCGGGGGGAGGCCTCATCGTTGAACGGCATGAATACCGCAGGCCGTTGTGAAGCCACCGAAGATACCCTTGCCTACCTGCGCGACAGCCGGGAATATAAAAACTGTTTGTTAACCGAGTTGCCCAATGGCGACTGGGCACAAACCATGTTACGGCAATTCTTTTTTAGCACCTGGCAGTTTTTATTGTACCAACGCCTGCAACATTCATCAAATACCAGGCTTGCCGCCATTGCCGAAAAATCATTGAAAGAAGTGACTTACCATGTGCGCTGGAGCAGCGAATGGATAATAAGGTTAGGCGATGGCACCGAAGAAAGTCATGCACGTATGCGGCATGCCATTGACGAATTATGGATGTACACGGGAGAATTATTTATTCCGGCTGAGTACGAATTAAACGCATTTAAACAAGGTGCAGGTGTTGATGTAACTTCCTTAAAAGATGAATGGCATCAGCGGGTAAATGAAATATTTGCCGAAGCTATGCTTCCCGTGCCTGCAGCGAATGGGCAGGGTTTTAGTCATACAGGAGGCAAACAAGGGTTGCATACAGAATATATCGGTTTCGTGCTTGCTGAAATGCAATACATGCAACGCACTTATCCGGGATGTGAATGGTGATGAATACAACAACTAACATATCAACTCAACATATTTGGTCGATACTCGAAGATGTAACCGATCCTGAAGTGCCTGTGCTGTCGGTAGTTGATCTGGGTGTAATCAGGGATATAAAATTATTCAGTTCGTCAACGGGTGAAGATGGTATTGAAGTGGTGATCACCCCCACTTACTCAGGTTGCCCTGCTATGGATGTTATTCGCATGAACATACGAATGGCGCTGCTGCAACATGGCTTCCGGAACGTTCAGATAACTACTGTTTTATCACCGGCCTGGACAACCGATTGGATGAGCGAAGCAGGTAAACAAAAACTAAAGGTCTATGGCATTGCGCCGCCTAATCCAAAGCAACAGGTTTGCAACACGCAGTTGTTTGCTGAAGAAGAAGCGATTCAATGTCCGCATTGTAACTCGTACAACACCCGCCGGATAAGTGAGTTTGGGTCAACCGCCTGCAAAGCGCTGTATCAATGCAATGATTGCCACGAACCATTCGACTATTTTAAATGCCATTAATGAAGTCTGCTTCTTAAATTGTACTGCAAAAATCAACGATCAATATGTCGCCCATTCTTTTCAGAATTGAAGAAGGAATTGCTACGATCACGTTAAATCGCGCCGAAAAACTGAATTCATTTAACCGCGAAATGGCCTTGCTGATGCAGCAAAAGCTCGATGAATGCGCCTCATTGCATACCATTCGCTGCGTGGTTATAACGGGTGCAGGTAAAGGATTTTCGGCCGGTCAGGACCTCGCAGAAGCGATGGACCCGGAAGGGCCCGGCATGCAACGCATTTTAAGTGAACATTACAATCCCATTATAACCCGCATTCGTAATTTGCCAAAACCGGTGTTGGCGGCTGTAAACGGAGTTGCTGCCGGTGCCGGCGCCAATATTGCCCTGGCCTGTGATATAGTAGTGGCCGCCGAATCGGCCTCCTTTATTCAGGCGTTTTCAAAACTGGGTTTAATACCCGATAGCGGCGGAACGTATATACTGCCCCGTTTGGTAGGCTGGCAAAAAGCAAGCGCCATTATGATGTTGGGTGATAAAATACCTGCCCATCAGGCTGAGCAAATGGGTATGTTATATAAAGTGTTCAGCAACGAAGATTTTATAACCGAAACTAATAAGATAGCTGCCACGCTTGCACAAATGCCCACAAAAGGATTGGCCTATACCAAACATGTTCTTAATTATTCAATGACCAATAGCCTGGAGCAGCAATTACTGCTCGAAGATGAATTTCAGCAAAAAGCTGCCAATACCAGTGATTTTAAGGAAGGCCTGCAATCGTTTCTTGAAAAAAGAGCGCCTGTGTTTAAAGGCGAATAAAGGGTGGGCGCGCGTTTTCGGTGTTGGTTCACTTTTTACTTAATGTTAGTTGTGAGCCATTCTGGCTTAAAAAATATATTTATGTCGCTACAAAAATCAAAAGCCACAGCCATCGTTGACATCATGATGCATAAAGACTATTTCAGTCAATGGCTGGGTATTGAAAGACTTGAGGAAAGAGCGGGCTTTTGCCGGTTAAAGATGACCATTCGGTCCGAAATGTGTAACGGTTTTGAAATTGCCCATGGCGGCATCAGTTATTCGCTGGCAGATAGTGCCCTGGCTTTTGCGTCGAACAGCCATGGCCGGCAGGCGGTATCGGTTGAAACATCTATTTCTCATATTAAACCCTTAAAAGCCGGCGACACAATTATAGCCACTGCCGAAGAAAAAAGCTGCAGCAATAAAATAGCGATATACGAAGTGCGTGTTGAAAAAGAAAATGGGGAGCTTTCAGCTCTTTTTAAGGGAACCGTTTTTAGAAAAGAAACCGAGTGGAACATAAGTTAAAAGCTCGTGCAAAGGCGCTAAGGCGCGAAAAAAGTTGATTTATTCTTTGCGGCTTTGCGTCTTTGCGAGAAATTTAATTCTTCCCCGTTTCAACTTTTCGCAGATCATCCTGCTTGCTCTCTTTCAAATTCATTTTATCAAAATCGGCGCCCCGCTGAAACAGCACACTGAAATTATGAAGTTCGTCAATTTCAATGGTTGCCTGTTGCCAGGTGAAGTCTATGATATGCCCGCCCGCCTCCTGCTTGTCGGAAATAAAATGAAAATGATAGCCGCCGATACTAACGCCGTCGAGGTACGGGGGTAATTTATATCCTATCAGTACGCCTTTTACTTTGTGAAACTCAAAAAAATGCTGCTTATCGATCATGGCAGCCAATGGTGCAAAAGGTTCGTTTTGCACAGGCGGGAAAGCCCTTGTTTTTACATATTCAAAAACACCCGATATGCGAATGGCGTACATATTGTTGCCGGTAATAAAAGAATCGATCCAATGCAAAGCTTTTTCTTTGCTCACTGAAGCCGGCGAGGTAAGAACTGTATCTGCCTTAAAATAATTTACAAGAAATAAAGATGTGGTCAATGAATCTGCCACCTGTTTGGTTTGACCTGTAAAAGTGGTTTGGTACACTTTGCCTTTGTTCATCACCAGTTCGCCATCGAGCAAATCAGGTGCACCTAATCCAAAGTCGCCATGTTTCTTTATTTCTTTTACAGGCGCTACGCCACGGTACAAGCCACTTATAAACGCATTGGCAAGGCCTGCCTGGTACAGGCAATCGTATCCGTTTGTGATGCTGCCGGGGTGGAAATTGTTTGCTTTTTTTGATTGCGCCAGCCCCGCTGCTGATAGTGCCAGCATTGTGGCAAAAGCGATTACCTGTTTTAATACTTTCATGTACACTGCTTGTTGTGCCCTAAAAATAATTGTATTGCACTAATTAATGATTTAATTTTTGTGCAGTTACATTATCGCACAAATGAAGCAAACGCTTTGGCATATTTGGTTGGAAAAAATTCCTGCACATGATAATGGGCAATATCATTTTTATTAAACGGATCCTCGGCAATAATTTTCTTTATCTCTTCGCCATCAACATGCTGTACCAGTATAATACCACCCGTGCGCGGATTTTTTCGGCCTGAGAAAATAAATTTTCCCAGCTCATAGTATTTATCAAGAAAGGCTACATGTTCATCCATAAATTTGTCTACTTCGCTCAGTGGTTTTTTATAAGTGAGATCGATCAAAAACATAATAACAAATTTTCAGGGTTATGAACTAATAAGCACCGGAAGGTTGTTTCAACCATCCGGCGCCCGGCAATATCGTTAACCCGGCAATACTTTAATGATTGACCATCTTTAAAGCGCCTTCGCTATACCGGTTACCTGTATTTGGATAACGGTTAATCACTTCTTCAATCTGTTGCAGGTCGGTATTGGTTAGCACAATATCAACTGCAGCGGCATTTTCTTCGAGGTATTTTCTTTTTTTGGTACCGGGAATGGGAACGATGTCATCGCCCTGGGCCAGTACCCACGCCAATGCCAATTGCGCAGGCGTGCAGCCTTTTTGTGCGGCCAGTTCGGCAAACTCATTTACCAGTTGCTGGTTGTTTTGCCAATGTTCACCATCAAAACGCGGCAGGGTTCTGCGAAAATCGTCGGCCGGTAAGGTAGTGTTGTCCTGAACGGTAGCAGTTACAAGACCCCTTGCCAGCGGACTGTAAGGCACAAACGTAATACCCAGCTCACGAATCGTATTGAGTATTTCGCCTTCTGCATCCCTGGTGAGTAAGGAGTATTCGCTTTGCAATGCGGCGATGGGATGCACGGCATGCGCTTTACGGATTGATTTTGCGGAAGCTTCGGATAAACCCAGATAACGCACTTTACCTTCTTTTACCAGGTCGGCCATAGCGCCCACCATATCTTCAACCGGCACTTTGGGATCGATTCGGTGCGCATAATATAAATCGATGGTATCTGTTTGTAACCGTTTCAGGCTTTTTTCAACGGCTGTTTTAAGATAGGCGGGAGAACCGTCGAAATAAGTAGACGATGTGCCCGCAAAGTTAGAAGTGGCTCCTTCTGTTTGGCGGAAACCAAACTTGGTAGCGATAAACACTTTGTTGCGGTTAGGCCTCAATACTCTTGAGATCAGTTCCTCATTATGTCCAAATCCGTACATATCTGCCGTATCCCAGAAATTAATGCCCAGTTCCAATGCCCTGTTCAGTGTTGCAATTGATTCTTCATCATTACGCGGGCCATAGGCAAAGCTCATTCCCATACAGCCCAGTCCGATAGCCGACAGCTGAATGCCGGTGTTGCCAAGATTCCTGTACTTCATAGTAAATAAGTTTTATAAAGCAAAGCTAATCCAATAGCATGCCCGGCCTGTAAAACAATTCAAACCAAAAATTATATATATCAAACAATCACTTCTCTGAAGGCAGAAGGGGTGCGGCTGGTTAGCTTACGAAAGAAATTATTGAAGTGCGATGGATACTCGAAGCCCAGTGAATAGGCGATTTCAGAAACATTCCAATCGGTATGCAGCAGCAATGCTTTGGCTTCCTTAACAACCCTTTCTGCAATATGTTCGGTGGTGGTTTTGCCTGTTGCATCTTTTACCGATCTGTTCAGGTGATTTACATGTACCGACAGGCGGCTGGCATAGTCGTTAGCTGTTTTTAAATTCAGGGCATGGCGGGGCGAATCGATCGGGAACTGGCGTTCGAGTAATTCGATAAACAAATTGGTAATACGTGATGATGCATTATGATGTTTGAAATAGGAATCGGCCGGTTGCATTTTCATGGCTTCGTGCAAAATAATGCTGGTGTAATTGCGTAACAGATCGTATTTGTAAACGTATTCCGACTGAATTTCGGCAAGCATTTTTACAAAAAGACCGTTGAGAAAATCAACCTGTTCATCAGTCACAAAGAAAACCGGTGTTCCCCCTACTTTAAATATCGGCAGCTCCTGCAGGCTGGTTAACCGGCCGTCGACCATAAAAAAATCTTCGGTAAACAGGCAAAAATAACCTTCCTGCTGAACGCTCAGCGCCTCCCAGGAATATGGGATCAGCGGGTTGCTGAATAATAAAGCAGGTTTATCTATTTCAATTCCTTTATCAGCGTAGTACAATGTACCTGTGCCGATTATCAGGCTTATTTTATAAAAGTCGCGGCGATTGTACGGCACTACGCGGTTGCAATAATCAGCCCTTGCATACACATTGAAATGCCCCTGGGCAGTGTCAACCGCATGGTGTTGAAGCTGGCCGTTGCGGGCGTAAAACTCCTGCAGACTTTCACTTTTCTTCATTTACCAAAGTTATAAAAATCAAATAATGATATGAGTTTTAATAACACATTGTTAACGCGGGTAATTTATTAACACAAAACTATCTTTGAACAAAGATCTCAGTTATGGTGTACGCATTCAAAGGTTTTATACCAGTGGTTCATCCCTCGTCTTTCATACATCCGCAGGCGGCTGTAACCGGTAATGTGATCATCGGAAAAAATGTATATGTGGGGCCGGGGGCTGCCATCCGGGGCGACTGGGGCGCCATTGTTATTGAAGATGGCTGCAATGTTCAGGAGAATTGTACCATACATATGTTTCCCGGTGTAACGGTTTTATTAAAGGAGGGTGCGCATATAGGTCATGGCGCCGTGATTCATGGAGCTACTATAGGTAAAAACTGTTTGATAGGCATGAATAGTGTGATCATGGATAATGTTGATTTAGGCGATGAATGCATTGTGGGGGCACTGAGTTTTATTAAGGCAGATGAAAAAATACCTGCACGCAGCCTGCTCGTTGGCAATCCGGCAAAAATTATAAAAGAAGTTTCGGATGATATGATACAATGGAAAACAGCAGGTACTTCCTTATATCAGGCATTGCCCGCAGAGATGTATGAACACTGGCAGGCGTGTGAGCCTTTGCGTGAAGTACCGGCTGACCGGCCGCAGCAGGACCTGTTATATAAAACCTGGAATGAGATAAAAGGAAGTTGATAAGTTGATAGGTACCCTTCATTTCCTCAGCTCCACATACTCACCATACACCACATTCCCTTGCTGCAAACGGTAAGCCGATATAACACGGTGCGAACTGCGATTGCATTCGCAACGTTCACTGGTTGTTTGAATATCACTTATGCGGTAAGTACTGTTTAATGCGGGTAATTTTATTTCCCAGTCTTTTTCGGGGTCAATGTCTCTCAGATATCCATGCAGCGTATCTTTTGAGGAGCCAGTCGCCAAAGGATCTATATAAAAACTGTCAATTTTACCGGTAAATGTGTTCCCCGGTTCGTATTTTATCAGTAACAACGTATCGACCTCCTGCCGGTCGAATCCAATAAACTGTAACTGCATTTCATGCTTTACACAGTACCCTTTACAACAAGCCTGTATGAATATGGCAGTGCCGGCAATACAAAAGCTTATCAGCAACAGGCTAAATTTCTTCATAAGGAATTTGTTTATTATGTGACTAT
>Ga0114129_10016693_pt1 | contig 10457 bp, 10 predicted proteins | sample RhiMetdeltSRZDD1_FD_80071 | JGI IMG/M metagenome (GOLD analysis project Ga0114129, IMG submission 80071) | Populus rhizosphere microbial communities from Tennessee, USA - Rhizosphere MetaG P. deltoides SRZDD1 (version 2) (version 2) | ecosystem: Host-associated > Plants > Roots > Rhizosphere >... | reverse complement strand
TTTACCTCTTCTTCATTGCTTCCCGCTTTTGTTCATCGGCATATCGCTTTTGATCTTTCGCAAGCCAGCCTTCGAGTTCGTGAGCGGCCTTTTCCAGCTCATCGCTGTTCAAAAGACCGCGACGCAGCGCTTCAAAGAACGCGCGAGTGCGAATGTTGTACACGAGCTTTTCGTAGGCCTCTTGTTCTGTTCCTTCACCGACTGCAACGAACAGCTTCTCGTAAAGCGTCGCCAGCCGGCTTTCAACTCCTCGCAACGAGAGACTGCATTTCCGTGCTATAGCCCAGTTCGAGAGACCAAGAGCCAGATAGTACAGAGCTTCAGCTTCAAACTCTGTAAGCAACGGACGCTTGAATGAGTCTTTGAACGCGGGATCGATCATGTCAGCGCCGTCTTCCAGCACCGCCGCGACGAAGCGAAGGAAGCGCGACTCCGGATTGTTCTTGTGGATGAAGCCGTAGGCCGGAGGCGGATCTACTGCCTTCACAATCTTTCGAATCTCGTTGATGTAGATCTCGTGGGGGAATTGCGTCCAAAAGATGATGCGGGCCTTGGGGAAGTCACGCCAGATCGCGCGCGCAGCTTTGACACCCGAGAGCTTGGGCATCTGAATGTCGAGAATACAGACCTCGGGTTTCTGCTCGAGCGCAAGCTTCACCGTCTCTTCGCCATCGCCGGCTTCAAAGACGGGAACGTGTTTGGGAAATTCCTTTTCCAGGATTTCTTTCAGGTAGTGGCGTTGGGCCATGTTGTCTTCAGCAATTAGGATCGACATAACACTCTGATAATAGCTCGAAACGTCACTTTCAGAAACGTGGTTCGCCACAGCTTGGGCTCCGTCTGGTACTAGCTCGACAAGCGTATTCGCGCTCGTTGCGGACAAGACGTCCGCGCTTCCGGCATTGCGTCGAATCCTTACACTTGACGCGCTTCTGTCTTCTTACCCTTTAGTTAGTAGCTTAAGCGAGGATTCAACTTGTTACTGGGACCGCGGACGTCCTCGTCCGCAATGAGCGCGCAGCACGAACAAATACTGTTATCATCCTGACGTTTGCATGCCTACGGTCTTCTCGCACAGTATCGCCGCACTCGCCGTTGGAAAAGCTGTTGCGCCACCTGGAATGCCGACCAAGTTCTGGGTCGCGTCTGCGGTCTGCGCCGCGCTACCTGACATCGATGTGGTGAGCTTTGCTTTCGGCGTTCGTTACGACGAGATGTTTGGTCATCGTGGCATCACACATTCGTTCACGTTCGCACTGCTCCTCGGCGTATTCGTTGTCTTACTCTTCTTCCGTGATATCTCTTTGTTCTCAGGCCATTGGTTTTTGTTGGCAGGTTATTTCTTCGTCATAACGGCATCGCATGCCTTGCTCGATGCCTTAACCAACGGTGGACTCGGAGTCGCGTTGTTTGCACCATTCACTAATGAGCGATATTTCTTTCCATGGCGACCAATTCAAGTCTCGCCAATCGGCGTTGCGTTTTTTAGTGAGCGTGGTTTGCGAGTACTGCTCAGTGAGCTGGGATGGATCTGGTTGCCGTCTGGAATACTAGTCTTATTATCAATCGCGATACGCCGCAATAGTGGTTAAATAGAAAAAAGCCTTGTTCGAAGAATTTCAGGTTAGGACTGGTGGCATAAGAAACAAAGTTAACGCGCAGAAAGATTCAACTACCGAACGGGCGCGAAGCGACCGATTGAACTAACCTTGGCGATCCCATCAGTTGAAATCGGTCGCTTCGCTCCCGTTCTGTAGTTGAATGCTTTCTCAGTATTTGGATAACACTGACTAGGTGAAAGGGATCTTAATGAGACGCTTCCTACATGTTGTTATTGCTTGCGGACTAGTGGTTAGTTCATTGCTAACTCATCGAACCGACGCCATTAGATACAAGGCAGTTGGACAGAATGCGCCAACGCAAACGTCGCCGCGTGACGAACGTCTTTGGCAGCGTGCACTCGCAATTCATCACCGCGCAATCGTCATCGATACTCATAACGACATCACCACTCCGATGACGAATGATGATTTCGATCTCGCGGGCTCGCCGCCCATACCGTATCGGACCAACATCGAAAGGATGAAGAAGGGCGGGTTAACAGCCGAATTCTTTTCCCTGTACGTCCGGCCCTGGTATGTAACCCATGGAGGCGCCGCTCGTCGGACGCTCGACATGATCGACGCCGTAAATCGCGCCGTCGAACGTCATCCGAGAGATCTGATGTTTGCAACGTCCGTAGCTGACATCCGGCGTGCGAAGCAACAGCGAAAAATTGCCTGCTTGCTGGGCATCGAGGGTGGCCATGCAATCGAAAACTCTTTGCCAACACTCAGGGAGTTCTATCGACTGGGCGTTCGTTACATGACGCTCACCTGGAACAATACTAACGACTGGGCCGACGCCGGTCGTGGTGAGAAGAAACACAATGGCCTTAGCGATTTTGGGAGGGAAGTTGTGCGTGAGATGAATCGTCTCGGCATGCTAGTCGACGTTTCGCATGTCTCTGACGACACTATGAGTGATGCGCTTGATGTTTCGACAGCACCTATTATTGCTTCGCATTCTTCAGCACGTGCACTCAGTGATGTGCCGAGGAACATACCTGATGACTTGTTAAGACGGATAGCGAAAAATGGAGGCGTGGTTCAGGTTAATTTTTACAGCGTGTTTGTTGATCGCGCTACAGTCGCGCCGCAAAGTGACGCTCGCGATGCGCAGCTGAAACCGCAGCAGGATGCGTTAAATGAAAAATACAAGGATGATCCTGAGCGACTGGCAGAAGAGGGCGACAAGCTGGAAGCTTCGCATCCATTGCCGCCGCTGCCAATTTCCAAGTTGATTGATCATATCGACCATATCGCCAAGGTCGCTGGTATCGATCATGTAGGAATCGGAGCAGACTTTGATGGCGCAGTTGATATGCCTGAGGGTGCGCAGGACGTCTCAATGCTTCCAAACATCACCTACGAGTTGCTGAAACGTGGATACACTGAACGGGACATTCGAAAGGTGCTTGGTGAGAATCTACTTCGCGTCATGGCCCGGGCTGAGCGCGTCGCTCAATCAACAAGAAAGAGCATTAGCGGCAACGGGAGCCTGAAACGAATCCGCTGATGTCCGATACGCTTTAGCTTGTCGTGACGTGCTACAGATTCAACTTCTTTCAGGAATGGGTTCGGGTGCTAACAATGGTTCAACTGTCTCAACGTCAGTTCCTGAAAGAAGTTGAATCTGTGGCATGTCACGACAAGCTAAAGCGTATCGGACATAAAAAGCACGACGAGCAAAATGCCCGTCGTGCTGAAAGCAGAAATTGAAAATTAAATTAGCGGTTCTGTCCGCTTCGGCCACCCTGTTGACCGCCGGGATTGCTGCCACGTCCACCACCTTGGCCCATTTCATCGTCTTCTATGCCACGATTTTCTTTGGTGCCCTGGCTGCCACCCTTTTGGCCAAATTGCTCGTCATCTTGTTCATGACGTCCAGGTAACTGTTGGCCAGGTTTTCCGCCTTGCTGTCCACCTGGATTCTTGTTGAGATCGTCATGCTTCATTCTGTCATCTGCCATAAACTACCCTCCCGTTATCGTTGAATTGTTATGACTCGACCGGAGCTAAGGACACGACCTCCTCTCCGGCCATTCAGTGTGACGCCCTTACCAGTTCAATATTCGTGCCATATTCAGACTACAAAATGCGCGGCAATAGACCGAATTACCGCCCAGACTGAATTTGGAAATGATACAAAGGGAAACGAAACAATACACAAAACAGGTGCTCAGGTAGTGCCGTAATTTGGATCTTCTCTGTGGCTGCACAGAGAAGATCAGATTCCACGACCGCACCGCTGATCATCCCGCGAGATCGCGCGGGACCGCGTGCTATCATCAAACCTCTATGTCACCGGCCGGCGTTTACATACATATTCCTTTCTGTCGCTCACGCTGTTCGTACTGCGATTTCGCCACCGGTCTATACGAATCTGACTTGGCGACTCGATACGTTGACGCAGTCGTCGCCGAGATTCAACGGAGTACCAGCGCATCTGCTCCGCCTCACATCGACACGGTCTATTTTGGCGGCGGCACCCCATCTCTTCTCACGCCCGACCAACTTGAACGAATTCTGGCCGCAGTAAACGAGGGCTTTTGCGTTTCCGCCGATGTTGAAATCACGATGGAAATGAATCCCGGCGCGCTCGCGCTGGAAACGCTGCGAGGTTTTCGCGGATTGGGAGTTAATCGTGCGAGTTTTGGCGCACAAACTTTCGACGACCGGGAGTTGGCCCGACTCGGCCGATCGCATAACACTGCGGATACATTGCAGACCTTTAAGGATCTGCGAGGTGTGGGCTTCGACAATATTAGTTTTGATCTGATCGCCGGTTTGCCCGGTCAGTCTCTCGAGCGGTGGCAACAGAATGTTGAGCAGGCGTTGAGCCTTGGTCCGGAACATCTATCCTTCTACTTACTCGAAGTTCATGCAGGCACGCCACTGGCTGAACATATTCGCCGCGGAATTCAGCCGAAGCCAGACGATGACCTCGCAAGTGTGATGTACAGTCTCATGCTCGAGCGGGCGGTGGAGGCGGGATATAAACACTACGAGATTTCTAATTTGAGCCTGCCGGGATTCGCTTCACGTCACAACACGAAATATTGGACAGGTGTTCCGTACTTCGGCTTTGGCTGTTCTGCTCATTCATACGACGGAAAGAATCGGCGCTGGTCGAACGAGCGCGACATCAAACGTTACCTCCAGGCGGTTGAAACCGGAGCATCACCCGTGGTTGAAGAACAATTGCTGACGCCCGAGGAGATCAGGTCTGAAGCAGTTTTTCTCGGATTGCGAATGATGCGAGGCATTGATGCAAAGCAATATCGTGATGTATTTGGCGTTGATCTTCAGGTCGTTCACAAGAGCGATCTAGCTCGTTTCATTGAAGCTGGATTAGTGGAGATTGATGGCGATTTGTTGAGATTGACCCGTGCAGGAGCACTGATGTCCAACGAAGTGTTCGCGGCGTTTGTGTAGAAGGTGGACCAAAGCTGGTAAAGCAACAGTGGGTGTAAACTGACTGCCGGGAACACCGGCAGGTTTAGAGAGAAACGCAATTACAGAACGGGAGCGAAGCGACCGATTCTTCAAGATGAGTTTGGCTCGCCGTTGAGTCGAAATCGGTCGCTTCGCTCCCGGTCTGTAGTTGAGATTAGACAAAACAACTTCAGAGGACCATGCGCCCCCTTATCATCGCCATCGACGGTCCATCAGGGTCTGGTAAATCGACACTAGGCCGTCTCCTCGCGCGCGCGTTGGGTCTCCTTTACGTTGACACTGGGTCCATGTACCGCGCTGTGGCGCTTGCGGTAATTCAGGATGACATAGACCCTGATGATAGCGAGGGCGTCACAAGTGTTGCTGAGTCTTCAGAGATTGATCTTGAGGGCGATCCGGATTCATTGAAAGTGTTTCTTGGTGGAAGGGACATAACGAATCTGATTCGCAGTGAACGCGTAACTGAAGTCTCATCGATCGTATCGGCCATACCCGGCGTACGGAGAGCGATGGTTGCTCGTCAACGTGAGATCGCCAAGAGAGGCGCTGTTTTGAACGGACGCGATATCGGGACCGTCGTGTTTCCAAATGCAGACATTAAGTTTTTTCTGACCGCCGCTCCTGAAGAGCGTGCAAGGAGAAGATTTGAGGAGTGTCGCGCGACCGACGCAAATGCCGATTACAATGCAATACTTGCGGATATGATCGAGCGCGATCGTCGCGACTCAACAAGAACCGATTCGCCCTTAAAGATCGCGGACGATGCTGTTGTTGTGGAATCGACTGGCAAATCGATCGACCACGTATTCGATGAGATGATGGACCTCATCCGGCAGAGAAAGGGGAAAACGGAGAAGCGGGAAAACGGGGAAAAGGAAAAAGAGAACTAAGACCAAAGGCCAAAGACGAAAGACCTAACTTCGCAAAATGTTCACCGGCATTATCGAAGAACTCGGGAAAGTTCGATCCGTCGAAACGCGCGGCGAAAATGCGCGCATCACCATTGACGCAAACGTCGTCACGGAGGGAACAAGAGACGGCGACTCAATTGCCGTTAATGGTGTGTGCCTTACAGCGCTCGATGTGCGGCCCGACTCATTCGGCGCTGACGTATCGCACGAAACGCTCGTGCGGTCGACCATCGGAACCCTCAAGACTGGTGTGCCAGTGAATCTCGAACGAGCCGTAACGCCAGCGACGCGCCTCGGTGGTCACATCGTTCAGGGCCATGTTGACGGTCGCGGAGAATTTGTGAGTGTTGAAGACCTGGGCGAGTCGTGGACGCTCCGGTTTTTGTATCCCGACGAACTCGCCAGGTATCTTGTTTTCAAAGGTTCAATTGCAGTCGAAGGAATCAGTCTCACCGTTGCGGCCCTTACTGATAGCTATTTCGAGGTTGCGATCATCCCAAAAACATGGGCGGTCACGAATCTTTCGCAGCTTAAGACTGGTGACCCGGTCAACCTTGAGGTCGACGTAATCGCCAAGTACATTGAGCGGCTGTTAGCGGCAAGGGCCCCTCTGGGTTAACCGGCGGTAGGTAAGGCGGCTGTTAGCGGCGGGGGCCCATCTGGGTTAACATTGGCCTGATCTCAAATAGGAGAGCTCAGATCTCAAATCTAAGATCTCAAAAGCCAGAACAAAGATGCCATTTGCCTCTATTGAAGATGCTGCCGCCGATATTCGCGAAGGTCGGATGATCATTATCGTCGATGACGAAGATCGCGAAAACGAAGGCGATCTCGTCTGCGCAGCTGAAAAGATAACCCCAGATATCGTGAACTTCATGGCCCGCCACGCGCGTGGCCTAATCTGCCTGCCGCTCACAGAAGAGCGATGCGATGAGTTACACCTCACCACCCAGGTTGCCGATAACACATCATTCCTGGGCACTGCTTTTACTGTTTCAATCGATGCGCGAAAAGGCATTACCACCGGTATCTCTGCTTCTGATCGGGCTACAACTATCTTGACTGCGGTTGACTCAAAGTCACGTCCGCAGGATCTCGCGCGACCTGGTCATATTTTTCCCTTGCGAGCCAGGAACGGCGGAGTTCTTGTTCGTCCAGGTCAAACTGAAGCGAGCGTCGACATTGCTCGGATCGCAGGTTTGTATCCAGCCGGCGTCATCTGCGAAGTGATGAACGAAGATGGCACCATGGCGCGATTGCCCCAACTCGAAGCATTTGCTGCCGAGCATAATCTAAAGATGATCACCGTTGCGGATCTTGTCAGATACCGGATCCGCAAAGAGATGCTCGTGCGGCGCGTCGTCGAAACCGATCTTCCAACCGTTTACGGCCGTTTCAGGGCAATCGCTTATGAAAACATAATCAACGGCGACCTACACCTGGCAATGGTCATGGGCAACGTGAAGATCGATGAACCTGTTCTCGTTCGAGTTCACACGGAGAATCTAACGTGCGATATGTTCGGCTCGCTCATCGACGACACAGGTTTTCAACTTCACGCTGCGCTCGAAAAAATTGCGGGGGAAGCACGGGGAGTCGTGTTGTATCTGCGACAGCGCGAACACAGTCTGGACTTGGTTAATCAGTTACGTACCTACAAAGTCATGCAGGAGCGCCAAGTGGGTAAACAGGAGGCAAGTCTTGAAACTGGCTATGGCATCGATCGTGATTACGGCGTGGGTGCCCAGATACTTCACGATTTAGGTGTGCGTCGCATACTGCTGCTGTCGAATCATCCCCCCAAAGTCGCGGCTCTCGAGGGTTTTGATCTCTCAGTCGTAGGCAACGTTCCCCTGGGGGAGCGGGCATCTTTAAAGGACCAGGACTCAACAGCGCGAACATAGGTTCAATCCGACGAGCTTCAGGTCGCTCGGATATTTCTTGAGAGGTTGAGTCTTATGTGGTTTACGACAAGCTAAAGCATATCCGACACCCTGGACCAGCCGACGGCGCTTTCAAGTTTCGGTCTCTCCCTCTAGAATTCGAATTCCCCATGTAGTAACGCGTTACTGCGCATACTGCGCGTTCGTCTGTTATGAGCACAGAAGATCCCGTAGAGGGCTCCGGCGACTATCCGCCGGAAAAAGACCCAACACTGAGTAGACGCTGGCGTTACTTTTCGCGCCGGCACGCCATCATCGCCGGTCTAATCATCGGCATCGGTGTATTCGCACTGATGCTGCTGATTTTTCTTGCTTATCGGTTAGGTTTTGTCGACAACTACTTAGCTGGGCAAATCAAAGGCACATTCGCGAACTATGGTATCCGCGCGGATATCAGGGAATTTCATGCAACGTTTCCGCCAAACTTGGTCGAGATGAGCGGGCTTGAGCTGTACGATGCGCAAACAGGTGAAAAGCTCGGCAGGATCGATCAGTTATTAGCCACCGTAAGAGTTGAGGATCTCTATGCTCTCAACCTTACTCGCAATATCAATCTCAAAGACTTGAAGATCGAAGGCTTTGAGGTTTGGGTGGCCTTTGACGCGCAGGGTCGCTCCAACTTTCGCAATATTCATATTCCTCCCCCCGAACCAAACAGACGAATTCTGTTCGCCTACTCAACTGCGCACGTCGAAGTAAAGAATGGGATCGTTCATTACGGCGATGCCCGACACGAGATCTCCGGTGAGGCGCGAAATCTTCAGGCCACGATTCAGCCGGACGATCCGAACGCGCCCGCTGAGAGCTGGATGAACGCCATCACGTTCTCCTCCACCGATTCAACTTTCACCTACGACGGCCATCCCGTAAGCAACATCGATGTTCAAGCTCGAGCGCGTGCCAACCAAACACGTGCAGAAATTCAGGAACTCGTTTTGAAGTCACCGGTCGGCGAAGCACATCTACAGGGCACGATGGACGACTGGCGGGCTCTCCGATATCAAATGAATGTCACTTCGTCTGTAGATCTGACTCAGGTCTCCACCACCTTTAAAACGGATACGGCGTTGCGCGGCGTGGGAAATTTCGTTGGGACCGTAACGGGTGAAGGAGATCGATTCAAGATTGAGGGGGGAATCAAATCTGACGCCCTCGCTGCCGATGGTGTGCGTTTACAAGGCCTGAATGTCACGGGCAGTGGCACGGGCCAGGGCAAGAGTTATCAGATCAACGGTCGGGCTGTTGCCGCACTACTCAATGCGGGCGACTTCCATATCGATACTTTACAAATAGTCGGCAACGTGATGGGAACGGGCACGAACTTCCGTTGGGTGGGTGAATTGCGTGCGGTTGCAGAGAAAAGTTACGGAACGACGCTTACCGGTTTGATACTTCATGATGCGCGCGCCGAGATGAACGAAGGCGTTTTGACTGCTTCTTCCAGCCAGTTTACGGCAAATGGTCTTGTTGCCTCTGGAGCGCGGGTAAACGGAATAACAGCGTCCGACATGCGCCTCCGCCGGCAGGACAATGTAACGACTGCCAGCGTGGCCAGTGTCAAGGCCGGAAGTATTACCGCTTCGAATGCCCAGGTGAAGGGTGTAACAGCTAATAAGATCGATGTAACAGATCGCGAGGGGATAACAAGCGTAAATGTACACGATGTGCAGGTTGGGGCGACCGCAGCTGCCGGTGCAACCATTGGCAGTCTGAATATCGCGGGTGTGCGACTGTCAGTTCGCAATCGTCGAATCGAAGGAGCGACTGCTGATATCAATGCCGGCGCTGTCCAGTTGGCTGACGGTCGAGTGGAGGATGTAAAGCTTACAAAACCTGTCTTCGTGGTGGAGCCTTCGGGCACCTATCGGGCGTCTGCTGATTTGAGTATTGGCGGGGGAGTTTTGGGCCAGATCAACATGGGCCAAGCTCACGCAAAACTGGTCGCGACTAATCGTGACATCCAACTTAACGACTTTACCGCCGACATTTTTAGAGGACGCGCCAGCGGCAACGCCCGCATCGCGATAGCACGAGGCGCCTCATCGCAGATTAATGCGCAGTTTACCGATATCGATGTAGCTGGACCACTGACTGCTATTTCCGGCAGCCCAGTGCCTCTTACGGGCCATGCCACTGGCAACGTGGATCTCACGTTTCCCGGGACCAACTACAAACTTGCTTCTGGAACCGTTACGACTCATGTCGCGGCAGCGGCTGGAGAGGCAACGACGGATCAGATTCCAATAACCGGTGATGTTGCCCTTCGCGCCAACAGCGGCGTTTTTGATATTCAGCAAGTAGACCTGCGGACGCCCGCAACAACGTTCAAGGCAAGTGGCCAGTTTTCATTCGAACGGGATTCAAACTTGCAAGTTGATTTGGCTTCAAATGATGCCGCCGAGCTGGAACGGGTGATGGTTTCCTCCGGGCTGTTGGGCAACGTCCGCGACAAAATGGAAGATTACGAAATTGGCCTCGGAGGTCAACTCGCCTTCAATGGGACAGTCCGTGGGAAGCTTGACTCTCCGGACGTTACGGGTCGTTTC
>Ga0114129_10016691_pt1 | contig 10457 bp, 9 predicted proteins | sample RhiMetdeltSRZDD1_FD_80071 | JGI IMG/M metagenome (GOLD analysis project Ga0114129, IMG submission 80071) | Populus rhizosphere microbial communities from Tennessee, USA - Rhizosphere MetaG P. deltoides SRZDD1 (version 2) (version 2) | ecosystem: Host-associated > Plants > Roots > Rhizosphere >... | reverse complement strand
CGTGACGGCGTAGGCCCGGCTATCGAGGTTCGTGGATCTCGCCTTGAGCGTGCGCGTGGTCGGATCCCAGGTCTCGTCGGCGACGTCCACGGCCCCTTGCACGACGTGTCGCGTGGTGCCGATAACCTGCGGCCGGGCGACGGCGGGACGAATGGCAATAGTGCGTGCGCTCCGCGGTTCGAGGGTGAAGTCCTTCAGGTCGGTGACGGGAGCGTCGCGCCACACGTCGTAGGCGTCGAACGTCGCGCCCTTGATGCCGACGGCGGCGAGCGGCAGCGACACGTCCCGGGGCTCATCCTCCCAGTTCACGACGACGACTGTCCACCACCGGGGTGCGCCCTCAGCCACCCAGACACGCGGCGGGCGGCTGCGGCGCACGCTCCAGAGGCCGCCGCTCCCCAGAACGCGCACCGCCAGCACGTTTTCTCCACCCCAGTTCAGGGCCTCGGGTGGCAGGCGATACCGGCGGTAGGCCTGGGGCTCACCCCGACCGCCCGAGGACAGCTCGCCCGTCTGGCCGACCTTCACGCCGTTCACGAACGCCTCATCCGCGTCCGCGATCTTGCCGAGCTCCAGGTACGCACTCCGCGGTTCGCTCTTTCCGGTGGCTTGACTCGGGAGCCGGAACCTGGTCCGATACCACGCAAACCCCGCGTACTGCGGATGTCCTCCGCCGGCTTCGTCCCAGCGTTGCGGCACGGGGATCGTCTCCCAGGCATCCTCGTCGAACCCACGGGAGCCGTAACTGGGATCGTCGCCCGTCCGAAAGTGCCATGGCCCGCCGATCGGGTAGACAACATCGCCGGTCACGATCGCCGCCGCCGCGTCGCGCTCGGCGGCACCCGCCTCGACGGCCCGGCCCGTCACGGGAGCGACCGGGATCGTGCGCTGCAGCAGGGGCAGGCGATCGGGTGGCAGATTCGGCAGGTTGTCGCCAAGCAGCGTAAGCCCCCCTGTAACCGCGACGACGGATGCCCACACCTCGGCGGCCGCCCGCGACAGCGGAGCGCGCACCACGAGGCAGTCGGGGTCGTTCAACCAGGTCGAGCGGTGATAGAAGCTTCGCAGGCCCGCGGCGCGCGCCGGTGATTGGATCCCCGACCAGGTGACGTCCACGTCCGGCCCGATCCGCATCCCATTGACGAGTCCGACGGCGTGCTGCAACGGCGCCTCGCTCGCGAGCAGGAATGCCTCGGTACCGAGCCCGTCGCGAATCGCGCCCAGGCCGGCGCGGTAAGCTTCGGCGTGAGTCAGGCCGCCGTAGTGCGCTGTGCCGAGGGTCGCCCAGCGCAACCGGTCGACGCGCACGTAGTCGTAGCCCCATTCTCGCACGACGCGGCGGGCCAGATCGAACAACCACTGCTGCACTTTCGGGTGGGCGCCGTCGAGCGCGTAAATCTTGCCACCCCAGGCTTCGCGCGTCTCACATACGACGGGTCCGCTCGCATCGCGCAGCAGCCAGTCGGGCTGCCCGGTGGGGACGCCGGACGCCTCGGCCACGCCGAACGGCGCGACCCAGAGGCCCGCCTTGAAGCCTCGGGCGTGAATCTGGTCGGTGAGCCAGGCGTGGCCGTGCGGGAACCGGGCGTTCGGATCCCACGCGCCGATGGCTTGCTGGTAGCCGTCATCCAGCTCGATGTGTCGGAAGAATCGTCGGTCGAAATGCGCCGCGCTGAAATCCAGATTGGTGATCACGTCCGCTTCCGCGACGGTGCCCGACCACTCGGCCCGCGTGCACCAGCCCGCGGGCGCCACGGCCTGTGCGAGGCGCTCCTGGTCGACGGGCGAGGATGGCACGAATAGCGCGCGCAGCGCCTCCAGGCCGTCGCCCTCGGGATGGAAGCAGAGGCGCATGTGGGAGGCGTCGCCTTCGGGGCGGAGCGGCCGTGCCGGGAGCCAGTCGCTCACCGCTTCGAGCGCGTCCCGCGACAATTGCACGCGGGCCTCTCCAGGCTCGCCTGCGTCGAACGCGATCGCCAGGCCGCGACTCCCGCGGGTGAGGCCCACTGCGGCGTGGCTCGCGAGCCCTTCCGCCTCGGGTGCCCCCACCGCGACCACCCGACTCGAGTCGGCCGAGTGCGCGCCGTTCACGAGTGCGGTGAGTGGCCCATCTCCCGCGAGGACCTCGGCATGGGGGAGCTGGAAGAAGCGCACGCCCCTCACGGTCGGCAGATAGCGGTCCGGAAAGACGGTGACCGTGACGGAGGCCTGGGGCGTGCCGGCGCCGCCGGCCGTGAGCAGCTCCGCTTCGACCCACACCCCGGCGGCCCGGCCGCGCACGACGACGGCGTCGCCGCCCGGAGGGCGGCGGTTTCCCACCGTGCTATCTTCCAGCTCCGCGAGGGTGAGCGGCTGGTCCCCCACCCACGCCACGATTTCGGCGCCGCGGACGACGGGAACGGGTGAGCCCTCACCGTAGTACCACAGCGACCAGCGGCGATGATCGTCGAGCTCGAACCGGAGCCGCCCGACCGCCGGTCCGCCCGACCGCCAGCCCGCCCCGGTCGGACTGTCAGACAGCCGGACAGGCGGACGGATGAGCGCCCCCGAAGTGGCGCCTGTCAGGAGCACAAACGTGCGTCGGTCCATAGTCACAATGTTGACGGCCTTGGTGGGTTTGTCCACGCCGCTCGCTGGTCAGAACGCGGTCACCGCGGGGCTCGCGTACACGGTCGGCAGCGGGTGGCAGGTCGAGGGGTTTGACCTAGGGCTCGCGCGCGCCGTGCACGCAGGTCCAATCGCCGCACTGTCCCTGACGGCGCGGCTCGGCTCGTTCATCGACGAAGGGGCGATCATCAGCGGCGCGCGCGGGTTCGTGTTCGGCACGAGTTTCGCTGCCCGTACGCCGACGTCCACCATCGCCCAGCTCGGCGCGGACACGAGTGGCGGCCAGATCGGGCTCGACTTCACGCTCGAGGCGACGGGCTACGTCGGCTCGAACTCGCCCCTTCCAGTGGGCTCCCCGTGGGGCGGCGTCTCGGGGCTGCTCGGGCTGCGGTTCGGGGATCCTCACGGCTCGCGCCTCGGGTTGTTGATCGGTCCCACGGTGTTCTTGGGTACCGTCACCGATGTCCGGGCGTTCCTCGGGGTGCGGTTCGAGGCGCCGCTGGCGCGGCGGGAGCACCATCCCTAGCTTTGCCACCGATGGCGGTCCCCTCCCTCGATACCGAGCATCCCGGTATCCGGGTCATTGCCGAAGTGGCGTCGGTGCTACAGGCGGGTCTCGCGTCCGGGGAGGCCCTGCACGGGGTGGTGAGCGCGCTGCGGCGCGGCCTCAACCTCCGCCGCTGCCGCCTCTGGCTCCGTACACCTGACGGCACTCGCTTCACGCCGGTCACCACGCCCGGTGACGAAGCCGAGCAGCCGGGCTATGCCCCACCGGTCGCCGAGTGGATGCGACGCGGGCCCCAGCGCGAGGGCGTGCCGGGGGGCTCGATCGTGCGACTCCCGTTGGTCCACGAGGACGAACCGCTCGGCGTGCTCGAGGTGGTCATTCCCACCGGACGCTATGAAGGGATCGCCCACGACGTCGTGGTGGTGGCGGCCCGCATCCTCGCGCCCATGATCGCCGCCACCGAGCTCTCGCAGGACCTCGCCTCCGAGGTCGCGCTGCGCACCCACGAGATCGAGGCGCAGCGCAGCTTCGCCGCGCAGATCATCGACTCCCTCCCCGTCGGGTTGTACGTGATCGACCGTGGCTACCGCATCCGGGCCTGGAACCGCAAGCGCGAGACCGGGACGCAGGGCGTGTCCCGCGAGGACGCCGTGGGTCGCGAGATCTTCGAGGTGCTGGACCGCCAGCCGCGCGATCTCCTGAAACGCGAGTTCGATCGTGTGTTCGATACGGGCGAGCTCCAGCAGGTGGAGATGGAGTCGCAGGCGAGCGGCGAAGCGCGGTACTACCGCATCACGAAGATCCCGATGCGCCAGGACGGGCAAGACATTTCGCACGTCATCACCATCGGCGAAGACATCACCGAGTGGCGCCAGGCGCAGCAGCGCCTCACCGAAACGGAAAAGCTCGCCGCCGTGGGTCAGCTCGCGGCGGGCGTCATGCACGAGATCAACAACCCGCTCGCAACGATCCTGGCCTGCTGCGAGGCCATGGCACTGCGGAGCGAGGATTTGCCCCCCGGTCAAGGCAACGACGAGTACCTGAAGATCATCGATGCCGAGGTGCAGCGCTGCCGCCGGATCGTCGAGAGCCTGCTCGACTTTTCGCGGCCGAAGGGCGTGGACAAAGCGCCGACCGACGTGAACAGCGTCGTGGAGCGCACGCTGTTTCTCCTCAAGCACCACGCGCGGTTCAAGCGGGTGACCGTGGTGCGGGAGCTGGCCGCCGACCTGCCGCCCGTGCTGGGGGACCATGAGCGGTTGATCCAGAGCTTCATGGCGCTGATGCTCAACGCCATGGACGCGATGGATTCGCGCGGTACACTGACGGTGCGCAGCCGCATCAACCCCAACCGGACGGACGAGATCTTGCTCGAATTCATCGACACGGGCACCGGGATCAAGCGCGAGGATCTGCCCAAGATCTTCGAGCCGTTCTTCACGACGAAGCCGCAGGGGCGCGGCACCGGACTCGGCCTCTCCATCTGTTACGGCATCGTGGCCGAGCACCGCGGGCGGATCGAGGTCGAATCGCACGTCGGCGTGGGATCGAACTTCAAGGTGTACCTCCCCACGGGATGAAGATCCTCGTCGTCGAGGACGACAAGACAGTCGGACAGTACGTGAAGCGCGGCCTGACCGAGGCCGGCTTCCACGCGGACCTGGTCGGGGACGGCGCCGAGGGCCTGCGCCTCTCGGCGGGCGGCCACTACGATATGCTGGTGCTCGACCTGCGTCTTCCGGCGTTGTCGGGCCTAGAGGTACTGCGCACGCTGCGCGACCGCGGCGAGGGCATCCCGGTGCTGGTGCTCACCGCGCAGGACGCCGTGGATTTCAAGGTGCAGGCGCTCAAGATGGGCGCCGACGACTACGTCACGAAGCCGTTCTCCCTGGAGGAGCTGCTCGCCCGGGTGGAGGCGCTCGGGCGGCGCCCCAAGGCGATCGCGCCGCCCGTGCTCAAAGTGGCGGACCTGACGCTCGACACCGGGAGCCGCGAGGTACGGCGCGGCGGGAAGCTCATCGAGCTCACCCCCAAAGAATACGCGGTGCTCGAGTACCTCATGCGCCATCAGGGCCGGGTCATGTCGCGGACCCTCATCACGGAGTACGCCTGGGACTACCATTTCGACCCCGGTACGAACATCGTGGACGTCGTGATCACGCGGCTGCGCAAGAAGATCGACCACGGGCGCGAACCCAAGTTGATCCACACGGTGCGCGGGGTCGGCTACGTCGTGAAGGCGTGACATGCAGACGCTGCGCGGGCGACTCACCGCCTGGTACTCGGGTGCCCTCGCCCTCACGCTCGCCGCGTTCGGCGGCGTGCTGTACCTGGACCGCCGCAGTGCCTCCTACCAGGATCTCGACCAGCGGATCCAGTCCGAGGCGGCGCTGACGGCCGGCATTCTCGCCGAGAGCTACCGCGCCCGCGGCACCCTGGTGCGCGCCGACACGGCGCACCACCCCGTGCTCATCCCCGATCTGGCCGCGCTGCTCGAAGGGGTCCCCGACTTCCTCGTCATCACCGCGCGCGACGGCAGCCTGCTGTTCGCGTCGTCCGACGCACGGGCCCTGACGTTCCAACAGGTGGAGCAGCTGCGACGGCTGGCGAGCGCACCGCTCTCCGGACGATCGAGCGGCACGCTTCGCCTCGAGCCCAACGGCCAGAAGATCCACTATGTGGTGCATTACGTCACCGACGCCGGACCACAGTTCGGGGCGATTCTCGCCGGAGCCGACGTCCGCACCGCCGAGCTCGGCCCGGACGAGCTGCTCTCGACCTTCGCCTTGGTGCTACCGCTCGGGCTTGCCCTCGCTCTGCTCATGGGGTCGTGGATTTCGCGGCGCGCGCTGGCCGCCGTGGATCAGATCATCACCGAGGTCCGCGAGATCACCGACGGCCGGAGCCTGCACCGGCGCCTCGCCGAGCCGCGGGTGAAGGATGAGCTCGGCCGGCTCGCCGAAACGTTGAACCAGATGATGACACGGCTCGAGCGCAGCTTCGCCGCCCTGCGGCGCTTCACGGCCGACGCGAGCCACGAGCTGAAGACGCCGCTCACCGTGCTGCGCGCCGGCGTGGAGCGCGCCATCACGACCGCCAACCTGCCCCAGGAGACGCTCGCGACGCTGGAAGAGACGCTCCAGGAAATCAAGCGCATGACGGAGCTCGTGGACGCGCTGCTCACGCTGGCGCGGGCTGACGAAGGCATCGCGCCGCTGCACCGCGTGCCCGTGGACCTGCGGGGGATCGTCGAAGAAGTCCGCGAGACCGGCGAGCTGCTCGCCGAAGAGTCGGGGGTGCGGGTGGAGGTCGCGACGCCGCCCGAGCCGATCGTCGTCTCGGTCGACGCGACACGCATCCGCCAGCTGATCCTCAACCTCCTCACCAACGCCGTGAAGTACACTCCCCCGGGGGGGACCGTGCGCATGCACCTAGGCTCCGCGAACGGCCGGGTCACGCTCAGCGTGGCCGATACCGGAATCGGCATCGCCCCGGGGGATCTCCCGCACATCTTCGATCGCTTCTGGCGCGCCGACTCGGCGCGCACCCGTACTGGCGAGCGTCCCGGCGCGGGATTGGGACTCGCCATCTCCAAGTGGATTGCCGAGGCGCACGGCGGGCGGATCGACGTGGTGAGCCGCCCGGGGCGGGGGACGACGTTCACGGTCACGCTGCCGCGGGAGCCGGCGGCGAGTAAGCTCTAACGCCGTCGTCATCAGTTCGTCACCCTCGAGCCATCCCACCGCAAACGACCGATGCCATCCTGATGGAGACTGCTCTCTCGAGGGTTCTCCATGTTCGATCGACTGATCGCATCGAAGCGTGGCGCCGCGGATCGACCCGCGGTGCCGAGCGGCACCGTGTCGGTGCTGGTGCACGCGGGCGTGTGCGCCGCTGCCGTGCTCGCGACGCTGCGTCCCCACCGGCTGGCCGGCGTCGACGGCCCGCCGATCGTGATCTCGTGGCCGCAACCATCTGTGGCCGGGCCAGACGTTGGGGACCGGTTCGACCCGGTCCCCGGGCCAGTGGCGCCGCCGATTGACGTGCCGCCACAATCCCCCATCGGGCTTCCGCCGATTGACGCCCGCGGGCCGTTCGATCCCAAGTTGCTGTTGCGCGGAGTCGGCGAAGCGGCGGGCGACCACGGCGTGGGCGGGGCGCCAGAGGGTCCGTGGAGCCCCATCGCGGTGGACGAGCCACCGGTGCTGCTCGCCGGCCCGCCGCTCGCCTACCCGGACGTGCTGCGTCGCACTAGCACCACGGGAACTGTCATGGTGCAGCTCGTGATCGACACGCTCGGGCGGGCCGAGCCTGGCTCGCTGGTGCTCCAGAGCTCGCACCCCGGCTTCGAGTGTGCGGCGCGTGCATACGTGCTGGACGCCCTATTCCGGCCGGGGCGCACGCACGGGCGGGCGGTGCGGGTGCTCGTGCGCCTGCCGATCAGCTTCATGCTCAGGCCGCCTCGCTGACCGTGGAGCCCCTCACCCGGCTGTCATCGTTTTGTAATGGGGGCTCCACTAGCGGGCGGGGGCCAATCGGCGGTATTTCATAAGGGGTTACCTGATCGTGCACTGGAGGGCCAAAACCCGTGTTTGACAACCTCATCGAGTCCAAGCGCAAGAAGAACAACAAGCGGGTGTTCGGCGTGGGCGCGGTGTCGCTCGTGGTTCACACCGTCGTGATCGCGGGGGCCGTGTACGCCACGTTGAGCGCCGGCGAGGCGGACAACAGCGTCAAGGTGGACACCGCGATGGTGTTCATGGACCAGCCGAAGCAGGAGAAGCCACCGGAGCAGCAGCCGGTGCAGCTGGACGTGCCGCTCAAGGGATTCCAGACGGTGGTCGCGCCGGACGTGATCCCGACGAACATCCCCCCGGTGAACCTCCAGGAGCATTTCGATCCGAAGGACTACTCGGGCACGGGCGTTGAGGGCGGCGTCTCGACCGGGGTGGTGCCGACCGGCAACGAAGTGTTCATGGAAGCGATCGTCGAAGAGAAGCCCGCCGTGCTCTCCGGGCCGACGCTGCAGTATCCGGAGCTGCTGCGGCAGGCGCAGATCCAGGGCCGCGTGCTGGTGCAGGCGATCATCGATACGCTCGGGCGCGCCGAGCCGCCGTCCGTCAAAGTGCTGCAGAGCCCCAATCCCGGCTTCGACCAGTCGGCCAAGAGCTACGTTACCAAAGCGCTGTTCCGGCCTGCGCGGGTGCACGGCCGGGCGGTCCGCGTGCTGATTCAGATTCCGATCGACTTCCGGCTCAAACAGTAGCGACCCCAAAGGAGCCTCCGCGCTATGAGTCTCTCGCTCTACGACCTGTTCGTATCGATGGGTCTGTTCGCCAAGTCCATCGTGATCATCCTGGCGGCGATGTCCATCTATTCGTGGACGAGCGCCTTCCAGAAGCTGTACCAAATCCTGCGGTCGCAGGGGGAGACGCGGCGGTTCGCGCCCGAGTTCTCCCGCTTCCTGCAGGAAGAGCAGCTCGACGGCGCGATCAAGCTCGCCGAGAAGCAAAAGAAGAGCCACGTGGCGCGCGTCGTCGGTGAGGCGCTCGCCGAGGTGAAGCCCCTGCTGCGGGACCGCGCCACGATCACCGCGGCCGACATCAACTCGGTGGAGCGCGCGGTGGAGCGCGAGATCCTCATCGTCTCGGCCGAGCTGAAGCGCGGCCTCGGCATCCTGGCGACGACGGGCTCTACGGCGCCGTTCGTCGGTCTGCTGGGTACGGTGATGGGTATCGTGAACGCGTTCACCGGCATGGCGGCATCGGGCGGTGGCGGCTCGCTCGGGGCCGTGTCCGCCGGTATCGCCGAGGCGTTGATCACGACCGCGTTCGGTCTCATCGTCGCCATTCCGGCGGTCTGGCTCTACAATTACTTCACGACCAAGATCGACTTCCTCTCCGTCGAGATGACGTACACCTCGAAGGAGCTGATCGACTATCTGATCAAGAGCGTCGGGTCGGAGTTCGGCCGCTCGATCTTCACGAAGGAATTCCAGACGCAGAAGGCGTCGCAGACCAGTGGCCCAGTCAGCCACTAGCGCCCGGGCGGCCGTCAAGGCCGACATCAACGTCACGCCGCTAATCGACGTGATGCTGGTGCTGCTGATCATTTTCATGATCGTCACGCCGCTCATCGCCGCGGGCTTCCAGGCGACGCTCCCGCGCTCGGCGAACCCCGAGAACCGTCCGGAAGGGGAGGGCGAGGTCAAACTCGGGATCGACAAGGACGGTAAGTTCTGGCTCGACCTGGGGTCGGGGCCGCACCAGATCCCTGACGACCAGCTGCCCGCTCGGCTCGAAACGGTCTACGAGACCCATACCCAAGACAAGATTCTGTTTCTCAAGGCGGACAAAGACATCGAGTTCGGCCGCGTGCAGCAGGCGATCGAGATCGCCCGGCAGGCCGGCGTGCGCGTGGTCGGCGCCATCACCGAGCAGAAGCAGACGCTCACGAAGAAGAAGGGAGAGAGCTGACCCATGGCGATGGGGTCCACCGGCGGCGGCGAGGGGCTCAGCTCCGACATCAACGTCACGCCGCTGATCGACGTCCTGCTGGTGCTGCTGATCATTTTCATGATCACGCAGCCGATGTCCCGGAAGGCATTCGACGTGCAGGTGCCGCCGAAGCAGCAAACCAAGAGCAAAGCGCAGAACCAGGCCCAGATCGTGCTCGAGTTGCGCCCGGACGGGTCGTACGCGATCAACGGCCAGCCGCAGCAGATCAACCAGCTTGACCAGGCGCTTCACCAGATCTACGACCAGCGTCCGGCCAAGCTGCTGTTCATCAAGGCGGCGCCGAACCGCAAGTATGTCGACGTGATGCAGGCGATGGACATCGCGCATGGAGCGGGCGTCCAGGTCATCGGCTTCACGCCTCCGGAGCAGCCCAAGAAATAACCGGCGGCACAGCGGTCAAGACGTGGTGTAGGGGCGCAGCATGCTGCGCCCCTACGTGCGTTGTCGGGGTATACCACACGCATCGTGAACCCAACCTTGCCCGACCGCCCGCCGCTCCCCGGGCTCCGCTTGCCGCTTGGCCGGCGTCGGCTCGGGCCCGGGGCCACGTTGGCGGTGTTCGTCCACGCCGTGATCGTGGGCGTTCTCATCATCGGCGGGCGCGAGATCATGGGGCGGGGGCAGGGGGGGTCGCGCGCGGGAGGGGGGGGTGCGAGGGTGAATTTCTTCGCCATCCCCGCCGGTGCACCCGCGGCCGTCGACATGGCGCTGCCTTCGCGCCTCACCCCATCCGAGCTGTCCGCGTTGCGCCGCATCCACGTGGAGTTGCCGGCGCTCGAGCTAACCCAGGCAACCCTGCCGGCGCCGACGGCCGCGCTAGGTGG
>Ga0114129_10016689_pt1 | contig 10457 bp, 6 predicted proteins | sample RhiMetdeltSRZDD1_FD_80071 | JGI IMG/M metagenome (GOLD analysis project Ga0114129, IMG submission 80071) | Populus rhizosphere microbial communities from Tennessee, USA - Rhizosphere MetaG P. deltoides SRZDD1 (version 2) (version 2) | ecosystem: Host-associated > Plants > Roots > Rhizosphere >... | reverse complement strand
CAACAATACGAGCACTCTTCTTATATGGTGTATTTGCCCGTATGCCCATATCGTGCATCGCGTACAGAATACGGCGGTGTACGGGCTTTAGACCATCACGTGCGTCAGGTAGTGCGCGGGCCACAATCACGCTCATGGCGTAATCGAGGTATGAGTCCCGCATTTCTTCGTTAATATCGACGGGACGTACGGTACCAATTTCCATTAAAAGTTGTCTCCCATGGGAACTCGAACTGCGCCCTTAATTATACCCCACCAGGGGGGTAAACACCATTTTCAATAACCTTCAATTTGAGTACAAAACCCCCCTGATTCTGATGGGTCTCTTACGGGTTTGATTGAATTTTCACAGGTGGTATCAATGGAGTTGTCAGACGCTCCACATCAAAGGTCTTGAAGTAATGAAATTCCAGCATCGATTCCGGGTAAAAACACCACTTCAAAAGGTAATGGAGTTTCATCGGCGGCCCATAGCATTGAAGTCGCTGACTCCGCCTCCTGCGTTCATGAAGCTAGAAAATGTGCCTAACCCTACTCGTCAAGGTGATTCGTTTACCTTCAGAATGTGGCTTGGCCCTATTCCCGTTAGATGGGAGTCTAAGTTTCCAGAGTTTACGGATCACAGTTTTGTAGATACGCAGGGATATGGACCCTTTGAGACATGGGAGCATCGCCATGAATTTGTTGCGATCAATCCTAATACGACGGAGATTGTGGATCGGATTGAGGCCCATCTTAGCCAGAATCCTTGGAGGCGGTTTGTTGGGTTGCTGATATGGCTTACACTGCCAGGCTTATTCTGGTATCGTCAGATTCAGACGCGACGAATTTTAGAGAAAAACTCTAGCTAATCTCCTGTGTAGGCGACCAACTTGATAGTCTTTGAAGAATTCAATCCGCTATAATCAGCCTGAATTGTGATAAGTTGCACAGATTGGCGGGAGTATGAGTGTTCCTACTCAACCTGAGCAGGTGACGACAAAAAATATCCCAACTGATCAGGAGAATAGGCAAGAGGCATTTATTCGCTTCGAAGCACTTTCCAAAAGTTATGAAGAGGCAACTCAAAATCGCGTTGTGCTTAAAGACGCTAATGCCGCATTCGCCAAAGGTGAATTTGTTGCGATTCTCGGCAAGAGTGGTACAGGTAAAAGTACCCTACTTAATGTATTAGCCGGGATCGACCAAGCGGATAGCGGCAGCATATGGCTCAATGAGAGAGAGCTAACCGCAATGAATGAGCGCGAGCGTACTCTCTTCCGCCGCCGGAATATAGGATTTATTTTCCAGTTCTTCAATTTGATTCCTACCCTGACAGTTCTAGAGAATGTTACCCTGCCACTAGAACTGAACGATACATCACTGGAAAAAGCAAAATTACACGCGGAACCTCTACTCGAAGAAGTAGGCTTACTGGATCGAGTAAATACATTTCCTGATCGCCTCTCAGGTGGAGAGCAGCAGCGAGTCGCGATTGCGAGAGCACTGGTTCATGATCCTCTTCTTGTGCTTGCCGACGAACCAACAGGCAATCTAGACGAGATAACCAGCCAGCAAATTCTCTCACTACTGGATCGATTGACCCGGCAGACAGGCAAGAACTTGATCATGGTGACTCACAGCGCTGAGGCTGCCGCTCACGCGGATCGCGTTTTGACACTTCATGAAGGGCAGCTTGGGGAAACAAGCCGTGAATAGAATTGATTTGCCATCGCAGCCTTTGTTAACCATCGGCTGGCGTCATTTGATTCGACACCCTCTCCAAACTTTCCTTATGATTCTAGGTATTACGCTGGGTGTCGCTGTTGTTGTTGCCGTCGATCTGGCAAATACAAGTGCCAGCCGCGCTTTTAATCTCAGTGTTGAATCGGTTGCAGGGCGAGCCACACATCAGATCGTAGGTGGCCCGGGCGGGCTTGATGAGCATATTTATGCTAATCTGCGGCAGGCAGGTTTAGTCGATGCGGCTGCACCTGTGGTGACCGAATACGTTACCTCGCCCCAACTTGGCGATAATCCTATACGCTTACTTGGTGTTGATCCCTTTGCCGAAGCCCCCTTCCGAAACTACCTCTCTGGGGAAAAAGGTATTCAAATCGATCAGCTAACGACGTTTCTGACCCAACCCGGTGCTGTTTTGATCTCAACTGACGTTGCTTCCGAATTTGATCTTCATCCTGGAGATCGCATCACACTTGACGTTGGGGGAAGACAAATTAAAGCAGTAATTGCAGGGCTGGTGAAACCTTCTGACGACCTTAATCAGCGTGCCTTGCAAGGGATAATCCTCGCTGACATTTCTACTGTACAGGAACTCACTGGACGGATCGGCAAACTTGATTACATCGATCTAATTCTGCCAGAACAAAGCGAGAAAAAAATTAAGGAGATTACGTCGATACTGCCTGACGCAACTCGAATTGTCCCTGTTAGTGCGCGCACAGGCACGGTTCAGCAAATGACGAGTGCGTTTCAGGTGAATTTAACCGCATTAAGTCTGCTGGCGCTGTTGGTTGGCCTCTTTCTAATCTATAACACGATGACCTTTTCGGTAGTGCAACGTCGTCCTCTGTTTGGCACACTTCGCTGTCTAGGTGTGACACGTCGGGAGATTTTTATGCTAGTTCTTGGAGAGGCACTGATTGTTGGAATGATCGGTGCGGTATTAGGTATTTGTCTCGGTGTTTTGATGGGGCAAGCCGCCGTGCGGATGGTCACTCAGACTATCAATGATTTGTATTTTGTGCTGACTGTTCGCGGCGTCCAGATACCTATTATCAGCTTGATGAAAGGGGCACTGCTTGGCATTGTTGCCACAGTACTTACAGCGTCCCCGCCTGCATGGGAAGCAGCTTCTGTCCCACCAAGAGCGGCTCTATCTCGCTCTGGGCTTGAACGAAAAGCGCAACGTGTAGTAATGGTCGCGGCAACTGTGGGAACAGCTCTCATTTTATGTGGCATTGGTATTTTGTTATGGCCCACTAGTAATTTAGTTATTAGCTTCGCGGGGACTTTTTGTGTCGTCATCGGCGTGGCGATGCTTACCCCTGCTGCAATGATCATCTTAATGCGGGCGGCAACTTCGCTAACATCCCGGATTTGGGGAGTATTGGGGCGGATGGCTCCGCGCGGCGTAGTGAACTCCCTTAGCCGCACATCTATCGCAGTTGCGGCATTGATGGTTGCAGTTGCCGTAACTATCGGCGTAGGAATTATGATAGGCAGCTTCCGCCATACGGTGGTTCTGTGGCTTTCGCAGACTTTGCAAGGAGATATCTACATCTCTGTCCCTGGCGGAGCTGCTTCAACCCCTTCTGAGCCTATTGATCCGGCTGTCCTTGAGATGATTCAGAAATGGACAGGTGTTGCACGAATCGATACGCTGCGTGGCACGGAAGTTGACTCGCCGCTTGGGCCAATCAATCTAGCAGCAGTTCAAAATTCACAAGACCCGAAGGAGGCCCTTTACTATTCGCGCGATGTCCCAATCGATCAGATTTGGGAGGCAGAGCAAAAGGGAGCGATTCTAGTCTCTGAACCGCTTGCTCGTCGATTAAGTCTTCCTAAAAATGGTGGAACGCTAACCCTCTATAGTGATCAAGGGAATCACACATTTCCCATTGTGGCGATTTACTACGACTATGCATCTAGTCAGGGGACTGTGATCATGTCGCTGGATACCTATCGAATGTGGTGGGATGATCACTCTATAACGGCGGTGGCGCTGCGGTTGAAGCCGAATGTGAATGTGGATGAAACAGTATCGGAACTTCAAGCCGCACTCAACCCAATTCAGCGCCTAGCTATTAACCCCAATCAAGTGGTTCGAAATGAAGTGCTGGCAATCTTTGACCGAACATTCGCAATTACCGGAGCGCTACAAATGCTCGCAACGGTAGTTGCGTTTATTGGGGTACTGAGCGCATTGCTCTCTTTAGAGTTAGAAAAGCAGCGAGAGTTTGGCGTTCTTCGGGCAGTCGGGCTGACGACAGGTCAACTCTGGCGACTAGTTATTTTGGAGACTGGCTTGATGGGGGCTGTCGCAGGGATTTTGGCTATCCCAACTGGCTACGCATTATCGCTGATTCTCGTTTACATTATTAATCGCCGCGCATTTGGTTGGACTCTTCAAATGCACATTCCTCCTGATCCGTTTCTTTTAGCGCTAACGGTCGCGATTGGTGCTGCCATACTAGCTGGTTTGTATCCGGCACGACGAATGAGCCAGATGCAAACTGCGGACGCTATACGGTACGAATAGTCTTCCGACTCTTAACCCCTAAATATTGGGTGTCACGCCCACCATGCAGAGTGCTATCGTAGAGAGGATGGTTGCAATAGTGTAATCATCCTTATCTATTAATGAAACGCTCAGGTTTGGAGGGCTAATATGAATACCGGATTTGTTTATGTCATTGTTGGACTGGCGGCACTGCTATTAGCTGTGCCAGTGTTATATGTGTTCCTGAGTGCTATTGGTGCAATAGTGTTCATCAGCGAGCGGCAGGTTGGGATCGTCGTCAAGAAGTTCTCGACCAAAAACTTGCCCGCGGGTCGGCTGATCGCGCTCAATGGCGAGGCGGGCTATCAGGCAGATACACTATCGCCAGGGCTTCACTTAGGTTTATGGCGCTGGCAATATACGATTCATAAGGCTCCATTGACTGTGATCCCACAGGGTGAGATCGGCCTCCTAGTTGCCGCAGATGGCGTATCGATTCCGCCGCAGAGAATTCTCGGCAAGATTGTGGAATGCGATAATTTTCAAAATGCCCGGAAGTTCCTGATGAACAGCGGCGAGAAAGGTCGCCAGCTTGGCATCCTGACGGCAGGCACATATCGTTTGAACACGGCTCTTTTTAGCGTAATTACCTCAGCGAATGCCAAGAATAATGGTATGGAGCAATGGCAGCTTCAGGTCTATCAGGTTTATCCTGATCAAGTGGGGATTGTGACCACACTCGATGGTATGCCTATTCCAGAGGGTGAAATTGCCGGGCCAACGATTCAGGGGCATAACAACTTCCAAAACGCCCAGGCGTTTTTAGATCGCGAAGGCGCTCGGGGTTTACAGGAACAGATTCTCTTGTCTGGCTCGTGGAATCTGAATCCGTGGTTTGCACAGGTCGAGCAGGTTCCGATGACTGAAATCCCGATTGGCTATGTCGGGGTTGTGATCTCGTTTGTAGGGCGTGCGCATGAGGATGTGAGTGGTACTGAGTTTAAGCATGGTGATCTAGTCAATATTGGTCACAAGGGCGTATGGGTCAAGCCGCTCTATCCCGGCAAGCACCCCTTGAATACACGTGTTATGCGTGTGGAGTTGGTTCCGACAACCAACATCGTCCTGAATTGGGCCACACGTACCGAAACACATGGTTATGATGATAAACTCTCATCGATCACTGTTCGGTCGAAGGACGGCTTTGCCTTTCTGCTTGATGTATCCCAGATTATCCATGTGGGTGCTCTGGATGCTCCTCGCGTGATATCGCGGGTTGGTTCAATGCAGAACATGGTTGATCATGTGCTTCAGCCGATTGTTGGTAATTACTTCCGCAACTCGGCTCAGTATTATACGGTGCTAGACTTCCTAAGCGCCCGCAGCGAGCGTCAGGGCGAGGCAGCTAGCCACATCAGGACGGCACTACACGCCTATGATGTCGAAGCAATTGACACACTCATCGGGGACATCAATCCGCCAGAAGAACTAATGCTGACCCAAACAGCCCGTAAGATTGCTGAGGAGCAACGCGCAACTTATGAGATGCAGGAGCAGGCCCAGAAGCAGCGGCAGCAGCTTGTTCGCGAAACGGCGATGGCAGACATTCAACAGAATATGGTTCAGGCTGAGCAAGGGGTGAGCATTGCTGAGCTTCAAGCAAATGCTACGATCAAGACGGCTACTGGCGAAGCGGAATCGATTAAACTTCGCGCTCAAGGTGAGGCAGAAGCCATTCGTGCTAAAGGTGAAGCTCAGGCAGATGCTTACCGCGCAGGGGTAGACTCACTTGGAGCCGAAGGTTATACCGCCGTCCAGATGATGCAGATCATCGGTGATGGGGATGTCCGCATCGTGCCCGAGGTGCAAGTTAGCGGTGGTGATCGCGGTGGGTTGGTAGATGGTCTGTTGGGAACTATGATGAAGGAAAAGGTCTCAACAAACGGGCATGGTAAAAAGATCGAACAAAGTAACGACTAAACCTTCAATCCGGGGTGTTGATAGCGCCCCGGATTTTTGTTGTTTGGATTGAATTAGACAACTCCGATATACTTTTAATAAGTGAAGATTTACACAAATAAAAGCTGAAAAAGATGAAGCGTCTACTTCTACTAATCGCAACTCTGCTGATCATCTCACTCATTATCATTTCGATTTTTACGATTCAAAGTTCAAGACGCCCGCGTGAAGCGCAGATTATTTCTGCTGGGACACCAATGGCCGGATTCGCGCGGGCGACTGGGCCTATTCCTATTACTTTTCCTGAAGCGCATGGACCGCATCTAGATTATCAAACTGAATGGTGGTATTACACAGGTAATCTTGATGCTGAATCTGGAAATCACTTTGGTTATCAACTCACCTTTTTCAGGCGAGCATTAGTTCTCGGCGATCAGGAAGATGCACGTTCTTCGGATTGGGCCACAAGGCAAATTTACTTTGCCCACTTTGCATTGACCGATGTAACAGACCAGAAGCATCAGTCGTTTGAACGCTTCGAGCGTGGGGCAGCAGGTATTGCTGGGGCACAGAGCATCCCTTATACAGTTTGGCTTGACAATTGGCGGGTGGAACAGGCGGGTGATAATCGCTATCACCTGCGTGCTGCACAAGATGCTATTATGCTGGATCTAACTCTGGATGATCTTAAAGGGCCAGTGCTTCAAGGAGATCGAGGCTACAGTCAAAAAGGCGCAGATGTCGGAAACGCATCATATTACTACAGCCTGACTCGGCTTAAATCGCAGGGTACGGTTGCAGTCCGAGGCAAAACGTATTCTGTAAGCGGCTTAAGTTGGATGGATCATGAATACAGTACCCGCGCTCTTACACCTGATGAGGTTGGTTGGGATTGGTTCGCTATCCAATTAGATGATGGCAATGAATTAATGTTATACCAATTTCGGCATAGTGACGGAACTATTGATCCTTTTTCAAGCGGCACGCTCATAGCGACTGATGGAACGATCACCAGCCTGAATCAAAATGATTTTCAGATTCAAGTTAGCTCTATATGGCAGAGTCCACATTCAGGTGGACAGTATCCCGCAAAGTGGATTGTAGAAATCCCTTCTCAGAATCTAATGTTGGATATTGATCCTTATCTGGCAGATCAAGAGCTTTCCGTCTCCTTCACTTATTGGGAAGGTGCAGTTCGAATCACAGGTGTCCACAACGGGAATACTGTCTTAGGAATCGGCTATATTGAGCTTACGGGTTATGTAGGATCGATGGCAGGCCAGTTCTAGCCATTTCATCGCTTGTAATGGGTTCAGGAATTCCATGATAGAATGAGGGAAGATTTGAGCTGCCGCTTGGGGAGTGGCGATGAGTATTCACGGACAAGAGCCATCTCGAAAGAATAGGTTGTTCGCAATAACAGATATTTCTAATTCTGGCGAGATTCAACTGTTAGTCCATAAGCGAAGTACACCTACTTCCTTTCGGATTGAGATTGTTCTGCCAATTGACAACATATTACATCCACCTGTTCATAAAGGGGCGCGGAGTGCAGCAGGGAGCGTCTCCCCTTTCCCGGAAGGTGGACGGTTATTGCTTTATGACACCATAGCCGTCGGAACCGAGTTGGTTCAAGTTATGCTTACTTTGCATCAAGATGCAGAAGAAGGCGTATTCCACATTATCGGTGAGCTGTGGGGCAAGCTGATGCCTGATCGTTTGAGAGCATGCCTTAGTATTGACGACATAGCCTACGAAGCCGAAGTCCGGGATGGGAAGGTTATGTTCGACTCGGTTACTTTTGCCGATAAAGTAGAGCAAATTTCAATGATTCTGATGACTCCCGATTGGCAGGACACATAATCTTGCTGACCTTGTGATGTATTCATGAAGGACCACCTGGAGGAACAGAGGCAGAGACTTGATCAGATAAACTCTGATCTTATCCCCGCCTCAGATATTGATCAGGCCCGAATGCAAGGAGCATCTAGGGATGCTCCTCTTGATTTTGTGACCAGAGGCATCACCCTTGCACGACAAAACCCTATACTCGGCACTGCTTTTGGACTAGAAGCACTTGATACACTTTCTATTTCCAATACAAACGAGTCTCAAGCTGCGGCCCGAATTGTTCTTGCCAGTGGGTTGTGCTATTGGGGCTATTTCTTCGAAGCACTGCCGTATCTTAAAGAAGCACGTCTGTGCCTGAGTAATAGACAACAATCTGATCTGCGGCCTTATCTAACATGGCTTCAAGTGCTTTCCCGCCGCCGCGTCTATCGTATTAGGCATCCATTCGAAACTCTTGTTGAGACTTCAAACCAACTTGAGGAACAAGGGCAGATATTTGCAGCGATGCAGTGCCGCCTCGATGCAACTTCTACGGCAGATCCAACCCCAGAAGCCCTGAATCTCCTTGACCAAGCTCAGACTTATTTCTCCGTCTCAGAATGTGCTGGCGAAGAGGCGATTGCACTTAACATCCGAGCAGCCAGTGAAATCTCACAAGGAGCATTTGATGCTGCGTGGGAACACTTGGATTATGCTGATCGGGCGCTGACAATTGCCCGTATGCCTGCTATGTTGAGTTTCACTTGGTATCTAAAGGGATATTATTTGTACCATCGGCGCATGATCTCTGATGCAGAAGTGTGGCTGAGTAAAGCGCTAAGGCAAAGTGTAGCTCTTAATCATGACTATTACGCCGCCCTCAGTCTATCAATCTTCGCATTGATGACATATGACGCTGGGAAACTAGCAGAAAGTCTTGACTACTCCTATCGTGTTCGAACAATCGCGAAGAGTTTACGCATCAAATTCCTTGAGGCACATAGCGATCTAACGAGCGGTCATGCTTTGGTCCGCCAGGCAAAATATCGTTCTGCTGTGGCAAATTACCATCGGGCCCGAAAGATGTTTGCTCAACTAGAACGAGACAGTCTTACGGCGATATGCGATCTTAATCTGGGGATTGTGGCACGCCGTCAGGGTGATTGGGGAAGCTCACTTTCTTTACTCAGTACTGCTGTTGATCGTTCGCGTTCTCTCGGACTCTATGAGCCATTGGCACTTGGTTTGCATAACCTCGCCAAAACTTATGCTGCTTTTGCCTATCTTGATTCAGCAATTGAGTATGAACGTGAGAGTATCGCCGTCCTACGTGAAGCAGGTGCTCATATTCAATCAATTCGCCCGTCTATCCACCTAGCTCGGCTACTGGTAGAAAAAGGCCTTACGAAAGAAGCACATAATTATTTGCTAAGCGCGAGACGGCAGGCTAAGGCATCAGGACTTTCGTTCGATGAAGCGATCTGCGTGCAGGCTCGAGGGATCACGTTTCAAGCAGAAGGGCGTAACAATCAGGCACTGTATTGGTTGAAGCGAAGTCTCAATCAATTTGAGTCTTTGGATGAGAAAGATGCTGCCTGGGAATCTCGACTTCGTATAGCTGAAATCTGCTTTACTCTTGGCCGTCGCAAACAAGCGCAACGGACGCTTTCAGGGCTAAGCCGAAAAACCCTCCCTTCAGCCTTGCGCTGGCGATGGGAGGTCATCGCAGCGCGCGATGCTTACCGATACGGGCAATCGCGACGGGCAATGGAACTTTACTTAAACGCGCTTCAGCGAACACGAGATGCACGCCGAACATTGCGCAATGAGGATCAAATCGCTGAATTTGTCTTAAGTCTTCGGGGGATTTACGAGGAGTCTTTTGGCCTTGCAATTGAGCGAGGCGAGCCGCATCAAGCACTAGAATCTGCTGAACTTTACGGATCTCAATTGCTTAGTGCTAGGCTCGGATACTCTGTAATGCCCAGCAATAGCAGGGAATCTCAAATTGCTCGTATTCAACACTTGATGAATGCACAGCTTGGCTCCGACTGGTCAATTGTTCGTTATGCATGGCATCAACACGATATCTGGTTATTTCACATCACACCCGATGGGATGACTAGCCGTAGACTAGATTTTCATCAGGGAGTGAATATAGCTCTAAATAGTGCCAGGTTCAGTGATATTACTATGCGGCAGCTTGTTTATTTAGGCCAGGCTCAGGGCCAGAGGAATGCGAAAGAACAAGGTGAGACGGTAAGACAAAGGCTTTTTCAGGCGCTTTTACCGAACCCTATACTAAAAAACGTCGAATCTCGCGACCATACACTGATCGTTATCCCATCAGGCGAACTCTATGGGTTAGCATTCCATGCTTTGTTGGATGGTGATATCCCCCTTGTTGAGAAAACAAAAGTTGTCTATGCACAGTCCTTAGATTTAT
>Ga0114129_10016688_pt1 | contig 10457 bp, 8 predicted proteins | sample RhiMetdeltSRZDD1_FD_80071 | JGI IMG/M metagenome (GOLD analysis project Ga0114129, IMG submission 80071) | Populus rhizosphere microbial communities from Tennessee, USA - Rhizosphere MetaG P. deltoides SRZDD1 (version 2) (version 2) | ecosystem: Host-associated > Plants > Roots > Rhizosphere >... | reverse complement strand
CGTGGCGCGGGATAGCCGCGTGACAGAAATTCCCGGCAGCGAAGTGCAGTGGAATTACCGCCACACATCGTTTCGCGAAGGCGAGCTGCTTCTCGGCGCGACTCTGCGTTTGCAAAGCGACGATCCGGGAAAAATTCGCGAGCGGATGGAAGAGGCGAAGAGTCAGCGGATGGCGACCCAGCCGCACGGCGCGCGTTCAGCCGGATGCTTTTTCAAGAATGCGCCAGCCAGTCCGGTCGGGACCGGCAAGATGATTGACGAGTTGGGAATGAAGGGAACTCGATGCGGCGGCGCCGTGGTTTCTGAGAAGCACGCAAACTTCATCGTGACCGAAGGTGAAGAAGCGAAGGCCGCCGACGCGCTCGCGCTCGCTGAAGAAATACGAGAACGAGTGAAACGCGAGCACGGCATTGATCTTGAATACGAAGTTGAACTTTGGAGTTCTGAGTAGCGCAACTTGTTAAGTTGCGATCTTTGCCTGAAGGAGTCCGCAAGTTAACAACTTGCGCTACCAAACATGAGAGAACAAGTCATCGCATCACGTCCAGTGCGTCGCGCGAATGGTCAGGGGAAAGGTTTCGCCCAACGTCCGATGCGGCGCGATGGGCGTACCGTTGAGCCACGCAGCTTCTCAGTGCGCGCACTGCTCGGCTATGTGCCGCGGGCCTTGAAGACCGCCCTGGTCATTCTCGCAATCATTGGCGCGGCCATTGGCTACCGTGCGGCCTCTTCAGCCTCGCTATTCCAGATTCGTGCGGTCGACGTCGTGGGAACTTCAAGAACTTCGGCCGAAGAAATCGAAGGGCTCGTACGTCGTGCCGTTTCCCGCACAGGTGTCTGGCGCGCCGACTTGTCGGCTTTGAGTACTGAGTTGAGTCGGCTGCCGGGCGTGCGCACGGCGGTCGTGACTCGCGTGCTGCCCGACCGTCTGCGCGTGCGCATTACTGAGCGCGTGCCGCTCGCCGTGGTTCGTACTTCGTCAGGTCATTTCATCTGGGTCGATGACGAAGGCGTCGCTCTCGCCGAGATGAAGACGACCGAGCAGATGCCGCCGTTCTTTATTCTCGGGTGGAGCGAAGACGGGACGAATGAAGCGCGCCAGGATAATGCGGAACGCGTCAAGAAGTATCAGGAAGCGCTGCGCGAGTGGCAGGCGGCGGGCCTCACGGAACGCGTCAGCGAAATAAGTCTGTTCGACGTCCGCGATGTGCGCGCGCAACTGGCGGGAAAAGATTCGCAGATCGAGGTGCGGCTTGGGTCACAGGATCTGGGCCAGCGGTTGAAAGCGGCGCTCGATGTGCTGGACCAGTACAAGCAAACACCGCGGGGTGCTTTGATCACTTACGTCGATTTTCAAGGCGACCGAGTGGTGTTGGGATTTAGCTCCGGCGGGAAAGTGTCGGCCGGAACGGAGAACGCCAATACCACAGGTGTCGAGTCAAGCGCCGTCAGCGCAAACAAGAAGCCGCAGTCGACCGAGAAGCAAGGAGGCAACAAACCTCGTTTGCGGGACGCGGGAGACAAAAAGCCGACGAACGAGAATCGTTCGCGGGTTCGCTAACGAGTTGAGCGGGAAAGTAAATGCCGAAACGATCGACGCACACAATCGGACTCGACATCGGCACCAGCCGCGTCACGTGCATTGTTGCCGCGCCGGGCGAGGATGGCCTGCTGTCGGTCGTGGGCACAGGCGAGTCTGATTCTCGCGGTTTGCGCAAGGGTGTGATTGTGAACCCGGAAGCCGCCGTCGAATCAATCCGGCGCGCGGTCGAGGAAGCTGAACGCATGAGCGGAGTGCAGGCGCAGGAAGTGACTATCAATCTTGCTGGCTCGCACACTATGGGCTTCAACGGCCAGGCCATTGTCGCCGTCGCCAGTCGCGATCACGAGATTACTGGCGAAGACGTGCGTCGCGCCATCGATTCGGCTTGCGCAATTCAATTGCCGGCCGGCCGCGAGATCGTCGATCGGCTGCCGCAGGAATTCATCGTTGACGATCAGGATGGAATCAACGACCCGATCGGGATGACCGGCGCGCGCTTAGCCGTGAAAGTTCACATCGTGACCAGTCCCGTGACCGCGCGGCAAAACGCCATTAACGCGGTGAATCGTGCCGGCCTGATTGTCGCGGACATGATTCTTGAGCAGCTGGCCGCAGCCGAAGCAACGCTGACTGAAGACGACAAGGAATACGGCGCGGCCCTTGTCGATATCGGCGCGGAAACGACCGGTTTGTGTGTGTATCAACGCGGAGCGGTGCAGCACACGGCGGTGTTTCCGCTCGGCGGCTCGCATTTCACGAATGACATCGCCTTTGGCCTGCGCACGCCGATTCCCGAAGCGGAGAAGATCAAGCGCACGTTTGGCTGCGCATCAAGCGCGTCACTCAGCGATGCGATGCGTGGCGAGATGGTCGAAGTGCCGTCCGTCGGCGGGCGTGCGCCGCGTCAACTGTCTCGTCAAATTCTTTGCGACATCTTGCAGCCGCGCGCTGAAGAAGTGCTGATGCACGTCGCGGACGAGATCAAGGACTCGGGCTGGAGTCGGCAGTTATCGAGCGGCGTCGTTTTAACCGGCGGCGGGGCATTGCTCGATGGTATGGTCGAAGTCGCTGAACAGGTGTTCGACGCGCCGGTGCGCATCGGTTATCCCGAACGTGATCGATTCAGCGGTTTAGTTGAAGATGTTCAGAGTCCAGCATGGGCAGCGGCGGCAGGTCTCGCGCTTGTCTCGCAGCGAGCGCATGCGGTTGAGCAGCGCGCAATGGCGGCGAGGCGTGGAGGATCGGGTCGCCTAACACATTTCGTTTCAAAGTTTCGCGATCGATTTAGTAGTAGTAATTTCTGACTAAGTGTTGTATGCTGCCGCGCCGATGGCACAAGATATTGTCCGCAATATTTAGAGTCTCGTGGCGCAGCCAACACAAAATAGACGAAAGAGGCCATGGAAGCCTTCTCGGTTTGGAAGAGAGGAAGCAAGCATGTCACCTGAGGTAAACCAAACTCACAATTCGGCTTCGCCATCCGGCAGGAGCATCAATATCTTCATCGATGACGAGCCGCCCATCACCGGCGCCCGGATCAAAGTCATCGGCGTAGGCGGCGGCGGCGGTAATGCGGTCAATCGCATGATTGACGCGGGCATTGAGGGCATCGATTTCGTCGTAGCGAATACTGATCTTCAAGCGTTGAAGCGTTCGCACGCGCCGGTGAAAATTCAGTTGGGCGGGCGTCTTACCAAAGGCCTCGGGGCGGGGGCCGATCCCGAAGTTGGCCGACAGGCTGCGCTGGAAGATACGGACAAGATTATCGAAGTGCTGGAAGGCTCTGACATGGTATTCGTGACGACGGGTCTCGGCGGCGGAACAGGCACTGGCGGTGCTCCGATTGTGGCCTCGCTGGCGACGGAGTTGGGGGCGCTGACTGTCGCTGTCGTCACGAAACCTTTCCTGTTTGAAGGGCGACGCCGCGCAGAGCAGGCGGAACAGGGCCTGCGCGAGTTGCACGAATCTGTCGATACGGTGATCACGATTCCGAATGAGCGACTCTTTGCCGCTGTGTCGCAAACGGCGTCGATTGGCGAAGCTTTCAAAGCTGCGGATGACGTCCTCAGGCAAGCTGTCCAGGGAATCAGCGACTTGATCACTGTGCCTGGGTTCATCAATCTGGATTTTGCGGATGTGCGCACGATCATGCAGGGCATGGGCATGGCCTTGATGGGGACTGGCTACGCGCGTGGAGAGAATCGCGCGGTCGAAGCGACTCAGGAAGCCATTTCGTCGCCGCTGCTGGAAGAGGCATCGATCAAAGGAGCCAAGGGCGTGCTCATCAACATCACGGGAGGCCCGGACTTGACGCTCCACGAAGTGAACGAAGCCGCGACCATCGTGCGTCAGGAGGCCGATGACGATGCAAACATCATCTTCGGGCATGTAGTCGACGAAACGATGGCCGACGCCATGAAGATTACGGTGATCGCGACTGGTTTCAGTCATCAACCGATGACGGCGGCAGTGGGCGCGGGCGCGACAATGCCGGTTACCACGGCGCCTCGACACGAGCCACCCTCGCCCGACTTTGGTGTCTCGCCAGCGAGTTCGAAGCGCAGTGAGGATTTGGACGTTCCAACTTTCATTCGAAAGAAAGCAGATTAAGGCAGAGCCAGCCCTTGCTCGCCAATAAAGCATCCGCACTACCGACGCATTTTGCGTTTTCCCTCGCGGTCGTGTAGCATGACGCGCAATCCCTAACGAAATTCCGTACGGGTCAATGCGCATCTCTCCTCGGAAGGCCGCAGCCTGCATGTGACGGCTTCGGACACGCCACGCTACGACTGGCGGGAACGCATTTATTCTGAGGCGCTCAATCGCGCTCTCTCGAAATCATTTGGAGGCGAATTGTGAATCGCAAACTTATTCGAACAACCTTGGCGGATGTGAAGGCGAGGCGGGACGTGGTTCCGCAGCAGAACCGAATGTCCGATCAGGGGCCACGTCCGGGCGGAATGCCACAGCAACGGCCAGGACAGAACCAAGCGATGCAGATGCGCAAGCGTCAGCCACCGCCGACGGAAACTCACGCCGAAATTTACTATTACAAGAAACAGATCGACGCGCATACGCCCATGGTGCTGGTGCTGCAAGACGGCGAGGAAATCGAAGGCACGATCGAGTGGTACGATCGCGGCGCATTGAAAATCAACCGACGCTCAGCGCCGAATCTGCTGGTGCTCAAGCGTAACATTAAGTACATGTACAAGGCCGAGGATCGCGTGTCGAAGGTCGAGTCGGCGGATCGAACCGAAACGCACGCGACTGATGAGACTTCAGAACCAGCTTTCGAAAACTAGCGCAAGACGCGCAACCATTCTTAATAGATGAGCATTTCGCGGACCGAATCAATCCATGCGTCCATAGCTCAGTCGAAACCTCGCATCGGCATAACCATGGGCGACCCGGCCGGGATCGGTCCTGAAGTTGTTCTAAAAGCTGTCGCTGAAGAAGAAGTCCAGAGTCTCTGCACGCCAATCATCATCGGCAACGCGGAAGTTCTCGCCCACAATGCGCGCACGCTCGATTTGCAATGCGGTTACGAAATAGTGAGGCAGGACGAACGCCTGCCGCAGCGCGTGAACGCTCCAGTCATTTTTCATCTAGACAATCTGAACGGCTTTGTCGAACCGGGCATTGAGTCAGGCGCCGCGGGCAAAGCGGCCGCGAGTTACATCGAAGCCGCGGTCAACCTCTGCGCCGCGGGAGCAATTGATGCAATTGCGACAGCGCCGATCAACAAGCGCGCACTGTTTCTTGGCGGCTATAGTTTTCCCGGCCACACAGAGTTTTTGGCGTCGCTGACGAGCACCGAAGAATATGCAATGGGCTTTATCGCAGCGAATCTGCGCGTAGTGCTCTTGTCAACGCACGTGCCGCTGGCCGATGCGATTCGCCTGGTCAGAAAGGATCGGATCGAGAAAACGATCCGGTTAGCCGAGCGCGAGCTTCATCGTTGGGGAATTGAACGGCCACGAATCGCTGTCGCGGCATTGAACCCGCACGGCGCCGAAGGTGGTTTGTTCGGAATTGAAGAAGTCTCGGAGATGGCCCCAGCGATCGAGGCATGTCGAGTCGCCGACGGCATCAATGTGCGCGGGCCGTTCTCAGCCGACACGGTTTATCTGCGGGCATCGCGGGGTGACTTCGACGCGGTCATCGCGTGTTATCATGACCAGGCGATGATTCCGGTGAAGTGTTTGTCCTTCGGCGAGGCCGTCAACGTGACGCTGGGCTTGCCATTTATTCGCACCTCAGTCGATCATGGAACGGCGTTCGACATCGCGGGCAAGGGCCTGGCTGAACATTCGAGCATGGTCGCGGCGATTAAGCTCGCCACCGAGCTATCATTGAAATCCGGCGAGTCAAGCCGAGCAGTCGAAGCAGCCTAGAAACCAACGTGTCGCGGCCCCGTCCGTCGGTTTCGTTTATCAACACCAAGTGAGCACACCAGACAAAACCTCCAAAGGACGAATCCTGGTTGCGGACGATGACCCGGCCATCCTGCGGCTGGTCAGCGCCATCGTGGAGAAAGAAGGTTTTTCCGTGGTTGCCGCGCGTGATGGTCGTGAAGCTTACAAAACCCTGCAGTCCGATGCCGATTTCACGGCTGCCGTTTTTGATGTTGTGATGCCGCACATCACTGGGCCTGAGTTGGTCCGCCACATGCGCACCGAAAAAAGATTCATGCGGATTCCGGTGATGATGATGACGGCGGAACAGGATCCGAAACTTTCTTCCGACAGCTTTGCCGCCGGCGCGGTTGTGTTTCTGCCAAAACCGTTCACGACGACTCAGCTGCAGACGATGCTGCGGATGCTGGTCAGCAAGGCCGGCAAGTAAATGCGCGCAGCCGCGTAATTGAAGAGTCCAGGGGCGGGCTGAGGCCCGCTTTTGCATTAAGGAGATGGATTCATGTTTATCAAACGCAATCTCATCGTGGTGCTCTGCGCGATCTTTGCGGCCGGAACGTCTTTGATGGTCACAGGCACCCGCGCCGCCGGTGATCTGTCGCCTAAGGAGGCACGCAAACTAATAGCGCACCTTGCGGGAATTCAGCTCCCGTCGGACGCGGTGCGCGTGAAGAGCATATCTTCGTTCGGCAACTCAGCCGTCGTTGTGGCCCAGGTCGAAACTGCCTTTCGTTTGGTGAATGAGAATGACAAATGGCGGGTGACTGAGATTCGCACGGGCGATCGGCGTTGGGAAGATGTCGATTTACTCGTACGGGCAGTGAATGCCGAAAAAGCGGCTCGGGTGCACGCTGAGCTGGAGACGATCGCGACGGCGCTGGAATCGTTCAAGCGGGAGCGTGGGTCGTATATTGAAGCGAAAAGTGAAGCCACCGTCATTGATTTCCTGAATCCACGTTATCTGGCTCGTGTCATTCGCGTCGATCCGTGGCACCAGCCTTACGAATACGAAGGCACGCGAATCTCGTACGTCTTGCGTTCCGCTGGCCCCGATGGAAAGCCAAACACGGCCGACGACATCACGTTGAGTGGCCCCAGTCGCTAATTTTCACCCGTGTAGCGGCGGTTCCGAGCGGCCTTGTTTTCGCCTTAAAAGAACAAAAGTCTTGACGCAGTTTTCGCGCGGATGCTAGGGTCAAACGAGCGGTCTTGCCCGCTGCACATTTCTAGTTCTGCCGAACCGGAGCGCCACTCGTGATACCTGGAAGTAAACTGCTGCTCGCCGACGATTCCGCTGCCATTCGAAAAGTTATCGACCTCACGTTCACGGACGAAGGCATGCAGGTAACCACGGTGGGCGATGGCCAGGACGCGCTGGAAGAGCTGAACCAGTCTAAGCCCGACGTCGTCCTCGCTGATATCTACATGCCGGGTGTCGATGGTTACGAACTGTGCAAGTTTATTAAACAGAGCGAGCGATTCCGTGGCGTGCCGGTCATGCTTCTGGTCGGCTCGTTCGAACCCTTTGATGAAGCCGAGGCCAGACGCGCCGGCGCAGATGATGTCGTGACAAAACCATTCCAATCAATTCGTGATCTTGTGAGTCGGGTTGGCTCTTTGGTGAGCCATAAAGATGTCGCTCCCGCAGAAGATGCTCAGAATGATTCTGTGCCTGGGATTAATCAGTCGCAGGCGGAGGCGATGGCTGCCGAAGAGTCCGAAATGACTGCGGCCGCCAGTGATGAGATCTCTCCGGCACACGAAGCAGAAACCACAGAGCCATCGACAAACGTTTTTGTCGAGGCACCGGCGATGGAGACTGTAGAAGCGCCCGGCGCGCAGGAACACACGTGCCCGCCTGACATCGAACTTCAAACGGCCGACACAAGGGAGTTGGAACCCATTACGGAATTGACAGCCGTGGAAGCTGAAGCAGAGTTCTGCGATACGATCGAGGTGGAAGTTGTGCAGGAGTTCGAAAGCGCCGAGCCACCGGCGGATGATTTGAGTCAGGACGGCGGGCCAGTCATAGAATCTCAGCCCGTCGAAGCTGTATCAGGTTTTGACGAAGATGGAGTCCTGGATTTGGGCAACATCGACAGCTTTGCCAACGCGACAGTCCAAGGCGATTTCGAGCTGGAGATTGATGTTGCGCCGGTCGAGTCTTCAAGCCACGCGACAGCAGACGCTCCCGAGTCATTATTGGATTCAACTCAGAAGGGAACGCAGCCTTCGGTCGATGTGCAGGAGATGCAAGAGATGCCTGAGTGGAAGAGTGTTTCGTGCAGCGAACGCCCGACTGCTGAACTGGAGTCAGCGGTTGGTGAACAAACGTCGAGTCTAGCGAGTGCGGGCGATCTCTCACCGGCGGCAATTGAGGCCATTTCGCGGCGCGTCGTCGAGCAGCTTTCTGACAAGGTTGTTCGTGAAATCGCGTGGGAAGTCGTGCCTGAATTGTCAGAGCTGCTGATAAAGAAACGCCTTGAGCGTCGCGAGTAGTAGTCGAGACAAACAGTTGATTCAGAGGCGGGACTTGTCCCGCCTTTTTTGTTATTTGAGTGCGAGCTGTCTTGTAAGTGTGCCACAGGATTGGGAAGTCGAATATGAAAAGCTGCTCCGGCTGATTTACAATTAAGACCGCGACTCAAAACCAGATGGCGGGCAGTGGCCCACCTCTCAACGATTTGTTCGAATGATCGACATTCCCAAAACTTACGATCCAAAGGAAGCCGAGGTGCATCACTACGCGCGTTGGGAGGAGCGCGGCTACTTCGCGCCGGAAATCAACACGGACCGAGCCGCGCCCGTGTTCTCGATCGCGATTCCGCCGCCGAACGTCACGGGCTCGCTGCACATGGGCCACGCGCTTCAGCACACGATGATGGACGTGTTGACGCGGCACAAACGCATGCTGGGTTACCGCACGCTTTGGCTGCCGGGAATGGATCACGCAGGCATCTCTACGCAGTTGATGGTGACGCGCGAGCTGAAGAAAGAAGGGCTGACTCGTCACGATCTCGGCCGCGAGAAATTCGTCGAGCGTGTCTGGAAATGGAAAGAAGAATACGGCGGGCAGATTCTCAATCAGTTGCGACGTGAGGGCGCGTCGGTCGATTGGTCGCGGTTCAAGTTCACAATGGACGAAGACCTTTCGCGCGACGTACGCGAAGTTTTCGTGCGGCTCTACGACGAAGGATTGATTTATCGCGGCAATCGGATCGTGAACTGGTGCCCGAACGATCAGACGGTGCTTTCGGATCTCGAAGTCCAGCGCGATCCGCAAAACGGAAAGCTTTACTACCTGCGCTATCCGTTCAAAAACCGCGACGGAGCGATCACTGTGGCGACCACTCGCCCCGAAACCATGCTCGGCGACACAGCGGTGGCGGTGAATCCCAACGACGAACGATACAGTTCGCTAGTGGGCGAAACGCTGATCTTGCCAATCGTTAATCGTGAAATCCCGGTCATTGCTGACGAATTTGTCGAATCCGATTTCGGCACGGGCGCTGTGAAAGTCACGCCGGCGCACGATCCAAACGATTACGAAATGGGGGTTCGCCATAATCTCGAGCAGGTGAACGTCATCGATCGATTTGCACAAATGACTGAGGAAGCAAGCGCGGAATTCGCCGGCTTGGATCGCTACAAAGCGCGCGAACTCGTGATCGAGAAGCTTGAAGCATCTGACTTGCTTGAAAAAGTCGTCGATTATGAATTCTCAATTTCGAAGTGCGAGCGCTGCAAGACGGTGATCGAGCCTTTGATTTCGACTCAATGGTTCTTGCGGATGGATCCGTTGCGCGATCTCGCGCTCGCTAAACTGCGCGAAGACGGCAAACCGCGCTTCGTGCCGCAGGTGCCTTACGAAAAAGTCTATGCCGATTGGCTCGAGAACCTGCGCGACTGGACGATCTCGCGTCAGCTTTGGTGGGGCCATCAGATTCCCGCGTGGTACACGAAGGACGGCGACATAATCGTCGCGCGTTCACGCGGAGAGGCCGAAGCGAAAGCCGGTACGAACGAGCTGACTCAGGATGAAGACGTACTCGACACCTGGTTCTCGTCGGCGTTGTGGCCGTTTTCGACGCTCGGCTGGCCTGACGAGACTGAAGACCTCAAGACTTTTTATCCGACGTCAGTGCTGGTCACGGCGCGCGACATAATCTTTCTGTGGGTCTCGCGCATGATGATGATGGGCCTCAAGTTCATCGGCGCGGAACCATTCCACGATGTTTACGTCACCGGCACGATTCTCGATAAACACGGCCAGCGGATGTCAAAGACGAAAGGTAACGGCGTCGATCCGCTGGAAGTCTTTGACAAGTACGGCGTCGACGCGACGCGTTTGACGCTGGCGCAGGTTGGCTCAACCGACACGCGCTGGAACGAGAAGCAGGTTGAATCGTATCGCAACTTCGCGAATAAGATTTGGAACGCCGCGCGGTTCTGTTTGATGAATGCTGAAGGCGCGGACAAAGTTGAAAGTGCTTTCG
>Ga0114129_10016687_pt1 | contig 10458 bp, 11 predicted proteins | sample RhiMetdeltSRZDD1_FD_80071 | JGI IMG/M metagenome (GOLD analysis project Ga0114129, IMG submission 80071) | Populus rhizosphere microbial communities from Tennessee, USA - Rhizosphere MetaG P. deltoides SRZDD1 (version 2) (version 2) | ecosystem: Host-associated > Plants > Roots > Rhizosphere >... | reverse complement strand
GTGGAGACCGGCAGAGACCAAGGAAGCCCGATCGTCGTTGCTTTAAGCCGCGTCCCCTGCTGAGAGCAGAGTGCGCCGGTTTCGCCTCCGGCTGCCGGTCAGATTTCTTGGAGAGGTTGGCTCGTCTCTCCAGGCGGCTGGCCGGCCTCTTGTCCGGCTACCTACCGACCGACACACGGCCACAGGCACGTGCGAAATTGGGCACTACCGAAATAACATTTTCTGCGCGTTGTGCAAGTGATTTAGTACGTAGTGCGCAAAACTTTCTTAACGTTCTGTTTCGGCGATAGCCGACGTCGCGCTCACCCGCGAGTGGTGAACGGTTCGATGCGATGCGCAGCGCGGATGAACTGCACCATGACGGCAAGGCCGCAGAGTACGAACACGACGTCAAGCACGCGCGCGCCAAGGCTGCCGAGGTCGAACAAGGTGGCGATAGCCCATGAACCTGCAAACGCCGCGCCGAAGACCTCGGCACCGATCAGGATGGCGGCGCTGACGACAGTGGTGGCGTTGAGCCAGTTGATGCGGCGCCCTTGGGCCATGTGAAGCTCCTTTTGCGAGGCGCAATGTCGTCGAAACCCGCTGACAGATCAAGTCCATAGAGCCAGCGCCACCGCCGCTGCCTATCGGGTGGGATTCGGACTTCGATTGCAGGCGCGAGGTGCACGCGCGGTCTGAAAGCGTTCCGGCGGCAATAATGTGGCAGCGATGTGTGTCGAAATCGGCAAACGCGCCGAGGGTGTCACTCACAGAGGGGTCTCGCAAACGGACCCGTCTCCAACTAGATGGACGCAATGACACACTCGCCAGATTCCTCCTTGATCTCCAACCCGCTGCTGACGACATGGACCGGCCCCTTCGACCTGCCGCCGTTCGCGTCGATCAGGCCCGATCACTTCCGCCCCGCCTTCGACCGGGCGCTGGCCGATCATCGGTCTGAGATCGATGCGATTGCCGGAAACCCGGTGGAGCCCAGCTTCGACAACACCATTGCGGCGCTGGAAGCCAGCGGGCGCGAGTTGGAGCGTGTTGCTAACCTGTTCTTCGTGCTCGCTGGCGCGGATACGTCCGACCAGATCGAGGCCGTCGAACGTGATGTCTCGCCGCTCCTCGCCCGCCACAACAATGCGCTCTATCTCAATCCCGCCCTCTATTCCCGTATTGCGGGCCTGTATCGTCAGCGCCATGAGCTTGATCTGGATGCCGAACAGGCACGGGTGCTCGAGCGCTACCACACCCGGTTTGTCCGCGCCGGCGCGGCACTCGACAAACCCGCCCAGGACCGGCTGGCGGCCATAAACGAGCAGCTGGCAACTCTCGGGACCCGGTTCGGACAGAACGTCCTCGCCGATGAGAAGTCCTTCGCGATGCTGCTGGACGAAGGCGACCTCGTCGGGTTGCCCGATTTCGCCCGCGCGGCGGCCCGAGCGGCTGCCGAGGAGCGGGGGCAGCCGAACAAATATGCGATCACGCTGGCGCGCTCTTCGGTCGAGACCTTCCTGCAGTTTTCGTCCCGACGGGATCTGCGCGAAAGGGCATTCCAGGCCTGGATCAGGCGCGGCGAAAACGGGGGAGCAACGGACAATCGGTCCCTGATTGCCGAGATGGTTGCGCTGAGGGCCGAGCGCGCGAAGCTGCTGGGCTTTGCGACTTTCTCCGACTACCGGCTTGACGATCAGATGGCCAAGACGCCGGCGGCCGCGCGCGGTCTGCTGAACGAGGTGTGGGGTCGCGCGCGAACCAAAGCCAGCGCCGAGCGCGACGAACTGCAGGCCTTGATCGCGCAAGAGGGAGGCAACTTCCCACTGGCCGCGCACGACTGGCGTTACTATGCGGAGAAGCTGCGCAAGGCGAAGTTCGACCTCGATGAGGCCGAGATCAAGCCTTATCTCCAGCTTGAGAATATGATCGAAGCCGCTTTCGAAACTGCCGGCCGCCTGTTCGGCCTCTCGTTCAGGCCGGTCAGCATTCCGCTCTATCATCCTGATGCGCACGCATGGGAGGTGACGGATTCAAGCGGCCGTCACGTCGCGCTCTTTATCGGCGATTATTTCGCCCGAACGTCCAAACACAGCGGCGCCTGGTCGACGTCATTGCGCGATCAGGAGAAGCTTTCGGGCGATATTCGTCCGATCATCGTAAACGTTTGCAATTTCTCGAAGCCATCGGCAGGCGAACCCGCGCTGCTGTCCTTCGATGACGCGCGCACCCTGTTCCACGAGTTCGGCCATGCGCTGCACGGAATGCTGTCGAACGTGACCTATCCCTTGCTTGCGGGGACCGCGGTGCCCAGCGACTTCGTCGAGCTGCCTTCACAGCTTTACGAGCATTGGCTGGAAGTGCCGGAGATATTGCAGGAGTACGCCCATCACTGCCGCACCGGTGAGCCGATGACCAAGGGGTTGCTTGAGCGCCTCCTCAAGACCAGGACCTTCAATCAAGGCTTTGCGACGGTGGAATACACCGCGTGCGCTCTGGTCGATCTCGACCTGCATTCACTGCCTGATGCCACAGGGCTCGACGTCTCCGATTTTGAATGCAAGGACCTTGACCACATTGCTATGCCAGCAGAAATCGTTATGCGGCATCGGTTGCCGCATTTTCAGCATTTGTTCTCAGACGGGGGCTATGCGGCGGGGTATTACTCTTACATCTGGTCGGAAGTGCTCGACGCCGACGCGTTCGCGGCGTTCGAGGAGACAGGCAATGCCTTCGATCCGGCGACAGCGACGCGTTTGCGCGACTATATCTACGCCGCCGGAAACCTGCGGGAACCGGCAGAAGCCTATAAATCCTTTCGCGGCAAGCTTCCGACGGTGGATGCGCTGTTGAAGAAGCGCGGCCTTGCTGACGTCGCCTCCACATGACTCTCCACTCCGCCGGACACCGCCGCGGCGTGGTGGCCGCTCCACATATGGTCGCGGTTGCGGATGGGCAAGCAATCCTCAAGGAAGGTGGCAACGCGCTCGAGGCAATGCTCGCAATGGCTGCCAGCATTGCGGCTGTCTACCCGCACATGAACCACGTGGGAGGGGATGCCTTTTGGCTGATCCGCGAACCCTCTGGGCGCGTGCGCGCGCTCATGGGAGCGGGATGGGCCGGCGCCAAAGCGACGCCGCAGTTTTATCGGGACGCGGGCGATGACGAGATCCCAACGCGCGGCCCACTTGCAGCGCTCACCGTTCCGGGCGCGATCGGCACATGGATGCTGGCGCAGGAGGCGTCGAGGGTACAAGGTGGCAAGCTGCCGCTCCCGATATTGCTCGCCCCCGCCATCAATCACGCACGCAATGGCTACACGATTACGCGCAGTCAGGCCCGGCTGACGGAGGAAAAGCTGCCGGAAATGGACAAGTCAGTCGGCTTTAAAAAGGCGTTCCTGCTCGATGGCAAGCCGCCGGATGCCGGCGCCCGACTCAGGCAGACGGAATTTGCCGAAACCCTCGATCATCTCGCACATGCCGGCCTCGACGATTTTTATCGCGGTGATGTCGGTCGGGAGATTGCGGGCGATCTCGAGCGCATCGGCAGCCCGGTGACGCGCGCCGATTTTGAAAACTATCGAGCAACGGTCGATGAGCCGCTGAGCGTCCCGACCAAGGCGGGTACGCTATTTAATTCGCCTCCGCCGACGCAGGGTCTGGCATCGCTGATGATTCTGGCGCTCTTCGATCGAATGCATGTCGCGCAAGAAGACGGCTTCGAGCATATGCACGGGCTCGTCGAAGCAACCAAGCGCGCCTTCCGCATTCGTGACCGCGTGATCGCCGATCCCGACCGGATGACCGACAATGTCGATCGATATCTGTTACCTGCATTCCTCGATGCCGAAAAAGCAAAGATCGATCCGCGCAAAGCGGCGCGCTGGCCGGCGCCCTATGGCGAAGGCGACACCATCTGGATGGGTGCTGCCGATGCAAGCGGCCTCGTTGTGTCCTTCATCCAGTCGCTTTACTGGGAGTTCGGCTCCGGCTGCGTGCTCCCGGCGACCGGCATCTTGATGCAGAACCGCGGCGCGAGCTTCTCGCTCGATCCGAAGGCGCTGAACGCGCTGGCGCCCGGCCGTCGACCCTTCCACACCCTCAATCCCGCTCTCGCCGCGCTTAACGACGGGCGATTGATCGCGTATGGCACCATGGGTGGCGACGGCCAGCCGCAAAGCCAGGCGGCCGTATTCACGCGCTATGTCACGTTTCGCCAACCGCTCGAGAAGGCGCTCGATGCGCCGCGGTGGCTGCTCGGCCGCACTTGGGGTTCGACGCACACTAATCTGCGGATGGAATCGCGATTCGCGGGTAATTTGATCGATCGCCTACTTTCGGCCGGCCACGACGTCGCAGTTCTGAATGAGGCTTATTCCGACACGATGGGTCATTCCGGCGTCGTGGTGCTGCATGCCAACCGGAGCCTGGAAGGCGGACACGATCCGCGTGCCGACGGCGGGGCAGCAGGCGTCTAGATGCTGCTGATGACCGCCTGCACAATTTCCTCGCAACTCATAGGTAATAGGCACGACAGCGGTAACGATTGCCACACTGTAACAATATTGCACGTCACCTTTGTGCCGCACTCCGTGTTAAGGTTCGGCGCATGACCACTTCATCCCGAGCCATCGCGGCCATTGTTCTCGGTCTTGCAATCGCCACTCCGGCACACGCGCATCCGCATGTCTGGGTGACGATGCATACCGATCTCGTCTATGCGCCTGACGGCAGCATTACCGGCATTCGTCACGCCTGGTCGTTCGACGACATGTTCTCGACCTTTGCCACCCAAGGCCTGGACAGCAAGGAGAAAGGCAAGTTCACCCGCGAAGAGCTTGCCCCACTGGCCAAGGTCAATGTCGAATCGCTCAAGGAGTTTGACTATTTCACCTACGCAACGGCCGACGGCAAGAAGACGGAGCTGACCGATCCCGCGCCGGACTACTGGCTCGACTACAAGGATCAGGTTCTTACGCTGAATTTCACTTTGCCGTTCAAGAAGCCTGTGAAGGCCAAAGAGCTCAAGATCGAAATCTACGATCCGACGATCTTCGTGGACTTCTCTTTTGAGAAGACAAATCCAGCCAAGCTGGTCGGTGCGTCGAAATGCAAGCTCGACGTGCACTTCCCGCGCGAAATGACCTTTGCCGAAGGCAAAAAGCTGAGCGAAATCCCAGCCGATCAAAAGAATACGACCATGGCCTGGGGCGCGCAGTTCGCGAACAAGCTCGTGGTGCACTGTCCTTGACGCTGATCCTGCGATCCCGCGTCGCGCAAAGCACTTTGCTGTCGATCTGCATTCTGTTCTTTCTCTCGGCAATCGATGCGACCCTGGCGCAACCGTTCGGTGTGCCGCGCGGAACGCCGTCCACAGAGGTCGGTGGCTTTGCCGGCTGGATCCTTGCCAAGCAGGCGGAGTTCTATCGCATGCTGTCGGGGCTGATCCGCGCTGCGAAGGCGGATGGCAGCGCCGCCTACACGCTGCTTGGCGTTTCGTTTCTTTATGGTGTTTTCCACGCTGCGGGGCCCGGTCATGGCAAGGCGGTGATCTCATCCTACCTGGTCGCCAACAACGAGACCTGGTGGCGCGGCATCGTGCTGTCGTTTGCTTCGGCAATGCTTCAGGCATTCACGGCGATCGCGATCGTCGGCATTGCGGCCGCACTCCTCGGCGCTACCGCCAAGGCGATGGGCAATACGATTCGCGTGATCGAGATCGTCAGCTATGCCTTGATCGTGTTGATCGGCCTTCGCCTGTTGTGGGTCAAAGGCGGCGCGTTCCTGCGCCTTTTGCGTGGCGACAAGCCCGCGCATCACGCGCATGATCAGAAACACCATCATCGTGATCATGCCCATGACCATGGACACGATCATCATCACCATCACAGTCACGAACACGCACATCGCCATCATCACGACCACGAGGACGACGCGTCAGCCTGGGGACACGCTCACGCGCCCGAGCCGCAGGAGTTGACCGGCCGGCATTGGCTCAGGCGCGGGCTTGCCGCGATCGTGGCAGTTGGATTGCGTCCATGTTCGGGTGCGATCATCGTCCTTGTGTTTGCGCTGGCGCAGGGCTTATTTTTGATTGGAGTCGCATCGACGTTTGTAATGGGCCTCGGGACGGCGATTACAGTCGCGGCCATTGCTACGCTTGCCGTCGGTGCACGCGGGCTCGCCGGTCGACTCGCCCAGGCAAAACCCGGAATGGGAATGCTTGTCGTGCGTGGATTGGAAACCGCCGCCGCGCTCGTGATTGTGTTGTTCGGCGCGGCGTTGCTCACCGGCTATATGGTGAACGAGCGATTGATGGGTTTCTAGCGGGGACGCCATGACTGAACACGACGAGCTTTTTTCCGACGGCGCAGCCTACGAGCGTATGATGGGCCGCTGGAGCCGCGTTGCCGGCAAGTTATTTCTCGATTGGATTGAGTTGCCCAGCGGGCTGCGCTGTCTCGACGTCGGCTGTGGCAATGGTGCTTTCACCGAAGAGCTGATCGCTCGTTGCGCCCCAGCCAGCGTTGTGGGGCTCGATCCCTCGAAACAGCAGATCGCCCATGCACGGCAACGCCCCGGAGCGAAGGCGGCTGAATTCCGCGTCGGCGATGCGCAAGCCCTGCCTTTTGCTGACCGCAGCTACGATGCGGCCCTTATGGCGTTGGTCATCGCCTTTCTTCCGAATCCGGCCAGGGCAGTGGCAGAAATGGCGCGGGTCGTGCGGCCCGGCGGGTGGATTGCGACCTACATGTGGGATATCGCCGGTGGAGGGGTGCCGGTGCATCCTCTGTATGAAGCATTAAAATCTATAGGCGCCACCCCAGGAATTCAGCCCAATCCGGAGGCTTCCCGGCGCGAAGCACTGCAAGAGTTTTGGGAGAAGGCAGGACTGCAGGCGGTCGAAACGCGCGTGATCCGCATCCCTGTTGTGTTCTCTAACTTCGACGATTTCTGGGATTCGACCACGGTGCCGGTCGGACCACAGGGCAAAGCAATCGCGGTCCTGCTGCCAGACGCGCGAGAGAAACTGCGAGCAAGGCTGCGCGAGCAGTTGCCGATCGCCGCGGACGGACGGATTGCATATGAAGCATTCGCCAACGCGGTGAAGGGGCGTGTGGCAGCCTGAAATCTCTGGCGCCAGTCAGGCGAAATCTTCCTTGCGCAACTCGATTGGCTGGCCGTGCGGGGTGCGATCGCAGGCGCGATCCCAGGCGTCTCGGTACCGGTGCAGCGTCTCACGGGTCGCCACGCCCTTTTCCGCGACCAGTTTTTCCAGCGCATTCAGCCAGTGCGAATAATAGCTGTTCCCGGTGTCGGGATCGCCCGCTTGCTGCGCGCGCTTGATCTCGTTTGCGAGTGTTGTCGCCCATTCAGGCCAGGTGAAAACACCCCGCTCGTGGAGCGCCAGCGCCATGGCAAATGCCTGCGCTTCCCATGGCTCGCGGAACACCGGGCCATCGGCATCGCGCGGTACGCCCGGAACGGCGATCGCCGCGCGCATCGCGGCCTGTGGATCCATGCTCACTATGCCGGCTCCAGATAAGGCTCCCAGGCGTCGACCGATATCTTGACCGTCGGGTCGCCGTCCGCGCCCCATAACTCCGGGCCATCGAAGCGCACCGTGTAAAGCCATTGCGGATTTTCGCCCGCGCCGACGGCGTTACTGTCTGGAAAAACGTGACACCCAATGACGCGTTCGATGGTACCAATATGGCCGCGCACGTAGCCGGGCAGGCGGGTGTGGGTGCGGAGTTGGATATTCTTCATGCGCACACGGTCGCCAGGCTTGAATGCAGCTCCTGTGTTCGTATCGCGCTCGGTCGGACCGCCGCGATGCAATGTCTTTGCCACGTCAGCGGGCGACAGTACGCGCTTGACCGGCTCGGGCGGGCGCAAACTGTGGCCGGCTTCAATTTCGTCGTCCGACACCAGGCCACGCTCTTTGATCATCTGCTCGAGTGCGGCGAACCAGATCTGGTAATAGCTCATCGAAAGATATTCCGCCGGAGGGCGGTTCTCGCGCGCGAAGCGGCCCATGTCGATGTTCCAGCCCCCGGGCATGCCCATTGCGAGCGTGAGCGCGAAGGCGCGCTTTTCCCATTCGGCATGGAAGACCGGCTCGTTCGGTTCAGGCTTGACCGGCCCGAATCCGTGCTTGCCGCCCATGTCCTGCGCGCGCCGTTCATTTCAGATCCTGCGGCGATTTCGGCAAGCCGGTTCCAATCATCGAATCGCGCGTGACAAGTTCGGCGAGCTTCTCCTCGCTCCAGCTTTCGGTGCCCGCGGGCCGCATCGGCACGACCAGATAGCGAATCTCGGCGGTCGAATCCCAAATGCGGATTTCAGTGTCCTTCGGAAGGGTCACGCCAAAGTCCGCGAGGACCTCGCGTGGATTGGCGACCGCGCGCGAGCGATAGGGCGCCGACTTGTACCAGACCGGAGGCAGTCCCAGCACCGGCCATGGATAGCAGGAGCACAGCGTGCACACGACGATGTTGTGCAGCTTCGGCGTATTCTCCAGCGCGACAATATGCTCCCCCTGCCGTCCCGCGTAGCCGATCTCGGCAATGGCGGGCGTTGCGTCCTTGAACAATCGCGCGCGATAGGCAGGGTCAACCCAGGCCTTTGCCACGACGCGGGCCGATTTTTTTTTCGTAAGTCTCGATCAGGAGATCGAGGGCGGCCGGAGCGACATAGCCCTTTTCCGTGAGCACGGTTTCCAGCGCGCGCACACGCAGCTGGGTTTCCGACAACTCGGAATGCTCGTGGTCATGGTCGTGATCATGCCCGGACATGCAAGCACTATAAGCAAAAGCGGCGGCTTTGTGCCATCATCGGCGTAATGAGTTTTTCGAATATGACCGCGCTTGCCGACCGCATAGACCGAATGACGTCAGGCATAGGCCGCGCCGCGGCATGGCTTGCCCTTTTGGTTGTGCTTCTGCAGTTCGCGCTGGTGGTCGCGCGTTACCTGTTCGGGCTCGGTTCCGTTTGGCTTACCGAGACGGTTATCTACGCTCACGCCGCGCTATTCATGTTGGCGGCGGCCTGGACGCTTTTGGCAGGCGGCCACGTGCGCGTCGATGTGTTCTATGCGGAGGCATCGGAACGCACCAGGGCGATGGTCGATCTGATCGGCGCGCTGGCCCTGCTGCTGCCTTTCATGCTGGTGCTGCTCTGGCTGTCGGTTCCGTATGCAGCGCGCTCGTGGGCCATCTTCGAACACTCGCAAGAAGCAAGCGGCCTGCCGATCGTGTTCGTCCTTAAAACCCTCATTCCGCTGTTCGCGCTGCTGATGGCCCTGCAAGGCGTCTCCCAGGCGATCCGTGCCGCGGCCGTACTGTCGAGGGCGCGGTGATGCTGGCCGAGATATTCGCGATTCTGATGGTCGTCGCCGTCATTGCAGCATTGATGGTCGGCTATCCGGTCGCGCTGACGCTTGCCGGTGTCTCGCTGATATTCGCGGTGCTGGGCAACATCTTCGGCGTCATGAGCTTCGCAATCCTCGGTGCGCTTCCGCAGCGGATCTTTGGCGTCATGACCAATGAAGTTCTTCTTGCGATACCCCTTTTCATTTTCATGGGCGTGATGCTCGAGCGTTCGCGCATCGCCGAGGATTTGCTGGAAACCATGGGCCGCCTGTTCGGGCCTTTGCGCGGCGGACTTGGCATCTCGGCTGTCATTGTCGGCACGTTGCTCGCCGCTGCCAAGGGCGTCGTTGGCGCGACCACTGTGACCATGGGTCTGATCATGCTGCCGGCAATGCTGCGTTTCGGATACGACCCGCGCCTGGCGGCCGGCACTGTCGCTGCCACGGCAACGCTGGCGCAGATTTTCCCGCCGGCGACCGTGCTGGTGCTGCTCGGCGATCAGCTCGGAAACGCCTATCAAGCCGCACAGCTCGGGAAGGGCATTTTCGCACCGCGTTCAATCACGGTCAGCGATTTGTTTGCCGGTGCGCTGCTGCCCGCTTTCGCATTGGTTGCGCTCTATCTGGTTTTTCTTGTCGCGGTGGCGTTCATTTGGCCGAAAGCGTCGCCCGCACTGCCTCCCGATCCGAAGCCGATGCACGGGGGTGTGCTCGTTCGCCGGCTCGGCGAAGTGCTGGTTGCTCCGCTTGCGCTGATCGCCGCTGTTCTCGGCTCAATCCTCGGCGGCATCGCCACTCCGACTGAAGCGGCGTCGATCGGCGCTGTTGGCGCCATCTTGCTCGCCGCTCGCAAGGGGCCGCTCGCCACGCTCCTCAAGCCCGTTAGCGACAAAACCGCGCAGATCGTCAGCATGATTTTCCTGATCCTGATCGGCGCCACGATGTTCAGCCTGGTGTTCCGCGCGCTGGGCGGCGACAACATGGTGCACCGGGCGCTGTCAAATCTGCCCGGCGGCGCAGCCGGCGCAGTCCTTGCGGTCATGGTGGCAATGTTTCTGCTTGGCTTCGTGATGGATGCGTTCGAGATCATCTTCGTCGTGG
>Ga0114129_10016686_pt1 | contig 10458 bp, 10 predicted proteins | sample RhiMetdeltSRZDD1_FD_80071 | JGI IMG/M metagenome (GOLD analysis project Ga0114129, IMG submission 80071) | Populus rhizosphere microbial communities from Tennessee, USA - Rhizosphere MetaG P. deltoides SRZDD1 (version 2) (version 2) | ecosystem: Host-associated > Plants > Roots > Rhizosphere >... | reverse complement strand
TTGCAGGGCGCCCTCGACCGCCTGGAATGGCTGGCCCGCCTAGGCGTCGAGCTGGTGGAGCAGCCGCTGCCCGCCGACCGCATCGAGGAGACGCGCGAGCTGCGCCGCCGCAGCCCGCTGCCGTTCTATGCCGACGAGAGCGTCCACCACGCGGCGGACATCCCGCGCCTGGCCGGGGCCTTCGACGGCATCAACATCAAGCTCATGAAGTGCGGCGGCCTGGCCGAGGCCCGGCGGATGATCGAGGTGGCCCGCGGCCTGGGCATGAAGGTGATGCTCGGCTGCATGATCGAGTCGTCGCTGGGCATCACCGCCGCCGCCCACCTCTCGCCGCTCGTGGACACGGCGGACCTCGACGGGAACCTGCTCATCGAGAACGACCCGTTCGTGGGTGCGACCGTCGTAGCGGGCCGCATCGTGCTGCCCGACGGCCCGGGCCTGGGGGTCAGGGAAAGGCCTGCTTCAGGAACTCCTTGACGCCGGGTCGCGCTCGGCCGGCGTGAGCGCGTCCATCCGGCACGCGATCGGTAGGTCGCCGTCGATCATTGTCAGATGTCCGCGTCATTGTAACCATGGGATCGCGAGTTGTTACCTTTCGTACTTGTTCCGGAACAAGTTGGCGCTCCGCGCGACGTCGACGGCCGCGGCCAGACGGCGAGCAGTAACAGCGGAAGGAAAAGGACGGCCTCGTGGGCCATCAGACGGAGGCCCGCCGGCGAGAACAGCCTCGCGCCGATCGGTGCAACCGGAATCGGTCGCCACGGGGCGAAGTATCGGTCGTTGCTGAAGGGCCAGAGCAGCGCGATGCCCTTGCCGCCGTCGGTGAGCGTGTCCAGGAGCCCATGGCTGGCCACGACCAGCGCGCTGACGACGGCGACACGTATCGGGGAGAGTCGCCGCGTGACGGCGGCGACGCCGACCAATGCACCGATCAGCAGAGCGAAGGGCATGGAGTGAACGGCCCCGCGGTGCCCGAACGGCGCGCCGTATGGAACGCCCAACCGGAAGGCGATCACATCCAAATCCGGCAGGAGCGACAGACTGACGAGCAAGAGCGCCCACGCCCACCGGCCCAGCCCACGAGGCGTGTCCATCAACCGCGCGGCGGCGATCCCGACGGCGACATGGCCGACGCTGGGCATCAGTCGCGGGCGGCGGTCAGGGCTTCAGGACCTGCTCGCGGCCGCTCTCGTCGCGGATCTTGATCGAGCTCGACGTGCCCTTGGCGGACAGGATCACGTAGGTGTCTTTGGTGCCCGTGGGGCCAGCCAGGCTCATCCCGGCTTCTTCCTCCGAGACGCCGATCTTGGCCGACGGCCGCCCGCGCTCCGTGATGAGCCGGAACAGCACCGTCTCCGGGTAACGGTCACCCGCCGCCGATGTGCCCGCGGGCATCACGGTGATGCTGGCGCGGACACGGCCCTGGTCGTCCACGATCTCCAGCCCGCTGCCGCGCAGCACCGGGGTCTTGCCCTGGGCGGCGGCGGGAGGCAGTGCCGACACCGAGAACGCCAGGAGCGCGAGGTTCACGATCGTCAGCGCCAGCGCAGACCACTGCAGCTTCATGACGGTTCCTCCTGGTCGGGTCAGGACGGGCTCGGACAAGGCGCGGGCCGGGAGTTCCCGTTGTCCATGTCCGAGACGATCAGCCACCGGCCGTCCGTGCCCTTCCGCAGCGTGAGCGTGAACTTCCCGACGTCGGGATCGCCCTTCTTCCGCGCATAGGCCCCGATGATGTAGCCCGTCGAGCCCTCGCTGGAGTAGGCCAGCGCCCGAAGGGACAGGGGCCCCCCATGTCCCGCGTAGTGCTTTTCGATAGAAGACCTGCCGTGCACGGCAGGACCGCCGCTGCTGAGGACGAAGCCGTCCTCGGCGAAGAGCGCGGCCAGGGCGCGGTTGTCCTTCCGTTGCCAGGCGGATTCATAGTCGGTGAGCACGCGGGCGAGCTCCGGAGGCAGCGTCACGCTCGGTATCGTGGATGCCCCGCCCGCCGGCGTCTGCAGGACGAGTGCCGCGACGGCTGATGCCAGAAGCATCATGTTTTCGATACCGCCGCTACTCGTACCGTAGCGCCTCGATCGGGTCCAGGTTCGCGGCCTTGCGCGCCGGGTAGTAGCCGAAGAAGACGCCCACCGCGCCCGCGAACGCGAAGGCGATGAGGATCGAGGCGGTGGTGATGCTCGTGGGCCAGGCCAGGAAGCGCGTCAGGCCCTGCGAGGCCCCGATCCCGAGCAGCACGCCCAGGGCGCCGCCCACCACCGAGAGGCCCACCGCCTCCGCCAGGAACTGGCGCAGGATGTCGCGGGTGCGGGCGCCCACCGCCATGCGCAGGCCGATCTCGCGCGTCCGCTCCGTCACCGACACCAGCATGATGTTCATGATGCCGATGCCGCCCACGAGCAGGCTGACGGAGGCCACGCTCATCAGGAGGAGCGTCATGGTGCGGGCCATCTCCACCCGGGTGGCCGCCATCTCCTCGACCGTGCGCACCGTGAAGTCGTCGTCCTCGGGGTTCGCGATGCGGTGCCGCTGCCGCAGGAGCTGCGTGATCTCCGTGGCGGTGGGCTCGACGGCGTCGGAGCTCACCGCGGAGACGAGCACCTGCTGGATGCTGGGGATCCCCAGGACCTTCTTCTGGACGGTGGTGTACGGGGCGACGATCAGGTCGTCCTGGTCCTGGCCGAACTGGCCCTGCCCCTTTGCGGCGAGGACGCCGAGGATGCGGAAGGGCAGGTTCTTGACGCGGATGACCTGGCCCACCGGGTCCTGGTCCGGGAAGAGGTTCTGCACGACGGTGGCGCCCAGCAGGCAGACCTTCTCCGCCACCAGGACGTCGCGCGCCGTGAAGTTGGCGCCGCTCGTGATCGGCCAGTTCCGGATCGTGACGTAGTCCTCGTTCCCGCTCTCGATCGAGGTGTTCCAGTTCTGGTTTCCCGCCACCACCTGGACGCGGCAGCGCACCATGGGGCTCATGCGGTCCACGGTCGAGACCTGCTGGGCGATGGCCTGCGCATCCTCGAGCGTCAGCGTGCTCACCGATCCCGCGCCCTGACGCACCGTCCCCGGCCCGCGCCCGAAGCTGCCCGCGGACACGTAGATGACGTTGGTGCCCTGGCTCTGGATCTGCTGGTCGATCGCGGCGCGGGCGCCGGAGCCGAGCGCGATCATGGCGATGACCGAGGCGACGCCGATGATCACGCCCAGCATCGTGAGGATGGAGCGCACCTTGTTGCGGCGAATGGCCCGGGCCGCGATGCGAACGGTGTTGGACAGCTCCACCGCTAGGCCTCCACCTCGACGGGCGGCAGGGCGGCGAACTCAGCGGCCGCCTCGCGCCGCGTCGCCACGGGAGCGTCCGACACCACCCGGCCGTCGCGGAAGGTGATGATCCGCTCCGCGTACTCGGCGATGTCGGGCTCGTGCGTGATGAGGACGATCGTGATGCCGCGCTCGCGGTTCAGTCGCTGCAGCACCTCCATGATCTCGACGCTCGTGCGGCTGTCGAGGTTGCCCGTCGGCTCGTCCGCCAGGATCACGCCGGGGTCGTTGACGAGGGCGCGGGCCACCGCCACCCGCTGCTGCTGCCCGCCCGAGAGCTGGCTGGGCGTGTGGTGCGTGCGCTCGCCGAGGCCGACCGTCTCCAGCAGGCCCTTGGCCTTGAGGTCGCGCTCGGCGGGGGAGAGGCCGCCGCCGTTGTAGAGGAGCGGCAGCTCCACGTTCTCCAGCGCCGTGGTGCGCGACAGGAGGTTGAAGTTCTGGAACACGAAGCCGATCTTCCGGTTCCGGAGGATGGCCCGCTTGTCGCGGTCGAAGCCGGAGACGTCCTCGCCGTCCAGCAGGTACCGCCCGCCGCTCGGACGGTCGAGCAGGCCGATGATGTTCATGAAGGTCGATTTCCCGCTGCCGGAGGCCCCGACGACCGCGGTGAAGGACCCGGTGGGGATGGCGAGGCTGACTCCGCGCAGGGCGTGGATGGTCACGTCGCCCACCACGTACGACTTGCGCAGGTCTTCGACCTGGATGACGGGGTGCGCCGCCATCTCTACCGCTGCCGGCGCTGCGGCCTCTGGGGATTGAAGGGGTTCGAGGTCCCCGGCGAGGCCCCGGGCCGCGCGGCCGCGCCGCCGGCGGCCTCGCTCTGCTGGCCTGTCACCACGCGCGTGCCCTCGTCGAGGCCCTCGCTCACTTCCACGAACTGGCCGTCGGAGATGCCGAGCCGCACGCGCGAGGGCCGCGGCTCGCCCTTCTCGTTCAGGACGAAGACGAGCTGCGTGCGGCCCGATCCGTCGCCTCCGGCCCCACCGCCCGCGCCCCAGGAGCGGCCCGACCCGCCCGCGCGCCCGGCGCCACCGCCCGATCCTCCGCGGCCGCCCGCGCCGCCGGTCCGCTCCGGCCGGCCCCCCGGGCCCGCGGCGGCGGCGGTCCCACTCTCCTGTCCCTGCCTGCGCCGCTGCGACGGGTCGAACCCCTCGGGTCGGAAGCGGAGCGCGGACGCGGGGATCCGCAGGACGTTGTCCGCGCGGCGCACCACGATCGACACCGTGGCCGTCATCCCCGGCATGAGCCGCTGCTGTGGGTTGTCCACGGCGATGATGGCGTTGTACGTGACGACGTTCTGGACCGTGGTGGGCAGGAGGCGGACCTGCTGCAGCCGGCCGGCGAAGGTCTGGTCGGGATAGGCGTCCACGCGGAAGTCGACCTCCTGGCCCTCCTTCACCCGACCCACGTCGGCCTCGTCGATCGACGCGTTGACCTGGAGCTGCCGCAGGTCGTTGGCGATCTGGAAGAGCACCGGCGCCTGGAGCGAGGCGGCCACGGTCTGGCCCACGTCCACGCTGCGCGCGATGACCACGCCGTCGATGGGCGAAGCGATCACAGTGTGGTTCAGGTCCACCTGCGCCTGGTTCACGCTCGCCGCGGCCTGGCTCACCGCCGCCTGGCTGGCCTTGACCTGGGCCTGGGCTCCCTCGTAGGTGGCCTTGGCCGTCTCGAGGTCGCTCTGCGGCAGCAGCTGCTGGGCCGCGAGCTGCTTCGCCCGGTCGTATTTCTGGCGGGAGTCCTCGACCTCGGCCTTCGATTTGTCGAGGTTGGCGCGCGCCGAGATCAGGTTGGCCCGGGCCTGCTCCACCCGCGCCTGGAAGAGCGAGGGGTCCAGGCGGGCCAGGACCTGGCCCTTGCGGACGGTGGAGTTGAAGTCCGCGTTCAGCGACTGGATCGTGCCCGAGACCTGGGACCCGACCTGGACGGTGGTGACCGCCTGGACCGTGCCCGTGGCGCCCACCACCTCGACCACGTCGCCGCGGTCGACCGCCGCCGTGGCGTAGCGGACGTCTTCGTCCCGGCCCTGCCAGACGAGCAAAGCCGCGCCCAGCAAGACGATGCCGGCCAGGGCGGCGAGGAGGGGCCTCGGGGGCGTGCGCATCTCCACAACAGTTTAGACCGGCCCAACCGCCCCCGGTTGGGCCGGCCCGGTCAAAGGATGTGACCCGCGCCTACGGGTTCACGCCCAGCTGGAGCGGAGTCGACGCGGTGGTCGAGATGCTGGCGCGGCCCGTGGCCGTGACCACGCTCGCGGTCGTCGGCGCGCCGCCGAGGCCCGCCTCCTGCACCCGCTCGAAGTCCACCAGGCTGCGCCGGTAGTCGGCGATGGCCCGCAGCTCCGCCACCTCGGCCACGGCCAGGTCGCGCTGGCTCTGCGTGACGAGGAAGTTCGTGGACATGCCTGCCCCGAACTTCTTGGTCTCCGCGTCCAGGCGCCGCTCCTGGAGGATGCGCGCCGCGCGCGTGGACTCCACGCGCTTGAAGTTGGTCTCCACCGCGCGAGCCGCGGCGCGGACCTCGGCCGTGACCTGCATCTCGAGGCGCTGCAGCCTGGCCAGCGATTCGTCGCGGGCGACCTTGGCCCGGGCCGAGGCCGCCTCCGCGGTGCGGTTGAAGAGCGGGTACGAGAAGTTGACGCCGAGGGTCCAGGTGGGGAAGTCGTTGCTGAAGACGCTGGAGACCGCGTCGCCGAAGCCGCCCGGGATGGTGGAGATCACGGGTCCGCCCAGGCCGTCGCGGACCAGCTGCGTGCCCCCCACGCCCGAGCCCCCGTAAGCGGCGATCACGTCGAGCGCGGGAAGGGTCTGGTTGCGGGCGAACTTGACGTTGATGTCGTCGATTTCCAGCCCCTTGCGGGCGCTCACCATGTCGGTGCGGCCGGACAGGGCCCGGTTGACGGCCGCCGGAAGGTCCACGACCACCCGCTCCGCCGTGGGCCGGTCCACGGGGACGACCTTCGTGCCCCAGGTCGCGGGGTCGTTATCGGGGAAGATGGCGCGCTTCAGGGCGTCCTCCGCGTCCAGGAGCGCGGCCTCGGCCAGGATGACCGCCTCCTCGCGGCTGGCCTTCTCCGACTCGGCCGCCACCACGTCGAGGGGGGCCAGGGTGCCCACGCGCACCTTGATCTGGTTCTCCTCGAGGAACCGATCGGCCAGGGCCAGGCTCTTGCGCTGGGCCTCGAGGTTGTCGATCGAGTACAGGAGGTCGTAGTAGAGGTTCTTGACGTTGGCCAGCGTGTTCACCACGGTCTGGCGGAAGTCCACGTCGGAGATCTCGCGGTTCTTCTTGGCCACGGTGATCTGGCGGCGGTTGAAGTCGATCTTGAAGTCCCGCAGCAGGGGCTGCGCCAGGTTGGCATTGAGCAAGGACGCGAACGAGGGGTTGAAGGTCGAGAAGACGTTGTTGGTGTCCACCTTGTTGTTGTTGAAGTCGAGGCGCAGGTTGCCGCCCGTGGGGACGTACTGCGACGCGCCGAAGTCGAAGACGGTCGTGTCGGTGTCGACCTTCTCGCCGCCCGAGAAGGCATTGCGCGCGGGGTCGGTCTGGGAGTTCTTGCTCAGCGTGGAGAAAAGCAGCGGATCGTAGACGCCCATGGCCTGCTTGATGGCCAGCTCGCTGTCCTCGGGCACGTAGCGCTGCACCGCGATGTCAACGTTGTTGTCCATGGCGCGCCTCACGGCCTCCTCGAGCGTGAGCTGGAGGACAGGCCCCGCATCCGCGGCGACGGTGGCGGCCAACATGGGCGCGCCGCGCGGCGCCGGAGTCGGAGCGGGGTAGGGCGCCGGGGAGGGCGGTGCGGGAGGCTCCTGGGCCCGGAGCGGGCCGGCGCACAGCACGGCGGCCAGGGCCAACGCGGACGCTGTACGACTCTGCCTGGTCATCTCTCTTCTATTCCTCCAACGCTTGCTACGGCGGAACGAGGGGACGCGCGGACCGTCAAGGGAACAAACGAGATAGCCACACGAAAAGTTGCGGGCGACGATGGCGCGTTCAATTCGTTGAGCGGGGTGAAACCCACGAGGGAGCCGGCTCGCCGGGCCCCTGTGACACGTGCGCTGCTCGGGAGAAATGGTAGCCTCCGGCCGCCGACAAAGTCAACGCGGTCAGCATCCTGCTGGACCTGCGCGACCGCCCGTTGCCCTATAATGCCGGCTCTCCGAGGAGGTCCCGCGATGAAGGTGCTCTTGTCCCGCGATGCGATCCGCGCCCGGGTGGCGGAGATGGGCGCCGAGATCGCCAAAGACTACGCGGGGCGGGAACCGCACCTGGTGGGCGTGCTGAAGGGCGCCTGCACGTTCATGACCGACCTGGCGCGCCAGATCGACCTGCCTCTGACCCTGGACTACATCGCGGTGTCGTCCTACGGGGCCGCCACCAAGACCTCGGGCGAGGTGAAGCTCGTGAAGGACCTCGACCAGGGCCTGGAGGGGCGGGACCTCATCGTGGTGGAGGACATCGTGGACACGGGCCTCACGCTGAACTACCTGCTGAACGTCCTCAGGGCCCGCGGCCCCCGCACGCTCAAGGTGGCGTCCCTGCTCTCCAAGCCCTCGCGCCGGCTGGTCGAGACGAAGATCGACTACGTCGGCTTCTCCATCGACGACCATTTCGTGGTCGGCTACGGGCTCGATTACAACGAAAAGCACAGGAACCTCTCCGATATCGTGATTTATTCGTGAGCAAGGGGGGTGCTGAGTCGCACCCCCCTTGAACCCCCCGCTCGCTCCGCGGGAGTGAATCCCGCTCCGCTCGCCGCTCTGGCTGTTGCCATTTCGTCGTTGCAGATAAGCTAAAGGAACATGCGATACGTTCTTGGTATAGACGCCGGAGGGACGAAGACCGTTGGGCTCCTGGCCGACGAGACCGGACGCATCGTGGGTGAGGCCCGCGGCACCGGCGCGAACCTCCAGACCCACGGCGAGCTCGAGGTGGAGAAGGTCTTCGACGGGATCCTGGAGGCCCTGGGCAGCCGCGAGAAGATCGCGGCGGTCTGCCTGGGCATCGCGGGCGTGGACCGCCCCCACGACGAGGAGGTCATCCGCGGCATCCTGCGGCGGCTCGGTTACCGCGAGACGGCCCGCGTGGTGAACGACGCGGCCATCGCGCTGGTGGCGGGGGCCCAGGAACGGGTGGGGATCGTGATCCTGGCCGGCACCGGGTCCATCGCCTATGGCGCCGACCGCGAGGGCCACACGGCCCGCTCGGGCGGCTACGGCTTCCTGCTCGCCGACGAGGGCTCCGGCTACTGGCTCGGCCACCAGGCCCTGCGCGCGACGGTGAGGTCGGCCGACGGCCGCGGCCCGCAGTCCGTGCTGGCCGGCCTCGTCTTCGAGGCGCTCGGCGTGCGGTCCGTGGCGGAGATGGTGCCGGTGGTCTACGAGAAGGGCCTGCCCAAGTTCAGGATCGCCGCCCACGCGGGCCTCGTCCAGCAGGCGAGCGACCGCGGGGACGCCGTGGCCACCGCGCTGCTCGAAGAGGCGGCCCTCGAGCTGTCCCTCGCGGCGCGCGCGGTGGCCCAGCGGATCTCCCTCGGCGGCGGCCCCTACCGCGTGGTCCTGGCGGGCGGCGTCTTCAAGGCCTGCCCCTCTCTGCCCGAGCGCATCGAGCGCTGCCTCGGTCTGCCGGGGGCAGAGCTCGCGCCACTGCGCGTGGAGCCCGCGCAGGGCGCGGTGGCGCTGGCCCTGGACCTGCTCCGCTCATGACCGCCCTGAAGCGCCTCATCGTCAACGCCGACGACCTCGGCCGGACGACGGGGATCAACCGCGGCGTGGTGCAGGCCCACGAGCGCGGCATCGTGACCAGCGCGACGCTGATGGTGAACTACGCCCCGGCCGCCGAGGCGGCGGCCATGGCCCGGCAGAATGCGGGGCTCGGCATCGGTCTCCACGTCCAGCTCACCGGCGGCGCTCCCGCGCTGCCTCCCGAGCAGGTGCGGAGCCTGGTGGACTTCCAGGGACGGCTGCCCGCCAAGCCCGACGGCCTGGGCCAGGCCAACCCGGCGGAGGTCCTGGCCGAGGCGCGGGCGCAGCTGAAGCGCTTCCGCGAGCTGATGGGCCGCGACCCCACGCACATGGACAGCCACCACCACTCGCATCGGGAGAGCTCCGCGGTGCTCGACGCCCTCTGCACGCTGTCCTGGGAGACCGGCGTGCCCGTCCGCAACGCATCGCCCGCGGTGCGCGAGCGGCTGGCGCGCGAGGGGATCCGCACCACCGATTACTTCGTCGAGGAGTTCTACGACAAGGGCGTGACGCTCGAGGAGGTCGTCCGCATCCTCGGGGACCTCAAGCCCGGGACCACGGAGCTGATGTGCCACCCCGCGGTCGTGGACGAGGAGCTCCGCGCCACCAGCGGCTACGCGGAGCCCAGAACCCGGGAGCTCCAGGTCCTGACCAACCGCGAGCTGCGCCAGGTCATCCAGGCCTCCGGCATCCACCTCATCAACTTCGCCGCCCTGTGAAGCACCGGGTCCTGGAAACGGCGGAGGCGGTGGGGGGAGCGGCCGCGGACGCGGTGGCCGCCGCCATGGGGGCGCGCCCCGCGGCGGTCCTGGCGCTGCCCACGGGCCGGACCCCCGTCCCCCTCTACGACGCCCTGGCCGCGCGTCACGAGAAGGGCGCGATCGACCTCAGCGGCGCGCGCGGCTTCAACCTGGACGAGCTGGTGCTGCCCCCGGCCGACCCGCGGACCTTCCGCTCCTACATGGAGCGCCACGCCTGGGGGCGCACCGGGCTGAAGCGCGAGCGGTGCGACATCCCCGACGGCGGCGCGGCCGACCTGGAGGCGGAGTGCCGCCGCTACGAGGCGGCCATCGAGGAGGCGGGCGGGATCGACCTGGCCATCCTGGGCGTGGGCGCGGACGGCCACGTGGCGTACAACATGCCGGGCCCGGTCACGCTCGCCACGCACGTCACCCGCCTGCCCGACGGGCTAGCGGCCTCGCTCGGGCTGCCTCCGGAGTCGTGGCCGCTGCGCGCCGTCACGATGGGGATCGGGACGCTGCGCGGGGCGCGCGCGCTGCTGGTCCTGGCCACCGGCGCGGCCAAGGCCACCGCGGTCCGGGCCCTCGTCCACGGCCCGGAGGATCCACGCTGGCCCTGCTCCTTCCTCGGCAAGCACCCCGACCTGGAGCTGATC
>Ga0114129_10016685_pt1 | contig 10458 bp, 11 predicted proteins | sample RhiMetdeltSRZDD1_FD_80071 | JGI IMG/M metagenome (GOLD analysis project Ga0114129, IMG submission 80071) | Populus rhizosphere microbial communities from Tennessee, USA - Rhizosphere MetaG P. deltoides SRZDD1 (version 2) (version 2) | ecosystem: Host-associated > Plants > Roots > Rhizosphere >... | reverse complement strand
CCGGTCAGGTCGCGCCCGTCGTCCCACAGCAGGTCGAACAGGTAGATCCGTACGGGCACCGCGGCGACCAGTTCCGCGGTCGGCCGGACGACGTGCATGCGGTTCTGGAGCAGCGCGAAATCGGGCGCGTGGTGCCGGTCGAGCGCGACGATCTCACCGTCGAGCACCGCCCGCAGGCCCCTGGGCGCGATACCCGCGAGGTCGGGGTACGAGTCGGTCATGTCCTTGTCGTTGCGCGACATCAGCCGCACTGTGCCGCGGTCGAGCGTGACGATCGCGCGTACGCCGTCCCACTTCCACTCCCACGCCCACCCGGCCCCGGTCGGCGGCGGGCCGAGCGTGGCGAGCATCGGCTGGATCAGCGGTGGTGTTGCTCGGGTCATGTACCGATCATGGACCCTCTCGTGGCGTGGGCTACGCCCTTGGGCATCATCACTGGCCCGGATAGGATCGAATCGTTCGCCACTCACCGCGCGTGCGCACATCCACATGTGATCGGCTCATGTCAATGCCCGATTCGGTTATGCCCCGAAGAACCGTGGACGCTGCCATACGCGTCGGCGTCCAGTCGGCCGATCGGATGCGACGGGAGGCGTTGGCCGCCTACCTGGCAACACTGCCGGGATTCAGGATCGCCGGCCGGGTGGCGGACCCGAGCGACGTCGTCTCGCTGTGCACGCTGGAACGGCCCGATGCCATGCTGCTGGACGCCGGGCCGGAGGCGACTCCCGCGGTACAACTCTGCCGGACCCTCCGGGACCGCTGCGTCGAGTTGCGCGTCGTGGTCATGTACGAGCGGCTGACCGCGCAGCAGCTGGCGGAGCTCCGCGAGGCCGGAATCGCGGCCCTGCTGCCCGCCGCGCACGGTCTCGGGGCGGTGGTCGCCACGCTGGACCGACTGGCGAGCGGCGTCTCTGTCCCGTCGCCTCTGCACGACGGCCTGAGCCGGCGCCAGCGCGAGATCCTGTTCCTGCTCGCCTCCGGCCACAGCGCGATCGAGATCGCCGAGCTGTTGCACATCAGTCCGGACACCGTGGCGAACCACAAACGGCGGGTATACGCCAAGTTGAACGCAGCCAGCGCCGTCGAGGCGGTGGCCCGCGCGACCGCATTCGGCATCATCAGTCCGCCGCCGGCGACCGGACCGCCACCGCCGAACCATGGCCGGACGTCGATCGCTCAGACCCGGGATCCGCAGCACGGGGAGACCGGGCGCGCGATCCTGACCATCGTGACCGGGGAACTGGGCCCGGACCTCGATCGGGTGATCCAGACACTCATCGCCCACCGACTTCCGGTCCTCTATGAACAGAACCCGGATGTGGCGGCGTGGTCGAACCGCCTGTGGTGGCACCCCGGTCCGGTCATCAGGATCCTGGTCAACCCCAAGCCGAGACACTGGCGGATCGCGCCGGTCGACCGTACGACGGTTGTCGTGCAGAGCCGGCCGGTCAACCGTCCGGGCGGCATGACCGCGGTACTGGTCGACGGCGCCGACGTGGTGATCTCCGCGCAACACGTCGAGGAGCACCTGGTACCGGTGTTGCGGTTGACCGCGCTCGGCTACGTCGTCATGGACGGCAAGGCATCGGAGACGCTGATCAGCACGACCCGGGTACACATGGCCGAGCGCCCACTGCTGGCGCCCACACTGACCGCCCGCGAGAACGACATCCTCCAGTCGATCGGGCGCGGCCTGACGGTCCGGCAGACGGCCCGCATGCTGGGTATCGCCGCCAAGACCGTGGAGAACACCCAGGGCCACCTGTTCCGCAAGCTCGGCGTCCACAACCGCACCGAGGCCCTCACCACCGCGTACTCGCTCGGCCTGCTTGAGCCGGGCATCGTACGGCAGTCCCGAACCACGAATCAGCTGGTGGCCGGTTCAGCGGGCTAGGCACTCCCGGTGGTAGTGGCTGACCTGGTCGCCGCCGTCGACGGCTTCGTTGAAGACCTCCAGCAGCAACAGCCCGACGTTCAGCCGCCCCTGCAGATGGATGCGGTAGCCGCCCCGGTCGAAGTCGGCGGTGAACGCCGGACCCGAGTCCATCATCGAGATCTCGGCGTAGTGCGGGGTAGGCCGCCCATCGGTGACCGGAGCCGCGCTCGCCCGTCCGGCACCAGGGCAGCTGATGTCGGTGAACAGCGTCACCGGCGTGTCGCCCCAGTCGACCAGCGCGCCCTGCTCGATCGTGCTCACCTGCAAGGTGACCTGACTGTCGCGCCGGCTGAACCGGATGGAACGGATGGCGCGGGTGGAGTCGGCGTTGCGCCACTGGTACAGCAGCGGGCTCGCGTCGATGGGCGCGCGCAGCATGGGAAGGCGGTCGTCGCCGCGAGCGCAGGCCAGTGCCGTCATCATCGCCTCACTCTCGGATGAAGAACTCGCGGGACATGTAGTTCTGGCGGCCGCTGCCGTCGGTGAACGTGGTGAAAGCCACCACGACGGTCACGCCGTAGCTGATGTTGACCTGCACCAGGCTGCGGGCGTGACCGAGGTCGAACGTGGCCGCGTACGCGTTGACCCGTCCGGAACCGGGGCCGTCGGTGTACACCGTCTCGACCGTCGCCTCGCCCCAGTCGTGGGACGTTCCGGTGGCTGGGTCGGTACCCCACACGTGTACGCGCAACTGGCCATCGCGCTGGGTGGGCTCGATACGCGAGATGCCCGACGTGCGGCTGTTGCAGTTGCGCCAGGTGCCGAGAACGGGTGTGACGTCGGTCTGCCCGGATACGGTGGGTGGGAGTGAAGAGACAGTGGTCATGGATATCGCCAACCTCACCATTCGGCTTGTCGGCCAACAGTTGACGGCGTCATAACGGACATTGGCGAGCGTAGCTGTCTACCTGGGCGACGCAATGAACAGAACCCCCCGGGGGCGCTGTCATTTCGGACTACGTATTCGAACTACCGGGGGTTAGTTGTCGTGCCGTCGTGCCGTTTCGGCTGTTAATGTGCTCACGCACGACGTGCGCGCCCGCCGCAATGAAATTCGCCGGCTCCGCATTTCCGGAGCGGCCATTCTCGATGACGGTTCCAGGAAGGAGCACATGCGCATGGCCGAGATGTGTCTCGACTTCATCGACCATCCGAGTGCGTGGCGCGCGGCCGACATGGCCGACGAGAGCACTTGGACGATCACGCTCGACGACCACCACGTCGACGAGCTCGACAGCGCCCTCGCCGGGGTCCGGGACCGGCCGTACGACGACATCCGGCGCGACGATTTTCCGCTGCCGACATTCAGCAAGGTGCTCGAGGATACGGCGGACATCCTGGAGAACGGTCGGGGCTTCGTGGTCCTGCAGGGCATCCCGATCGAGCGGCACGAGCAGGACGACGTGCGGCGGCTCTTCTTCGGCCTGTCGACCTACGTCGGCCGGGCCGCGCCGCAGACCACGTCCGGAGAGATGATGCTCGACGTCATGGTGTACCCGGACAACACCAGCGACCGGGGCTTCACCCACAGCAAGGGGCTACCGTTCCACAGTGACCAGGCCGACATCCTGGCGCTGCTGTGCCTGGCCGCCCCGGCGTCCGGCGGGCTGAGCAGCGTGGCGAGCGCGGTGAGCGTGCACAACCACATCCTCACCCACCATCGCGAGCTGCTCGGTCTGCTGTACAAGGAGTACTGCTACGACAAGGGCGAGGCCGGCGGCGACGACCTGCGGTACTTCCGCAGCCAGATCTTCGGCTACTTCGAGGGCCGTCTCGCGTGCCGGTACTACAGCCGGATGAGGCTGGAGGCGGCGCCCGCGTTGACCGGCATCCCGGTGAGCCCGGTGGAGTTCGCAGCACTCGATCTGTTCGAGGCGACTGCGGCGGATCCGGAGTTCCGGCACGACTTCATGTTGCGGCCGGGCAGCCTGCTGTTGCTGTCCAACACCTACGGCCTGCACTCGCGTACTCCGTTCGAGGACGGGCCGGGTCAGCACCGGCACCTGCTGCGGTTGGCCCTCAACCCGTACCAGCAAAGGGCTTTTCCGGAGGGGTTCGCGCCGTGGCGGGAGGGGCTGCTGTAGCTATTCCGCCCGCCACGGCGAAACGTGGTCAGCGGACGAAGCGGCGCGACCTGGCGTCTGGCGGTCGCCGAGGCCGTACGGTCAGGTCGCGGCGGCCGCCCGGCTCGTCGAGTAACCGAGGCTGGTACAGATGGGCAGCAGCGGCACCGGTACGTCCTCGTCGCGGGGCACGGTCCGACCTGGTCGTACGGTGCCGGACAGAATCTTGTCGCTCACGTCCCCGGTACCGGTGGTCAGCTGCCTGGGGTCCACCGCACCGTAATCCAGCATCGTCGGTTCGAGGTCCACTCCCAGGTAGTCGCAGACGGCCGCGACAGTGGACAGCGGGTCGGCGGTCAGGTCCTCGTAGCGGACCGACAGGCCGGGCAGCGCCGCCCGCGCCTCCAGCAGCAGCACGAAGTACGGCATGTAGAAGTCCCGTAACTCGTTCCACGAGATCATCGTCAACCCGCGAGTCTGGCCGGATGTCATGATGCTCATCGGGTGGCGGTACAGGAAGATGTACCGGGCCTCCGGCCAGCACTCCCGGATCCGGTGCCAGCGCAACAACATCCGCGGCGACTTGTGCACCACCATCGTCTTCCCGCTGGCGGCCAGCTCCCGGTGCAGGATTCGGTCCCACAGCAGGTACTCCAGCTCCCGCCGGCTCAGCCCGGCCGCGCGGAACGCCAGCTCGGTAGCGAACGTCTGCATGCCGTGCCGGCGCGGGTACCGCCGGAACTTGACGCCGACCTCGGCCAGGTTCAGCTCGCCGGGAGCATGAATCTTCGAATGGGCGTTCAGAACCTTTCGCAGCAGTGTCGATCCGGACCGGGGCGCGCAGAGAACGAACACCGGTGATCGCACCAGCCAGGAACCGGATCCGCCGCTCGACATGACCCTACCTCCCTCGGACATCGGTATGCGCTTTCACAACGGTCAATCTATACGTGCCCCGTCGAGGGTGCCGGCCAATCTCGGCGAATCTGGTGGTACTCGTGTAGCCAATACCTCCCGGGACTGACGAAGGTCCCGGGTATAGTGACGGACACCGATATTTGGAGGCTCGTCATGGGATACCGCCGGCTGCGCGCCGTCACGGCCGCGATCATTCTCGGCGCGGCGCTGCTGGCCGCCCCCGCGGTCGCCCCGTCCACCGCCCTCGCGGCGCCCGCCGGCCCGCGACAGGTCATCGCCAACCTGTTCGAGTGGAACTGGAACTCGGTGGGTGCCGAGTGCACGAACTTCCTCGGCCCGCGCGGGTACGGCTACGTCCAGGTCTCCCCACCGCAGGAGCATGTACGCGGGCAGGAGTGGTGGGTGGCGTACCAGCCGGTGAGCTACCGGATCGAGTCGCGTAAGGGTACCCGGGCCCAGTTCGCCGCGATGGTGACCGCGTGCCACACGGCCGGTGTGAAGGTGATCGTGGACGCGGTCGTCAACCACATGGCGAACGAGGACAAGTCGGGGCCGGGCTGGGCCGGCTCGACGTGGAGCCACTACACCTACCCCGGCACGTACCAGTCGTGGGACTTCCACCACTGCGGGCGCAACGGCAACGACGACATCGTCAACTACAACGACCGATACGAGGTGCAGAACTGCGAGCTGGTGAACCTGGCCGACCTCGACACGGGTGCCGAGTACGTGCGGGGCCGGCTGGCCGCCTACCTCAACGACCTGCTGAGCCTCGGGGTCGACGGGTTCCGCATGGATGCCAGCAAGCACATGCCGGCCGCCGACATCGCGAACATCAAGGCGCGGCTGTCGCGCCCGGCGTACCTGGTGCAGGAGGTCATCTTCGGGGCGGGTGAACCGATCACGCCGGGGGAGTACACCGGCAACGGCGACGTCCACGAGTTCCGCTACGGCAAGGACCTCGCCCGGGTCTTCCGCAACGAGAAACTGGCCTACCTCAGCAACTTCGGCGAGGCGTGGGGGTACCTGCCGTCCGGCTCGGCGGTCGCGTTCATCGACAACCACGACACGCAGCGGGACACGCCCGGCGTCCTGACCTACCGCGACAACGGCATCTACGCGCTCGCGAACGCGTTCATGCTCGCCTGGCCGTACGGCACGCCGACGGTGATGTCCAGCTACGAGTTCTCGAACCGGGACCAGGGCCCGCCGTCGGACGCGTCGGGGCGTACGAACAACTCCACCTGCTTCACCGGCGGCTGGCGCTGCGAGCACCGGTGGCAGGTCATCGCGAACATGGTGGGCTTCCGCAACTCGGTGGTGGGTACCGCCGTCGTCAACTGGTACGACAACGGCAACAACCACATCGCGTTCGGCCGCGGCTCCGCCGGGTACCTCACCATCAACGACGAGGACGGCCCGATCACCGGGCGCTGGTACCACTCGAACCTGCCGGCCGGCCGCTACTGCGACGTCATCCACGGCGAACGGTCCGGCAGCACGTGTACCGGCCCGACCATCACGGTCGACGCCGGCGGCTGGTTCCCGGCCGACATCGCCGCCCACGACGCCGTGGCCCTGCACGTCGGGGCCAAGATCTCGTAGTCCTACCGCCGGCGGTGGTTGTTGCGCAGATCCGCCTCGATCCGCCTCGCGGTCGCGAGCAGCGGCGGCAACAGCTCCCGGCGCATCGTCTCCAACGAGGTACGGCTCGCGTGGGCGGACACGTTGACGGCGGCGACGACGGTACCCGTACGGTCGCGGATCGGTGCGGCGACGGAACGCAGGCCCTCTTCCAGCTCCTGGTTGACCAACGCCCAGCCCTGGGTGCGTACGCGGCCCAGCTCCGTACGCAGCCCCGCGATCGAGCTCACGGTGCGGCTGGTGAGCCGCTCGAGGCGTACCCGGGAAAGGTAGGTTTCGAGGTCCTGCGGGCCCAGGCCGGCGAGCAGGACCCGGCCCATGGACGTGGCGTAGGCGGGGAACCGGGTGCCCACGCTGATGGCGACGGTCATGATGCGGCTGGTCGGTACGCGGGCCACGTAGACGACGTCGGTGCCGTCGAGCACGCACACCGACGAGGATTCGTTGACCTCGGCGACGAGCGCCTCCAGGTGCGGCTCGGCGACCTCGGGCAGCGACAGGCTGGACAGGTAGGCGTACCCGAGGTCGAGCACCTTCGGCGTGAGCGAGAAGAGGCGCCCGTCGTTGCGGACGTAGCCGAGCTCCGCGAGCGTGAGCAGGAACCGGCGGGCGGCGGCGCGGGTGAACCCGGTGAGCGCGGCGACCTCGCTCAGCGTGAGCTCGGCGTGGGTCGCGTCGAACGCGCGGATCACCGACAGTCCACGTTGGAGGGACTGGACGAAGTCGGCGCCCGGTCGGGTCATCGCTCCTCCTCGCTCCGGCGTCCGGCGTCCGGCCGCCGCCGCGGCCGGGGCCGTCGCCTCACGCGTCCGCTCACGCGGGCTCGTCGAACACGCGTTGAGCGATCGCGAACGCGGCGTTCGCCGCCGGTACGCCGGCGTAGACCGCCGTGTGCAGCAGCACTTCGCCGATCTCGTCGGGCGTGAGGCCCAGGCGCAGGGCCGCCCGTACGTGCATCGGCAGCTCGGTCTCGGCGCGCAGCGCAGTGAGCAGGGCGAGCGTGACGCAGCTGCGGGTACGCCGGTCCAGCCCGGGTCGTGACCACACGAGGCCCCACGCCGCGCGGGTGGCGTACTCCTGGAACGCGGTGGTGAAGCCCGTCGCGTTCGCCTGCGCGTGGTCCACGTGCGCGTCGCCGAGGACGGCCCGGCGCGTCTGTTCGCCCACCCGGTCGAGTTCATCCATCGAGGAACCTCGTCAGCAGATCGGTGACCGCCTCCGGTGCGTTCACGTTGGCCAGGTGGGCCGCGTCCGGCACGATCTCCACGCGGGCGTCGGGTATCGCGGCCGCGATCCGTTCGGCGTGCTCGGCCGGTGTGGCCGGGTCCTCCGCCCCGGCGATGACGAGCGTGGGCGCGGTGACGCCGCCCAGCACCGGGAAGAGGTCCATGCCGCCGATCGCCTCGCAGCAGGCGGCGTAGCCCTCCGTGGGCGACGACGTGAGCATCCGCCAGACCCAGGCGGCCACGCCGTTGTGACGCTCCACAAAGGACGGTGTGAGCCAGCGCGCGAAGACGGCGTCCGCGATCGCCGCCATCCCTCCGGTCCGTACGGCGGCCGCGCGCTCGGCCCACATCTCGGGCGGGCCGAGCCGGGCCGACGTACACAGCAGCGCCAGCCGGTCCACCCGGTCGGGCGCGTGGGCGGCCACCCACATCGCGGTCATGCCGCCGAGCGAGATGCCGCCGAGGCTGGCCTTCGCCAGCTCGAGCCGGTCGAGCAGGGCCAGCACGTCACCGCCCAGATCGTCCATTGTGTACGGTCCCACCGGCTGCGGCGAGGCGCCGTGCCCCCGATGGTCGTAGCGGACCACGCGGTGCCGCTCGGCGAGCGCGGCCAGCTGCGGCTGCCAGAGCCCCCCGGTCGTGCCGAGCGAGCTGCCGAGGACCAGCACCGGCCCGTCCTCGGGACCGTCCACTGTGTAGTGCAGGTCGACCGTCATCGGGCATCCCTCGCGTCGAGCGCGCGGTCGACGAGCGCCGCCGCCGCGAGCAGGTGGTCGGCCGGGTCGCCGCCGACGCGACCGGCCGCGACCGTGGCGTCGATCCGCAGCTCCCGCAGGCAGGTGTGCAACCACGACGCCGCCGATCCGACCGTGCCGAGCAGGTCGCGCACGGGTTTCCATTCGGCGTGCCAGGCGCCGGCCGCCCGCTGGTGCTCCTGGATCATCGCGCCGAGCACCGTGGCGACGAGGCCGGGTGCCTGCGCCGCGCAGGCCACCGCGCAGACGGAGGCCGTCGGGTTGCGCTTGTGCGGCATCGCCGAGGACCGTCCGGGTGAGCCCTCGGCCACCTCGGCGACCTCCGTCTGGGCCAGCAGCGTCACGTCGCGGGCGACCTTTCCGATCGACCCCGCGGCGGTACCCAGTGCCGCGGCCAGTTCGCCGATCCGCGCGCGCTCGGTGTGCCAGGGGAGTACGGGCGCCGCCAGGCCCAGCCGTCCCGCCAGCCGGGACGGCAGTTCGGCGGCGCGGGGGCCGTAGCCGGCGAGCGTGCCCGCCGCGCCCCCGACCTGTACGGCGAGCCGCCGGCCGCGTACCTCGGCGAGCCGCTGGCCCGTCGCGTCCAGCCCGGCGCACCAGCCGGCCGCGGTGAGCCCGATCGTGGTCGGTTCGGCGTGCTGCAGCAGCGTCCGGCCCATCACCGGCGCGTCCCGGTACCGCCGGGCGAGCACCGCGGCCACGTCCGCCGCGCCGCCGACGTCGGCCAGCAGCGGTGCCAGGGCCCGGTGGGCGACCAGCATCGCCGCCGTGTCGAGGATGTCCTGGCTCGTCGCTCCCTTGTGGACGGACGCGGCGTATTCGTCGGGCACCGCCGCCCGCAGTGCCTCGACGAGCGGCAGGACGGGATTGCCCGGCCCGGCGGCGGCCCGACCGAGCGCGGCGATGTCGAACTCGTGCGTCGCCGCGACACCGGCGATCGCGCGTGCGGCGTCGGGTGAGATGGACCCGATGTCGGCCTGGGCGGCGGCGAGCGCGACCTCGACATCCAGCAATGCCCGAAGCCATGCTGGATCGGCGACCGCCTCCCGCACGGGACCGCGGGCGAAGACCTCGTCGAACAGGCCGGCCTCAGGCGTCGAAGAAGACGGTTTCATGCTCCCCCTGCAACACGATGTCGAAGACGTAGCCGTCGTCGGCCCGCCGCGCCACCAGCGTGCCACGCCGGTTCTCGTCGATCGCGTCGAGGACCGCATCGGTGGCGTCCCGGTCGAGGTACACCCGGGTCAGCAGGCGGTGCAGGAGCCCGCGGGCGAACACGATCAGCGCGAGGTGCGGGGCCGGACCGTTGGGCCGGACGGTGTACAGCGCCCACCGGCCGTCGGGGTCGGTCGCCGACCGGCCGAACCCGCGGATGTCCGCGTCGGCCTGCCAGCTCTCGACGAGGGCGTCGGGTACGGGTTCCCCGGCACCGTCGAGCACCCGGCCGCGCAGCCAGAACCCGCCGGGCGTGCCGGCGGGGACGACGTACGGGCCGTCGGGCCACGGAAGCGCGTGGGAGAAGAACGGGCCGACGGTCTGCCCCGGGGTCGTCACGAGTCCTCCATCGGGGTCGCGCCCAGCACGATGTCGAACTGGTACGCCAGCGCCCACTCCGGCACCGTCTCCGACAGGTCGAAGCGCGAGACGAGCCGGTCCCGCACGGCGGGGTCGCGGATCGAGGTGAAGATGGGGTCCTGGTCGAACAGCGGATCGCCGGGGAAGTACATCTGCGTGACGAGCCGTTGCACGAACGCCCGGCCGAAGAGCGAGAAGTGGATATGGGCCGGCCGCCAGGCGTTGTCGTGGTTGCGCCACGGGTAGGCGCCCGGCTTCACGGTCACGAACCGGTAGCCGCCGTCGGCGTCGGTGAGCGTACGCCCCACCCCGGTGAAGTTCGGGTCGAGCGGGGCCGG
>Ga0114129_10016684_pt1 | contig 10458 bp, 7 predicted proteins | sample RhiMetdeltSRZDD1_FD_80071 | JGI IMG/M metagenome (GOLD analysis project Ga0114129, IMG submission 80071) | Populus rhizosphere microbial communities from Tennessee, USA - Rhizosphere MetaG P. deltoides SRZDD1 (version 2) (version 2) | ecosystem: Host-associated > Plants > Roots > Rhizosphere >... | reverse complement strand
GCGTGATCGGAGATCGGCCGCAGGAAGCACCGGACCGCCCAGACGTTCGAGCCCTCCGTCGCCTTGTACGCCACCGCATTCCCGCCCGTGGCCGGCTTGGGCATGCCGAAGCGGTCCTTCTCGATCTGCGACCTCTGCAGCTCCGGATCGCCCAGCGATCGCTGCGGGAACTGCAGGGCCTCGTGGTAATCGGTGAGGTCCGGCCAGGTCGCCATCGATCTAGCCCGCGCCCTTCTCCCAGCCGGCGCGCCGCGTGAGCCGGACCAAGGTCATGTCGTCGTTCCGGGTTCCCTCGTCGCGCGCAAGCGCGACGAGCGTCGCGAAATCATCCTTGGTCTCGACTCCATCGCTGATCCAGTCCCAGGCAGGCTCGCCCCTCTCCGCGCGCCTGAGCAGCCAGGCCGAGAGCGCATCGGAGGCGAAGAAGAGCGAGTCGTTCGGCTGGAGCACTCCCTCCGCGACGCGGACGTGCGGAGTCGGATCGTCGTCCGCCTTCTTCATCGATCCGACCAGGAACGGGCTCGATCCGAATTCTTCCGATCGGCTCAACGGGAAGGCCTGCGCCAGCGTCCGGTTCTGCGGCTGTCCGGTGACGTGGAGCAGGCAGCAGTCTCCGATGGCGACCGCGCGCCAGCTCCGGTTGACGGCGTTGAGGGACGCGCCGATGAACGCGGCGTAGGCTCCGCGGCCCGCCTTCTCCGCCGCGTACCAGGGCAGAGGGCGGCCGCGGATCTTGCGCTTCCACAGCCGCCGGATGGCGCCGAGCCGCCCGAAGAAGTCGGGCCCGCTCGACCGGTTGCGCACGAAGCTCTCCACCAGCAGCGCCGCCCAGAGCGCGGAGAAGCTGCTCTCCGTCGCTCCGTCGGCGACTGCCACGCGGCAACGCGTGGGCGAGTCCGAACCGCGGACCGCCCACGCGTCCTCGTACTCGACGCTGGCGTTCCCTGACTTCTGGCAGGAGAACGCCTCGACCGAGAACGGCGCCGCGCTGACCGGGTGGAGGGCGTCCTTCACCGGAGGTTCGCGGGGCGGGTTCCGATGTCGAGGAACTGGATGACCTGCACCGGCTGCGCGTTGAAGACGAACCCGCGCGCGCCGTCGCCGGCCGGCATGCCCAGCTCCTTGGCGCGCCCGATCATGAAGGGCGTCAGCGGGCTGGACATCTCGAAGAGCTGCTTGGCGAACTTGTCCGGCAGCCCCTCGTCGCTGGCGGGCAGCTCGATGGGGTTCCCGCTCGCCGAGGACAGGTGGATGTTGAAGACCAGCGTCGCGCCGTCGTCGCTGCCGAGCGAGCAGAGCGCCTTCGCCTCCGGGACCGGATCGCCGTCGGTCGACTCGCCGTCGGTGATGTTGATGACGATCGGCGGGAAGCCCTTGGCGTGCTCGGCGACCCAGCGCTGCACGATCTCGGCAGCCATCTTGAATGCCGAGCTCATCGGCGTGCCGCCGGCGTGCGTGGCCTCGAACCAGAGCGGGAACTTCACCGCCTGCTCGACGAGCCCGCCGTTGCCGTCGTCGGCCTTCTTCACCCGATCCTCGATGCGCAGCGGGTTGTTGGCCATCTCGCTGATCGGAATGAGGTCCTTGCCGCTCAACGGACCGCCGAGCGCCGACTTCACCACCGTGTCCTGGCCGTAGCCGATGACCGCGACGTGGAAGTAGTCGTAGATCGAGTCGCCCTTCGCGCAGCGGATCGACAGGTTGTGGATCAGCTTGTTGATGATGGTCGCCAGCTCGTCGGCCTTGCGCCGATCGGCGCTGCCCCCGAACGGATCCTCCATCGAGGCAGACTGATCGAGCAGGAAGATGAAACACCCCGGGTTCTTGCGGCTGATTTCAGCGCTGTACATGTTCGCTCCTCTTCTTGGCTTTGCGTTTCTTGAGTTTCTTCTTCGAGACGTAGACCTGGTTGCCGCGCCGGTCCTTGACGAGGACCCTCTTGCGCTCCTGCTTGACGATCGTGACTTCTTCCCCACGGCGAAGCGTGACCGTCTCCCCACGGTCGGGACCCTTCTCGACGTTCGCGGTCTCCTTGGACTGGACGACTGCGGGGACCGCGACCGGCGAAGCGGCGCGCTCCGGGAACAGGTTCACGCTCTCGCCGAACGCCATCGGCGCAACCCACCCCGCGACTGCCAGCAGGATGAGCAGGATGCCGACGTGGAACAGCTCGAGCGTTCCGCCGACCTGGTTTCCTCCGCACGCCGGACAGGCCGCCGCGGCTCCCCCTTGGGGAAACCAGGACAGACGGCACGCTCGGCACTTCGAGAGGCTGGTCAGCATGGGAGTGGTCCGCGCGAGAGTAGTACGGCTGCGCGAGCCGTCCACTGCGCGACCGTCTTACATTTGCATCTCGTTGCCGAATCGAGATGCTTGCGCCCGCAGTTGCAAAACCGCTGTAGGTAAACCGGGGACGGCGCTGCCAGCCGGACCTACAGGAAGCGAAACGGCGATTTACGCGGTGCCGGTCGGATGCTCGGCGAAGTCGCGCTCGTACATGCGCAGGAGCGCGAGCAGGAAGGCAATGACGAGCGGCCCGGCGATGATGCCCAGCAGCCCGAACATGCTGATGCCGCCGAGCAGCCCGAGGAAGACCAGGCCGGTGTGCATCTCGACCTTGCCGCGCATGGCGAGGGGCTTCACGACGTTGTCGGCTGCGGTCAGCAGCACGCCGCACCAGGCGGCGATGAAGACGGCGGCGGTCATGTGTCCGCTCACCCCGAGGAGCACCGCCACGGGGATCCAGACAAGCGCGGTCCCGATCACGGGCACGAACGAGGCGACCAGCGTCGCGATGCCGAGGAAGATCGCTTGCGGCACGTGCGCGAGAAAGAAACCGATCGTCGCGAGCACGGCCTGGACCACCGCGGTGAGCGCCGCGCCGACCAGCGTCGCGCTCGAGACGTTCGCGAACTCCTGCAGCAGCTCCTCCGTCTGGGCCGCCTGCAGGGGCGACACGCGGGCGAGCAGGCGGATGAGTTGTCGCCCGTCCACCAGCAGGAAGAAGAAAGCGACGAGCATGATGAACGTGCTCGCCACCGCGCCTGCCGAGGCGCCGAGCAGCGCCGGACCGGCAGTCTGTGCGTAGTCGAGCGCCTTCGCCGCGAAGGTCTGCACCTGCTCCCGGGACATGTGCAGCGTCGTCAGGATGCGGTCGACGGCGGGTTGCGCGTGCAGCGGGACCCGCGAGAGCGAGATCTCCCCCACCGACTGCACGCCGAGCGAATCGCGCACCCAGGTGAGTCCTTGCGTCACCTGCTGCGCGACGAAGGCGAGGATACTGGCGATCGGAGCGACGATCGCGCCGAAGACGAGCACGGTCAGGAGCGTCCCGGCGAGCCTGCGCCGGCCCTTGAGCAGCCGCTCGGTGCGGGCGAGCAGCGGCTGGAACGCGGCGGCGAGCACGGCGGCGAGGAAGAGCGGCGAACGGAAGGGCCAGACGACGTAGATCGTCAGCGCGACGGCGACGGCGAACAGCACCCAGAAGGTGCGCCGGGCGCGCATCGTCGGGGCGCGCGGACCGAGCGGTGGGCGTGCCGGGGGAAATCGCTCTAGGGGCGTGGAGACCGGAGCTTCGGACATTTACCAAAACTTACTCACGGTGCGCCCGCCGGGCAGCGTCACCTCCGCCGGCTCTCCTGGAAGGTCGCTTCCAGCGTGATCTCCTTGCCCCCGCGGAGGACGACGGCCGTGACCGTCTCGCCGGGCTTGGACGAATTCAGGACGAACATGAGGTCCTCGACGCCACCGATCTCGTGCTTCCCCAGGCGGACGAGGATGTCGCCGCGTCGCATTCCGGCCACATCGGCGGCGCCGCCAGGTCGCACGTCGGCGAGCAGCATGCCGCGCCGTCCGTCGGACGGTCCCGCGTAGTCGGGGATGGTTCCCAGCGACGCTCCGAAGCTGCGGACGTCGCCCTGCGGCGCCGGGGCCTGCACCTTGCGGTACGTGAGGCGCTGGTCGCGGCGGTCCACCTCCCGCGCCACTCGGGCGACGATGCCCGCCACCTGCGCGGCGCCGGCAGCGTTGATCGAGCCGGCCACGTCCGTCGGCTTGTGGTAGTCGGAATGCGCGCCCGTGAAGAAGTGGAGCACGGGAATCCCGGCGCCGTAGAACGGCGTCTGGTCGCTCGGGCCGTAGCCGTCGCCGCCGAGGGCGCATTCCACGCGCGCCTCGTCGCACGCGGCGTCTACGATGCCGGCCCACTCCGCCGCCGAATCCGAGCCGAGCACGCTCAGCCGGTTGCCGCGCATGCGACCTACCATGTCGAGGTTGAGCATGCCCGCGACGCGCTCCGCCGAGGCCGAGCGCGCGAAGTGCGTCGAGCCGAGCAGGCCGATCTCCTCGCCGGCGAAGGCAGCGAAGATCACGTCGCGGCGCAGCTCGCCGGCAGCGGCGCTGAGCTGGCGCGCGACCTCGAGCACGCCTGCCACGCCGCTCGCGTTGTCGTCGGCGCCGGGGTGGACCTCGTGCCGGTCGGGCGAGAGCGAGAAGCGGCCACCCAGACCCAGGTGGTCATAGTGCGCTCCGACCAGCACGGTCCCCGGGAGCTTGTCCTTCGCGCCCGCTGGGATGCGCCCGACCACGTTGAACACCGGCTTTCGCTCGACGGTGAGAGCGACGTCGACGCGCAGGCGGACGGCACGCCGCGCGACGAGGCGCGGCATCGCCTTCGCCAGCGCCGCTCGCTCGACGACGACGACGGGGATGCCGCCGTCGGACGTCTCGGGGTGCGGCTGCGGCAGGCGCGCTTCGGCGGGCAGCTCGCCGTCGCCTTCGGGCCAGTCGACCACGACCAGCGCCCTGGCACCGCGTTCCCGCGCGACCCACGCCTTGTAGCGCAAGTCTCCGTAGCGCTGCTTCGCGACCTTCGCGGCGAATTTCGAGTCGTTCTCCGGCACGAATCGGCGAACGATCGCCACGCGACCCTTCACGTCGACGCCGGCGTAGTCGTCGCGGCCCTCGCCGGCGATTCCGTATCCCGCGAGCACCGCATCGGCTTCGACGTCGCCGCCGGCCGAGAAGCCCGGGACGGAGAATGCGCCGCTCGCCGGAGCGCCGTCGACGGACACGGCGCTCGCGGGATCGACGCGGACCGAGACCGGCGCGTCGAACTCCTGGCGGTAGCTGCCGCCGTCGCCCGCTGGCCGAAGCCCGATCGCGCGGAATTGCTCCTCGATCCAGGCGCCCGCCGCGTCCAGGCCGACGGTGCCGACACCGCGCCCTTCCCTCGCCACGTCCGCGAGCCAGGTCACGTCGCGCAGGACGCGATCCGGCGCGCTCTCCTCGCGACCCGCGGTAGCGTCGACCCACCGCGCGACGTAGACGTCCGTCTGACGCACACCCGGCGGGAACGCCCGGTTCGACGAGAAGGCCAGCCATTTGCCGTCGGGAGAGAAGATGGGGAATCCGTCGAACCCAGGCGCGCTGGTGATGCGCTCGAGCCCGGAGCCGTCGACGCGAATGGAGAAGAGGTCGAACTCGCGTCCGCTCGGGTCGCCGTAGTTGGAGGAAAAGATGATGCGTTTGCCGTCGGGAAAGAACGACGGCGCGAACGAGGCTGCGCCGAGGTACGTGACCTGCACCGGATCCGAGCCGTCGGCGTTGGCGATCCAGATCTCCAGCTTGCCCGGCTTCACCAGCCCCTGCGCGAGCAGCGCCTTGTACTCGTCCAGCTCGGGACCGGGCTTGGGCCGCGAAGCGCGCCAGACGATCTTGCTGCAGTCCGCGTTGAAGAACGCGCCGCCGTCGTAGCCGGGCGCGTTCGTCAGCCGGCGCACGTTCTTGCCGTCGCGGTCCATGCGGTACAGCTCCAGGTCGCCGTCCCGCACGGAGGTGAAGACGATGGAGCCGTCCTTCGGACACACGGTACCTTCGGCGTCGTACCCGGCCGCGTCCGTGAGCCGCGTCAGCCCGGTCCCGTCGGCGTGCACTTTGTAGATGTCGTAGTCGGGATGGATGGCCCAGACGTAGCCCTTGCTCATGTCCGGGCGCGGCGGGCACGAGTCGCCGCCGCGGTGCGTGGACGCGTAGATCAGCTCCTGATCGCCCGGCAGGAAGTACGCGCAGGTCGTCGCGCCTTTCCCGCTGGAGACGGGAACCGGGGCGCTCCCGTCGAGCTTCATGCGGTAGATGCGATCGCACTGCTCGCCTTCGGCGCGCGCCTGGAACGAGAGCTGCTTGCCGTCGAACGACCAGTATGCTTCGGCGTTCTGGCCTCCCTGCGTGAGCCGGCGCATCTCGCGGAGGTGCGGCTCCGACGGCCGCGCTTCCAGCGCGCCCGGCGACGCGGCGGGCTTCTGCGAGCCGGCGCACGCCGCGAGCGCAAGCGAGAGGACAACGAAGCTTCGCATGCGGCCACGTATCGCCGCAGGCGGCCCTTCGACGCAAGCCGCGGCGTCAGAAGAAGTACAAGCCCATCCCGACGAGCAACGAGGTCTGCTTCTCTGGCGCGACGACGAGGCCGTGCGCATCGCCCTGCGTGCCGGACATGAAGAAGCGCCGCTTCACCTCGCCCGTGAGGAAGAAATCCCTCGCGAGGTACAGGTCGAGCCCGGCCGAGCCGCTCCCGGCGGCGCGCAGCTCCGGATCGGGATTGATCGACGCGACGCCCACGCCGACCGCGAGGAACGGCCGCAGGAAGAAGGGGTCGAACAGGTCGTACTTGAACGACAGCTCGCCCATCTTCCCGAAGGACGCGTACTCCGCGGCGAGCCGGACGCGCCCGCCGCCCTCGCTGCCGCGCAGCTCGAGCGCGATCTGTCCCTCCGCCTTCCCGTCGTTGAACCGCGTGTACGTCGGATACGTCGAGACGCCCGGCATGAAGACCAGCGCAACGTGACCGCGCGGCTCCGAGACCGGCTCGGGCCGCACGCGGTTCAACGCGCGCGGCGCGATCGGATGTGCCCACGATGCGGGTTCGGCCGCCGCGGGTTGCGGCGACGCCCGCTCGGTGGCGAAGACCACCTCGGAGTGCGCGGGCAGAAGACGCGCCGGTGCGCCGCGCGCCATCGGGGGGACGTAGTCGGGGTCCCGCACATAGGTGAGACGGCCCCACGCGTCGACCTTGGCGGTGTACCCGGCGAGGCAACCCGGGACGTTCGCGGCAACGCACGGCGGCGGTTGGGAGATCGGATTGGTTGCCTGGCCCAGCAAGGCAGCCAGCAGGAACGAGGCGAGAGGCAGCATGGGGCCTCCTTTCCGTGCTCGCAGAGCCGGCGCACAGCCTGGGCGCGTTTTCGCCGCCGGGGGGACACCGACCCGGCGCAGATGACCACCAGCGGACGTTCGCGGCGACGCGAGGTGCGCTGGATCACGCGGCTCGTGTCTCGGCGACGACGTCGATCGCGGAGTGCGCGAACAGGTCGGGGCGGCGCTGCCTCACCTCGTCGGGCGTGCCGCTGTCCACCACGCGTGCCTGGTCGAGGAGGATGACGGTGTCGAAGCGCCGCAGCAGGTGCAGCCGGTGGACGGAAGAGACGATGCACGCGCCGGCGAACGCGCTCATCACGCGGTCGTAGATCTCGGCCTCGGTCGACGCGTCGACGCTGCTGGTCGCCTCGTCGAGCAGCACCAGACCGGCGTCCTTCGCAGCGAGGAGGCCGCGCGCCAGCGCGAGCCGCTGCTTCTGCCCTCCGGACAGGTTGAGTCCGCGCTCGGAGATGAGCGTCTCGAACCCTTGCGGGAGCTGCGCGATCACCGGCGTGAAACCGGCCAGGTCGCAAGCGCGCTCGATCTCGCCCTGGCGATACGGGAGTCCCATGGTGATGTTCTCGCGGACGCTCGACTCGAACACCGCCGGGTCCTGCGGGAGAAGCAGCGAGATCGCGCCGAGGTGCTTCAGCTCGGGCTGCGGTGTCCCGTCCACCGCGATGGAGACGCGCTCGGCGTCGACGATGCCGGCGAGGACGCGGAGCAGCGAGCTCTTCCCCGCGCCGCTTTCGCCGACCAGCGCGATCCGGCGGCCGCGGCGCAGCTCGATCGAGACGTCGTCCAGCGCCGGACGTCCGGCGACGGCGCCTGGATGGACGTAGCGCACCCCTTCGACGCGGATCTCGCGCCAGGCCGGCGGCACCGCCGCGACGTCGAGCGGCCGCGCCGGGCTGCTCAGGATCGGATCGACGTCGGCGACCTCGGTCTTCTGCCGGACCAGGTCGTTCCAGTGCATCGCCATCGAGGCGACGACGTTGCCGACCTGCTGCGAATACTGGTGCACCACCACTGCCGTGCCGACGCTGATCTTCCCCGTCCGTCGCCAATCGAGCCAGGCGTACAGTGCGACGAGGCCGGTGCGCATGCCGCTGTTGAGCAGGTCGATGCCGCCCCACTTCACCTCGTTGAAGAGGATGTTGCGGCGCAACGGAGCGAAGATCTCCACCAGCCGCGAGCGCAGCATCTTCCGCATCGGTCCTTGCAGGCGCAGCGTCAGGACGGTGGCGATGTTCCCCAGGCAGTCGACCAGCGCGGAGTGGTACCGGCGCTCGGCGCGATTCTCTTCGCGGACGAGGCGCACCATCACGGAATCGATGCGCACCACGAAGCAGGCGATTGCCGCGTAGCCCACCAGGGCAGCCGCGCCGGTCGCGCGCGAGACGAGGAAGAGCGCGGCGATCGGTCCGACCACGCTCACGGTGTTCTGCAGATAGATGAACTGCGATTGCGCGAAAGACGCCAGCGAGGCAGTCGCGCGGGTCATCCGGTGCAGCGTCTCTCCCGAGTGGTGCTGCTCGTGCCAGCGCACCGGCAGCGCGAGCGCTTTGGCGTGCAGCGAGTCGGCGAACCGCTCGCGCACGAGCAGCGCGGTGAACCGCTCGAGGATTCGCGCCGGACCGTGCATCGTCCACGCGACGCCGACGGCGACGAGCATGAGGAGCAGATCGTTGCGCGCGCGCCGGATGCCTTCCATGCCGTGCGTCTGCAGCGCGTTGACCGCCTCGCCGAACAACCAAGGGATCGTCAGCCGGACGAGCTGCGCGAGGACGAGCAGCACGACGAAGACGACGACGTGGCGGCGCCGCCCGTGCGCGTGGCGCCAGAGGGTCGCGTAGAGACGGGAGAGGTTGCCGGACGGGAGCGAGTCGCGCATCGACTCCGCCACTCTAAGTGGATCTTCCTGTCCGCCGCCCGTATTCGGCAGCGCTCCCGTTGTCGCCTTCTGTCACACCCGCCTTCGTGGACCAGGAAGATCGTCGAGCGGCGCTGAGCGCTCGGCCGCTCCTCGACCGGGCGAACCAGGCCTCGCCAGGACCGTGGTCGAACGGTGCTTAGATTGGTCGCATTGCCAGCGGAGCAATCATGCGGGCTCATTGTTTGACGGTGGCTGGCACGATCGCGGCGTTGCTTGCGGCATGCGCCGGAGAACCGCCACCTGCGGCGCCCGGGAGCACGGGGACGCCCGACAGCGGAGTCTCCGACGGTGGCGGGAACGGCAACGACGCCGGTCAACCCGACGCGGGCCAGCCAGACGCCGGCGGCGGGGGCGGAGACGCTGGCAGCTCCGGTGGCGGCGGCGGCGGTGGAGGTGGTGGTGGCGGCCAGGACGGCGGCACCGTCCCGACCGATTGCGACGGTCTCGTGCCGCCCGCGCCGGGAGCGGCGACGGAGTTCCGCTGGGCAAACCGCGATCTGAATTCGACGTCAGGCGGGTTCTGCGACCACGCCGAGACGGACGGCACGGGTCACGTCGCGCTGGCCTGGCAGAACCCGTGGCAGCCTCACAACAGCGAATTTGCCTTCCTCGACCCCGCCAACGGATCGCAAGTCGCTTCGTACAGCGGCGTCCGCCTCGATCTCATCGGGCAGGCCAGCGGCTTCATGGGCGGGAACTGCGCCGGCGCGAACTGCCAGCAGAACTACGTGGTGCTCGATCCCGCCGGCAAGGAGCTCTTCGCCAGCCCGTTCAACGAGACCGGCAACGGGATGAACGTGAACGACCCGACCGGCGGAATTGTGCATGTCCGGTTCTCCGGAACCTCGGACAAGCTCACCATGCTGCTCGACGCGATCGACGCCACCGGAAGGATCCGCTGGACGCAGCAGCTCCCCGATACGTTCGGGCCGCAGGACCCCAGGGCGATGCTCGTCGGCGTGGACCGCGCGGGCAACGTACTCGCCATCTGGAGCAGCGAGAAGCGCTACGGCGCGGGCGCCTGGGCCGGGCGCTGGTTCGACCACAGCGGCAAAGCCGGAGTCGTCTTCAAGGCGCTGAGCGCCGGCGTGGGAGTCGGCCGGTTCTGGGAGCGCGTGGGCGACGGACTGTTCCTCTCGGGGTTCATCCCCGGCTCGGGCACGCCGGTCTGGCTCGGCCAGTTCGACGCGCAGGCGACCTCGATGTCCCCGCCTCCGACCTGGCTCACCGCCCGGCCGCGCGCGTCGTTGCACATGGTCCGCGGCGGCATCGGCTATGCGGTGCTTCCGGCGCCGGAGAACAGCGCGGCATGCGAGCAGCGCGTCGACGTC
>Ga0114129_10016683_pt1 | contig 10458 bp, 7 predicted proteins | sample RhiMetdeltSRZDD1_FD_80071 | JGI IMG/M metagenome (GOLD analysis project Ga0114129, IMG submission 80071) | Populus rhizosphere microbial communities from Tennessee, USA - Rhizosphere MetaG P. deltoides SRZDD1 (version 2) (version 2) | ecosystem: Host-associated > Plants > Roots > Rhizosphere >... | reverse complement strand
CCAGTAAGCCGCTGCCTCTGAAGCCTCTTCAGAGTCCAGCAACTCTCGTTGCCACTCGGAGAATTGGACGTACTGCACCGCGTCGTCTTCAAGACAACGACCGCTGTAACAGTGCATCAACTCCGCAGCCAGGTTTTGCAGACTCTGCTCGTCACCGCACAACGCACTCAGTGTCAAGATCATCACGTGCTCGTCAGAGCTCCGGCGCAACACTCGCGCATGAATCACTTGCCCGTGTTCGAGATCAAATGGAGTCTCCCACTGTTCCTCCAACTCCGCCTGCAAATCTCCACTCACGTCTTTCACATCAAACGCGGACTGCACATCATCGACGATGACTTGTAACGGCAGGTCCATTCCTGCCAACCCACGGAACGCCGTGCGCAGGATCTCATGCCGTCGCAGCACTTGTTTCCACGCCTCCGCCAGCAACTCGAGTCGAACTGCTCCCTTGATCGACACAGCACACTGCAAGCGAAAGTCAGACGCATCCGTTTGCCATTGCCACAGTTGTTCTTGTTGCGGCGAGAGACGGTAACCCTCTATCAATTCCTGCATGACTTACTTCTCTTCGGATAGAACGGCTTTGCACCGGGCTAAAGCCCGGTGTGAATGAGAGGCTAATGAAGACTTCTACTTCAAACTGTCGATCTTCCAATCCCTGTCTTCCTGGACCATCGTATAGCTCGACGTTTCAGTCGTTCCGTTTTTGTAATTGATGTTCGCCACCAGAGTCGTGCCTTCTTCTTTCACTACTTCAACGGACTTGAGACCACTGCGCGTCTTGATGTTGGCCGCAATTTCTGCCGGCGTATTCTTAAAATTACCCTTGTTGGCGATGGCGTTTCGGGAAACGAATTGTGATGCCTGACCGATATTTCCCTGGTCCAGGTAGGTATAAAACTCCGTGATGATCTGCTCCGGCGTATTGTTCATTCCGGAATTTTTCGCACCACCACCGGAACAACCCGTTAAAAAAACCAGGAGAGTAAAAGCGACGAAGTACTTATTCAGTTTCATTGATGCTCCTTTTCATGAATGTTTAATGTCCAGCGGCGTGAGCCCGCGCCTTCATTTTCTGCACCACCGGCACACCGCTGTAAGGCTGTGTTATGGCCTTCTCAATAACGTCAGCCGCAATATCTAAACGAGCCTGTTGTTTGAACTTCTCTCGCATCTGCCCAACGCGAGCGTTGAAAGACGAGTCGTTAATAACCTGTTCGATCATCCTGACGAGTTCAGTTGCGGAGATCTGCGGATCGTCATTCTGTACTCCAAGACCGTGATACGCGACTCGCTCTGCACATGCGGAGTGATCGCGAAACCCCTTAACTGGTAAGACGATCGCCGGCACTCCCATGTAAATACATTCCTTGATACTCCCAAATCCGCCGTGGTTGATCATCACACTCGCGCGCGACAGCACTTTGAGCTGTGAGACCCACGGAAACAGAAACACATTCGCGGGGACGTCTGAGAAATCTTCCGGTTTGAACGCTTTGCCAATAGCGATAATAAACTGCCAGTCAGGACGTAGCGCCGCCGCATCCATCGTCACCTGGAACAGCCTTCGATTGGCTTCCTTGTTCATTTGAGTCTGGCTGCCGCGCGCACAGTAGACGATCGGTTGATTTGAAGCGAAGCCGGCGAGTGAAAAAGGCCGTTCCGTTCTCGCCGGGTCAACTCCAGCCCCGACGTAATGAACACCCGGCTCTACTTCAGTCGTCGGCAAATCAAACGCCTTCGGATGCAGAACCAGTTCGGGCGTGCGCAAGACGAGCTGCGAGAGATCCTTGAAATGCTTGAACTTCACGCCTGCTTTCACGACTGACTCAAGAAACTCCGGCAGGCCCGACGTCAATTCCAACAGCAACTCGCCGATTTTTTGCGTAATCTGCGTCCTCGAGAAACGCCTGAACATTGGACCAAAAAACACCAGCGGTATGTGATAGCGATAATGGATCGCAAGTCCCTCGAGATAGTACTCCGAGTGGACCAGCGCGACGTCCGGATTCAAATCCGCAAGAATACCGTCCAGTAACTCTCCACGAACCAACGGACCAAAAATTAAATTCAACCGGCTGTGTTCCGCGTGCGAACCATTGGCTGACGGATCACCTTTCATGATCGAGATGAACTTGAAGCCGTTATCTCCAATGAGTTGTGCGAGGTTCTGGTGGCCCAAGTACCAGACTTGATGACCTCGAGTTTGCAGGAAGCGTGAAAGCCAAAAAGTAGGAAGAACGTGCCCCTCTTCTATATCGACGAAAATCGCGATCGTTGCCATTTCTCTCTTTCCCTCTCTCTCATTTTTTATGTGTAATCGTCTTGAGGGAGGTTTCCAGGGCCGACGAGACGTACGCCGGCCTGGATCTGAGAAACAAAGAAGAATGGGAGTTTACCGAACTACTGATAGCGCAAGGCATCCATCGGATTCACCTTGGTAGCATTACGCGCGGGAATGTAGCTTGCCGTCAGTACGATTAAAATCAGAAACAGTGAAATCAAAATAAATGTCGCAGGGTCTGCCGGGCTGATGCCGTAAAGCAGCGATGTAAGAAATTGCGCCAGCGCAAAGGCGCCGATGTTTCCAATCGCGATGCCGATCAGTGAAAGGATCAAGCCCTCTTTCGTGATCAGTTTGATGATGTCGCGTTTTTGAGCGCCGAGCGCCATTCGGATACCGATCTCGCGTGTTCTTTGCGTAAACGAATACGCAGCGATCCCGTAGACTCCGATGCTCGCAACGATTAGACCAAGCACACCGAAGAAACCCGCGAGTACGGCTGCCAGCTTTGTGGGAAGCATTTGCAGAGCGGCGAGCTCATCGAGAGTCTTGAAATCATAAACCGGAAGTCCTTTACCAAGTGCTTCGATCTCGCGCTGGATCGGATCGATCAGCGAGGTCGGATTACTCGAGCTACGCACGATGAGGTTCAACTCCGATCTGAATTTCTGGTAGACCGGGATATAGAGATTGGGCCGAGGCTCGCTCGCCATGTTGTCTTTACTGTCTCTGACGACACCGACGATTTCGATCAGCGGATTCTGGGAATAGTCGGTACGAATGCGTTTACCGACTGCTTCCTGGTTGGGCCAGTAAAGCCGCGCCATGGTTTCGTTGATGATGGCGGCTTTCGGCGCCGAAGCGTCATCTCTGTCTGTGAAATCGCGGCCGCGAAGCCTGATATTGAAAGTGTCGAAGTAATGAGGAGCGATGATTGAAGTGCTGACGTTGTATTTTTGATCGCGCCCTTCGATGTAGACCACTGAATCGCTCACCGCCTGGTCGAACGGTAGATTGTCCGCCAGAGTCACACCCTGAACACCCGGCAGGCGTGAAAGTCGATCAGTCAATTCGAGCGCATAGGTTTTATCGATGATGTTGTTGTAGCCGAAATCGCGCGGCGCGAGCGGCAACAGCAAAAGCCGGTCGCTTTGGTAATTGGCGCCCGCAGCCTCGCCTTTGAGGAGACTACGGAAAAACAGACCAGCGGAAACCAGCATCACCAGCGAAACCGCGATTTGCAGTACGACGAGCATGTTTCGCAGCTTCACTTTGCCACGAGCCGAAGCCCCGCCACTCTCCTTCATCGTGTCGGTCAGATCAACCTTTGAAGCATTGAGTGCCGGCGCCAAACCGAAAATCATGCTTGTTACAAGGGCGATTAAAAACGTGAAGATCACAACCCACTTGTCTATACCGAATTCCGGGATTAAGCGTGAGTAGTGAGCGGGAATAAAGGCCAGCAACAACCTGGTGGCCCAGATAGATGACACCAGTCCTGCCGCGCCACCGAGCAACGCGAGCAGCATGTTCTCCGTCAACAACTGTCGAACAAGGCGCCCGCGGCTGCTGCCGAGAGCGAGGCGAACGGCAATCTCGTTCCGACGAACGGTAGCGCGAGAAAGCACGAGACTCACGACGTTGATACATGCGATCGTAAGGACGATGAACGTGCCCGCGAGCGCCAGAGTCGCGAGGGTTAAACTCTCGCTGGTGGCTCTTGCTCTTAAACTATCAACCGGCACGAGCCGAACTATCTTCGCCTCTTTCTTCTCACCATAAGTCTGCTCGACGCGATTGACGACTGCCGTCATCTCAGCCTGTGCTCGATCGACTGTGACGTCCGGTTTTACGCGACCGATCAGAGTCAACCAATCGTGATCGCGGTTGGTCCGGTTGTCGCCTCCCTTTTCGGTACGTTCCTTTGCTGCCTCGTTGTCGCCCGCCGGGGCGGTTGCCGTACTAGTTGCGGAACCCGCTGTAGCCGGATCTGCGTCTCGCGCCATCGCAATGACTTTGGCCCAGGCGGTGAGCGGTACCCAAACATCTGTAGTCATGCCCGCCATCGTGCCGGTAAAAGATTTCGGAGCGACGCCGACGATCGTAAAGCTCTGATTGTTGAGTTTGATTTGCTGGCCGATGGCCTGAGGATCTTTGTTAAGACGCGTCTCCCAGAATGGTTGGCTAACCACCGCGACAAGCTGTGGCTGACCAAGCTGATCGTCGTAAGCCTGAATCGCGCGGCCAGCGACGGGCCTGACACCCAGCACGCCAAAGTAATTGCCGCTCACGACCTCCGTGGCAATGCGTTCGGTGCGTGTTCCGATGGTCAGAAAAATCGGCTGATGGCTGTAAGACGCGAGACCTGAAAAGACACTGTTCTGATCCCGGTAGTCGATGTAGTTCAGATAGGACACTGAGCCGCCTGGATTGTCGGCGGTCCCTTCAAAGAAATAGACCAGTTGGTTGGTGTCTTCTACCGGGAGCGTTTTCAGGAGAAACGAATTGGCGAGACTGAAGACGGTCGCGTTGACGCCGATGCCCACTGCCAGCGACAGTACAACCACGATCGTGAAACCAGGGTTCTTGATCAATAGCCTGATGCCGTATTTTAAGTCGCGTAGAATATTAGCCAGCATGCTTGTTCCGTGCTTCCATCTTTCTAATGATTGTTATTCGACATACGCATTAACACGTCCTTGCAGTTCCTTGGATCTAAATCTTAATGCTTGGCCTTAAAGTAAGGCTCGCTTGGATAAGTCTCTCTGCGGTCCTCTGCGTATCTCTGCGATCTCTGCGCTGAAATAGCCTTTAACGCAGAGATCGCAGAGGGCCGCAAAGAAAAATTATCACTTTGCACTTTTTGTGCAAAGCCGATCTACATCTTAACTGATACCAACGAATGACGCTTCAGGCAGCGCCCCAATCGTGCGATGCCCTCGGCAATCAGTTCGACCGAGTTATGCGAAAAATTGAGACGCATGGTGTTTCGAGCGCATGGTTTGGCACTCGTGTTAAAAGCAAATCCGGGGATAAACGCTACCTTTTCGGTCTCGATCGCGACGTGCAATAAGTCGCCTGTATCCACGTCCTCCGGCAACTCCACCCAGAAGAACACGCCATTTGTCGGACGTTGCCAAACCGCGCCTGAAGGAAAGTATTCCTGCAAAGCGAGGTGTAAAGCGTCCCGTCGCGCGGAGTATTCATGACGCAGCATATCGAGATGCTTTTCCAGATGGCCGGTGGCGAGGTAGTCGGCAACCACGTGTTGAGTAAAAGGCGCCATATTAATGTCTATGGACTCCTTGATTACCGAGAGCGGCGCGACCAACTCCTCCGGCATCACAATCCATCCAGCGCGAAGCCCCGGAGCCAGCATCTTCGAAAACGTTCCCACGTAGTAAACCCATTTCTCGTCAAACGCACGCAGCGGAGGAAGAGACTTCTTTTCATACCACAGAAAGCCGTAAGGATCGTCTTCGATAATCGGCACCTGGTAACGGCGCGCAAGCTGGACCAGTTGCTGACGCTTCTCCAAACTCATACTCACCGACAAAGGATTGTGTCCGTCAGTTACCGAATAGATGAGCGAAGGCCTTTCTGCTGAGTTGAGCAGACGTTCGAGTTCGTCGACGTTCATTCCCGTGCCCCGATCGGTGGAGACACTCAGCACTCTTGGGCGGTAAGGTTGAAGCACTTGTTGGAAACCCGGATAGGTCAATTCTTCGGTGACTACGCAGCCGCCGGGATCCAGCAGCAGTCGCGTCAACATATGCGCTCCCTGTTGAGCACCTGCCGTAAGAAAAACCTGTTCTTCCGAGCATCGCACGCCGCGCAACTCCATCAGCTTGACGATCTGTTTTCTGAGGGATTGCAAAGGTGGACCATATTGCAGCGAGCGCGGGTTTGCACTCAACACCCGGTTTAAAGATTGGCGGTACTCCTCGATCGGGAAGAGCTCTGCGGCCGGCAGGCCGAGGGCGAACGAGAGAATGCCTGGCTTCGCGCTCGCCTCCAACATCTCCTGAAGCACGGAGCGTTCGATGGTCCGCGCCCACGCGGCCCGTGGACTTCTTGTTAAAACTGGATTAGACATAATGTTCTCGCCGATCAAAGACTGACGTATTAGGCTTTGTCTCTCATTCACGCCGGGCTTTAGCCCGGTGGAACGCAACTTCACATTCTTCCGAACCGTTTTAACGGTTTCCACAGCGACGCAGGGAAAACCGTTGGAAACGGTTTTATATCGATGCGTCGTGTCTATCACCGGGCTGAAGCCCGGTGTGAATAAGAGGCAAGCCCTCCGTACTACAGGTTGCCGCGCAGCGACTGCTCGCGTTCGACGGCTTCGAAGAGGGCTTTGATATTTCCGCCGCCAAATCCCTGCGCGCCTTTGCGCTGAATGACTTCGAGAAACACGGTCGGACGATTCAACAAGGGTTTCGTAAAGATCTGCATCAAGTAACCCTTTTCATCGCGATCAACCAGCACATTGAGATCGCGCAAGTCGTCGACGTTCTCCTCGATCGACCCAACTCGATCGTTGAGCATGTTGTAGTAAGTCTCAATCGTCGACAGAAATTCCGTCCCGTTCTCACGTAGGGTGCGAACCGTCTGCACGATGTCTTCGCATGCGACGGCTATGTGTTGAGCACCTGGTCCATTATGAAATGAGAGATACTCTTCGATCTGCGACTTACGTTTACCCGGCGCCGGCGCCATGATCGGAAACCTGATGCTGCCCGAGCTGTTCTGTACTACCTTCGAATTCATGGCCGAATACTCTGTGAGGATGTCTTCGGTATGTGAGTGTTGGAATCCGAGCACGTCGATATAGAAATCGATCAACTCGTTCAACTGCGAAGCCTCAACGCTGACTGCTACATGGTCTATTCGTGTCAACCCTGTATTGACTGCCGGGGCGGGTTTCGCGAGCGGTTGATAACCGGGAAAGAAAACGCCGCCGTAGCTATCGCAATTGATAAATGAATGCACGGTCTTGCCAAAGGCCCCGATCGTTGCTTTGTAAGCAGTGCCATAGTCATCCTGGAAGCGAGTGGGCGGCATGACAGATCTCGCACCGTTTTTAATCGCCATTTGGTAGGTGTGATTTACGTCATCAACGGTAACGGCGATGTCTTTTACATCCTCTCCGTGATTTTTAACGTGCTCGGCAACTTCGCTATCCGGGGTCAGCGCTTCCGTCACGACGAGATAAATGTCACCTTGCTTCAATGCAATTGAAGTACGATCGCGGTCCCCGGTTTCCAAACCGCGATAGGCGACGGGGGTAAAACCAAAAGCCGTGCGATAGAAGTGGCTCGCTTGACGAGCGTTCCCCACATAAATCTCAACGTGGTGATAATCCTTCAGATCGAGCCCGGCTGACGTTTGCGAGAACTGATTTTCTTTCTCAACAGCTGGCATGTTTCGCCTCCTTAGAAAAACGGCTTACCTGATGTATTCAAAGAGTTCGCGACCTAGCACTTGATAGATAATCGACGACGCTGTGTTGACGAAAAAGTGATCGCCGGGAAACATGCGCAAAGAGAAACGGCCAGTGGTCTGCTTCTCCCATTGCTGTAGACTTTCGCGTGTGACGTCTCGATCCTGTAACCCCCCAAGCACGGTAATCGGGGAATCCAACACTTCATCCGGCACATACGTATAGGTATCAACCATCTCGAAGTCGGCCCTGAGTAGAGGCATCATCATCTCCATCAATTCGGGATGGTCCAGAATCTCCGTAGGCGTGCCGTTGATTTCTCTCATTCGTTCGATAATCTCCGCGGTTGAAAGATCGAACATTGGTTCTCTTTCACGCGGAATCTGTGGTGGGAGATGCGCGGCAAGGAACAGGTGCAACGGCTGAGGCTGCTCGAGCCTTCGTAATTCGCGCGAGAGCTCAAAGGCCATCAACGCCCCCATGCTGTGCCCGAAAAACGCAAACGGTAAATCGAGCAACGGGCACATCACGTGCGCAATCTGCTTCACCAGCGCCAACAAGTTTGTGTAGCCCGGAGTCTTGAGACGTACTCCACGCCCGGGTAGCAAAACAGGACAAACTTCAATCTGGCGCGGCAGGTTCGTACTCCAATTGCGAAAAATCTGATCGCTTCCGCCAGCGTAGGGGAAACAGAAGAGCCGCAGTTTCGCCTGCGGAGAAGCTCCTAGGTTGGAAAACCAGACGCCGGCGTCGCGAGATATCGATATTGTCTCGTTCAGAATCACTGAGTTTTGGACAGAGGATTTCGAGATGGGGCCATGGACCAAGCCACGGCCCCTATTTCTGAGGGATTAATTTCAGAAGTTCTCTAATGACTCGTAGCTGCACGCCGCTTTTCCTGAAGCGGCGCCTTGCGAACCTGCTCTCGCTCGAGAACCACGCGTACCTGGTAGTTGATGTTCGTCAGCAAAATCAACACGCGTCTTTCATCTGTGAGATTTCGCTCGAACACGCCCGCCATCTCGGCAAGAGGCCCACCCTGAACAACAACGTTGTCACCATTCTTGAACTCGTCTTCCCACTGAATATAGCCGTCTTCAGAAAGCCTTGATTGAAGCAATGCGATGACATCATCGTCGACAGGCGCCGGTTTGTCGCCGCAACTCACTATGCTGTGAACGCCACGCGTAAAGCAGATCTTGTGTGAAAACGTGGCGGCGTCAAACCGTGCAAACAGATAACGGGGAAAAAGTTGTTTGACAATGCACTTCGCGGAATTTGGATTCTTTGAAAGAATCTGTTTTGACTTAGGGTTGAAAGTCTCCACCCGCCATGCTTTTAGGTTACTTTCAGCTCTCTCATGCTGTTTCGGGTGGGTATAGATTGCGTACCAACGATGAGTTTCCGATGCTTGAGGGATATGCATAATTCCTGCCAAAAAATGTAATAGATGGAATACATAGTGAGCGTAGCTCTATCGCCGCTTTGGTGTGCTGGACATACTACCGACATACTACCTCTCACAAAGACGTTGCGACCTATCGAGTTCCGAAGAATTTTGACGGGAGAAAATCGGAGAGTCTCGAGTACTTAGAGTGTTGAAGCGTTTGCACTTTATTCAAATCCAAGGAATGAGTCAAGCGTCGAAATATTAAGATTAAGTTGTGAAATGAGAACTATAAATTCTCTGTCATGACCTCTGTCAGCAAACGGTTGAATTGCGGGGGATCGGCGAGATCAGAGCCTTCCGCGAGCAACGCATAGCCATGGAGCAGTTGGGCGTATTTGCTCAGCTTTGCATCAGTTTGATCGGCCTGGAATCGCGCCCGCATCTTCTTGATGATTTCGTGCTGAGGGTTGAGCTCCATGATACGGCGTTGTTTTGGTCTTCCACCCTCACCCATTTGCAGAAGTCGCTCCATCTGGGGACTGTAATCGATGTCCGAACCGACCAGGCAAACGGGGGAATTAGTCAGCCGGTTCGTGAGGCGGACGTCCTTTATATATGGATCGAGATATTGCTGGATTGCTTTGAGCAGGTCGGCGAATTCGTCCTGCAACTGTTTTAATTCCTGTTCGACCTGGGCACGCTCTTCTTCGCTGCCCAGCTTGACTATTCCCTTGCCCAGCGATTTCAGTTTTTTCCCTTCAAACTCTGTTAACGCCTGGACCAGCAACTCATCGACGGTATCGACGAGGTACAACACTTCGTACCCTTTCTCCTTCGGCGCTTCCAAGTGAGGTGAGTTCTCGACGACACTGCGTGACTCCCCGGTGAGATAGAAGATCTCAGTCTGCTCTTCAGGCATGCGGGCAACATAGTCTTTCAGCGTTGTCAGTGCCTGTGGATCATTGGAGGATTGAAAAAGCAGCAGCGGAATAATGCGGTCTTTATTGTCGAAGTCTGAGGCCACACCTTCCTTGAGCGCGCGACCAAACTGACCCCAGAACGTCAGATACTTCTCGCGGTCGTTGTCGAACATTTGCTGAAGCGTGTCGAGCGTCTTCTTCGTAAGCCATTTTCTGATCTGAACGATCTGGCGATCCTGTTGCAACATCTGCCTGGAAATGTTGAGCGGCAGGTTCGCGGAGTCGACAACGCCCCTGAGAAATCGAAGGTAACGCGGCAAAAGATCCGCACAGCGTTCCATGATCATGACGCCCTTGGCATAGAGACGCAGTCCGGAATCAAATGCGTGGTAATAGAGATCGTACGGGGCCTTGG
>Ga0114129_10016682_pt1 | contig 10458 bp, 9 predicted proteins | sample RhiMetdeltSRZDD1_FD_80071 | JGI IMG/M metagenome (GOLD analysis project Ga0114129, IMG submission 80071) | Populus rhizosphere microbial communities from Tennessee, USA - Rhizosphere MetaG P. deltoides SRZDD1 (version 2) (version 2) | ecosystem: Host-associated > Plants > Roots > Rhizosphere >... | reverse complement strand
TGCGTCACCCACTGCATCTTCGAAAGGTCCACGCCTTCCTTCACCATCTCGTACAGCGGCGACATTTCGCGGAGACGCCGCACGACTTTTGTCAACTTGTCGATGACGTAGTCCACTTCCTCGTCGGTCGTCCAGCGGCCGAGGCCAAAACGAATCGACGAGTGCGCCAGATCGTCGCCGGCGCCAAGCGCCTTGAGCACGTAGGACGGCTCGAGGCTGGCCGAGGTGCATGCCGAGCCCGACGACACCGCCACATCGTTGATGCCCATCAACAGCGATTCGCCCTCGACGTAGGCGAAGCTGATATTCAGGTTGTGCGGCAGCCGGTGCTCCATCGATCCGTTGATGTAGATCTCATCGAGATTCTTGTGGAGTCCGTCGTTGAGCCGATCGCGCAGCCTCCCGAGACGCTCCGTGTCTTTCTGCATCTCCAGCCGGCACAGCTCCGCGGCTTTGCCGAGGCCGACGATGCCGGGAACGTTCAACGTCCCGGAACGCATTCCCCGTTCGTGGCCGCCGCCGCTGATCTGCTCCGCGAGCAGCACACGGGGGTTTCGGCGCCGAACGTACAGCGCGCCAACACCCTTCGGTGCGTAAATCTTGTGACCGCTAATCGAGACCAGATCCGCCTTCATCGCGGTGACATCGAACGGCACCTTGCCAACCGCCTGTACCGCGTCGGTATGGAAGAGGATCCCCTTCTCCTTCGCGATGGCGCCGATTTCGGCGATCGGCTGAATGACGCCAATTTCGTTGTTGGCGGTCATGATCGTGATGAGGATCGTCTTGTCGGTAATCGACGCGCGCAGTTCGTCGAGATTGATGCGTCCATCCTTCTGAACCGGCAGATAGGTGACGCGGAGTCCCTGCTTCTCGAGCTTCTTGCACGTATCGACCACCGCCTTGTGCTCGGTGACGCACGTGATGATGTGATTGCCCTTCTCCCGGTACATCTCGGCGGCACCTTTGATCGCGAGATTGTTCGACTCGGTCGCGCCGCTCGTGAAGATGAGTTCCTTCGCGTTGGCACCAATGAGATCCGCGACCTGCTTGCGCGCGGCCTCGACAGCTTCTTCCGCCTCCCATCCGAAGGGATGGTTGCGGCTCGCGGCGTTGCCGAACTTTCCGGTGAAATACGGCATCATTGCGTCGAGCACCCGCGGATCAACGGGTGTCGTCGCGTGATAGTCCATGTAAATGGGCAATTTCATGTCTTTTTGGCGGGTCCAAAAGGACCCACCCTCCACTACGGATCTACGATCGGGCGGCCTGCATTCACGGTCGCGCGTGACGTAACACCGCGGCGTGCGAGACCGACACCGGCGAAACGTTTTCCGCCGCGATCTCGGCAATCGTCACGGTCACAAGTGCCGCCGCAATCCGCTCGCGAATCTGCCAGAGCGGATCGCGGATGCTGCACTTGTTGAACTGTTCGCAGTCGTGCTTCTCCGTCGAACACGCCGTGACGGTGAACGGGCCGTCGATGGCCTCGATCACGTCCGCCACGCTGATCATGTTCGCCGGACGTCCGAGCATGTAACCTCCACGCGTCCCCTGCGTGGACGCGAGAAGCCGCATCCGAACAAGCCGCTGGAGCACTTTGGCCATCAGCTCAATCGGAATGTCGTATTGCTCGGCGATTTCGCGGGCGCTCGTTGACGAGACGTCGCGCTTCTGGGCGAGATGTTTCATCGCCATCAGCGCGTAATCAGCTTTCTTGGACAGTCTCAGCATGAGGACCTGCTACGAGCACCCAAACGGGCAAACTCCGCGCGTTGGGGCCCCGCTATATCCGACTGCAATCGTCGTAGTTTATACCAGAAATCGGTCAAGATTGGTCGTAATTCCGGGATTGGGGATTCGGGGCTCAGGATTCGCGAAAACTCGGCAGTTTTTTCGAATCCTGACTCCCGAACCCCGGATCCCGGTCAGCATCAGTACTTGGGTTGCGACGGGTCGACCTTATCAATCCAGTCGAGAATCCCGCCCTTCAGGTTCTTGACGCGCTTGAACCCGACAGACTGCAGAAATTCCGTCGCCTTTGCACTGCGGCCGCCCATCTTGCAGTGCGCAACGATGTCTTTGTCCGCCGGCAGCTCAGCGTAACGACGCGGAAGCTCGCCGAGCGGAATCAGCACGGATCCCGGAATACGGCAGATCTGATACTCGTTGGGCTCGCGCACGTCGAGAATCAACACGTCGTCGCCTGCGTCGAGGCGCTTCTTCAGGTCAATCGAGGTCGTTTCAAACTGGTTCACACCTGCTCCTGATGGCTGAACGACCGCAGGTTCCGGACGGATGCCACAGAACTGTTCGTAGTCAATCAGCTTGGTGACCGTCGGGTGCGTTCCGCACACGGGGCAATCCGGGTCCTTGCGCAGCTTCAATTCGCGGAAGCGCATCTTCAACGCGTCGTAGATCAGGAAGCGCCCGATAAGCGGCTCACCTACTCCGAGAATCAGCTTGATGGCTTCCGTCGCCTGAATCACGCCGATGATCCCGGGCAGTACACCGAGTACCCCGCCTTCGGCGCAGCTCGGAACAAGTCCCGGCGGCGGCGGCTCGGGATAAAGGCAGCGATAGCACGGACCTTCTTTCGTTGCGAACACCGACGCCTGTCCTTCGAACCTGAAGATGCTGCCGTAGGCGTTTGGCTTGCCAGCGAGCACGCATGCGTCGTTCACCAGATACCGCGTTGGAAAGTTATCGGTGCCGTCGAGAATGACGTCGTAGGGCTTGAAGAGGTCCAGCGCGTTCTCCGATGACACCGTCGTCTCGTACGTGTCGATCTCGATATGCGGGTTGAGATCGCGGAGGCGATCCTTGGCGGATTCGAGCTTCGAGCGCCCTACTGAAGATGTCCCGTGGAGCAGCTGACGCTGCAGGTTGCTGAAGTCAACGACGTCGAAGTCGACCATCCCGATGCGCCCAACACCGGCCGCAGCCAGATACATGGCGGCGGGTGAGCCCAGGCCACCCGCGCCGATGCACAGGACGCTTCCGGCCTTCAGCTTCTTCTGACCGTCGACGCCGACCTCCGGCATGATCAGGTGCCGCGAGTAGCGTTTGATTTCTTCAGCGCTCAGATCATTTGCAGCTGCGGCGTGGACCCCTGGGTCCGCGATCGTCGTCGGCGCGCCACCCGCAACAGACGGGACGATGCTCAGGGAATCACCCGGCTTCACCGGCGTGTTCTCCTTCTGCAAATACCGGATGTCTTCGTCGTTGAGATAGACGTTGACGAAGTTTCTCAGCCGCCCATCGTCTGCGTAGAGGTGCCTGCGGAGCCCTTCGTACTTCTTGGTGAGGTCGGCGAGCAGCTCGCCGACGGTGCCGCCGCTGACTTCGACAGATTCCCTCTTGTCCGTGAAGGGGCGCAGCGGGGTCGGAATATGGATTGTGTTAGGCATTGAGCTCTTCCTGGTCGAAAGCGGAGCGATCCTCCCGCAGGCGCCACGCTGTGATGTCACCTGAGACGCCGCCGCGGACAGAAACGATCACATACAAGAAAAACGGCCATGCGTGGTCGAGGTCGTATTGAGAAGGGCGCGCCGGGTGGTCCGGGTGCGAGTGATAAAACCCGAGGAGCTCCGCTCCCAGTTCACCTGCCCGCCGTTCCGCTGCGCGGTAATCATTGGGCGTCACTCGAAACCGTGTCCGCGGCCCCTCTTCGGTCATGTTCGGGAGCGCCAGGGTCTGCGAAACGGTGCCGTCGCGACCGATCAAGGCACCGCAGCATTCGTTCGGATACGTCTCCGAACCGTGCGCGCGAATTGCCGCGTTCACCTGCGGATTCAAGCGAAGCCCCATCATCACCGCGGACCTGAAAGGTCCGCGCCGCGAACGCCGGGTAAGTCGGACTCCTCATCCCAGAACCGCTCGGACAAGTACTTCTCGCCACCGTCCGGGAATATCACGACGATGACGGCATCGGGTGAGCGCCGCGCGATATTGAGGGCTGCCGCGAGGTTCGCCCCGCTCGAAATGCCGACGAACAGTCCCGTGCGTGCGAGCTGCCGGGTCAGTTCGAACGCTTCTTCTGTGGCAACGCCAATATCCTCGTCGGCCAGCGACCGATCGTAGATGCCCGGTACAATCGCGGTTTCCATGTGCTTCAACCCTTCCAGACCGTGGAGCGGCGAGTCGGGTTGAACGGAAATCAGGCGAATTGACGGGTTGAACTCACGGAAACGGCGTCCCGCGCCGATGAATGTGCCGCTCGTGCCGAGTCCGGCCACGAAATGCGTGATGCGTCCACCAGTCTGCTCGATGATTTCGGGCCCCGTCGTGTCGTAGTGCGAGCGCCAGTTCCCGACGTTGTTGTACTGGTCGACGTAGAAATACAGATGGGGCTCGGCTGCGTACAGGTCGCGCGCCTTGAGAATCGCGCCGTCCGATCCCTGCATCGGATCCGTGAAGACGATCTCCGCGCCAAACGCATTCAAGATCCGTTTCCGTTCGGGCGTGACATTGGTCGGCACGCACAGCTTCACGCGATATCCGCGTGCGGCGCCAATCATCGCGTAGGCAATGCCCGTGTTGCCGGAGGTCGCGTCGAGGATGATCTTGTCACGCGTCAACGCGCCCGACTTTTCGCCGTCCTCGATCATCCGGAGCGCCGGCCGGTCCTTGACCGAGCCGCCAGGATTTTTCCACTCGGCCTTGGCGTAGAGCTCCACGTTGCGCAGTCCCGCTTCAAAAGACGCGAGCCGAATCAGGGGGGTATTGCCGATCAAGTCGACGATAGACGTGGCGTTACGCGGGAGACCCGGTATGGCGACAGGCATGTCCGACTAGGAAAGTCCGAATTATACAAACCCTGACGCCATTCGCCCAAACCGGCCTCAGAGACGCAAAGACCCAGAGAAATCAAAATTCCCTCCGCGTCTCTGAGTCTCTGCGGCTCGTGGTCGAATTAGATTGCAGGTTTCCCGTCGGGCGTAACTACTTCGACCGGGATATTGAGCTTGCGCAGCTCCGGTTCAATCTTCGCGCGGTCGCCGACCGCGACAATCACCATCCGCTCCGGGACGAGATATCTCTTCGCCGCGGCCAGCGACTGATCGGCGGTCACCGCGCCTACCCGCTCGGCGACGTGGCTGTAGTAATCGAGACCAAGGTCGTAGATGAAGACCTGCGCGAAGCTGGCGGCAGCAGCTTGGCTCGTCTGAAAGCCTGCCGGCAGCGATTGCGTGCGCGCGTCTTTCGCACGCGCGAGTTCCTCGATCTTCATCGGCGACTCCGTCATCCCGCGAACCTCTTTCAGGATCTCGGTGACCGCGGGCGCCGTGACGTCAGTCCGGACACCTGTCGCGATGGCAAACGGCCCGGCGCCTCGGCGGAAATCGAATCCGGAGCCGGCGCCGTAGGTATACCCATGCTCTTCCCGCAGGTTCATATTGATCCTGCTCGAGAACAAACCGCCAAGTGCCGTGTTCATCACCTGAATGGGTTGGAACTCAGGAACGGATCGCGGCGCGCCGATCGTCGCGACGCGGAGTTGCGTTTGCGGTGCGCCCGGCCTGTCGACAATCAGAATGCGCGCCTGCGTCGACGCGGGAGCGGTCAGCGAAGGCGTCGCGGGCATTCCCCGCTGCCAACCTCCGAACACCTTCTCGGCCAGCGGGCGCAGTTCGGCCATCGTAATGTCGCCCGCAACCACGAGGGCGGCGTTGTTCGGTACGAAGTTCTGCTTCCAGAAATTCAGCATGGCATCACGCGTCAGCGCGCGTACCGATGCTTCGGTGCCGAGCTCCGTGTAGCCGTACGGATGCCGCTCTCCATACAGCGCAAGGTTCGAGATCCGCACCGCCAGCGCGTTCGCGTTTTCGCGCTGCTGAACGAGCTGCGCGAGCCGGCTCGAACGCTGCCGCTCGATTTCTTCCGCCGGAAACGACGGATGGAGCGCGATGTCCGCAGCGAGGTCGAGTGTCGCGGCGAAGTTCTTCTTCAGTGACCTGGCGGCGACGAACGACGCGTCCATCGAGCTGTTCGCATTCAGCGTGGCGCCCAATTCCGCCACTTGATTCGCGATCTGGACCGCGGTTCGAGTCGCCGTCCCCTGATCGAGCATCGCCACGGTGAAGTTCGCGAGGCCAGGGGCATCCGGCGGATTGGTGTCGCTGCCGCTCTTGACAACCAGGTTGGCGGCGACAATTGGCAGCCCGCGACGCGTGCTGAGAACCAGGGTGAGGCCGTTCGCCAGCTGCGCGGTGTCCGGAACGGGCACCTGCAGCGCTTTGGCCGGACCCGGTTTTGGAATTTCGTTGCGCCACGCTTCGTCGACGTTGACCGATTCGGTGCCCGTACCGGCGGCTGTCGGCGCGGGGGGCGTCGGCACCTGCGGCCCCAATTCCGGCGTGCCCTTCACGGCGTACACCACGGCACGCGCATTCGGCTGCAGCTGCTCACGTGCAAACGCCATCAGCGACGCCGGCGTCACGGCGCGAATACGTTCGATGTCTTTCTGCAGGTAGTCGGGCGTCTTCAGGTAATGGTTGTACTCGTTCAGGAGATTCGCGACGCCGTTCAGGTTTTCAAGCCGGCCGATCGTCTGCGTCTCGATCGTGTTGCGCGCCTGGTCGATCTCCCGCTGCTCAACCGGCTTGGTGCGCAGCAGTTCGAGCTCATCGTTGATGGCTTTTTCGAGTTCTTCGGCCGTGTGGCCCGGACGCGCAGTCGCATCGATCTGGAACTGCGAACCGAGCAGAAGCGATTGCTGATACGCCTGGACGTTCTGCGCGATCTGCTTTTCGTAGACCAGCTTCTGATACAGGCGGCTCGCGCGTCCGCCCCCGAGGATATCGCCCGCGATAATGGCGTCAGCGTCACCTGGTTTGAAGACCGAGGGCGTCAGCCACGCCATGTAGACGCGCGGCAGCTCGACGCGATCCGGCACGACCTTGCGGCGTTCCATGGTGATCTTCGGGGTCTGCACGTTGATCGCCGGCACCGCCGCGCCGCGCTTCAGCGGACCGAAGTACTTCTCGATGAGTCTCTTCGTCGCGGCAGGATCGAAGTCGCCAACAATCGCGAGGCTGGCGTTGTTCGGCGCGTAATATCGCTTGAAGAACTCGCGCGCGTCCTCGAGCTTGGCCGCCTGAATATCCGCATGCGAGCCGATCACGTTGGCGTAGTACGGGTGGTTCTGCGGATAGAGCATGTGGACCAGCTCCTCTTCCGCGTTGCCATATGGACGGTTTTCCACCGACTGGCGCCGCTCGTTCCGGACGACGTCCTGTTGATTGGCGAATTCCTTTTGGTCGATCGCATCGAGCAAATAGCCCATGCGATCCGACTCGATCCAGAGTGCCAGTTCGAGCTGGTTTGACGGAACGGTCTCGAAATAGTTGGTGCGGTCGTAATCCGTCGTGCCGTTGATGCCGGTCGCACCAGCCGCTTCGAGCATCTGGAAGTGGGAATCGTGCGGCGTGTGTTTCGAGCCCTGAAACATCAGGTGCTCGAACAAGTGCGCGAACCCGGTGCGGCCCGCAGCTTCGTTTGCGGGCCCGACGTGATACCAGAGGTTGGCGGTGACGATGGGCAACCGGTGATCCTCGCTGAGGATCACTTCGAGGCCATTCGGAAGCGTGTACTTCTCGAACTGGATCTTCGGAATGTCCGAAGTGGGCTGCGGCGCGCGATTCTGCGCAGCAAGCGGCACCATCGCGCTGATGAGTGCAGCCACTGCCGCTGCGAGAAAACGCTTGTGCATTCGTCGGGTCTGCATGGTCAGTCCTTTGTCGGCTCGTTGTTAAGGCTCGCCCAGAGGTACCAACACGCCACGGATCGGTACGGTCTCCACGCCTCGCCGATACGCGTCAGGCGATCCGGCGAGGGCGCCTTGCGAAGTTTATACGCGCGCTGAACAGCCCTGACGATGCCCAGATCGCCAACCGGCAGCACATCGGGACGCTGCAGACGGAAAATGAGAAACATTTCCGCCGTCCAGCGGCCAATCCCCTTCACCTGCGTCAGCCTTTCGATGACGGCTTCGTCGTCCATTCGGTCGAGCACGTCGAGCGGCAGCTCGCCGTCGACGATTCGCCTGCACAAATCGCGAAGATACCCGAGCTTTTGCGTGCTGAGGCCAACGCCGCGCAGCCGGTCGTCAGATACCGCTAACACCTGCGCAGGCGTCGGGAATGCATCGAACAGCGCCTCGAAGCGCGAAAAAATTGTCGCCGCCGCCTTTGCCGAGAGTTGCTGGCCAACGATGGCGCGAGTAAGGGCTTTAAAAGGGTCCGCATGCTGACGCGCTGAGAGGCCGCACGGACCGTGCGCGCGCATCAGCTCGCGCAGGATCGGATCGCGACGCGCGAGCAGCCGGCGCGCTCTGGTGTAGTCAATCGTTACGGTTGCTGATAGCGCCATGTCAGTCTCTACATTAAGCTTCGCGGAGCGCACGTGGAAGTCTCAGAAGTCCGACGGCAGCTCAAGCATGCGATCGATCGCGCGAAGGCGCGCGCGCAGCAGAAGCGGCAAGACGTCGCTGAAGCTGAACGTGCCTACGCCGCATTTCTCGAACAAGTCGCCACGCCGACCACTCGCATGCTGGCAAACGCGCTGAAAGCGGAAGGATATCCGTTCACGGTTTCGACGCCCAGTGGGGGGCTGCGGCTTGCCTCCGATCGTGGCCGGGACGATTACATCGAATTGGCGCTGGACGGCAGCGGCGACAAGCCCACAGTCGTCGGCCGGGTGCGGCACACTCGCGGCTCACGAACGCTGGAGGACGAGCGCCCGATCAGGCCGGGCGCCGCGCCGCAAGATCTCACCGAGGCCGACGTCCTGTCGTTTCTGATAAGTGCGCTCGACCCGTGGCTCGAGCGCTAGCCTAGCCTAGTCAGCCCGTCTGGCCAGATGAATGGCCATCAACCCGCCGAGCAGTGGGACGACGCGCACGTCGGTGAATCCGCGTTCCGCCAGTATCCGGGCGACGCCCGCTGCGCCCGGATAGTTGCGGATTGATTCGGGAATGTAACGGTAGGTGTCGGGATCGCGATGCAGGACGAACCCAAGAACGGATCCGACAACGGTCAGATATGTCAGATACGCCGCTCGCACGACCGGATGCTCGGGCCTGTTGAAATCAAGTGAGAGCAGCCGGCCACGTGGCGCCAGCACGCGCGCAATCTCCTCGATGGCCTGTTCGAGGCGCGGCACGTTGCGCAATCCGTAACCCGCGGTGACGACCGTGAACGAAGACGACGGAAATGGAAGCTCTTGCATGTCCCCGGCAACCACATGCGGCGGAGGCGCCGTCTTCGCCGCGGCATGCAGCAGCATCTTCAATGTAACATCGAGTCCCACGGCGAACCGCGCCCCTCGGCGCGCTCGCAGGAGGATGTCGCCGGTGCCGCACGCGACGTCGAGAACGCGATCCTCGCTCGTAATCGCCGCGAGCCCGATCAATTGATCCTTCCAGCGCCGGTCGAGGCCGTACGAGAGAACGACGGTAATCAGGTCGTAGCGGTCCGCAATGGTTGCGAACAGCCGCCTCACGTACCGTTTCTTGCCGGATGGTGTGGAGATCGTGCGTCGTAATCCCATTCGAGTCGTTCGAGTCGTTCGGGACGTTCGGGACGTTCGGGACGTTCCGATTCCGCCGTTCAAGGATTATTGAGCGCGAACAAGAAGGATCGGAATCTTGACGAGATGCCGCACGCGGTTCACCGTCGTGCCGCGCAGTAGATCGTTCAAGAAGCGATGGCCGTGCGTGGACATCGCGAGCAGATCGACGTTGCGTTCCTGCGCGAGGCGGATCAGCTCGTCGGCCGGATCGCCCAATGCGAGCTCCGTGGATACTTTGAGACCGCGCGCGGCGAGGTCGGCTGCCACACGCTCCAGGTAATCCCGATCGTCCTTCATCTCTTCGGACTCGCGCAGCTGGAGCTGATCGAAGTTCCGCGCGACCCACCCATCGGCCACGTGGACCAGATGCAGCTCCGAGCCAAATTGCGTCGCGAGCTGCTGTACGTGGGCGAGGATCGCTTGGTCGGCGGGCGAATTCTCGATGGCCACGAGAATGCGGTGGTACATATCAGGCCAGCGTCTGCACGAGCAGCCAGGCGTTGAGCGCCGCAATGATAACCGCGACGACCCATGCCAGGCTCCGTAACCACGGCGGCGCCACAAATGGTCCCATCTTCGCCTTGTCGCTGGTGAACATTACGAGCGGAAACACGGCGAACGACAGCTGCAAACTCAAGATCACCTGACTCAGGATCAGCAGTGCACCGGTTCCCCGCTCGCCGTACAACGCGACCACGATGATGGCGGGGATGATCGCGATTAGACGGGTCACGAGCCTCCGCAGCCACGGACGGACCCGGAGATTGATGAACCCTTCCATCACAATCTGGCCCGCCAGCGTGCCGGTCAGCGTGGCATTCTGCCCCGAACACAGCAGCGCGACGGCAAACAGCACGCTCGCCGCGCCGCTGCCGAGCAGCGGCG